>Ga0247727_10006431_pt1 | contig 23122 bp, 26 predicted proteins | sample WisWelCaveWW1625_FD_202498 | JGI IMG/M metagenome (GOLD analysis project Ga0247727, IMG submission 202498) | Biofilm microbial communities from Wishing Well Cave, Virginia, United States - WW16-25 | ecosystem: Environmental > Aquatic > Deep subsurface > Groundwater > Cave microbial mat | place...
CGACCGATCTCGCCGTGCGCATCGCCGACCCGTACGGCAACGTCGCCACCAGCGCGCTGCGGACGCTCTCGTTCATCGACAGCGTGCCGCCGACGATCTCCTTCACCGCGCCCGCGGAGGGGACGGAGCTGACCACGTACCCCGCGCAGGTGACCGTGAGCGCCTCCGACAACCTGGGCCTGGCCAGCGCCGCCGTCATCGAGGGCACGCGGCTGGGCGCGACCTCCACGGTGGGCAGCGGCCCGCCCGGCGCCATCGACGTGTTCCTCGCCCCCAACGGGAGTTGGTCGTTGGTGGCGAAGATCTCCGACGCCGCCGGCAACCCGGCCAGCTCGGCGCCGCTGGGCGTGACAGAGACCGCGAGTGGCCCCACCATCTCGCTCCGCCCGGCGCTGCCCGCCGAAGGCCTGGGCACCTGGTTCGGCCTCGGGTCGCAGAGCGGCGGCAAGTGCGCGCCTACGCTGAAGGTCGACACGCAGGGAGCCAGCGGCGGCACGGCGCGCCTCTACACGGTGGCCTCGACCTGCTCGGGCGCGCGCATCCGCACCGCGCAGGCCGGCGTCGCGCAGGACCCGGAGACCAGCGACCTCAGCGGCCAGATCCTCTTCGACGACGGCGAGGCGGGAGTCCTCTGCAGCGAGGTGACGGTCGGGCCCACCACCGTCGCCGGCAATTCGCGCCCGTTCGCCTGTGATCTGGTGGTGCCGAGCGCCGCCTTCACCGCCCCGGGCGCGAACACGCTCTTCGTCGGCAACGGGCAGAGCGTGGCGGACGGCATCATCATCATCGCCAACCAGACCTCTGATGCGTCGAGCCTCAAGGCCGACTTCACGCTCGACGTGACCGGCAGGAAGGACTCGGTGCTGACGCTGCTGCGCGACGGCCAGCCGATGAACTCGGGCACGGGCACGCTGATCCTCGACGCCGACTGCACGGCCTGCTCGCGCACCATCTCCGCCACCTTCCCGCTCGCCCCCGGCCGCATCACCAACCACACCATCTCGACCAAGGCGGTCGCGCCCAGCGGCAACGAGAGCGCGCCGGCCTCGCTGGGCATCCGCGCCGACATCGTGCCGCCGGCCGACGCTCAGGCCACCGCCACGGTGGTGAAGCGGCTGGGCGGCGTGGTCGAGGTGACCATCGCCGCGGCCAACGTGCCTGCCGACGATGGCCTGACGCAGTCGTCGGGGCCGGCCGCGGCCTGGCAGGTGCGCTGGAGCCCCGCGCCTTTCGACGCGCAGAACTGGTCGACCGCGGGCGCGGCCATCGACTCCGCGCTGCTGGTCCCCGCCAACGCCGTGCCCGGGCCGTTCGGGCAGGCGCAGGCGTTCCGGCTTACGCTGCCCGTGAACCAGGCCGCGGCGTATCTCGGCGTTCGCGCCGTCGACGCGGCGGGCAACCTCGGCGCCTTCACCGCCATCGGCGTCCCGACCACGCTGACCGCCTCGACCGTCGACATCGTCGACAACAACGCCGCCCTGGCGCAGGCCACGGCGCCGCCGGTGCTGCGGGTGATCGACGTCGACGGCGACGGCTACGACGACGTGGTGGTCTCGTACCCCGGCGAGAGCGGCGGCTCGTGCCCGCCGACGCCGCCGCCGTGCCCCAACACCGGCGCGGTCTTCATCTGGTTCGGCGCGGCGGGCGGCCTCGACCCGAAGCCGCTACGCTTGATCGGCTCCGACACAGGCGACGCGCCCGCCGACTACCCGGGTCGGAAGTTCGGCAGCAACCCGCGCATGGACGTGGGCCGCTTCTCCGGAGGCATCAACGGCGCCACCGGCCTCCCGCAGGTCGACGTCGCGGCCGGCTATTTCCGTTTTGGCTTCGTCTCGGTGCGCGTCTACGTCTGGACCGGCGCGTCGCTGGCGGCGGCGAAGGTGAACACCGATCAGAACGGCCGCAAGATCCCTCCGGCGCCGGTCATCATCAGCTCCCCGGCCAGCACCTCCATCGGGCTGGTGGTGCGCAACGGCCGGCACGTCACCGGCGGTACGACGATGATGGACCGGGACGACCTCATCGTCGGCGTCCGCGGCTCGGACACCATCACGCCCAACTATCGCTTCGCCGCGCTCCCCCGCGGTTCGTTCGCCACCTGGGGCGGGCCCATCGGTTCCAGCCAGGCGTTCGAGATCGGCATCGACGAGCTGCCGGCGAGCACGGCGCTGACCACTTTCGACGCCGTGCCGGTCGACGTGCTCACCGCCGGCACCGGCGATCCGGAGAGCGTCTTCATCGCCCTGGGCAGGAGCGTCACCGGCTCCGAATACCGCCGCGCCTTCACCGTCGCCGGGAGCCAGTTCCTCTTCGGCGGCCGCGTCAGCACCAACGCCGCCGACCCATGGGTCCACGCGGTGCCCGACCCCGCCGGCACCTCGGCCAACTTCGGCCTCTTCCTGGCCGCCGGCGCCGACGCCACCGGCGACGCGAAGCGGGACCTGGTGGTGGCCGACGGCAACGACAAGAAGAAGCTCTTCCTCTTCGACGGGAGTTCGCTGCTCGCGCCGGCGCCGGCGCCGCTCGTGCTGGAGACGGTGGAGACGGGCGCGTCGATCGGCCAGTGCGCGGCGTTCCTCCCCGACCTCGACGGCGACGGCAAGGCCGAGGTGGCCGGGTGCGCCGACGCCTCGCTGCCGCTCTTCGCCGCGCACTGGTTCTCCTCGGGGCCCGAGCTGCCGTACTTCTTCGCGCCCGATTTCCCCAACTGGGACTTCCGGCCGCGGCGTGGCCAGCGCCTCGACGGCGGGGCGGGCTTCGGCGCGCTCATCGGCGCCGGGCACTTTTCCGACGCCGCCGCCGTCCAGGTGGTGGTGCTTGTCGCGCCCTCGGGTTTGGCCCAGAATCACGCGCTCAGGATCTTCCGGTGAACGACGAGAAGCCAAAGAAGCCGAAACGGCCGTACCAGAAGCCGGCGGTGCGCTCGAGCGCGCTCTTCGAGCGGCGGTCGCTGGCCTGCGGCATCCAGCCCTCGGACCCCGACATCGATCCGAGCTGCGGCACGTTCCATCAATCGGTGTGACGGTGCTGGCGCTGGCGGGGCTGCGCATCGAGCTGCACGGCGCCGAGCCGCCGTGGCTGTTGCCCTTCCGCCGCTCGGGCCGGGGCGAGCTGCAACTGCGCCTGGCGGTGCGCGACGCGCCCGCGCCGGCCGAGCTGGGCGGGCCGCTGGTGGCCGCCTCGATGGGCGCCGTCCGCGGCGACGGCTTGCGCGGCTTCATCGGCGCGCGGTGCGCCGAGCTGGAGGTCTTCGGCGGCGCGCTGTTGCCGGCGCTGCGCCTGGTGGTGGCCGCCTGGGGAGCGCCGCGCGGCATCGTGCTGCTCCACGGCGCCTGCGTCGTGCACCGGGGCGCGGCGCACGCGTGGCTGGGGCCGTCGGGAGCGGGGAAGACCACGCTTTCGCGGCTGGCGCTCGCGCACCTCCCCGGGGCGGCGATCGTCAGCGACGAGGTGGCGGCGGTGGGCTCTGGCCGCGCTTTCGCGCATCCATTTCACGGAGCGATCGAGGGCGCCCGCCTCGCCGACGAAGGCGTGCCGCTGGCGTCGATCGCCTTCCTCGAGCACGGGCTGGTGACGCGCGCGGCGCCCGTGGCCCGGCCCGGGCGCGAGATCGTGCGTCGCGTCTTCGCCCCGTTGCGCGACGCCGCCGCGCTGCGCGCCACGCTCCGTGCGGTCGATGCGCTGGCATCGATCCCGGCCCGCCGCCTCTCCTTCGCGCCCGACGCCTCGGCGCCGCTGCTGGCCGTCGCATGAGAGCCGCCTACCAGCGCGCCCGCGATCACCTCGTGCCGGCTTCGGTGCTGCTCACGCTGACGCACAAGTGCCAGCTCGCCTGCGCCCATTGCTACCAGGCTGTCCACGACAGCCTGGACCTCACCACCGAAGAGGTGGTGCGCCTGATGGCCGAGCTGGAGCAGCTCGGCACGCTGGCTTTGACGTTCAGCGGCGGCGAGGCGCTGGTCCGCAAGGACCTCTTCGAGCTGATGGCCGAGGCGCGCCGGCGCGGGTTCGCGACCACGCTCTTCACCAACGGCGGTCCGGTGACGCCAGCGGTGGCGCAGCGGCTGCGCGATCTGCGCGTCTTCCTCGTCGAGGTGTCGCTGCACGCCGCGCACGCCGAGCTGCATGACGGCTTCGTGGGGCGCCAGGGCTCGTTCGATCGCGCGGTTCGCGCGGTGGAGCTGCTCGACGACCACGGCGTGCCGGTGCTGGTGAAGACCAGCGTCACCCGGCTCAACGCCTGGGAAGTGGCCGCCGTCGAGCAGCTCTTCGCGGCGCGGCCCCGGGTGCGCTGCACGAGCGACGTGCTGCTCCACGCTCGCGACGACGGCCAGGGCACGGCTTTCCTGCGCGCGCGGCCCGCGCAGATCGACGCCTGGTGCGGCGATCGCGTTGCGCGTATGCCCGAGCCCGCGCTGCGACGCGCCGCCGCGCAGCTCCGCGTGCTGCCTGGCGAGGGCATGCTGGAAGGCACGGCGCCCTGCGGGGCCGGGCGCACCGCCGCCGCCGTCCAACCCGACGGCGACGTCCTCGGCTGCACGCACCTCTCCTCGATGCCGCTGGGCAACCTGCGCGAGAAGCCGTTCTCCGAGATCTGGCTCTCCAGCCCCGAGGCCGCGAAGCTGCGCGGCCTGACCCTGGTCCGCTTCGAGGAGTGCCGCGGCTGCGAGTATCGCCACGTCTGCTCGAAGTGCCCCGCGCTGTCGCTGACGTCCACCGGATCGCTGACCGGCCATTCGCTGCAAGTCTGCGAGCGCACCAAGGCCTTCTGGGGTGCGGTGAAGCGCCGTGCCGGGTGATCGGCTCGATCTCTTCGTCGAGTTGCTCGGGCGCGGCCTTCCCGCCACGGTTCGCGCGCGCGGCGGGAGCATGTGGCCCTGGATCCGCGACGGCGACGTGCTCACCGTCGCCCCCGGCCAGCCCCGTGCCGGCGAGGTGGTGGTCGCGCTCTGCGGCGGGCGGCTCGTCATCCATCGATCGGTCGCCCCGGGCTGCGTGCGCGGCGACGCATTGACCGCCGGCGAATCCGCCGACCGCATCCTCGGCGTCGTGGTGGCCGCCCGCCGCGGCCGCCGCGCCCTGCGCCTCCCGCGGCTGTGGCCCCTCTGGCTCGGCCCCGCCGTGCGGCTCGCCGCGGCGCTGAGGCGGCGGCTCTCCGACCCGGTGCCGCAGCCTGCGACGCAAGCCATCGAAGTGCGTCGCGCTCGCTGACCCGCTCTGAATGCGGCTGGCCATTGCGCAGCTCCACGCCCAATCCGAGGCCCCTGCTTCGGCGCACCGCCGGAGATCCTCCCGCGCCCGCGCGACCCCCGTCTCAGAAACCCGCGAGAAGAACAACCCTGCTGTGGAACGCTCTTGACTTCCGCGCGCCGACGTGAAAACATCGCCATAATCAAGATGGCTCAGGCACAACAGCTCGAGATGCGCCTCGCCACCTGGGGCGGCCGACGCGCCGGCGCCGGGCGCAAGCCCACGGGCAGGGCCGGTGTCCGACACGGGCGGCGCGATGCCCCCCAAGGCCGCTTCCCCGCCCATGTGACGCTCAAGATGAAGCGGCACGTCTGGAACCTGCGGCGTGGCCGGTGCTTCGGCGTCGTCTCCACTGCTCTCCAGCGCGGCTGCGACCGTTTCGGCACCCGCGTCGTCGAGTTCTCGGTGCAGGGCGATCACATCCACCTCATCGTCGAGGCGGAAGACGCCCGCGCCATGCGCCGGGCGATCGGCGGGATCGAGGTGCGCATCGCCCGCGGCCTGAACCGCGCGATGGGCGCCGCGGGCCCGGTGTTCGCCGACCGCTACCACTCCCGGCTCTTGCGCACGCCGCGCGAGGTGCGAAACGCGCTCCACTACGTGCTGAACAATGCGCGCAAGCACCAGCGCCGCATCTCCTGGCGCTGGATCGACCCGTTCTCGTCGGGCGCCTGGTTCGACGGCTGGATCGATCGCAATCCCCGGCCGGGCTCGCCGCTGCCGCGCGCACGGACATGGCTTCTCGCCAGGGGATGGCGGCGGCGTGGGCTGCTGGAGACGGGGAGCGTGCCGGCCGGGCCGTGAGCGCGGCGAGCGCCCGCGTCCTTGGCCGCATTCGCGGTCAATGGCCGCGCGCGCGGAACAACTCAAGACATCGCTGACGAGGTATCCGGCTCACTCAGGTAGCCCCCACCGGTAGTGTCGGAGGGGATCTGTAGGGTGCTTCGCGGGGCATGGTGCCCGGCGGAGTGAGCGATGAGTTGGATCGGCGATCTTCCTTCGACGCACTTGGATTTCGAGCGGCGTTTCTCGACGGAGACGGCCTGCATCGAGTACCTGCGGCGGCAACGCTGGGCGGAGGGCTTTTGTTGCCCGAGGTGCGGCGGGAGCCGTGCCTGGGCTCTGCGGAGCCGGGCGCTGGACCAGTGCGCGAGTTGCGGTCATCAAGTCTCCCTCACGGCCGGCACCGTCTTCCACGGCACGCGCAAATCGCTCGTGCTCTGGTTCCGCGTGATCGGTCAGTTCCTCGTCAGCAAGAGCGGCTGCTCGGCGTTGGACGTCTCCCGTCAGCACGGGCTCAAGTACGAGACGGCCTGGACCTGGCTGCACAAGCTGCGCAGTTGTCTGTCGCAGTCAGGCCGCGCTCCGCTCTGTGGCAGCGTCGAGGTGGACGAGACCTACCTCGGGGGAGAGGACGACCAGGCCCACAAGGGGCGTTGCCTCACCGGGCACAAGACGCCGGTCGCCGCCGCCGTCGAATGGCGAGGCGAAGCGATGGGCCGCATCCGAGTCGCCGCCGTGCTCAACGCGACCGCGCTCTCGCTGTGCTCTTTCGTCCGCCAGAACGTCGCCGTCGGCGCGCAGGTGAAGACCGACGGGCTGCAGGCCTATCGCCTGCTGCCGAGGCTCGGCTTCCGGCACGAGCGCGTCGTGGTGGGCGACAACCCGAAGAACGCGGTCAAGCAGATGCCCAACGTGCACCGCATCTTCTCTCTCCTGCGGCGCTGGATGCTCGGCACCTACCAGGGAGCCTGCCACCCGATCCATCTGCAGTCGTACCTCGACGAGTTCGTGTTCCGCTTCAACCGGCGCCGCTCCGCGAATCGCTGGCTGCTCTTCCAGCGCTTGCTCGAGCGCGCCTTTATGCGCCCGCCCAGCTACGCGACCCTCGCCGGACGACCCCCGCTATCCCTCGTGGCGGCCTGAGTGAAGCGGACACCTCGTCAGCGTAGATATCGTCAAGCTTGTGTGGGGTCAGCGAGCAGATGTGAACTGGCTTGTGCGTCAGCGTCGAGCACGCCTGCTCCACGTCCGCGAGGGACACCGCGCAGACGTGGCATTGGTCCTGGGTCACAATGAGGTCTGGGCGAAGCGCCTCGAGGACATCGGTGCGCACGTGATAGACGCTGGCCCCTTCGCGCACCAGGTCTCGCACGGCACGGTCGATTTGCCCGCCCGACTGGCTAGGATCGAGCCGCGGCTCGGAGCAGACCGGCAGAGTGCGCACGTACTCCGGGAAGTCGCACTCATGGGAGATGCCGACGAGACGGTCGCGTAGCCCGAGGGCGCAGACGATTTCCGTTGCGCTCGCGATGAGGGAGACGATGGAGCCCGCCGCGTGTGTTACGTTCGCACCGGAGCCCGACAGGGTGACCACAGGGGAGTTCACGGTGAACTCCTGTGCCCGAGAACAATGATTGCCATGCCAAGCACGGCCACCGCGGAGCCGATTAGATCCGAGCGCGATGGTGCCCTGTTCTCTACGAGCCACAAACAAAGCACGGCGACCGTTACGTAGACTCCGCCGTACGCGGCGTACGTTCGGGACGCGCCCGTCGGATGGAGGGTCAGAAGCCAGGCCAACGCAGCGAGGCTGAGCGCGGCTGGCACCAAGAGAATCGCTGACCGTCCTTGTCGAAGCCACAGGTACGGGAGGTAACACCCGAGAATCTCGGCGATAGCCGTAGCCACGAAGAGCACTCCGGCGCGCAGCAGCGTCATGATGGAGCCCCTTGATCGTGCAGGTCGGCACCATTTCGCGCGGCCATCTCCTTTGTTGACTCGAAAAAACGCATCTCTATCCACCTACGTAGGACATCTCGACCTTGGGAAGCATGATGGTTTCCGCGGAGCGAATCTCCGAATAGCGGTCGCTCCGAGCCCGCCACACGCCGAAGATGCCCTCTGAGATCTCTGCATCGGTAGCGCCGCCCCGAAGGGGGGCTCGTAGGTCATGACCCGCCGTCGCAAACAGGCACGTGAAGAGATGTCCGTCTGCTGAGACCCTCGCGCGGCTGCAGTCCCGGCAAAAGGGGCGTGTCACCGATGCGATGATGCCAATCTCGCCGCTGCCGTCGCGATAGCGCCACCGACCTGCAACTTCACCACGGTAGTTCGGGTCAGCGGGCTCGATCGGCATCTCCGCATCGATCGTCGAGAGGATCTCGGCGACCGAGACGACATCATCAAGACGCCAGCCGTTCGAGTGCCCTACGTCCATGTACTCGATGAAGCGCAGGATGTGCCCCGTCCCGCGGAAGTACCTGGCCATCGGCAGGATGCTCTGTTCGTTGACGCCGCGCTTGATCACCACGTTGATCTTGATCGGCGTCAGACCAACCCGAGCGGCGGCATCGATGCCGGCCAGCACTCGCTCGACCGGGTAATCGACATCGTTCATCGCCCGGAAGACGCCATCGTCAAGCGAATCGAGGCTCACGGTCACGCGACGAAGGCCAGCATCCTTGAGTGCCTGCGCTTTCTCCACGAGCAGCGACCCGTTGGTTGTCAGCGTGAGATCGAGACTGGGGATACGCGCCAGCATCGCGATCAGGGTTTCTAGATCCCGACGAAGCAGCGGTTCTCCACCGGTGATGCGGACCTTTTCTACGCCGAGGGAGGCAAAAATTCCAGCGAGCCGGGCGATCTCCTCAAACGTGAGAAGCTGTTCGCGCGCGAGGAACTTGTAGTCGTGGCCGAAGACCTCCTTCGGCATGCAGTAGACGCAACGGAAGTTGCAGCGGTCGGTTACGGAGATCCGAAGGTCGCGCAGTGGCCGCTGGAGTTTGTCGGTCAGCCTCACAGACAGTCATTCCTGCGCGTTGGCTGGTGGTGGGGCGCTGAACCGTTCCGTGAACTGTTGCAGGAGCCGTTCGAGCTCCGCCTCGGGCAGGGCCGCATCGGCGAAGCGCACCAAGCACCCGCCGCACGCAGCCGCGCATGCCAACAAGGGCGCACCTCGTCCGGCAACGAACGCCACGAGCGGCTCGTCCGTTGCTGTCGCCGCGTACAGGACCATCGCGCTCTTGCCACGCGGAAACGAGAGCAAAGTCTCGGCGCGCACCTGGAGTACACCTGGCTGCGCCGGCGCTTCCGCCACCGCGCGTTCAAGTGGGTGCCACGGCCCAAACGTCACGCCCCTCGTCGCCATGGCAAGCCTTGCTCGCACATTCCGATAGATGCGTTGCTCATCAGCTCGTCTTCTCCTCTCCTCCTCGAACACGTATTCCATGCGCTGTTCCTTCGCAGCGCGACCGGATTCGGCCACCAGCGGGACCGATCAGGCGCTGCACAGAGGGCTACGGGGTTCAGCCAATGCTGGTTCGTTGGGTGGGCCGGTGATGCAGTAGGAGCAGCATCTGCCTCCCGCGAGGATGTGCTCGGTCCGCTCGACGGAGACGTCGTCACCTAGGACGGTACGAAAAAGAGACAGCTCGCCGCCGCACAGCTTCGGGCAGAGACGCGCCGCCTTCGCGATGGAGCAGTGGTTCTCCACAAGCGCAATCGTTCCATCGCGGTTGCTCCGCGACTCGGCCATGTAGCCTTCCTCGCGCCGGATGCGGGCGAGTGTGGCGACGCGCTCCTTTAGCGAAGCCTTCGGACCGGGCATCCGCGCGCGATAGCTCTCCGCCTGTTGCCGCGTCCTCTCCTCGGTCATGCGCTCGATGCCTTCTTCGCCAAAGGCGCGCTCGATCGCCTGGAGCATCCCGACAGCGAGCTCCGCATGGCAGTCGGGAAACCGGTCGTACGCCTTGGACGTCAGCCGCCAGAGGCGAGCGGGGCGGCCGACCTTGCGCCGGTCGTCCGTGAAGTCGACAAGCTCTTCTCTCTGCAAGACGGCAAGGTGCTGGCGCACGGCCATTGCGGTGACTCCCAGCCGTTTGGCCATGCGTGCCGCGGTCTGTGGACCCTTGGTCTTGAGGAAAAAAAGGACCCGTTCCCGCCCGGTGCCGGGAGCGTCGGAACTTATGGTGGCAGCATGCACGGGTTCCTCCAGCCTTGCAGTTTCGAAATTACATGCTTGACAAACTTAAGCAAGCGTATACTTGCTTATTTGTGAGTTTGCTCTGGGGAGTAGAAGGAAATTGACGCATGGAAACGCCTGATCCGCACCACGGCCATGAGCACGGGCATGGCCCGTCGCCGAAGCCGTCTGCTGGTCCGGAGAAGCTACCGGGGATCCGGCACATCATCGCGATCGGCAGCGGCAAGGGCGGCGTCGGCAAGTCTACGGTCAGCGTCAATCTCGCGTTCGCACTCCAGCAGATCGGCGGCTGGATCGGGCTCGTGGACGCAGACATCCTCGGGCCGAGCATCCCCGGCATGCTGGGTCTGCCCACCGGCCAGCCACCCGCGACGACCCAGGACCAAAAGATTGTACCTGCTGACCGCCACAACTTGAAGGTGATGTCGATGGGTATGCTCACCGGAGACGACAGCCCGGCCATCCTGCGCGGACCGATGGTGAGCAAGTACCTCCGCATGTTCATCAGCAACGTGCAGTGGGGAAATCTGGACTACTTGATTCTCGACCTCCCGCCGGGCACGGGCGACACTCAGCTGACGTTGGCACAGAGCTTTCCGCTATCCGGAGCGGTTATCGTGACGACGCCGCAGGACGTGAGCCTCAAGATCGCGCGCCGCGGCCTGCGCATGTTCGAGACGGTGCACGTGCCCATCCTCGGCATCATCGAGAACATGAGCACCTTCACGTGCCCTCACTGCGGCAATGCCACGGACATCTTCCGTCACGGCGGCGGGGAGCGCATGAGCCGGGAGCTCGGCGTCCCGTTCCTGGGTGCGATTCCTCTCGATGCCGAGATCGTGACCTGCGGGGACGAGGGACGTCCGATCGTGCTCGAGAGGCCACGCTCCATCGCGGCCGAAGCCTACCTGGCCATCGCCACGGAGCTGGCCGGGCGACTCCAGGGACACCCCACGGCGGCGCTCAAGCCGTTCGCCTGGAACTGGGACACGGGCGAGGGCGAACCTGCCTGGCTGGAGAGCGGCGTTCGAGCGTCAGGCTATCGAACCACCGCGATCGGCTTCCGCCGGCGCGACGCGCGGACGCTGTCCGTGCTCTGGGAGAATGGCCACAAGAACGATTTCGATGTACGGGACCTTCGCCTGGCCTGCCGCTGCGCCATGTGCGTGGAGGAGATGAGCGGACGCGCGCTCCTCGATCCCAAGAGCGTGAGGCCGGACGTGGCTCCACGGACCATCACGAGCGTGGGCAACTATGCCGTCACGTTCGCCTGGAACGATGGCCACAGCACCGGGATCTACTCGTTCGAGCATCTGCGAGCTCTCGGCGAGCGCGGTGCGGTCGAGGTTGCCGAAGATGTCTGAAGCGCTGCCTGTCGATCTGACGATCGGCATCCGTGCCGAGACTTCGCTTGCTGACCCGGACACGTGCAAGTTCGCGGTAAGCCGGATGGTGCATCCTGGCGGACCATTCTTCTTCGACAACAAGGAGCGGGCCGCTGGGTCGCCCCTCGTCGAGCGCCTGTTCGCGCTCACCGGTGTGCAGAGCGTACTCATTGCCGAGAGCGTCGTGACCGTCGGGAAGGAGCCGGGCACTTCGTGGTCGGGCCTGAGAGCAGCGATCGGCGCGGCCATCCGGACGCAACTGCTCACCGGCGTACCTGCGATTTTGGAGACGCCTCGCAACCCAAGCACCGGAGGAAGGAACGACGAACAGGTCCGCACGGTCGTTCAAGAGCTTCTCGACCGGGAGGTCAATCGTTCCATCGCCGGCCACGGTGGAAAGATCTCGATCGTGGACGTTCGCGACGGGAACCTCTTTATCGCGATGAGCGGCGGATGCCAGGGTTGTGCGGCCTCCCAGGTCACGCTGCGCCAAGGTTTCGAGGTCATGGTGCGCAGGGTCGCACCGGAGATCGTGGACATCGTCGACACCACCGATCACGCGTCGGGTACGAAACCGTTCTACCAGCACGCAGGGGAGGTGCGATGAGGACATCAGACGAGCGGAGGCCTCAATCCAACGCGAAGAGCGCTGGCTCGACAACCGATACGCACGGCGACGCAGCCAAGCCAGTTCGCTGCCTTTCGACCGCTGGTGACCTGTCCTCGGTGCGGTTGGCGAGACTCGTGTTGCATGTGAAAGTGGAGGCGCTCCGCGAGCGCTGCAGCCCGTGACGGAGAGAACCATGGATGAGAGCGTTCTCAAGCACCAAGCGCTGACGACGTGGATGCACGGGCAGAAACACCATCTTCGTGGCGACCTCGAGCGCGCAATCGAACTCTACACGAAATCGATCGGGCTCTATCCAACCGCCGAGGCATACACGTTCCGCGGCTGGGCCTACAGCTTTCAGGGGCACGTGGACGAGGCAATCAATGAGTGTAAGAAGGCGATCGCTACAGACCCGACGTTCGGCAACCCGTACAACGACATCGGGTCCTACCTCGTCAAGAAGGGCCAGTTCGACGACGCGATCGAGTGGTTGGAGAAGGCCAAGACGGCGCCTCGCTACGAGCCGCGACACTTTCCTTACATGAACCTGGGACGCATCTACGCGCAAAAGGGGATGGTGCTGCGTGCGATCCGGGAGTTCGAGGGAGCGCTCGAGATCCACGCGGGGGAGCCGACCTGCATTTCGGCGCTCGGAGAGCTGCGCGGAGCACTCAATTGATGCCCGGTTCCGCATCGACGGAGGAAACGCGCCGATACGCGCAGCGCGCCATCGATGGGGGGCATCCGGCTGCCGCATACCGGCGGTTGGGACGCACGGGTCTCGTCACCTCGGGTCTCGGCTTCGGCTGCTATCGGATCGACGATCGGACGCCTGAGCACGCTCCGGCCCTCGAGAAGGCGCTTCTTTCAGGCGTCAATCTCATCGACACCTCCACCAACTACACCGACGGCGCTAGCGAGACCTGCATCGGAAATGTGCTGGCCCGCCATCGTCGTGAAGAGGTCATTGTCGTTTCAAAGGTCGGCTACGTACAGGGGCAGGCGCTTGCGATGGCCCGGACGCGCGAGCAGCGGGGCGCGGCCTTCCCGGAGATGGTGAAGTACACCGACGGCTGCTGGCATTGCATCCACCCGGAGTTTCTCGCCGACCAGCTCGAGCGATCGCTCGCGCGGCTCCGGGTCGAGAAAGTGGACGTCTACCTCCTTCACAATCCCGAGTACTTCTTCACGGACGCTGCGAAACGGAACAAGAGTGCTTCACTCGGAACGCTCCGGGACGAGTTCTATGACCGGCTCCGGCGCGCCTTTTCTCATCTCGAAGATGAGGTTCGACGAGGACGAATCGGATTCTACGGGGTCTCCTCGAATACATTCGTGGTTCCGGAGAGCGCTCCGGAAGCCACATCACTCGAGCGCATGTGGACCATCGCCGGCGAAGCGGCGCGCGAGCATCACTTCGCCGTAGCGCAGCTCCCCGCGAACCTTTTCGAGAGTGGGGCGATGCTAACGCGCAACTGTGGGACGAGTACCCGGACAGCGCTGGAGTTCGCGCAAAACCATGACCTTGCTATCCTGGTCAACCGGCCGCTCAACGCCTTCCACAGGGAACAACTCATCCGTCTCGCGGACACGCCGGACCAGCGTCCAGAAGTCCATGTCCGCATCGATCCATTCCTCCCGCCGGCATACCGATCCGAGTCGCTCTCGCGCAAGGCTCTCGCCGTTCTCACGAACACGAAAGGCGTCACCTGTGTGCTGAACGGTATGCGACGACGGAGCTACGTGGACGACTCGCTCGGCGTCCTGCGCAGCCCGCCGTTCGATGTCGACCTTCACCTGTACGAGGCTCTTAACCAGATGTAACGAGGAGGCGATGATGGTTACACAAGGAAATACTGCTCCTGATTTCACACTCGAGACGGACAAGGGCGCGAAGGTCACGCTGTCTCAGCTTCGCGGCCGGCAGGTCGTGCTCTTTTTCTACCCGAAGGACGATACGCCGGGCTGCACGATCGAATGCAAGGAGTTCCGCGACGCCGCTCCAACCTTCGAAGGAAAGGCCATCGTCTTCGGCGTGAGCGCCGATGACCGCGCCAGCCACGAGGCATTCCGCGACAAGTTTTCCTTGAACTTCCCACTGCTCTGCGATGTCGGGCACAAAGTCTGCGACGCCTACGGCGTCTGGGGTCCGACCAAGTGGGGCGATGGGATCCGGCGGACAACCGTGATCGTCGGGGCGGATGGTGCCATCAAGAAGGTGTTTGAGAACGTGACCCCGCAAGGGCACGCAGCGGAGGTTCTCGCTGCCCTATAGCGCGAAGAAACCCATGGACTCCGACGGCTACCAGATGAAGACCGCGGCGGCACCTCGTGCTCGGGGAGGCCGATGGAGTTGACTCGCCTGCCGCTCTACGTCGGAACGCCAGAACCGGCATCGATCCCCGGAGACCGGTCGCCAGCGATCTCCGTGGGCAGCGACCTTTCTGCCGAGGAGGTCGTGGTGGCCTATCACGACCGAACGAAGCATCACCGCCACCGCTACGCCGCCTCGCTCGGCTACATGGACTGGGCCACGCAGCCCGACCCGTTCCGACGGTACTCAGGAACGGACCTCGTTCGGCTCCCGCTACCCGAACCGGGCCGGCTGCTTCCTTACTGGCAGCTCTACGCGCTCGGGGACATGCCATCGGAGCCGCTTTCTCTGGAGTCGATCTCTCTCTTCTTCCGGTACGCGCTGTCTCTGACGGCCTGGAAACGCGTCGATGAAACAACGTGGTCGCTGCGCGCGAACCCCTCGAGCGGAAATCTCCATCCAACCGAGGGGTATGCGGTTCTACCGGCGATCAAGCGGCTCGGCGACGCGCCCGCCGTGTACCACTACGCACCCAAGGAGCACGCTCTCGAACGGCGAGCGATCCTCGACGCGAAGGCGTGGGGCGAGGCCTGCGCGCTGTTTCCAGAGGGCTCCTTCCTCGTGGGACTCTCGTCGGTCCATTGGCGGGAGGCCTGGAAGTACGGTGAGCGCGCGTTCCGCTATTGCCAGCACGATGCGGGGCACGCGCTTGCCACGCTGCGTATTGCGGCAGCGGCTCTTGGCTGGAGCTTGGTGCTCCTCGATGGGATCAGCAACAGCGCCATCGCGGCTCTCCTCGGGCCCAGCCGCGATGACGACTACGGGACGGCAGAGCGTGAGGAGCCTGAGCTTCTCGCATTGGTCACACCCGGTTTTCCATCGACGTCTCCGCGGCTTCTGAACGGGCTGACGACAGGCAGCATCGGCGCGCAATGGTGTGGCAAGGCCAACACACTGAGCCACGAGCACAGCGCCCTGTGGCCCGTGATCGACGAGGTTGCGCGGGCCACGCGACGATCCGGAAGCGCGCCGATCACGGAAGACTTTTCCGCGTTCCCCTCTCAGGAGGAGCTCTTCGGGATCCCCGTCCGCGACGGTCTGCTCACCGCCGAGAAGGCAATCCTTGGCCGCCGAAGCGCGGTGGCAATGGACGGTTCGACGGCGATCTCACAGGAAGCGTTCTTCCGCATGCTCGCTCGGTTGATGCCGACGCAGGGCGGGCGATCGATGCCCTGGGATGCGATCCCGTGGCGGCCGCGCATCCATCTCGGTCTGTTCGTCCACCGCGTCGAAGGCGTCCCTCGCGGCCTCTACGCGCTCGCGCGAGATCCCGACAAGCTCGGGGCCCTCAAGGAAGTGATGCGGCGGGAGTTTCGCTGGCAGCGCCTGCCCTCTTGCCCGCCGGGGCTTCCGCTGTATCTGCTCCAGGAAGGGGACTGTCGGGCGCTCGCGGCCACCGTCTCCTGCGGTCAGGACATCGCCGGCGACGGGGCCTTCAGCATGGGGATGATCGCGGACTACATGGACAGCCTGACGACGTACGGCGCCGCGTTCTACCGGAACCTGTTCTGGGAGGCCGGCATGGTGGGCCAAGTGCTTTACCTTGAGGCCGAAGAGGCGGGCATTCGCTCGACAGGGATCGGCTGCTACTTCGACGATCTCGTCCATGAGGTCTTTGGGATCACTTCACGGGAGTGGCAGAGCTTCTATCACTTCACCGTGGGTGGACCCGTCGACGATACACGGCTCACCACACTACCTGCATACAACTTCGAGGAAGAGCGATGAGCGCCAACGTCCATCGAACAGAGGCGCTACCAGGACAAGCTGGAAAGGAACAACCATGGCATTGAGCGAATCTCTCCGAAAGCAGATCTCCGACCTTGTGACCACGAACCGGGTGGTCCTCTTCATGAAGGGAACTCGCCAGATGCCGCAGTGCGGGTTCTCCGCCCAGGTCGTGCAGATCCTCGACGCGCTGGTGCCGAGCTACGAAACGGTCGACGTGATCCGTTCTCCCGAGATCCGGGATGGGGTCAAGCAATTCTCCGAGTGGCCGACGATCCCCCAGCTGTACGTCGACGGGAAGTTCATCGGAGGCTGCGACATCGTACGCGAAATGAATGCGTCTGGAGAACTTCAGAAGCTCATCGGCGTGAAGACCTCGGATCCGAAGACGCCGACGATCACTATGAGCGACGCGGCCACCAAGGCGTTCGCGGCGGCGGCCGTGGCAGAGGCTGGTGGAGATTTCCTGCGCCTCCAGATCGATGCCCAGTTTCAGCACGAGCTCTTCTTCGGGCCGCGCGCGCCACGCGACATTGACGTCCGTGTGAACGGCCTGACCCTCCTCGTCGACCCCTCAAGCGCGCCCCGGGCCGACGGTGTGAGCATCGACTTCGTCGATGGACCTGGCGGCGGGTTCAAGATCAACAACCCTAGCGAGCCTGCAAAGGTGAAGCAGTTGAGCGCGCCTGAGCTCAAGCCCATGCTCGATCGAGACGAGGTCACGCTCTTTGACGTCCGACCCGAGGACGAGCGAGCGATCGCGAGGATTGCGGCGGCGCGGTCCCTCGATGAGGCGCGTCAAAAGTACCTGCTCGAGCTCGATCGCGACACGCCGATCGCCTTGTACTGCCACCATGGAATCCGCAGCCAGGAAGCGGGCCAGCAACTCTTCCGTGAAGGTTTCCGGAATGTCTACAACTTGAAGGGCGGCATCGACGCGTGGTCGCAGAGCATCGATCCATCGGTGCCGCGTTACTGAGATACGAAGGAGGCAAGCATGTCGTCCCATCCGACCGATTTCCAAGGCTCCGTCGTTGACGCGCTCCGCGAGGCTATCGAGCGCCAAATCCCCGATTCGCGGGCCGCTGTAAACGGCGGAGGCGGGCACTTCAGCATCGAGGTGATGTCGCCTGCCTTCGCTGGCAAGAGCATGCTGGAGAGCCAGCGCATGGTGTACGGCGCGATCGCCCACCTGATGAAGGGAGAGATGGCGCCGGTGCACGCCGTCGACAGTCTGAAAACCCGGACGCCCACCGGGGCGGCCTAACCTGGAGCGTGTCATGGATAATTTTCCGCTACTCATCGAGTTCGTTTCTGGGACCAGCATCTATCGCGAACCAGAAACCGTTCCGCAGCTGCCGATCGTCCAGAACGGTCCGCCAGGGACGTTTGTCATCTTCGCAGACGGCAGGAAGGTGCCCCTCCCGACCGATCAGATCGTCTTTGCCGATGACACGGGCGACAGGGCCCGCGTTGGCTTCGGTGGAATGAGCTTCGAGGGGATCGAGGACGGTCACCTGGTCTTCTTCCGAGTTCGCGACCTTCAGCCCGAGGAGCTGCTTTCACCGCAGCGAGGACGAAAGATGACCCTCGAGCCGCATATGGTCTCCGCGATCCTCGTCGATGGCCGCAAGGTGTGGCCGCTTGGCTGATCGTCCGCGCTGCAGGTGCCGCCGACCTCACCCGCGCACTCGCGTTCGGCGGGGTTTGCACGGCTCAAGTCCACTGTCCAGCCTTGATTGCCATGGCTGCCGCCCTGGAATTGAGCGGCAGAGCCCGATGCCGCCCGAGAACCTACAGTACAGATGCCGCCCATCCATAGAAGCCGTGCATTGCGCCCCCTTTCGAGCAGTCACCACCAGCTGTTGCTCGTCGCGTTCCAGGTGAGAAACGGTTGATGTCGGTCGCGAAACCCATCAAATGGACGGATACTCAGGACATCGCCATGGCGCTTGTCGCGGCGCACGGAGAGGTCGACGTGCAACACGTCAGGTTTACCGATCTTCACCGCTGGGTCACCGAGCTCGACGGGTTCGTTGACGATCCGCAGGCATCGAACGAGTAGACTCTCGAGGCCGTTCAGATGGCTTGGCTCGACGAGATCTCATGACTACGCGTTCGCCATGAACCAGCCCGCGAGCCTCAAGGTCGGCGTGAACATTCGCTCTCAAGTGGAACCCGGAGCAGTTGGGCTGATTTCGGTCAGCATAGCGCGCACGACGTTTCGGATGGCACTGGAGAGGTCGTCGAAAGCGGTGCCGTCGATGCGCAGCCCGCGATCCGTGCCGGGATCCACGCTCCCGTTGCCCAGCGAAAGGCGCAGCACGCGCCCGCTCAGGTCGAGCGACAGTGATCGAATCTCCGCGCCCGTTACACGGTGCTCGAGGGCGGCGAGGAGGTCGCGCGCCGCCGCGAACACGCGAGTCGCTGCGTCACCCTCGAGGTCTCGACCGCGTTCGCCATCCGTGTCGGCAACCACGGCACGCATGTGCTTTTGGGAGAAACGCAGCCTTGATCGATCGAATGTTCATGATGATCGCGCCTTGCGCCCACCTGGATCTGCATGTTCTTGCACGATGGAACCTACACCACTCTGCGAGCCCGAGGACAAGCCCGATCTCAGACCGGCTGTTCGTGGCCAGCCGCAAGAAGAGCGCCTAGATGCCGGGCCACCTCACGGTTGACGCGCTGACGTTCGACAACCGCTTCACCCGCGAGCTTCCTGCTGATCCCGAACCTCGCAACTACCCGCGACAGGTGCCGGGCGCGTGTTAACCGGCCCCCCTCGCTGAGCCCGACCTGTTAACCGCTCTCTGCCGCTCTCGACCCGCGGGTGCCTTCAGAGAGCAAGATCGCGCCTCAGAGGGCCCCTCGTCGCGCCCGCGCGTGTTCTCGGGATCGTACTACGCGATCACGCCCGCGGCGTCGCTCTCGCGCAGAACCCCGCGAACACTGGCGCTTTCATGACGAAGCCCCGCGAGTCGCCTCGCGGGGCCCCTGTTAACTGCGCCACCGCGTTGGTGGTGGAGGAAGAATGGCTCCCCGAGCTGGGTTCGAACCAGCGACCCGCGGATTAACAGTCCGCTGCTCTGCCAGCTGAGCTATCGGGGAACAGGGGCCGGCGGAGCGGCGCTTGTAAGCGACCGCGGCTGCGACTGTCAAGGCGCCTCCGGCCGAGGCGATTCGTCGCGCGCCGGCACCCCGGAGCGGTTCCTCGGCCGCCTCGCCGCCGCCTCGACGCGCTAGACTCGATTCGTGGAAAACCAGCCCACGCCCCTGCGCCCGGGCGACCGCGTCGCCGTCGTGGCGCCGGCCAGCGGCTTCGATCGCGACAAGGCGATGCGGGGCATCGAGGCGTTGCGCGCCCTGGGCCTGGAACCGACGTATTCCGACGGCCTCTTCAGCTTCTGGCCCGGAGCCGAGGGCCACCTCGCCGGCGACGATGGGCGGCGGCTCGGCGAGTTGCGCGCGGCGCTGGAGGGCGATGCGCGCGCGCTGGTGCTGGCCCGCGGCGGCTACGGCGTGATGCGGCTGCTGCACGGCGCGCGGCCGCTGCGACCCGACGAGGTGCGCGCCGCGGGCAAGCTGGTCGTCGGCTACAGCGACGCCACGGCGCTCCACCAGCTCTGGGCGCTGGCCGGCGTCCCTTCCATCCACGGCCCGATGTGCACGCAGCTCGGCGAGGATGCCTCCGCGCTGGAGCGGCTGCGGGCGCTGCTCATGGACCCGCGCCCGGCGCCGGAGATCTCCTGGCAGCCTGCCTTCGCACGGGGCAGCCGCGCCGAGGGCGTGCTCCGCGGCGGCAACATGGCGGTGCTGGCGGCGCTCTGCGGCACCTCGCTGCAGCCGCGTTTCGCCGGCGCCCTCGTGCTGCTCGAGGATCTGAACGAGCCGCCCTACAAGCTGGATCGGCTGCTCACGCAGCTTCTGCTCTCCGGCGCGCTGGAGGGCGCAGCGGGGTTCATCATCGGCGACCTGGTCGGCCCCGGCGAGCCGAGCGAAGGGCGCGCGGAGATCGTGGCCGAACGCCTCGAAGCGCTGGGCGCGCCGGTGAGCTTCGGCGCGCCCTTCGGCCACGCGGGCCGGAACCAGCCGGTGGCCTTCGGCGTCCCGCACGCGCTCGACGCGGCGGCGGGAAAGCTGACCCCGCTCGCCGCGCCGGTGGCGTCCTGATCAGTACTCCTGCCCCTGCCAGACCAGGCCGTAGCAGACGCAGTGGCCGTTGCGGCACTCGTACCAGCCGAAGCACATGCCGAAGTCGGCCTGCGACCCGCCCACCGGCGACTGCTGCCTGGCCACGATCCGGCCGCCGGACTCGAAGGTGTGCGCGACGGTGGTGCGGATGGCGCAGGTGTTGGTCAGGAGGTGGTAGGTCCCCGGAGCGAGCCTGCCGAGAGCGACGCTGGTCTGCAGCTTCGCCGCCACGCAGCCCTTGGCCGACTGGGCGCCCGCCTTCCGCAGCCACACCGTCACGCCCGCGCGGGGCTTGACCGGCGCCTTGAAGACGGTGCGCTTGGCGAGCGCGGCGATCTCCGGGCCCGTCGGCGCCTGGACGCCGGCGCTCGCGGAATGCGCCATCAAGGACACGACCACCATCGACGACAGGATTGCGCGAACCATTTGCGTGTATCTCCCCCGGATATACCGGCTGATTCATCTTGCGGGCGTGAGCGCCCGCGGTGTACCGGGCGCCTTTCGCAAGAGCCGCGCCAGAGCCGGGCCGTCCGCAAGCGCGCGACGCGGCTGTTGAAGCGATCCGCCCACACGCGGCGCGAGCGGGGCGCCCCGGGCCGCCGCAGGAGCATTTCCCCAGTGATTCCTGTCACTGGCGTGACGGGCCGCACGCATCCCGTGTTAAGACGCGGCTGATGCGCATCTACCTCCTCGGCATCGCCGGCACCGGGATGGGCTCGTTCGCCGGGCTGCTGCGCGCCGCCGGCCACGAGGTCAGGGGCTCCGACGACAACGTATATCCCCCGATGAGCGACAAGCTCGCCGAATGGGGCATTCCATATCGCACCGGGTATCGCGCCGGGAACCTCGACGGGCCCATCGACCTCGCGGTGGTGGGCAACGTCATCCGCGCCGAGAACCCGGAAGCCAGGGCCATCCGCCGGCGCGGCGTGCCGCACGCCAGCTTCCCCGAGGCGCTCTCCGAGCTGTTTCTGGCCGAGCGGCACCCGGTGGTGATCGCCGGCACGCACGGGAAGACCACGGCCACCAGCCTGATGGCCTCGGTGCTGCACGCCGCGGGCAATGACCCGTCGCTCCTGGTCGGGGGCGTGCCGCTCGATTTCAACGAAGGATTCAGGCTGGGAAAGGGCCCCCATTTCGTCCTCGAGGGGGACGAATACGACACGGCATACTTCGACAAAGGACCCAAGTTCCTCCATTACCGGCCGCGCACCGCCATCTTCACCGGCGCCGAGTTCGATCACGCCGACATCTACCGGGACCTGGCGCACGTCGAGAGCGCCTTCGAGAGGTTCAGCGCGCTCCTGCCCGCCGACGGCTACCTCGCGGCCTGCTCGACGTTCCCCAACTGGCGCAAGGCGACGGCGCCCGCCAGGTGCCGCGTCGAGACGTACAGCGCCAGCGCCGAGGCGCACTGGACGGTCTGGAACCTGGAACTGGGCCCGCGCGGTGCGAACTTCGAGGCGCATTTCCATGGCTCGCTGGAGGCGCGCGTGTTCCTCCCCGCCGCCGGCCGGCACAACGTCGAGAACGCGCTCGGGGTGTTCGCGGCGGCGCGCGCGCTGGGGCTGGGCGCGGCCGAGGTCGCGGCCGGCATCTCCGCCTTCAAGGGCGTCAAGCGGCGCCAGGAGCTGCGCGGGGTGGTGCGCGGCGTGGCGGTGATCGACGACTTCGCGCATCACCCGACGGCGGTGCGCGAGACCATCGCGGCGGTGAAGGCGCAATATCCGGGGCGCCGGCTGGTCGCGGTCTTCGAGCCGCGCAGCAATACCGCCATGCGCAAGGTGCACGAGCACGAATACGCGCACGCCTTCGCCGGCGCCGCCGAGGCGCTCATCAGCCAGCCCACCGCCATCGCCAAGGTCCCCGAGAGCGAGCGCGTCGATGCGCGCAGGCTGGCCGGGGACATCGCCGCCGCCGGGACGCCGTGCCGCTGGCTGGAGTCGCCCGACGCCATCGTGGCCGCGCTGGCCGCCGAGGCGCGCGAGGGCGACGTCATCCTCGGCATGTCGAACGGCGCCTTCGGCGGCTTCCACGGGAAGCTCCTGGAAGCGTTGCGGCGATGAGGCGGCCGCCGGCGCGACCGGGGGCGCACCCCGGCCGGGTCAGCCGACCCTCGGCGATCTGCCGGATGGCGTGCAAGTCGGGGTATTCCTAGGTTCGGGTCTCGCCCGCGCCCGCCGCGGCATGGAGGTCGCTTGGCCCCGCTCCGCAAGGCGGCGATGCTCGCCGCGTTCGCCTCCGCCTGCGCCGCGCAGGAAGCGCCGCTCGATCTCGGGCGCGCCGTCTCGGGCCTGACCGTCAACGCCGACCTGCGCCTGGGCGCCAACCGCGAGTTCGGCGTGTCGATCGCGCCCGCCGCCGTCAGCCGCACGCCGCCGGGTGGGACCCTGGGGTCGCCCGCCCTCGCCTCGACGCTGCCGGTGCCGCGCCACTTCCACGGCCTCGCCGCCTCGAGCGGCTTTCTCTTCCTCGTCGGCGGCCGCGATCCCGTCGCCTCGACCGTGCCGCCCGAGGTCTGGTCGGCGCCCTTCAACGCCGGCGCGCTCGGCGCCTGGAAGTCCACCACCGGGCTCCCCTCGGGCCGGATGAAGTCG
>Ga0247727_10006432_pt1 | contig 23121 bp, 15 predicted proteins | sample WisWelCaveWW1625_FD_202498 | JGI IMG/M metagenome (GOLD analysis project Ga0247727, IMG submission 202498) | Biofilm microbial communities from Wishing Well Cave, Virginia, United States - WW16-25 | ecosystem: Environmental > Aquatic > Deep subsurface > Groundwater > Cave microbial mat | place...
GCGCGCGTGGCGAAGTAACTCTGCTACCCCAGACATCGCAAAGAGTGTAAGCCGAAAGAGTAAAAAGTCAATTTGAAAACGCGGCTTGAGGTTGACATGCGTTACACACTGAGTACACTCGCTATATTGTCTCACAACGGACAGGTTCCCCGGCAATACAAAGCGCACACCGTACCATGAAACAAAAATTTTTGGTCCTCTCGGAAAAACGCGCCGCGAATTTGCGCGTGCGCGCGATCGGTCTAGTCCTTGTGACCCTCGCGCTCTTGATCGCGCGCCAGTTTGTCTTTTTCCAACTTGAGTTCGTCTTTTGGATCGCGGCACTGTTTGTCGCGGAACTCGCCGTCGTTTGGGTTTTACTGCAACGATTAGAACCCTACTCAGACCAACGCCATGCGTATGTGCTGCTCCAAATTACGGGACAACTCCAAGTCATTGCAGAGTTGATCTTGTTGACGTGGGCAGTCTATTACACGGGCGGAATTACGAGTCCCTTATTGCCCCTCTATTTTATTTATGTATTTGCCGATGGCTTGTTGTCATCCGCGCTCACATTGGTATTGCACGCGATTCTGGCAACCCTCTTGGTGATTCTCATTACTGTCGGCACGTACTATGGTTGGTTGCCGCGATACAATATTGGGCTCTTTCCCGAAAGTGAGTTGTGGCGCAATCAGACGTTCGTTGACGGTGCGCTGATCGTCTTTGTCGGCATGATGCTTGTGACGTTGATTGTGGCGATTACATTCAGTCGGCGCACGGCAGAACGCGAAGAAAAATTGGGCGAATCGGCGGGGCAACTCTCCGTGCGCGTCGAGCAGGTAAATACGCTGCGCGATATTGGACAGCGGCTTGCGTCCTCGCTCGAATTGGATCAAGTGATGGATGCCGTCGGCGAAAGCGCGTTGAAAATTGTCAAAGCGACGGACGTGCATTTGTACACCTACGATGAAGATTTGGGACAATTTGGAAATGGGGTAGGCATTTGGGCGGATGGACATCGCGGCACGGTTTTGACTCAACCCCGCGCCGAAGGACTTTCGGCGCACGTGGCGCGCACGAAACGTCCGTTGATCATTAACGAAGCGGAAACACATCCCTTGTATCAATCGCTGCAAGCGCGCGCGTGGGCGGTGAAAGCGATTGCGGGCTTTCCGATCATCAAAGCGGACCGCTTGATCGCCGTAATGAATGTGGCGTTTCTCGAACCGCACGAATTTACACCCGATGAATTGCAAGCGTTGATGGTCTTGACCGATCAAGCCGCGATTGCGATTGACAATGCGCGTTTGTATCAACAAGTGCAGCGCAAAATGCAAGAATTGTCCGCGCTCAATGCAGTCACGCAATCCGCCGCGCAGTTGACGGACATTAGCGCGATGTTGAACGATGCGCTGGGCGAAGTCTTGTCCGCCGTGAGTGCGGATGCCACGTTGGTCGCAACCCTCGATCCACAAAAAAATACATTGGAGCTCGCCGCGCATCGCGGCTTGACGCCGAATGTGTTGAATGAATTTAAGGCGCGCCCCTTAAAAGTCGGCGAAGGGTTTGGCGGCGAGGTCGCACAGTCGGGCAAACCGCGATTTGTCGCGGACGCTTCGAAAGACGAACGCCGCACGCGGCGCAGCACGACAATCTATGCTTCGATTTATACCGTTCCCTTGCGGGCGTATGATCGCGTCATTGGCGTTTTGCAATTGTTTTGGAAAGAAGCGCATCAACTCACTTCGACGGAAACAAATCTCATTGGCGCGATTGCGCCGCAGCTCGCGGTGGCGATGCACAATTCCTCGCTCTATTACGAAACGAAACGCCGCGCCGAAGAATTGTCCACCTTGCGTTCGATTGGGTTGGCGACAACCTCCACCTTGAATTTGCGCGAACAACTGCGGCTCTTGTACGAAAATGTGAATCAACTTTTGCGCGCCGACACATTTTTTGTCGGCTTGTATGATGACACGCGCAATGAATTGCGCGTCGAATACGTCGTTGAAGAAGGATGGTTCTTGCGTCCGATCCAAGTGCCGCTGGACCAAGCGGGGTTATCGGGCTGGGTGATCCAAAATCAAAAGTCATTGCTGCTCGGCGATTTGCAGCGCGCGGAAGAATTGCCTGCCACGCCGCAGCATGTCACGCGCCCCGCGCGCAGTTGGCTCGGTGTGCCGTTGATGCTCAAAGAACGCATCATCGGTCTCATTTCCGCGCAAAGTTTTCAACCCAACGCGTTCACAACCGAAGATGAACGCTTCCTCGTCGCGGTCGGACAACATGTCGCGCTTGCGTTGGACAACGCGCGTCTCTTTGGCGAATCGGAACGCCGCACCCGCGAACTTACGCTCCTCAACGAAATCAGCCGCGCGATTAGCGCGTCGCTCGATCTAGATGACGTGATGACGCGCGCCGCGCACGCGTTATCCGATCAACTCGGCTATCGCTATGTGAGCATTTATCAATTTGAGGGCGAACGACTCGTTCGCAAAGCGGCGGTGAATGAACGCGAGGACGAACAAGAGTGGAATATTTCGCGCGGTGTTATCGGACGCGTCGCGCGCACGGGTCGCCCCGCGCTAATCACAAATGTTTCGCAAGACCCCGATTACGTGAGCGCGCATGACGATGTTGTTTCTGAAATCTGTGTGCCGATTGTGCGCGAGGGGCGCGTGCTCGGTGTCGTCAATGTTGCTGAAGCGCGCGTGGGCGCGTTAAAGGAAGATGATCTCGCGTTGATGACCTTGTTAAGTGAGCAGCTCGCGATTGCGTCATCGAACGCGTCACTCTATCGCGAAGCATTGGGACGCGAACGTTTTGCGACGCGGCTCGGACAGCTCGGCATGACTGTCACCTCCACGCTGGATCAAGTGCAATTGATCGAAACCTTGTGCCGCGAATCCTTGACCTTGTTTGCGGTGGATACTGCGGCGATCTATATTCGCGAGACGATCCGCCCGGGCGCGCGCCGCGATGAATACATCGCCGATGGGCGCGGCACAATGATGCGCGGCGGGGATGGCGCAAGCCCCTCCGACGCGCAAAGTGAACGGTCCGTACTGATTTGCCGCGCCGTGGCAGGATGGGGACGCGAGGCGTTGATGGGCAATCAAGTGGATGTGGATCAATTGGGCAACCTGCTTGCGCGCACGTTGCGCTTGGCGCGCGGGTTTGTCGTGACAGAGGCGCGCGCGTCCGCGCAAATTGCGACGGAAGTGCGCGAAGCAATTCAGCCCCAAGCATGTCTCGCCGTGCCGATCATGAAAGAGCGCGATGTGATTGGGGTACTCGTGTTGTTTGATCGGCAAGATGCGCGACGCTTTGGCGATCCCGATCTCGCGCGCGCGACGATTGTGGCGTCGCAAGCGGGGCTCGCAATCTCCAACGCGCGCTTGTACCAAGAGTCGCAGCGCCGCACCAAAGAACAGAGCAGCCTGTACGAAATCGGTCTCGCCGTGAGTTCGACGCTTGACCTGAATGAACAACTGCGGATCATTTACGAACAGATCAACAAACACTTTACGCTGCTTGGGTTTGATATTGCGCTGCGTGATGGACCCGATCAACTAAACTTTGCCTTGTTCATTGATCAAGGCAAACAGTTGGAATCGTTTAGCAAACCTGTCAACGAGGCGGGCTTTGCGGGCTGGGTCGTCACGAGTCGGCGTCCGTTGGTGATTGATGATATTCGACGGCAGTGGGATAGCTTGCCTGTGAAACCCGGCGAACACGGCGCACCCGCAGAGACCGCGTCGTACATTGGCATCCCCTTGATGATCAAATCCGAAGCGATGGGCGTGATGGCATTGCAGCGCGCGCCCGTCGAACCGTTTACGGTGGATGAGCAGCGTTTCTTGTTCGCGCTCGCGCAGCAAGTCGCGTTCGCGGTGGACAATGCGCGTTTGCATCAACAGTCGCAGCGCAGCGGCGCGCAGCAATCGTTGTTGTATCAAGCGAGCCGTCGCATCGCGGGCGCGTTGGACATTGACACCTTGCTCAAAGCGATTGTGGACGCGTTGAGCAAAGATTTCGGATTCCGCGCGGTGTTGGTGATGTTGGTGGATACGGAAACAAATGAGTTGCGTCCTGCAGCAGCATCTTCGGACATCGCCCACGTGGTCACCGACGCGTATCGGCAGCCGATAGGCAAAGGGTTGATTGGACTCGCCGCACAATCGGGACAAACTCAATTGACAGAGGATTCCGCGAATGGAGCGCGCGGCTCTGCGCGCGGCAACGCGCAAGCCAACGCACAAGTAGCTGTTCCAATCAAATCGGGCGCGCGTGTGATCGGTGTGCTGAAAGTGGAGAGCGGCGATGATGCGAGTGGGGGAGTAGAGTTCACTCCTCAACTCGACATCGCTGCCCAACACAAATTTGCCAGCGATGATGTGCGAATGTTTGAGGCGATTTCGGATCAACTTGCCGTCGCGATTGAAAATGCGAAATTGTTTGCGAGCGCGCAAGAACGGCTCGCCCGCATCAACGCGCTGCAAAACATTGAAGTGGCAATTCTCTCGACGATGAATTTGGTGGATCGCCTCGATCTGATTTTGGAACACGCCGTCGCGCAAATGCGCTCCGACTTGGGTGTGATTTTTATGCGCGATCCGATCACGCGCGAAATGTATGGCTTGCGGCAGCGCGGGTCGCGCGACTTGAAAGCGTTTCGTGATCTGCGCCTCAAGAGTGGGGAGGGGGCAGCTGGTTGGATCATGGAGCGCGGCGAGCCGCTTTACATTCCCGATGTGCGGCGTGATACGCGCTGGGCGAGTCGCGCGACCTCTGATCACGAAGGCGTCATCTCGTACTTGGGTGTGCCGCTCAAGGTGGAAGAGCGCACGATTGGGGTGATTGATGTGGCGACGCGCGAGGCGCGTTTGTTCACGGACGAAGAAATCAATTTCTTTAACACGCTTGCCAGTCATGCAGCTGTAGCGATTGAAAATGCGCGTTTGTATGAACAGACGCGCGCACAATTGGAACAGCTGCGCGATACGCAGGATCGTTTGGTCGAAACGGAACGGCGCGCGGCGATTGGCGAATTGGTCGCGGGGCTGGCGCACGAGATCAATAATCCGCTCACCGCGATTGTGGGACATTCGCAATTGCTGCTCGAGACGATACCTGTTGGCACATCCACCGAATCGTGGCGCGGGGAATTGGATACGATCAGCGTCGCGGCACAGCGCATCGCGCGCATCGTGCAAGAGTTTATCAAATTGTCGCATGTCGAAGGCGGGCATGCCGAAACGGCGAACTTGCGCGAGATTGTTCACAGTGCGGTTGAAAAATTTGAGGCGCGCGAGGACGCGCAAGATATTGCGTTGTTGGAAACGCTGCCGCCGGAACCGTTATGGGTGAAAGCGAATCCGCAATTGATCGAACAGGTGTTGACCAATATCTTGACGAATGCGTTGGAAGCGATGCCGCACGGCGGGAGCATTGATGTGCAGGCGGGCACATCAGACGGAAATTTTGTGTACTGTTCCGTGCGCGACAGCGGTTATGGGATTCCCGGTGGTGATTTGAAACGCGTCTTTGAACCGGGCTATACCACCAAGATCGAATCGGGCGTCGTGCGCGGGATTGGTTTGGGTCTGTACACGGCGGAACGCATCATCAAGAGTCATGGCGGCTCAATTTGGTTAGAGAGTGAGGAAGGCAACTATACGTTGGTGACATTGACGCTGCCGCGTCAGCGTGGGGAGCGCAGCGATGCCAACTGAACGTCTTTTAGTGGTGGATGACGATGCCGCGATTTTGAAATTGTGTCATCGCATTTTGGGGGCGGATGGCTATACGGTTGTGGAGGCGAAACGCGGCGAAGATGCGTTGGCGAAATTAGAGAGCGAGACCTTTGAGCTGTTGTTGACCGACATTCGATTGCCGGGGCTGAATGGGCTTGATGTGGCACAGCGATTGCGCGAACGCGGCATCGAAATTACTGTCGTGACGATGACAGGGTATAGCAATATGGAGATGGCGATTCAAGCGTTGTCGCTCGGTGTGGATGAATTTGTCGTAAAACCGTTCACGCCCGATTCGCTGCGGCTGAGTGTTTCGCGCGCATTGGAAAAATCGCGTTTGCGCCGCGAGAATTTACGCTTGCGTACCCTCGTGCCGCTTTTGCAAACCGCGCAAGCGTTCGCAGCAGGACGCACGCGTGATCAAGTGTATGAAGAATTGTTTGCCGCGACGCGGCAATTGCTCGGCGCGGACGAAATGTTTTTTCTCGCCGCAAATCGCGAGAACGATCTCTACACCGTTGCCGCCGCGCACGGCGCGCAGTGGGGCGCGCTGCGGGATGGCGTGGCGAGCGCGTCCGAATGGAAACAGGCGCATTCCTTTTTTTCGGAGCATGTGCAAGTGTGGAGTGACACGAATATGCCGCGCCTCCCGTTTGATGCGCCATTGCAAAATTGGATCGTCGCCGCGCCCTTAAGGGTGCGAGATAACGCGCTCGGTGTTCTTTGTGTCACCCTCGCGCAGCCCCCGATCCAGAGCAATCTCGATGCGCTCCACTTGATTGCCGCGCAAGCTGCGCTCGCGTTAGAGAATGTTGATCTCATTTCCGAAATCAGTCGCGCGTACGTCAACGTTCGCGAAGCGGAACGACTGAAAAGTGAATTTATCAACATTGCCGCACACGAATTACGCACGCCATTAGCTGTGATTCGCGGGTACGCCTCGCTCCTGCGCGAGCAGTTAGAGGATGAACTGCGCGGGTATGCAGACCAAGTGCTACAATGCACGGACCGGTTACAACACATTGCGAATGACATGTTGGAATTAAAGTATTTGGAATCGGGTAAGGTAGATTTGCAGATGGAACGCTGTGCAGTGGATCAGGTGGTCCGCGAAGTGGTCAATTCGTACCGCCCGCTGGCGTCCGACCGGGAACAATCTATCGAACTCGCGCTGGATCATGCGGCGGGCGATTTGATGGCGGATCGCGCGATGTTGGATGTGATGTTGGGCAGCTTGATTGCCAATGCGATCAAATTTTCACCACGCGCGAGCCAAGTGCGGGTAACTGCCCACGGCGACAATGATCACGTCACGCTGATTGTCCAAGATCAGGGCAAGGGCTTGACACCGGAACAAGCGGAACACGTCTTTGATTCTTTTTATCAGGCGAGTAATTCTTTGACGCGCCAAGAAGGCGGTCTAGGATTGGGCTTGACGCTTGCCCGCAAGATGGTGAACGCGCATGGCGGAAAAATTTGGGTCGAGAGCAAGCATAATCATGGCAGTTCCTTTTTTATCTCACTGCCGCGCGAAAAGGCTTAATTTCCCGCCTGCGCGCGTGGATTTTCAATCCAGCGTGGATTGCAAATCCACGCGCGCGGGAGAGAGGTGAAACGCAGCGCCGGGCGCTGCGTTTTTTGTTGCCCTTTTCTTGCAATTCGCGCGCGCATATTGTAATGCCGCGCGCTCTATGTTATACTCTGTGCATACCAATTGAAAACGGGGAAAAAGTAATATGGTGCGCCGAACTATACTTTTCACGTTATTTTTCACGTCATTAGCGGTTGTCATAATCAGTTGCCAACTCTTTGGTGGGCAGACGACAAAACCGACTGTAATTATCGCCTCACCGCCAAGCGGCAGCGTTTATACGTTGGGCGAAGAAGTCGTGGTGCAATCTACCTCGACGGATCCGGTGGGCGTCATACGCGTTGCGCTTGTCGTAGATAATATCGTCGTCCGCGAGGATCCGAGTCCGGTAGCACAAGGACAATCTCAATTTTCCCTGATCCAATCGTGGGTTGCTGCAAGCATTGGACAACACACCATCACAGTCCGCGCGACCAACACGCAAGGCGCAACTTCTGAAAGCGGTATTCTTGTCAATGTCCGAGAGCAAAGCGGACAGCCGCCCACCGCCGTCAGTTCGATAGCAACCGCCGTGCCATTGGCGACCTTGCCCCCCGCAACCGATGTGCCGCCTCCACCAACAAGTGCAGCTCAAACGGTTGTTGTCACCGCAACTCCATTACCTGCTACCGACATCCCACCCCCTCCAACGTGCGTCCTCAATTCCAAATTCATCGCCGATGTGACGATTCCTGACGGCATGGTCTTTGCACCCAACGGTGTCTTTACAAAAATTTGGCGGGTGCAGAATAATGGAACATGCGCGTGGCAAAATTATTCTGTCGTCTTTGTCAGCGGCACTCAAATGGCAGCCAGTGGCATTTTCCCGGTGCCGGATACGCAGCCCGGCGCGACTGCGGACCTTACAGTGCCAATGACTGCGCCTGCGGGATATGGCTCGTACACCGGAACGTGGCGGATACGCAGCGCATCCGGACAATTATTTGGAACGAATGTTACTGTCAAGATCAATGTTCCTTCTCCCGCAACCGCGGTGCCGCCGACGAATACACCGCCACCGACAGTCGCGGGATGTTCAGGGCAACCGAATGATTTTGATTTTGTCGCGTCGAGCAACACAATCACCGCCGGGCAATCGGTGACGTTGAGTTGGGGCGCAGTCACCAATGCGAGTGAAGTGCGTTTGGACGGCGGCGAATTTGCGAATGAAGGTGTCGCTGCGCCGGGCAACCGTGTTGTCTCACCGGGGACAACGACAGAGTACAAGCTCAAGGCAAAATGCAACAACAGTGGGCAAACGCGCGAAAAATCTCAGACGATTACGGTGAATGCGCCCGTCGGAAATTTTGCGGGTCAGTGGGTTCACAACTTTGGCACGATGACCATTACGCAGAATGGCACAACCGTCACTGGGACATATCAAAATGAATTGGAAGGCGGCAATGGGGTGATTGCGGGTATCGTGACGGGCAATGTGTTGACCGGCACGTATACCAAAGTTCAAACCAAGCCCATTGAATTTACATTGAGCAATGATGGCAAACGTTTTAACGGAAATTGGGACGGCACGAATCAATGGTGCGGCGCGCGCCCCGGCGAATTCTTCCCGAACGGTTGCAGTTTTCACGGCGATTGGATTTCTGATTTTGGCGACGGCAATTGTGCGATGAATCTCAAACGGAAAAATAATGTGATCACCGGCGAGTATTGTTATGGGAGTGTGACAGGCACAATGTCTTATGTGGGTGGTGAAGCGGTGGCGAGCGGGATGTACAACAATCTCGCGCCCAGTTCCGGAACATTCCAATTTTTCCTGCCCGGATACACCGCGCCGCGTTTTCGCGGGAACTATAATATCGGGAGCGAATGGTGTGGATGGCGTTCGAGTTCGTCCAAACCAGTTCCATGCTTAAAGAATTGAGATCGGAAATAGGCAGCGTACCATGGCAGCAAAAAAAACGAAAGCAAACTCAAAATCAAAAGGATCGTCCAAAAGCGGCGGTTCTTCAAAGAAAAGTGTGAGTCGCAAAGCGGTGGCGCGACCCAAGCGCGCCGTGGCGAAAACAAAAATAGCAATCGCGGGTTCAGCGAAACAAGCCATCGCCAAAAATGCAAAACCGACAAATGGTGCGAATGGCAAGCCCGTCGCGGCAAATGGCAAACCCGCCGTGCCGACCGAACCCGAAAAAATAAAAAAGAAGCCGCCCTCCATCACGATCACGCGTCCCGAAATGACGCGCCCGCCCGCCGCGCAACTTCCCCCGCCGCGCGTTGATCCGCCCATCATCGCGCCGAGCATTTTGCTGCCCAAAGGCGGTTTGCCGATCAGTTCGCTCACACCGATCTTGCGATGGATGTACGTTGGCGGCGCAACGCGCTATGAAGTGGAATGGTCGCCCGACGCGCACTTTGGGCGCGGACACAGCATCACCGTCGTCGCGACGCAAACGGCGATTACGGTCGGCGAAACTCACGAATTGAAACCGAGTACGAATTACAAGTGGCGCGTGCGCGGCGGAAATGATCTAGGATGGGGCCCCTGGTCAGCGCCCGAATCCTTCCGTTCTCCCGAAAGGCAATTTGAAAAAACGGTGTAAAAAAAATCACGCTGCCTAACAGCGTGATTTTTTTGTGCGACGTGAACAATGAACGAGATTGAAATTCGTTTATGCAAAACGTGGAATGAATGTGTCCAATGCGAAGAGCTGCAAAAACGGGTGTGGGAGATGCCCGATTATCGCGATGCAGTACCCGCAAATCTTTTGATCACAGCGATCAAAAATGGCGGCATCCTTGTTGGCGCGTTTGAGGGCAAGCAAATGATCGGCTTTGCGTTTGGTTTTTTGGGAAGCGAAAAAGTGGGTGACGCGCTCAGATTGAAACACACTTCGCACATGCTCGGTGTTTTGCCGAATGCGCGCGTAAAAGGACTGGGCGCGCAGATGAAATGGTTTCAGCGCGCGGAGGCACTCAAGCAGGGACTTGCTCTGATGACGTGGACGTATGATCCCTTGCAAGCAGTCAACGCGCATTTGAATCTCGCGCGCTTGGGTGCGATTGCGCGGCGGTACTCTCGCAATGTGTATGGCGACATGACAGACGCGTTGAATGTTGGCGTGGCGTCAGATCGCTTTGAAGTGGAATGGTATCTCACGAGTGCGCGTGTCGCCGCGCGTGAAACCGCGCGCGAAATTTCCGAACCCGACGAACACGCGCAAATGATATATCGCGTGGAATGGGACGCAGCAGGTTTGCCCGTCATTGTGGATGAACAGGCGCTTGAGGGCGAATCCCTGCTTGTCGAAATTCCCGCCGACTTGCAAGGTGTAAAAGCGCGAAATCGCGCATTGGCAACCCGGTGGCGCGAACGCACGCGCGATACCTTCGAGGGCGCGTTTGCGTCGGGATATGTGGTCTGTGATTTTTTGCGAAAAACGGAGCATGACCATCGGGCACGCTGTTTTTATCTTTTGAAACAAGATTTTCGCGTAGAATAATTGCGGTTGAGTTGCCACGCACTTGACAAGTGCGTGGCAACTCAACCCCCGCGGATTTTATTTGACACCAAGGTAGCCGCCGCATATAATCCCCGCACCTATTGCCCCCATCGAGACTGGCACGGAAAGGGGGGATTTTTTATGACACAAATTATCGTCGACCGCAATGAATCGTTTGAAGCGGCGTTAAAACGCTTTAATAAAAAGGTGCAAGAAGACCGCATTTTGTCGGAAGTGCGCCGCCGGCGTTTCTTTGAACCAAAGAGCGTGGAACGCAAAAAGGAAAAAGCCGCGAAAAAGCGCAAATCGCAAAAAGATAACACGCGCAATGAAGAACGCGAGTAAGGGTAAGCGGATTAGAGTTTGAACGTACCGGCACGCCGGGCAGTGTGCAAGTTATTGCCCGCGTGCCGTTTTTATTTCCCCTACTGCTCATGGCGTATTTGGATCGGTTGGACGAACGCGCGGAATTGAAATTGACGCGGCGCGAAATCGGGGTCGCGGCAGGCATCGCCGCGCTCACCGCGCTGTTGCTGGGCGCAATTTTTGCCGCGCAATTCACGCTGTTCACGCCGGCACAGCCAACGGCGAACGATCTCGCGCGGGGACGCGCGAGTCCGCTCACGATCCTCGCCCCGGCGCAAACGACATTCGCCAGTGAATTGGAAACCGCGCGCGCGCGTGACCAAGTGGCGCGCGCCGTTCAAGATGTCTATGATCCATCCGACGCAAATATCGCGCGTGATCAAGTGCGCCGCGCGGCGCGCATCGTTGATTTTCTCGACACGGTGCGCGCGGACCCGTATGCCTCCAACGCGGAAAAAGTGGATTGGATGCAAACTCTGCCGGGCGCACAGGTTTCGCGCGAAGTGGTGAGTCGCACCATCGCCCTCGACCCCGCCGCGTACCGTCAAGTCATTAGTGAAACGCTCTATGTGATTGACGCAGCGATGCGCGAAGAGATCCGCGAAAATACTCTCGCCGCCGCGAAACAAAAAATCCCCTCACGCATTTCCCTCGTTCTCTCCGCTTCGCAAGCAGATCTCGTCAATCAATGGGCGCAGCCCTTTATCGTCCCCAACACCAAACTCAATTTAGAAAAAACAGAACTCGCGCGCACACAAGCGCGTGAAAGTGTGAGCCCGGTCTATCGCACGCTGACAGAGGGACAGGCGGTTGTGCGCGCGGGCGAAGTCATTACAGAAGAAACGCTAGAGACCCTCCGCAAAATTGGTTATCTCCAGCCGCAGAGTGGTGCAGGAGAATATGTTGCCGCGTTCTTGTTCGCCGCGCTCGTCGTCGTTGTCGGCGCAACCTATCTGGCGCGAATCGCGCCAACGCTGGTGCGCGAACCGCGCGTATTGCTGATCCTCGCATTATTGTTGGTTCTGACCGCGCTTGGCACAAAAATTTTCACGCCGGGGCGAACCATCGTGCCCTATCTGTTTCCTTTTGCGACAGCGGCGATGTTGGGCGCGGCATTGTTGAGTGTGAGCATTGGCGCGGGCGTCGCCGTGCTGGTCGCAATGTGTGTAGCTTTTATTACGCGCGGTTCGGTTGAGATGACTCTGTTTGTGTTGATCGGAAGTTTGATTGCGGCAATTGCGCTGCAGCATCGCGAACGACTGACAAGTTTCTTGGTGACAGGGCTGTATGTCGCCGTCGCGAATGTGGCAATGGTTTTGATTTTTGGCTTGCTGGTGCGTCAAGACAATTTGTCCGACCTCACGCGCTCGGTCTTGGCGGCGTTTGGCGGAGGCGCGTTCACGGGGCTCATTGCGTTGGGCAGCCAATTTGTTTTGGGCAAAGCGGCGGGCATCACAACCGCGCTCGAACTCATTGACCTGTCACGTCCAACACATCCTTTGTTGCAAAAAATTCTGCGTGAAGCGCCGGGGACATATCATCACTCGCTCATCATCAGCAATCTCGCGGAGCACGCGGCGCAGCAAATCGGCGCGGACGCGTTGTTATGCCGCGTGGGCGCGTACTATCACGATGTCGGCAAAACGCTGAACCCACAATTTTTTGTCGAGAATCAATTTGATGGCGTGAACCCGCACAATACGATTGATCCGCGCCTGAGCGCAAAAATTTTGCACGAGCATGTCACCGAAGGTGATAAACTCGCGCGCAAGTACGGTGTCTCGAACCGCGTGCGCGATTTTATTTTGCAGCATCACGGCACAACCCTGCCCATCTATTTTTTTGAAAAAGCGCAAGCGCAATCGCCGGGCACTCCCGTTGACGAGAACGAGTTTCGCTACCCCGGTCCGAAACCCCAAACACGTGAATCCGCGATCATGATGCTCGCCGATGGCGTGGAGGCAACAACGCGCGCAGAACGCCCCTCTAACGCGCAAGAGATTCGCGCAGTCATTGACCGTATTATAGACATGCGAATCCACGAGGGACAACTCGATGAAGCGGAAATCACCTTGCGCGATTTGAATCACATTCGCGTCGCATTTCTTCAAGTGCTGCAAGGACTCTATCATCCGCGCGTAAAATATCCCACGCCCAAAGCGCCCGCACCAATTCCCGCGCAAGTGAAAGCGGAAGAAACGATCGCAGAGTTGTAGCTTGTCATTGCGAGGATGCGATGTAATCATCGCAGCATGTCATTGCGAGGGACGAAGCAATCTCCGCGCGGCGGACACCAAGATTGCGGCGATGTAATCATCGCATCGCTGGAGGGCGCTCCTCGCAATGACAACTTAACGAAATGGACATCAACATCGTCGTTGCGCCCAAATTCGCGCGCCGCATTTCGCAAAAGGAATTGCGCGCAGCGGCTTCGCGCGTGTTGGCGGCGGAAACGCCCGACGCGTTCAACTCGCTCTCCATTGTGATTGTGAGTGACCGCGCGATGCGCGATTATAATCGCCGCTTTCATCACGTCGACGCGGCGACGGATGTGTTATCGTTTGATTCACCACAAGAGGAATATCTGGGCGATGTGATTATTTCGTTCGAGACTGCCAAAGAAAACGCGCGGCGCGCGGGTTGGCGCGTGCGCGAGGAATTGGAGTTGCTGGTGACGCACGGGGTCTTGCATTTGTTGGGGTACGATGACGCGACGCCGAATGAGCGTGAGGTGATGTGGCAAAGACAATCGGAGATTATGGGGCAGTCATAACCAAATGTAACGAAGCGAAGTGTATTCAGAGGGGCACATGATGTTGACGATCTCTTTACCCAAACCATTACAAGATGAATTTGAACGACGCGCGCGTTTGCTTTATAGCGGGGATAGCATTACGCTCGCGCTGGCGGAAGCGATAGAGCTGTGGATGGCACAGCACCGTCACGAGTTGCTGCGCGCGGAACGCGCCGCCAACAATCGCGCGTTTGCGGAAATGCGCGCGCAAGTGGAACGTGAATATGCTGGCAAATGGGTTGTCATTGCACACGGCTCGCTGCAAGGGGTCGGCGATTCCATCACACAAATTGAAGAACTTGCGTCCACTGCACTTGATCGGTTGATTTTCCAAGTCGGTTCCCCGCGCAGGAAAGAGGTAGAATTTGGATGGCAAATGACGTTCGCATGATTTGTTGGGAAACGCCTGATCGGCTCGTGTTAGGCATTCGACTTGCAAACTTGGCAGGGGAAACATATCCTGCCACAGAAGAGCTTGTACAAATTGACACGGGATTTAGCGGTGAAATTCTTGTCCCATACGCACTCTTTGAAATGCTTGCGCTCAGCCGTTGGCGTTTACCTGAGGTCATTCAAGCCACAACGGTTACTGGTCAAACGCTCCATTTGTACGAAGCGTATGCAGATGTGTTGATCCCGCAGTTGAACACGCAATATCGTGTAACTGTTCAAACATTTGAAGGCAATACGCGCTTTCTGATCGGGCGCGGTTTTTTACGTCGGCTGCGTGTCTTACTCGATGGACCGAATGCAAGAACTTGTGTACTTGAAGATAGGATAGAGTGACAGATATGACCAACCGCTGGGGCATGCACGCGCCAAACAACAACCGTCCGCGTAACATGGGCGAATTTTTTGACGCGGGGTTTCAAAATTATACCGTCTTGCACGGCAACGAAAATTTCATTCCCGAAATTCGCGGGCGCTATCCGAACGCGAAAATTTTGGTGCGAATGTTTTTGACGAATTGGGATGAAAAAAATACGAGCGAGTGGGCGCGCGAAATTGCAGAGGTGATGAATCGCAATCGTCCCTTTACGAATGAGGTGACGTGGGCGAATGAACAAAATTTGGACTTGGAAGGTCATCCACAAGGCGCGAGTCCGCAGCAACCCGTTCCGCCCGCGTCCTTGTATCGAGACATTAACGCGTGGAACTTGGAAATGATTCGACGTTTGCGCCAAGTGATCCCGTGGGCGCGTTTGCATTATCCTGCCTTCGCAAATGATCACAGCGACGACAAAAATCAAGGCGGCTATGTTGGGTTGGAAATTTGTCGGCAGAGCATCGAAGCGGCGGATGTGATGGATTGTCATGTGTATTGGCGCGTGGATGATGGACCGCTGACGACAGACGGCGGACAGCGTTTTACGCTCACTCACAGTTTTTTTCCAAACAAACCGATTTTTATTTCCGAGTGCGGCAATTTTGCGGTGCGCGATCAACGCTCACCCGAACAATATGTGCGGTGGATGCACTCGCTGTATCATTATCCGTACGTCGAGGGCGCGACATTTTTTATTTGGGATTCGGATGCCGCGCCCGAAAACGCGTTGAATAAAATTACCGACAATGGCGCGCTGGTGCGAACACTGCGCGAAACCCCAAAAGACGCGCCCGCGCAATTGCCGCCCATTCCCGCCGCGCCGCCACCAATTTCCGCGCCGCCGCCCAGTAGGGAACGCTCGCCGCAGCGTTCCCCCTCCCCCGCGCCAATCCCAATTCCCGCAAGCGGCGAATATCTTGTTTTGCCCGGCGACACCCTGCTGGCCATTGCAAAACGCTTTGGCGTCGAACTCGTGGCATTGATGAATCTCAACGCGATTGCCGACGCGCGTTTATTGCGCGCAGGACAGCGTTTGCGAATCCCGGGCGCGCAAGCTCCATCGCCACAACCCACAACGCCTGTTGTCACACCACCACCGCCTGCGGTCCAACCGCCAAGCACGCCTCCCGCACCGACAGTTCCCGCGCCACGTGGAACGCTCTATGTTGTGCGCGGCGGCGATACGTTGGGCGCGATTGCAAAACGTTTCAATGTGACGGTGGCGGCGATTGTGGCGGCAAACAATTTGCCGAACGCGAATCTGATTCGCGCGGGGCAACAGTTGATCATTCCAGACCGCGCGATGGTGTTGAGCGTGGCGGAAGCATCTGCGGTGGCGGAAGCATCGAAACCACAAGTCGGCGTGTTGGGCGTTGGTGATGCAAGCACCCCTGTCGTGTCGCCGCGCGAGATTCAAGAATTTCTTGCGGGCAAGCGCACCATGTTTTATGTGACGCGCAAAGGCGATTCGATTCCGCGCGTGGCGTCGTTGTTCAAAATGGATCCGTTGGTGTTGTCGCAGATCAATCAGGTGGGGATGGAGGGGGAGATGATCCCGGGGACGCGGTTGATTATTCCGATGAAATAAACCGGTCCATTCCAAAAATTTTATTTTCGCTGAAAATAAAATTTTTGGAATAGGTGCAACTGTCGCTCAAGCATTTCCAAATGAGCGAGCAGTCAATGACGCGCTGCGCTTGGCGATCCAATTGACGCAGATTCCTGAAACGCGCAAACGCGCAAAGGTGTGAACGGGGATCCAATTTTTCAAGCGGTGAGTAGTGTTGAGTGGCGTACTGCGTCTTTCCCAATGCGCGCAAGTCGAAAAGAGGGTGTACGGCGTCAATAAATTTTTAATGCTTGCATTGACAAACACCGCAACTCCATCTTATAATGCGCGGCGTTCACAATCGCATCCTTCACCCAAAGTGGTCTCGAAAACTATCCCCAGTTGTGGCAATGTCGCCAAGACCAAATTTTCCATGAAGCATACCAAGGAGGTGGCGCCGTACCCAGACCCTAACTCCCTTTCTACAGACGCAGATAACAACGCGTTCCTGTGTCGCCGCCGCGCATTTTGCATTCCACGAATTGCCGCGCGCGCGTCACAGCGAACATGATTCTTTCAGGAGGAGAAGAGTAACATGAAGAGCGTTCAAATTAGACGCATTTTGATTTTGGCAAGCATCGCGGTCATCGCCTTGGTGATTGCCGCATGCGCGCCTGCGGCACAGCCGACGGCGGTACCGCCAACAGCCGCGCCCGTTGTCCAACCGACAGCGGTAGCTGTTCAACCAACCGCTGTCCCCGCGCCACCAACAGCAGTCCCCCCGCAACCCACAACCCCGCCCGTTGCGGCAACAGGACGCGGCGCATGTGGCACGCTGAAAATTTTGTACTGGCAAGCGCCAACGATTTTGAACCCGCATCTCGCGCAAGGCACAAAAGATTTTGACGCCTCGCGCTTGGTGTATTGGCCCCTCGCGGCAATCGCTCCCGATGGCACTCCAGACGCCGCTTTGGGTCTCGCCGCAGAAGTTCCCACAGTTGCCAACGGTGGTATTTCAGCCGATGGCACGACGATTACGTGGAAACTCAAGCCAGGTCTCAAGTGGCAGGATGGCAAACCAATTACGGCGGATGACGTGATCTTTACGTGGAAATATGCCACCGACAAGGACACCGCCGCCACCACCGCATCCTCGTATTCCGACATCAAAACGATTGACAAGGTTGACGACTTGACGATAAAGATCACATGGAACGCCCCGACGGCAACTCCGTATGTGTCGTTCACGAGTACCCAAGGCTTGGTGCTCCCCAAGCATGTCTTTGAAAGCCAAATGGGTGCCAAAGCCATAGAATCGGCAGCCAATCTTGCGCCTGTGGGTTCGGGTCCGTATAAAGTCAAGGAATTTAAGCCCGACGACATTGTCACGTACGAACTCAATGAGAACTTTCATATCGCCGACAAACCATGCTTCAAGGAAGTGAATTTCAAGGGTGGTGGTGATGCCGCCAGCGCGGCGCGCGCTGTCCTCGAAACAGGCGATGTGGATTATGCGTGGAACTTGCAAGTGCCTGCGGATATCGTGCCAGGTCTCCTCGCGGGCGGTAAGGGTGAAGTGTTCAATGCAACGGGTGGGAATCTCGAACGCATCCTGCTCAATCGGACGAACCCGGATCCCTCGCTGGGTGACCTGCGTTCCGAACCGGTGGACAAGGGTGGCAAACCGCATCCCTTCTTGAGCGACTTGAAGGTCCGTCAAGCGCTCGCGCTCGCGATGGATCGCGAGAACATGGGGAAAATTTATGGTGGCAAAGAGTTCGCCGGCTATGGAACGTGCAATGTACTCAATGCTCCGCCCGCGTTCGTCTCAACCACTGACAATGGTTTGTGCGAATTCAATCTCGAACGCGCCAACAAGCTGCTGGACGAAGCCGGCTGGGTCAAGGGCGCGGATGGGATTCGTGAAAAGACGATTGATGGCAAAGTCGTCAAGATGAAGGTTGTCTATCAAACGACGGTCAATGCTGTGCGCCAAGCAGTTCAGCAAATCGTCAAGGAAGCGTGGACACAGCTGGGCGTGGAAGTGGAACTCAAGTCGGTGGCGGCAGGCGTCTTTTTCTCGTCCGATGTCGCCAATCCCGACACCGCCGCCAAGTTCTTTACCGATGTTGAAATGTTCACGAACGGCGCGTCGCAGCCCGACGAACTGGCATACGTGCGCAGCTGGGTTTGCGAACAGGTCCTGACCAAAGCGGAAGAGTGGCGCGGCAACAATTACGAACGCTACTGCGACAAGGACTATGACGCGCTCGTGGCTCAACTTGCTGACGAACTCGATCCCGCAAAACGCGCCGAACTCTACAAAAAGATCAACGACAAGCTCGTAACGGATGTCGTCATAATTCCGCTGGTTGCGCGCAATTCCCCCATCTCGGGCAAATCCAAAACGCTCAAAGGAATTGTTCCCGGACCGTGGGACAGCGAAATGTATAACGTGATCAACTGGACGAATCAATGAGCAGGAAAGTAAAGAGGTAGACAGGTAGGAAAGCAATAAAGTAGACAGGTAGAAAAGTAGACAGGTAGGCAGGGTGTTTCCCTGTCTACTTGTCTCCCTGAATACTTGTCTCCCTGTTTCCCAATCTCCCCCCGCCATGAACCAATACTTTATTCGGCGTATCCTTATTGCGATCCCCACCATCCTCGCCATCAGTTTCATTATCTTTGCGGTGCTTTCGCTCTCGCCGAACGATCCAATGTCGCAGTTTGCGTTGAATCCTGCCGTGCCGCCCGAAGTGCGTGAAAACATTCGCCGTTCGCTCGGCTTGGATCAGCCGTGGCCCGTGCGCTACGTCAGATGGCTTTATACGCTCGTCACGACGGGGGACTTGGGTTTTTCATTTTCCGCGCGCATTCCAGTGACCACGCTGATTTTTCAACGTCTGCCTACAACGTTGTGGGTGATCGGGAGTGCGTATGTAATCAGTGTGCTGTTGGCAATTCCGTTGGGGATCATTTCGGCGGTGAAGCAGTATTCGATCTTTGATCACATTGCGACGACGTTCGCGTTTATCGGTTTTTCGGTGCCAACATTTTTTACGGGACTCATTCTCATTCTCATTTTTGGCGTGCGGCTCAGGTGGTTTCCTTGGATTTATGATTCCACGATCAAAGTCACGGACGCCGACTCGTTATTACTCTTGATCAAACAATCGGTGCTGCCGATTACGGTTTTGGCGCTCTTTCAAACTGCGACCTTGATGCGCTACGTGCGCGCCTCCATGTTGGAAAATTTGCCGCAAGATTATGTGCGAACCGCGCGTTCCAAAGGGCTGTCGGAACGCGCAATTTTATTTGGGCATGTCTTTCGCAATTCGCTAATCCCCGTGGTGACGCTGATCGCGTTGGGGATTCCCGGCATCTTTACAGGCGCGTTGATCACCGAACAAATTTTTCGCGTGCCGGGCATCGGCTCTCTGTTGGTATCATCCTTTAATTCGAGCGACACGCCCGTGATCATGGCGGTCACGATTATCTTTGCCCTTTTGGTCGTGGTGTTCAACTTGATTGTGGATGTGTTGTACGGTTTTCTCGATCCACGCATCAAGTACAATTAACGTTCATGGCACAATCAACCCTTTCCCTTTCGGGCGCGAGTGCGCCCCTCGTATTGACCCGCGAAGAAGAATTTGTCAAACGCAAACCGCGCACGCTGTGGAGCGATGCGTGGAACAAGTTTCGGCGGCATACGACAGCCATGATCGGCGTTGGCGTCCTGCTCTTTATTGTGCTCGCGGTGATCGTTGGACCCTTTCTCTATACGCGCAGTCCCGCCAAGTTGGATTTTGGGAACACGAAATCACCGCCGACAGCAGAAAATATTTTTGGCACAAATCATCTAGGTCAAGATCAGTTGGCGCGTATTTTGACGGGCGGACGCATTTCGATTGCGGTGGGCATCGTGGCGATGTTGGTCGCGATTTTTCTGGGAATTTTGATTGGCGCGATAGCGGGTTTCTTTGGCGGTGCTGTTGACGGGTGGTTAATGCGGATCACGGAATTGTTTCTTTCGCTGCCTGTGCTGCCCGTGTTGATCATGACGATCTATTTGTTCCGCGAACCATTGCGCGCCGCGTTCGGTTTGAGCTTGGGCGTATTCTTTTTGATGGTCTTGCTGATCGGTCTCTTTAACTGGATGTCAGTCGCGCGCGTCGTGCGCGCGTCGTTCCTCTCGCTCAAGCAAAAAGAATTTGTCGAAGCGGCCAACTGCCTGGGCGTGCCAACCCGCAGCATTATTTTTCGACACATTCTGCCCAACGTGTTATCGCCCGTCATCGTCGCGGCGACGATTGCAGTGGGCGAAGCGATTGTGACCGAATCAACACTTTCCTTCCTCGGTCTCGGTTTCCCTCCCGATTTTCCAACGTGGGGTCGCATGTTGTTTGACGCGCAGGATTATCTCAGTCAACACCCCCATATCGCGCTCGTCCCCGGCGCGCTCATTTTCATCACCGTTCTTTCCATCAACTATGTAGGAGATGGACTCCGCGATGCGTTGGATCCACGTTCACTCCTCCGAGGGTAAGTGTGTGCGGTGTGAAAAGATGCCACGCACTTGCGGAAGTGCGTGGCATCTTTTCACACTTTCCATTCCCAAATCAATCGCGATTTTTTAGCGAGGAGGTGACACTTGTAGATTCGTAAGGTACGAGAAAATAGACGCCCAAAAATTGCGCGTCCGTCATGTTGTTTATGACGGCGGCAATCTCGCTTCACCCAAAACCCCAGTTCGAAAGAGCAATACCTTCGCCAATTCAAGAATCGTGCCAAAAAACCCGTTTTCTCAATTGAAATTCTCAAGCGAATTGTCGAAATTTAAGAAAACGGGTTTTTGGCGAGGGTATTGAAAGAGGAGAAGAAATGTTAAAGATCGATTTACGAAAACGGTTTGCGCTCTTGCTCGCGCTCACCGTTGCTACGCTCATTATTGCCGCGTGCGCGCCCGCAGCTGCCCCCACGCCCGTACCCGCACCCCCGACGCAACCCGCTGCGACGCAACCGACTGCCGCGCCTCCGCCAACAAGAGCGCCTGTTCCAACCACCGCGCCTGTCGCAACTCAACCCCCCGCCGCAGGCAACAAAGTCGTTTCTATTTCCTTCACACAAGAACCAAGCAGTTTGAATCCGCTTTACACCGATCAATGGTTCGCCATGACCCTGCGCGATTTCTTTTTGCGAACGGGTCTTGTCACATACAACGACAAAAACGAACCTGTCGCGCAAATCGCCAAAGAACTGCCCACCGCCGCGAATGGCGGCGTCTCGGCAGACGGCAAAACGATTACCTACAAATTGCGCGACAATGTGAAATGGTCTGACGGCACACCACTCACCGCCGACGATTATGTGTTCACCTGGCAAATGGCAATGAACGACAAAAATCTTGTGACGAGCCGCGCGCCGTGGGACACATATGTGGATAAAGTGGAAGCGCCCGATAAAACGACGGTGGTTGTGACGTTCAAAGAACCGTATGCGCCTTACCTCGCGAGTATCTTTGTCAATTCCTTTGGCACCAATGCCTTACCCAAACACATCTTGCAGCCCGTGTTTGACAAAGATGGCACGATTGACAATGCAGAATGGAATCGCGCGCCGACGGTTGGCGTCGGACCCTTTGTATTCAAGGAATGGGAAACGGGCAGTCATATTAGTTTTGAAGCAAACCCGAACAATCCTTTCCCGTCTGCGCCCAAAGTGGATCAAATTTTTGTGCGTATCGTTCCCGATGATGCGGCGCAGATTGCGGCGATCAAGGCGGGTGACGCTGACATTGGCACGTTCATCAGTTATGCCGACGTCCCCGATTTGCAAAGTGTTGGCACAGTAGATGTGCCAGTTGTTTCTTCGGGCTTTAAAGAATCGTGGTTCATCAATTTGAGTACCGAAGCCGCCACCGCGGGCCATCCCGCGCTTCAAGACAAAAATGTGCGCCGCGCAATTGTCATGGCAGTTGACCGCGCCAAGATCAACAAGGAATTGTTGAACGGTCTCACCAAACCCGCGCTCACATTTTGGGATGCCACGGCGTTTGCGGATTCCAGCATCAAGCCCATTCCTTTTGATCCGGAAGGCGCGAAAAAATTGTTGGACGACGCGGGATGGAAAGTGGGCAGTGATGGCATTCGCGAAAAGGATGGCGTCAAACTCAAACTGCGTTATGTGACGACGACGCGCGAAGTTCGCAAGAACACCCAAGCGATCGTCCAGCAATTGTGGAAAGATGTTGGCATTGACACCGAGCTCATCAATCACCCCTCCGACATCTTTTTCAATGGGTACGCGCAAGATGGGCCTGTGGCGCGCGGCAAATACGATATTGCCGAATGGTCTGACGCGCCCGCGTTCCCTGATCCTGACGTGACCAGTTGGCTCTGCGATGAAATCCCAACCGATGCCTCACCCGACGGCGGCAATCGGCAGTTCCTCTGTAACAAGGAACTGGACGCGCTGTTCAAAGAGCAAGCCGCGACGGTGGATTTGGCAAAACGCAAAGAGATCTTTGCCAAGATCCAAGCGATCATTGCCGATGAAGTGTATTGGGTCAGCATTTGGGACGATCCCGATCTGTGGACGGTCTCGAAAAAGCTCCAAAACATCAATCTCTCTGGCGCGACGCCGTTCTCCAACAGTCACAATTGGGATAAGACGCAATAAATTTGCAACCCCGTAGTGACGAATTTATTCGTTTTGCTAACCCGACGAATAAATTCGTCACTACAAAAATTTATTCGTTTTG
>Ga0247727_10006433_pt1 | contig 23119 bp, 20 predicted proteins | sample WisWelCaveWW1625_FD_202498 | JGI IMG/M metagenome (GOLD analysis project Ga0247727, IMG submission 202498) | Biofilm microbial communities from Wishing Well Cave, Virginia, United States - WW16-25 | ecosystem: Environmental > Aquatic > Deep subsurface > Groundwater > Cave microbial mat | place...
CGGAATTTTCCCATCTTTTGCAGGCCGAAGTCCACGTGGCACGCGGGAACGGAGAGGCGGCTCAGAAGGCCTTAGAAAGAGCGCCTGGTAAAAGAAACCACTGTCCGCGTTATCGTGCTTTACTTGCCGACACGCACAGACTGCTTAATGACGTTGAAAGTGCAATTACGGAATATCTCGCTTTTGATGATGCCATCATGTTGCGCAATTACGATTTCGGGGGTGACTATTTTGACTATTTCTACGAACGCTCAAAAGTGAATTTTCACTTGGCCAAGCTTTATGAGAAAAAAGGTGAGCCCTCGAAAGCCATCGAATATTATTCAAAAGCCTTGGCGCAATGGAAACATGCCGACGAGAATCTGCCGGAGTTGATCGAAGCGAAAACGCGGCTGGCGAAGTTGCAGGGGGAGTGAAGCGAAGGGTGAAGGGCGCGCATCGTCGCGCTCAAGTTTCTGGTGGTATTTCGATCTCGGGTAATTTGACAGAATTGAAAGGAGCCTCCAGAGTCGTTATCATATTCCTGAATATGAAATTGATTTCATCATAGTGATTTTGAAATCGTTCATACATGCGTTTGTCTAAAGTTATGAGTTCGTCGGCTCCGACGAGACGGCCTTTGTGGGGTTTATCCGCACCGAATGAACTCATACTGATCATTAAGGCATCTTCTCGGCCAAAACCGAATTTTTTTCTCAGCCGGCGCGCCCAACGCCGAGCATATCGCGTGGGATACAGGGTTCCGATCATCACGAAAGCTCGCTGAACGATTTCAAGATGGCCGAAACGATAAGCCAGCGTGTGAAAGCTTTTATAGCTCATGTAAAGCTCGGCGGCGCCGTAATACTTGCGAAGAAGCCGCGCCACAGCCTTTTGTTCCTCGGTCAGCGGCATTCGCCTGGCTTTACGAGCGAAACCCTCGAACATTCGACGGATGAATCCCTTATCCAGCAAAACTCGCATCCATGATCACCTTTCTTGCCGTCATGCGCCCAACCGCATTATCGGTTTCTTGCTCCCATTTCTCCCAGAGGGCGTCTCTCTGTTCCTCGGCCATGGAAAAATACTCGTCGACGGTCAGGCCATCAACAAATTCATCATTGCCGGATAGCCGGATGTCGCCTAAGATATTTTGCATCCACTCATCAATTGATTGCTTGGGCGGTTGTGAAACGAACCGCGCAATAAATTGCTCCAGAACGCGATTCGCATCCAGTTGCAGTTGGCGACAAGTATCAATAAAATTCTCTCGCAATTGAGTGGGGATTTGTAGTGTTTCCATAAAATTCACCTTGAAATTTATTTTAATCAATATACAATTTTGAACCATAATTTGCAAGAGGCAAAAAAATGCTCCACAAACTCATCAAGCCTCTTATACTAAAAAGCTCTTGCTTACGGTCGATTTCCATTTTATTTTATGGGCATCCAAAGCAAGACTATTATTAAAGAACCGTATACGCTTCGACAGCATGGCTGGAGGCGCGACTTATGATCGGCAAAACCATCTCGCATTACAAAATTTTAGAAAAGCTCGGCGAAGGCGGCATGGGCGTCGTCTACAAAGCCGAAGACACCAAGCTCAAGCGCCTCGTCGCGCTGAAGTTTCTGCCGTCGTCCATCATGGCGAGCGAGGCGGAGAAAACTCGTTTTGTTCACGAGGCGCAAGCCGCAGCAGCGTTGAATCATCCGAATATTTGCACCATCCACGAAATTGATGAAGCGGAAGGACGTCTCTTCATCGCGATGGAATTCGTCGAAGGGCAGAGCTTGAAAGAGAAAATCGAATCGGGGCCGTTGAAGCTGGACGAAGCGCTGGGGATTGCCGTGCAAGTTGCCGAAGGCTTGCAAGCCGCGCACGAGAAACAGATCACGCATCGCGACATCAAGCCGGCGAATATCATGCTCACCAGCAAGGGCCAGGCGAAGATCATGGATTTTGGGTTGGCCAAGCTCGCCGGACAGAAGACGCGGCTTACCAAAACCGGTATGACGGTGGGAACGGTGGCATATATGTCGCCGGAGCAAGCGCGTGGCGAAGACGTGGATTATCGCACGGATATCTGGGCTTTGGGAGCCGTACTCTACGAAATGATCACGGGGCAATTACCTTTCAGAGCAGAGTACGAAGCAGCGATGATCTATTCCATTCTGAATGAAAATCCGGAGCCCGTGACAAGTTTGCGAACCGAGGTCTCGTCAGATTTTGACGAGGTTATTCGTAAAGTCCTGGCCAAAGATGCAAAAAGGCGATATGCTTCCGTCACCGAACTCCTTCTCGATTTGCAAAATCTGAAGGCGGGAACAGGAATCGCTTCTGCGCCAGAATCTGCCCGCAAGCCGGAAGCAGGAGAAAATTCAGTCGCTATCATCGATTTCGCCAATATCGCTGGCGACTCGGCGGTTGATTGGTTGTCCGGAGGAATAGCCGAGACGGTAACCGTTGATCTTATGAAAATTTCGGCGCTCAAAGTGGTTAGTCGCGAAAAAGTTCTGAAAATGCTTGCGAAGTATACCGAGAAGAAGATGACCGAACAACAAACCATTGACATAGGTAGAGCTCTGGGGGTACGCTGGATTATTTCGGGAGGCTACCAAAAATCGGGCGCTGCGATTCGCATCACAGCACACTTCGCCGAAATCTCTTCCAGTGAAGTGGTTGGCTCAGTGAAGGTCGATGGCACGATCGAGGATATTTTCAAGCTGCAAGATCAAATCATCATCAGCCTGATGGACGCCCTGCAGCTCAAAATCTCCAGCTCCGAGATCAAAAAGATCGAGAAGCCGGAGGCCATTGCCGTTCAGGCTTACGAATATTACGCCAAAGGAAGGCAAATGTTTAACCAATTTGGCAAAGCCGGCTTTGAAAAGGCACAGAAGCTTTTTGAAAAAGCCATTGAACTCGATGACAAATATGCGTTGCCCTATTCAGGCTTGGGCCGGCTTTACATCTTCAGATTTATCGCCCAAACAAACCCGAGCGATTTGGACAGTGGCATATCTCTGCTGCAAAAGGCGCTGCAACTCGACCCCGACCTTAGCGAACCCTATCCATGGCTGTGCTATGCCTACATGCGCCAGCAGCGCTTCGAAGAGGCCATCCAGATCGGACGGCGAGCGATTAAATTGGAACCGGACAATCCGATGGCGCATTACTTTCTGGGCGCGGCTTATAATGTCCAGGCCGCCATGGCATACAAATCTAAATCGTATCTCGAGGCGATCCGGCATTACAAAAGAAACATTGAGCTGCAACCGAATTATCAACCGCCACACATGAACCTCGGCTGGATTTATATGTTCCATGGCCAATATCCAAATGCGCGTAGGTATTTGGAGAAGGCGGTGACTATCGAAGAATCAGAAAAGTTCGAGGGCATAAAATTTATCGGGGCGCTGACTTTGCTAGGCAATCTCTATTTTCGTCAAAATCAGCTTGACGTTGCTTTGGATTGGTATCAGCGCTCACTACAGCGACTCGAAAAATCCGATCACGTGTATAGGGAAACGCTTATGGCTTTGACCTATTGCGGTTTGGGGAATATCCATTTGGGCCGCGGCCTCTATGACGAAGCTCTGATTGAGTATAGACGCGCCTGTGAGCGCATCGCAAAATATCCCCAGGCCCTCGGCGTCGGTTACTTTCTCGTTAAAGCCCGCCTGGGGTTGGCCAAGGCTTTTCATCAACTTGAAATGAGTCGTGAGGCGAAACAGCAATTTCAAGAGGCCTTGGAGCTTTCCCAGAACAAGCAGGGATTTGATTTCAGTTGGATTTGGGAAGCCTGCGATGCCCAAGCGCATTATGAGATCGCGAGCTATCATGCTTTGGCCCATCGCCGGAAAGAGGCGTTCATTGATTTGAGAAAAGCCATGCAGTGCGGCTGGAGCGATCTGCCTTTTCTGGAGGCGGATGAAAGCTTTCGCACGCTTCGAGATGAAGCGCCATTCAGGAAAATCGTTCAAACTTTAAAGAAGCGAAAACCGTTGCCCTGAGTATTTCTTTTCTAACTCTTAACTCATGGAAGGAGGCAAAGCTATGAACCTGATCATAGGAGCAACCGGACTTTTAGGTGGTGAGATCTGTCGTCGGTTACGGGCTGCGAACCAGTCGGTTCGCGCGCTGGTGCGACCCACCGCTGATAAAGCCAAAGTTGAAAATCTCAAAACGCTCGGCGTGGAACTGGTTTCAGGCGACCTCAAAGATCGCGCTTCACTGGACAAGGCCTGTCAAGGCGTCAGCGCTGTGATCTCAACCGTTAGCTCAACTATTTCTCGACAAGCGGGGGACAACATACAGACCGTCGACCAGGAAGGCCAGAAGCGTCTCGTTGATGCCGCTCGCGAAGCCGGAGTTGATCATTTCATTTTTATTTCGTATTCAGGCAACATCGATATTGATTGCCCGCTCACAAGAGCGAAACGGGCGGTTGAAGAGCATCTCCGGCAAAGCGGGCTCAGCTTCGCCATTCTGCGGCCCACCGCTTTCATAGAAATCTGGTTGAGTCCGGTGTTGGGATTTGATTTTCCGAATGCCAAGGCAAGGATTTTTGGCTCGGGGCAAGGCAAGATCAGCTTTATTTCTTTTGTTGACGTGGCGCAATTTGCCACGCTTTGTTTGGATCATCCAAAGGCTAAGAACGCCACAATTGAGTTGGGCGGACCGGAGGCGCTCAGCCATTTGGAAGTCATTGCTATTTTTGAAGAGTTATCCAATCGCCAATTTGAAATTGAAAAGGTGCCCGAAGAAGCTTTGTGGGCTCAAAAGAAGGAAAGCGTGGATCCGTTGCAGGAATCTTTTGCCGCTTTGATGCTTGGCATGGCGCGAGGTGATGTCATTGATATGCGAGAAACCCTCCAAATGTTTCCTGTAAAGCTTTGTTCTATGAGAGACTATGCGAGGCGCGTGGTGTCTGCGTAGTGCTTCGACACATAAGGATATTTTTCTTAAAGCGTAGAGTAGCACCCCCGTGACGGAAGAAGTGCGCTTTGCGTTTTACGAATACGACAATTTCAAAATGCAAAAACTGAAATGATCGGTCAAACCATCTCCCACTACAAAATCATTGAAAAGCTCGGCGCAGGCGGTATGGGCGTCGTCTACAAAGCCGAAGATACCAGGCTCAAGCGCATTGTTGCGCTCAAGTTTCTGCCGTCGTCTATCATGGCGAGTGAGACGGAAAAAGCGCGGTTCATTCACGAGGCGCAAGCGGCGGCGGCTTTGAACCATCCCAACATCTGCACCATTTACGAAATTGACGAAGTCGATGGGCAAGCTTTCATTGCGATGGAATTCGTTGAAGGCGAAAGCTTGAAAGACAAAGTAAACAGTAATCAGTTATCAGTAAGCAGTGTGACTGATATTGCCATTCAAATTGCGCAAGGCCTGGCGAAGGCGCACGAGCACGGCATCACGCATCGCGATATCAAATCGGCGAATGTGATGATCACCAAAGACGGCATTGCGAAAATTTTGGATTTTGGCCTCGCCAAATTAGCCGGTCAATCGCGACTCACCAAATCCGGTTCGACGCTGGGCACGATGGCGTACATGTCGCCGGAGCAGGCGCGCGGCGAAGAAGTCGATCACCGCACGGATATTTGGGCATTGGGAGTTGTGCTTTACGAGATGCTTGCGGGGCAGTTGCCTTTCAAAGGAGAATATGAGCATGCGGTGATGTATTCGATTTTAAATCAAGAGCCGCAACCGATCACGAGTTTGCGTTCAGAGGCGCCGATGGAATTGGAGCGCGTCGTGAACAAAGCTTTGGTCAAAAGTCCGGACGAACGTTTTCAGCGTGTGGATGAAATGCTTGCCGCGATGAAATCCCTGAAGAGAGAAATTGAATCTGCGACCGTGCAAGAACCCCGACCACTAACTAAGCTGCACAAGCGCAAACGATTTTATTTGTACGGCGGGGTTGCGGCTTTGCTCGCTCTGCTGATCGGCAGCGGAATTTATTTTGGGCAAAATTCCGCACCGAGAGCCAAATTCAACTCCATTGCCGTGCTGCCACTCGATAATCTTTCCGGCGATCCTGAACAAGAATATTTCGCCGATGGCATGACCGAGGCCTTGATTACCGACTTGGCCCAAATCGAAGCTTTGAAGGTGATCTCCCGCACCTCGGTGATGCATTACAAAGGCGCGAACAAGCCGCTGCCGGAAATTGCCAAAGCGTTGAACGTGGACGCGGTAGTCGACGGTTCGGTGCAGCGCTTCGGAGAACGCGTGAAGATCACGGCACAGTTGATCGAAGCCGCGACCGATCGGCACTTGTGGGCCAAGAGCTACGAGCGCGAGCTGCGGGATATCCTGGCGTTGCAAAGCGAGTTGGCGCGCGCCATCGCGAATGAAATTCAGATTAAGTTAACGCCGCAAGAGCAGGCGCGGCTGACGAGCACGCGCCAAGTTAACCCCGAAGCCCACGAGGCTCTTCTTAAAGGCCTCTATTACTGGAAGCAGTTCACCGAGAAAGAGATAAAGAAAAGCATCGAGTACTTTCAGCAAGCCATTACCATAGACTCAACTTATGCGCTGGCTTATGCCCGATTGGCGTTTTCCTACACTCTACTTGCAAGCGGCAATTTTATCCCACCCAATGAAGGGTATCCCAAGGCGAGAATTGCAGCGATGAAAGCGCTGGAGATAGATGAAGAAAATTCTGAAGCGTACGCCGCCCTTGGCTTCATTAAGCACTTATTTGATTGGGATTGGGCCGGGGCCGAGCGCGATTACAAGCGAGCCATTGCATTAAACCAAAATAACGAGACGGCGCATACTGTCTATGCCCTATACCTTTCGCATGTGGGGCGCCATGACGAATCAATCGCTGAAATGAAACGCGCACATGAACTGGATCCGCTTTCTCTCCGCATTAGCTCGCATCTGGGACGAAGGTTCTACTTGGCGCGCCGATACGATCAGGCAATCGATCAATTTCAGAAAACTTTGGAGATATACCCGAATGCTGTGAGCGCGCACAGAGGCATCGGGGACTGTTATACGCAAAAGAGAATTTATAATGACGCCATTGCCGAGCTTAAAAAAGCGAATGGACTTTTGGCAGGTGATCCGGAAACGCTGGGGGCGCTTGGATACACCTATGCTATTTCAGACAAAAAAGATGAGGCGCGAAAGATACTCGATGATTTAAAAGCGCTATCGCAGCGCAGGTATGTCTCTCCTTACCAAATGGCAATCGTTTACCTCGGTCTCGATGACAAGGAGCAAGCGTTTCAGTGTCTGGAAAAGGCTTACGAAGTTCGCAGTAATGATTTCGTTGGCTGGCTTAAAGTGGATCCCCGACTGGATAGCCTGCGCACGGATCCGCGGTTCACGGCGCTGCTGAAGAAAGTGGGGCTGTAGCGTAGGGTGAAGGGCGACGGGCAATGAGTGTATGGGCGTAGTTGCGCCTTACGCCTTTCGCTCGTCACGAACAGATTAACCTTGTATTAAAAATGATCGGCAAGCAAATTTCTCACTACAAAATCTTCACGAAGCTCGGCGAGGGCGGCATGGGCGTCGTCTACAAAGCTGAAGACACCAGGCTCAAGCGCATCGTCGCGCTAGTGGGCGTTGTGTACGCTTTCAGTTCCACAACTATTGCGCCACTTGCGATTTTCATTCTCTTTGCTTATATTTTAAAAAATAAATCAACCTAAAAGTGTGACGAGGCTTGGCTATGGAATTTCCTCTGAAAGAACGGATTGGCGCGCCGGAGCTATTTACCAATCGTGATAATGATCTGGCTTATTTCGAATCCTGGATTCGCGATATTGCGAAGGAAGCTGCGATCTCCAGCGCGATCGTCAGTCATCGCAAAGTCGGCAAAACGGCGTTGTTGCAGCGCCTCTACAATTAGCTTTTCGTGCGGCAGGGAAAAGTCATTCCCTTCTTTTTTGAAATCGAAGAAGAAAACCGGCGGCTCGATGAATTTGCCCGCATCTATTACATGAGCTTCATCTCCCAGCTTCTCTCTTTCAAAAAACAAGAATGGTTGGGGATTTTTTATGTGCCGGAAGAGGCGAGAGAAGTCAGCGCCGAGCTGAAACTGAACCACATTACTGAAGACCTCAAGCGTTGGCAACGTTATGCCGAAATCGGCGGCTCAGTTTTATGGACGTTTACCCGCGAGGCGCCGAATCGCCTGGCGCAAATCTCGGGTGATCGTTTCCTGGTGATGATTGACGAGTTTCAATATCTCAACAAGCACATTTATCGCGCCTGGCCCGAAATTCCGGAGAATCAAATCACGACGCTGGCCGGCAGTTATCTCGGCACCTGTGAGTCCAAGATCGCGCCCATGCTCATCACCGGCAGTCAGGTGGGCATGTTGATGCGGCTCATCTATCGGCAGTTGCCCAGGAGGTTTAAATTCTATTTTCTGGAGAAATTCAAAGCGCAGGATTTCCTCGAGCTGGGCTATAAGCTCTCCGCTCTTTATGGTGTTCCGGTTACCGACGAGTGCCTGTTGCTGGTGCAGCGCTTGCTCGATGGCCATCCGGCCTATCTGCGCGACATTTTCAACTCCATATATCCGAACAAAGATCTGACCACACCCCAAGGACTTTACGATACCTATCTGTTCGAGGTGGGTGAGCCCAAACAAGGCCGTATTCGCGCCGGCTGTGAAGAGTATCTCGATTTGGCTTTGGACGAAATCAATCAGGTTAATGCCAAAAAGATCGTGCTCTTTCTGGCCAAGCACCACGAGCGTGAATGGACACGAATGGAAATCAAAGAACGCTGCGGCTTGACAGATATGAGCGATCAAGAGCTCGAGCAAAAATTGCAAGCCCTGGTCGCCGGTGACCTCATCGCCCGAGGACGCACGAGCGTCGTCTATCAAGGGCTTGGTGATCCGACTTTTGACAAAGTGTTCCGCCTCAAATATGAACAGGAGATTGAGCAAACCAGCTTAGAAGCCACCAGACAGGACATGATCGCTCAGTTTGAGCAGGCCAACCGTGAGCTGAAAGCCGCGCTCGCGGCCAAAACCAGCGAAGCCAATATGCGGCGTGGCGAGCTCAACCAGAAAAAAGGCGAGATCGGTGAGTTCTGGATCAAAGCGCTCCTCAAAAACTATTCGCAGCGCCGGCGTTATTTTGCTCCCGGTGAGCTGGGGTATAACACCGAGGAAATTCGCTTGCCGCGTTTCCGAGAGATTGAAGCTTATGCCTTTGTCAGCCGAGGCCACGAAATCAAGCTTGACATTCTCTGCCAGCCGGTTCAAGCGGAAGATTGGCATTTGGCGGTGGAAGTGAAAAATCGGTCGGCCAAACAAGTTGATATTGATGAGGTGGAAAAATTCGCTGCCGCGTTGCAGGCGCTCAAAGAACGTCTCAGTGAAGTGAAACTACACGGCCTCTTTTACAGCTTCAACGGCTTTCAGGACGCCGCGATTGCGAAGCTTCGGGAATTGGGGATTTTTTATTGGGATTTCGAAACGCTGGATCGGCTTTCGTGACTGCCAGTCGTTTATCCTCTTTCCCCATAACTGACGCCTTCGCTTTGACGCGGAATTATCTTATGATCAACCAAACCATCTCTCACTACAAAATTCTCGCCAAGCTCGGCGAAGGCGGCATGGGTGTGGTGTACAAAGCCGAAGACACCAGGCTCAAGCGCATTGTTGCGCTCAAGTTTCTGCCGTCATCGATTATGGCGAGCGAAGCGGAGAAGACTCGCTTCATTCACGAGGCGCAAGCGGCGGCGGCTTTGAATCACCCCAACATCTGCACGATTTACGAAATTGACGAAGTCGATGGGCAAGCTTTCATTGCGATGGAATTCGTTGAAGGCCAAAGCTTGAAAGACACAGTAAACAGTAATCAGTTATCAGTAAGCAGTGTGACTGATATTGCCATTCAAATTGCGCAAGGCCTGGCGAAGGCGCACGAGCACGGCATCACGCATCGCGATATCAAACCGGCGAATGTGATGATCACCAAAGACGGCATTGCGAAAATTTTGGATTTTGGCCTCGCCAAATTAGCCGGTCAATCGCGACTCACCAAATCCGGTTCGACGCTGGGCACGATGGCGTACATGTCGCCGGAGCAGGCGCACGGCGAAGAAGTCGATCACCGCACGGACATTTGGGCTTTGGGTGTGGTGCTTTACGAAATGATCACGGGACAGTTGCCTTTCAAAGGAGAATATGAACATGCGGTGATGTATTCGATTTTAAATCAAGATCCGCAACCGATCACGAGTTTGCGTTCAGAGGCGCCGATCGAATTGGAGCGTGTCGTGAACGAATGTCTTGAAAAACAAACGGCACAGCGCTATCAACATGTGGATGAGCTGCTGGCGGATTTGCGGCGTGTGAACAAAGAGCCGGAGTCGAAAGAAGCTTTTCCTCGAACGCGTGTACGCACGCGCATCCCGAAAAAAGTTCTGCCCAAGTGGGGTTGGGTTTTGCCTGCGATCATGCTTGGCGCTTTGAGTTTGGCGGGCGCCGGATATTTCCTTTTCTTTAAGCCGAAGGAAGTGAGCGCAGTTCGCATTCCCATTGCCGTCGTTGACTTTGTGAATGCGACAAAGGAAGAAGAATTGAATGGACTTTCCGGTATGCTCATCACCTCGTTGGAGCAATCGCGCCAGCTCTCGGTGCTCACGCGCTCGCGGATGTTTGACATTCTCAAACAAATGGGAAAGCAAGATGTTGACCGTATCGATGAAACGTTGGGAAGAGAGATCTGCAAACAGGCAATGTAAACGCCATGGTCATCGCTTCCATTCGAAAGCTCGGCAGGCGCTATGCCATTGATCTGAAAGTCCTCGATACACAAAAGGACGAATATCTCTTCACCACCAAGGAAGAAGACGAAGGACAGGAAAGCATCTTGGCGATGATTGATCGAATAGCAGAAGAGACACGCAAAGGATTGAATGAGAAGGAGTCAGAAATCCAGGCAACCAGCCGGAAAGTCGTCGAGGTGACCACGCCCAATCTCGAAGCCTATCAGCATTTCTTTCTTGGCGAGCAGTTGATGAGCCATATCGAATACAGAGAAGCGGCGCAAGAGTATCGCCAAGCTATCGCCCTCGACTCAACCTTTGGGTTGGCCTACTACCGCCTGGCGTACGCCATCAGTTGGGATGTAGATATTGAAACGTTAGCCAAAGAGCCCATGCAAAAAGCGCTGGCCTTGATCGACCGTATTCCTGAAAAAGAAAAATATCTTCTGCGCGCTTTCAATGCCACGCTGGAAAAAGGCAATACAGCCGGCATACTCATTCTGAAAGAAATGGAGCAGTTTTATCCCAATGAGAAAGAAATGCTTTACCTCCTCGGCGATTGGGCTCAGCATGCAGGCCAATATAGCACCTCCGCTCAATACCACGAAAAAGTTCTCAGCATGGAGCCGATGCATGAGCGGGCCCTGACGCATTTGGGTTGGACTTATTCAATGTTGGGGCAATATGAAAAAATGCGTGAAGCCGCCGGCAGGTTAGTTTCCGTGAACAAGATAACGGGATACATAGTTTTGGGGCAATGTCATACGAATTTGGGTGAATATGAAGCCGCGGCTGAATATTTTGAAAAAGCTGTGGAGATTGACTCTACGGAAGCAGGTGCGATGTTTGGCTTGATATCGACGTACCGGTTTTCCCGTCAGTACAAGAAAGCTCTGAAATATGCCAACAAATGTCTTGCCATGAAGCGTGGGCGTGCTTACATAGCCATCGCAGAGACTTATCAGGAAATGGGTGATCTCACCAAAGCTTTATGGACTTATCAATTAGGACTGCAATATTTTCCAAACGATGATTACTTGCTGGCCGGAGTTGGCAGGGTTTACGGATTCAAGCGAGAATATGATAAGGCCGAAGCCCATTTCAAAGCCATGACCGAGACCCAGCAACCGGTGACGGTTCAAAGAACAGGATACCGAGGGTTGGGGGACTTCCATCCCTATTTGGGAAAATATGCGGAAATGATGAAAATGTTTGATAACAGAATCGCGTTGCACTGGAGCGAAAAAGATACCAATTCTGTTGCCCGGTATACCGCAGAAAAAGCCTACAGGATGTTCTGGGGACGCGGGAATAAGCAGGAAGCCCTCGACGAAATTCACCAGACCCTGCAGTTCGACAACATTACAGATGATTTTTATTACTTTTTCTTGGCCATGCTTTATGCTGACATCGGGAACGTGGAAAAAGTTAGAGAGGTCGCTAAGAACGTCAGATTTCCATTTTGGACATTGTTAATCGAAGGCAGGGTGCACTACGCCAACGGTGAATGGAAGCAGGCCATATCCAAGAATGAGCAGATGAACAAGATGAATCCCTGGCTGCAACCCCTCACCAGCTTTTTTTTGGCACAATCCCATGTTAAGATGGGAGAGCTTGACGGAGCTATCGCTGAAGTCAAGAAAGCGCAAAGCTTTTACAATGGGTGGCATTCATTAACCTATGCCAGGGGATTTTATCTGCTCGGGAAAATCTATGAGCAAAAGGGCAACCCCAAGCTCGCCATCGAGAACTACGAAAAGTTTCTTGACTTTTGGAAAAACGGCGACCAAGATTTGCCGGATTTGATTGAAGCCAAGACGCGGCTGACAAAATTGAAGAAGAATGGCGAGAGATGAACATAACAAAAACCGATGACACCGACAACCTGCGCGAGCAAAACCAACGCCTGCAGGAACAAATTCGCGACTACGAGCGCCTCCATCATGTGCTGCAGACGATCTGTTCCTCGTTGCAGGTCGATGAAATTTTGCAGCACATTATCGACGAGGCCATGAGTCTGTGCCATGCCCAGCAAGGTTCGATCATGCTCTTCGAGCCTACCGGCAAGGAAGTGGCCAAAACGCTGATTCGGCTTGGCGAGGGCGCGGGAAACAAGCTGGATCATTATCTCAACAATCTTCTGGCCGGATGGATTTCGCAGCGCAACGAATCGCTCTTGACCAACGATTTGCTCGCAACGTTTGGGGCGGAGAATGTGCCGGCAAAATATCGTGACCTCGCTGCAATTTTAAGCGTTCCGCTCACCTGGCAGGGCGATGATTTCGGCGTCATCAATCTGATTGCGCTCACGCGCGAGCATGAATTCGGCGAACGGGAATTGCGGTTGATGGAGATTCTGGCCAGGCCCTGCGCGCAATTCATTGCCAATGCCCGCTTGCACGAAAACCTGTTTGCTGAAACCGAACACTTGCGCCAGCAAGTGCAGGACAAATATTCGTTTCACGGCCTCATCGGCCACAGCCCGAAAATACAGGAGATGTTCGCATTATTGGAAAAAGTTATTCCAACCGAAGGCCGCGTGCTGCTGGAAGGAGAAAACGGCACGGGCAAAGAATTGGTGGCGCGCATCATTCACTATAATGGCCCACGCAAAGCTGGTCCGTTTGTGGCGGTGGATTGCGGCGCGTTGGCGGCGAATCTGCTCGAAAGCGAGTTGTTTGGCTACGTCAAAGGCGCATTTACCGGCGCCTCGCACGACAAGCAAGGTTTGTTTGAAGCGGCCAATGGCGGCACTTTATTTTTGGATGAGATTGTGAACATGCCGCTGGAAATTCAAAGCAAGTTTTTGCGCGTTATTCAGGAAGGCGAAGTTCGTCCCGTTGGCAGCACACTGGTGCGCAAAGTCGATGTTCGCATTATCGCTGCCGCCAGTGTCAATCTGCGCGCCGAAGTCGCGGCCGGCAGATTTCGGCAGGATCTTTTTTATCGGTTGAATGTGGTCAACGTTCATCTGCCATCCTTGCGCGAGAGAAAAGAAGATATCGCGATTCTGGCCCAGCACTTTCTCAATAAAATGACGGCGAGGCATGGCAAAAAGATCAACGGCTTCAGACCGGAAACCATGGCAAGTTTGGAGTTGCATAACTGGCCGGGTAATGTGCGAGAGTTGGAGCATGTTGTCGAGCGCATGGTGATTCTCACGGAGCCCAATCTGGGAGCGCTCATGCCGGAATTGTTGCCTTTGGAAATTCGGCCACAGATTTTGGACAACGCCGAACCCGTTCCTACGGGCAAATCTTCCGAAGGCGTGAAAACGATGAAAGATGCTTACGAAAAAATGCTTCTCCTCGAAGCTTTGGTCAAACAGAATTGGAATCAATCCGCGGCGGCAAGAGCAATGGGAATTCATGAGGCGACCCTGCGCTTTAAAATGAAAAAGTACGGGATTAAAAAGTCGTAAGGTGCTCGTCAAATTTTACGAGCGCATTCGTAACTTTTTACGAAGATTCCAAGATTTGGCCGGTTAATAATTTCATTCAAACCGGCGACAACGCAATTTTAAACAAGCCGCGCCGGTTGGTCGATGATCAGCCGGAGTGGCTTGTTTGTTTTTTGGCATGTTTTTAGAACGTCTTTTTTCTGTGAGGCGCATTTTTTCTTTGTGTACCCAGTTATAAATTGACTGCGCCCGCGCCATGAAAAAAAAGAATATCACCCCCGAAAGCAAAAGTATAATCAACATATCATTTTTTACAACACTAACCCATCGGGAGGTTATCATGAAGCAAAAAGTTTTCATTCTCACGCTGCTGGTTTTCGTTTTTGCATTAGGTTGCAATCGCGAAACGCCGCAAGAGCCAATCGCGCCACAGCAAAACGAAGAGGACGCTGCGACCATCATTCAAAACTTGCAGCAGTTCACCCAAAATCCCGAGCTCGGGGTGGCAAAAATCGCGAGAGGCAGAAAGGTGGTCGTGATTCCGGACGGATCGGTAGATGCCCTGGCCGCGGCGATCGCTCAGGTTCGTGATGGCGGCCTAGTGTTGCTGCGTTCCGGCCGGCACAAGGAATCGTGCACCGTGACGGTCGATCATCGCGTCAACATTGTGGGCGAGCCAGGAGCCATCCTCATTTCCGATACCAAGCCGCTGGCGACAGTGAACCCGGCGCTTCACGTTTTAGGCGCCTCGCGAGTGGTGATTTGGGGACTGGATATTCGCCCCGTGGAAACTGTCGGTGGCACGGCTATTCTCATTCAGAATTCGCCGAACGCTCTCGTCGGCCACAACACCATCCGCGATCACCAATATTCAGTGCTGATCGAGCAAGGTGATCGCGCCACCATCAGCGAAAATACCATCATCGCCACGTCGGCCTGGCGGACCGGCGGGCTTGCGGCGGTCTACGGCATTGTCGCCATCAATGGTGAGCACGTCGAGATCGAGGAAAACGACGTTAGCAATGCTTTTTTCGGCATCTGGGTGTGCGACAAAAATGGGAAGTCGAGCAGAATAAACTGCACGGAAACTATATCGGACTGATTTTCTGCAAAGTCGCCGAGTTTGATTTCACCCTGCCGAGTGGCCGGCCGGCCCCCGCCGAGTTCACTGCCACGGGTTGGCGCGCGGAAGGCAACAACGCCTTCGGCAATGACGATGCCGGTTATCTCGTGATTGACGGCGCCAACAACAATGTGCTCAAGAACAATAACGGGTCGAACAACGGCACGTACGACATCGATCTGGCCGGAGATTCGAACCGTTTCGGAATTTTCACGCCGAAATCGTTCAAGAATAAAGTTGTCGCCGGCCGGTTTCAGAATGTGAAAATCAAAAATTGCGGTGAGAACAACACCGTCATCGGCGGGCAGTTGGTGGATAATTCGCAAGATCCCTGCTATTGAAATGAGGGATTCGGGGCGCTCAATACTCCGCATAAGAAATCAATTTCAGCAACTGCTCGCGCGAGATGCGCCCCGCGTTGAAGGCGTCGACGTGCTGCTTTTTAATGCGGCAGACGAGATAACCGGGGCCGTTCTCCGGCACGTTATCGAGATCGGCGGTGATGACGATGTTGTCCTGCGGCTTGAGCCGGCGCAGCGTGTGGCCGTAATCCGCAATCACCTCGCTGAGTTGTTGTTTGAATTTTTTATACTGCGTCGTCCAGCTTTCGCGCCGCTGTTCGGAAGCGTTTTGCAATTCAGTAACCCGCTTGTTCAGGCTCTCTTCCAGTTCTCGCCGCGCCATATCGTGCAAAATTTGCATTTGCAGCTCACGCCCGAAAGTCGCGTTGGTGAAAAAGATGGCGCCGAAATCGTCGAGATAAATGCCGTGTGAATTATCAGTATGAAACGCCTGCTCGCGCGTGCGCCCCTGCAAAGCGGTATCGATGATGCGCGCCATAATATCGACTTCGGAATTTGACGTTTCCGTTTCGATGTTTTTAAAAATTAGGCGGCCCGTGAACTCATCCGTTTTTAACTTGCCGCTACGCAACGCCACAATATCAGCCTTCCGCGCCACGGCCAGAACATCTTCCGCACCAGTCTCCGCGTCGCTGCGCCAAACCGATTGCCCGGTCACAGTGACGGAGTAAAATGCATTGGCACCGCCAGACCTGTAAATCGCAATGCGTTCGGAATCATCCAACTGGCCGATGGCGTCGGCATATTTGGAGAAAAACTCAACGAGCGGCGCTTTGAAATCGCGCTTATTTTCCGTGCGATATTCATAGGCCATGCCGCTGCCTTCGCCGGCTTTCGCCCGCGTCGTTGATTTAGCACCGCGTTGATACGCTTCCTCTATTCGGCGCGCTTTTTCCATGACACTGTAGATTCTGAGAGCGGTGTTTTGGTTGGGCATCAGAAAAATCACGCCGTAATCCGGCAAATAAATGCCTTTCGTCGACGCGCCGCCGATGTGCGCGAAGCCTCCCGGGGTTTTGAACACCAGCCGGTCGAGAATGGCGTTCATGATGTCGAGATCGCGCTCCATCCGCGCCGTATCAAACGGCGCGCTGACCTGCGCCTGTAAAGGCAAAAAGGAAAAAAAGAAAATAAAGATAATAAGAAAAATTTTCATGGCCATCTCTTTCAGTTTTGCAGAGCGCATGGGGCAGAGGGCAAAGCGCATGGCGCATAGCGACACACACTCAACACTTTGCGCTCTGCTCTATGCTCTATGCGCTCTGCCCTCGGCGCGCTACTTCTGCGGCAATTTCACGTTCCGCAAAAATTGGTTGAGCAATTCATTGTTTTGCTCAAAGCGTGAATTGGTGTGCTGCTGAAATTCATCGAGGCCGCGGCCGACCAGCATGAGGTCGATCTGGCGCTGGCGGTCGACTTCCGCCGCAAATTTCGCCAGCGTGCGATTGAGCTCGTCGCGTTGCTGTTGTTGGCCGGCAAACAACATTTGCTGATACTTCTCATTCAATTCCTGGCGGATTTGCGCCACGAGCTGTGAATCGGCCGTGGCCGTCGGGCGCGGCAGCAGGCTCGTGCGATAGGCGAAATTGCCGTTGTCGTAGGTAATTTCCGTGTTCAACAGCGCGCTGATGAACAGCACGCCGATGGCGATGCCGGCGGCAACGCCCGCGAGCCGGCCCCACCCCAGCGCGCGCGCGGGCAGAAATTTTTCTTTCACCGCGCTTAGCCAGCTTTGGCTTTCTTTCACGAAAACGAGGTGCAAGCGCGGATCTTCGTTTTCCCACGCTTTGAGCGTCAGGCTCGTGCGGCTCAGGGCTTCGTACTCGCCGCGGCACACCGGGCAGTTTTGCAAATGCGCCCGCACCAGCCTCTCCGCTTCGGTATCGCTCTCGTTATACAGAAAATCCATCAACCCGATTTTGAGTTCATCACACGTCATATAATATCGCCTCCTCATCGATCTGCCACTGCGCGAGAATTTTTTTCAGCGCCGACAGTCCGTAATACATGCGCGATTTGATGGTGTTCACCGACAGGCCGAGCGCTTCGGCGATTTCGGTAAATTTCAGTCCTTGATATTCTTTCATAATCACCACGAGGCGTTGCTCCTCGGGAATTTCCTGCAGCGCCTTTTCGAGAATTTCTTTCAGCTCGTTGCGGCTCACCACGCGGTCGGGGTGCAGCGCCGCCTCGGGCAACAGCGTCAGCTCCGCATGCGCCGCTTCTTCCAGCGCGCCGCTTTCCTGCAAATTCTCCAAAGAGAACGACGGGCGCCGCCGTTTTTGTTTAATCATGTCACGACAAAGATTGGCCGCGATCTGATAAATCCACGGCGAGAAACGCTCGCGATCTTTCAGGCGCGCCAGATTGCGATAAACTTTGATAAAAACCTGTTGCGTTAAATCGCGGGCCTCGTCCCGTTTGCCGAGATAGCGCAGAATGAAATTATACATCGGCTTCTCCCAGCGCCACACGAGCGTATTAAACGCGCTCACACCTTCGCGGGAATCCGGCCCGTGCAAAAACTTGTGAATCAAATCACCATCCGTCATAAGCGATCCTGTGTCAACTCTTATACTTAGACGGCGCCGCAAGCGAAAAAGTTTTGCCAAAAGCAAGGCGTATGAAAATCTGTTGCTTTCTCCGCATAAAAAGTATTATTTTATTTCACAAGCCGGAACTCAAAAGTATGCCACACGGATTAAAAAACCACACGGAATTATCAGCGTGCTTTTTTAATCCGCGTGGAATTTTTCTGTTTTTTTGCAAAGCTCGAACTGGTAAAAGATTCAACAATGATCAGAATGTTATGATGCCGGAAACGTTTCATCAACAATATCCCTCGCGCCTGTCGGTTCTCCTCATTCTTTTTTTGATTGCCGCGCCGTTATACGGCCTCGTCGGTTTTCTCGGAAATTTTTCCAGCAGCAAGTGGCCGGTTTTGCTCGGCGAAATGCTGTTGCCTTTGCCGGCCTATCTTTTTTTGCGTTTCCGTCATTATAACGCGCGGCAAATTTTTCGGCTGCATCCGGTCAGCCGGCGGCTGATGTATTTGAGCGCCGGCCTGGCGGTGGCGTTGCACCTCGTGATTTATGAGATCGATCTTCTGTTCACGGCGCTGTGGAGCTCGATCTGGCGTTTGCTGCCGCCGGAATTTAGCCTGCTGTCGCCGGAAGTTTTGCGGGCGCAATTGGAGCAGGCGCTGATCGCGCAGAGTCTGCTGGACTGGGCGATCATTATTCTCGCGACCGTCGTCGTCGCCGGCATTTTTGAAGAAATGCTGTTTCGCGGTTTCGTGCAAACCGCCTTTGAGCAGCGGCACAAAATCTCAACGGCGATTATCATTACCGCCGCCATCTTTGCGGCTAATCACGCGGTGCCGTGGTGGTTGGCGCAAATTTTTCTGCTCGGCCTTGGCCTCGGCTGGATGGCGCGGCAAAGTGATTCGATTATTCCCGGCGCGATCGTGCATGGCATCAATAATTTTTTTGCGGTGCTGTTCGTCAATTTTAAAACCGCGCCGTCATGGTTGTTCTGGCCGAACGCCCAATCGTGGTTGGGCGCCGGACATCTTCACCCGATTCTTTTGTTCATTGCTGGCGCCGCCATTTATTTCGGCTTAAAACTCTTCCAACGGTATTGTGAAGAAGAAACGGAAATTCCCACTTTTTTCAACTCGCCGGGGTGAGACGGTTTGCCCGTTTGACTGTTGGACGGTTAGTCGGTTGGACAGTTAGTCGGTTGGACAGTTAAAAAATCAACCGTCAAACGGTCAAACCGTTAAACAGGCAAACTGTCCAACCGTCAAACCGCCTGCAATTTTCCGCATCAGCCTGCCTTTGACACTACAAATTAGCGTAGTTATTACCTCGTTGTAAAACACCTTAGCAGTTCATCACTCGGGGACTGCTGTTTTTGCCACCTCACATTTGTTACAGTTTAGTCTGATGAATGGGCGGGTGAATTTCACTTTTGTAAGATGAAGTTTGCCGCCATGGCCTCACGCGCTAAATTGTACAATTAATTTTATATTTTAATTTCCTCCAATCCGTCGCTGAAAATGGATTTTCATGATCGATTGGTTCGTCGAAGGGAGAACCTGGGCAGCAACTATGAACCGAATCGTCATGCTCAACGAGGATCTGGAGTCGCAGATGCGCATGTATCTGGCGCTCTGTCCTCGTTACCGGATTGAAATTGCGGAAAACGAGCTTACGTTGATGCGTCTGCTGCGCCGTAAAAAACCGAGCCTGCTGTTGTTGGATGCGCATTATAGTTGTTTCAGCCACAACAGCAAATCGGTGAGCAAATTGGTCGAAAAAATCAAGCGCAAGTACACCCATCTTCCCGTGTTGACGATTGTCAGCGGCGAAGATGAAAATGCCGGGGAAGTTCTGTCGCAGCGCGGCGCCGACGGCTGGGTGAATCGCCGCGTCGAGATTGACGATCTGCTGCAGCGCGTCGACAATCTGCTCCAACCGCATCGATCCTTCATCGAGACCACCTACCTGCAACCTCAAGAAGCGATGGCGTAATGGCGAAGCGAACGCCGCTACGGGCTTCGCTTCACATTGGTTGGCCGATGCGCCAGAAATTTCAGATTGAAGAGCCGGTTACTCGTCCAAGGCGAGAATCGGCTTTTTGTTTTTATGCCTTGCTTTTTCCCCGCTTTTTTTCTATTTTAGTTTTAAATAAAACGACATAACTAGTTTCATTTTTTCGAGAAGGGCTATTTGAATGACCTCGGCATTAAGACATCTTGTTGACATTCTGATCCGTGAAGTTGAGCCGGACCGCATCATTCTGTTTGGCTCTCGGGCCAGGGGCGATAACGAAGAACGAAGTGATTACGATATTTGTGTCCTCAAAACGGGCGTGGCGCACCGGAGAAATCTGGCTAAACAGATCTACCGTTTATTTTATGATATTGACGTGCCCGTTGATATCATCGTTGAAACCCCAGAACGGTTCGATCAGTTGAAAGACAACCGTTTTTTGATTTATAAAGAGATCGCAAAGCAGGGACAGGTGATTTATGAAAGACCAGGCTCTCGTTGACGAATGGCTCAAAAGAGCGCATAGCAATCTGGAAAGAGCTAAAGCCGGCAAGGTTTCTGAAGCGGTCCTATTTGAAGACCTCTGTTTTGATTGTCAGCAGACTGTCGAAAAATCAATTAAGGCTTTGCTCGTCCATCTTGATATAGAATTTGAAAAGATTCATTCTATATCCAAACTTTTAAAACAGGTCGAAAACGCAGGCATAACAGTGCCGGAGGGGATCAAGGAAACGGCCGAGCTTTCGGTATACGCTGTTGACACAAGATATCCCGGCGATTATGATCCGGTAACCGATCCTGAATACAGACAGGCTCTGGCGATGGCAGAAAAAGTCATCAAGTGGGCGGAAGAGAAAGTCGAGCAGATGAAGAAAAAATGAAAAGAACAAAAATAACGAATAGAAGCCCAAATAGATCTGCAGCTTAAAATTGGCATGCTCGAATCTAAACGCATTATTGGAGAAATGGAATGATTACTTTATTGGGATGAATTGGATGATGGCGTCGAAGTCCGCCATTTATTGGAAATGCAGCCCTTGGCGTGATACACAACTTTTGAGATTCAATATCACTGTACTTTCACGGATTAACAATAACCAAGTCAGAGAGAGAGAATATGCGTTATTTGTTTTGCCTTTTCATAATTTTAATCATGGCCGGAATCATCGGCTGCGACAGGAAAGCCTCAGAAGGCCAGCCAGCCCAAAAACCGAACGGAGCAGAAATGAACAAAACATTAAGCGCGGCGGAAATTCAGGCGCTGATCGAAAAAGCTAAAGCCGCACCAGTGACGGAGGTTGCAGAAGATGAAGTGGCGGTGATTGAAACCGATCTCGGCCGCATCGTCCTGGAGTTTTATCCAAAAGTCGCGCCGGGGCATTGCAGCAATTTCAAACGATTGGCGAATGCCGGCTTTTACGACGGCGTCAAATTTCATCGCGTCCTTGCCGGTTTTGTCATCCAGGGCGGCGACATTTTAACGCGCGACGCCAACCCGCAGAATGACGGCACCGGCGATCCGGGCTATACGATTCCAGCGGAGTTTAACGACATTCCTCACGATCGCGGCATTCTTTCGATGGCGCGCCGCGGCGAGCCGAATAGCGCCGGCAGCCAGTTTTTTATCTGCGTTGGGGCCGCGCCTCAATTGAATGGACAATATACGGTTTTTGGCCGTGTGATTGAAGGCATGGAGGTTGCGTATAAAATTGTTGCCGCCGCGAATCAAGTCGAACTGCCAGTCAACGCCGTTATTATGAACCAGGTGAAAATGGTGAAACGCAATGAACTCTAAATCTCTCTCGCTGATTATTGGATTTTTCATGTTGTTATCGATTTTATCTGAAGCTGCCGTCGCCGCAGAGCGCCAGAAATACTGGATTTTCTTCCGTGACAAAGGTGCACTGAGTTTGAGCAAGCGCAATACACTGTTGCGCGAAGCGAAGCAGCGAATCTCAGCGAAAGCATTGGAGCGTCGCGCGAAAGTTTTGCCCGCCAACGCTCTTGTTGATGAAACTGATTTCGATCTTTACCAGCCGTATTTGAATGAACTCATCAGCCGCGGCTTTGAGCCGGTGGCGACTTCGCGCTGGTTGAATGGCGTGAGTGTTTATGCGGCCGCCGAAGAAATCGCGGCGTTGCAGAATTTGCCGTTTGTGCAAAGCGTGCAACGCGTGGCGTCTCTCGCCATTCCGCCGGAACCGCCAACCGCGTCCGAGCCGCCCGCGCTTTTAAAAGTCGCCGCGCATCGCTTCGCGTATGGCAATTCGCTCGCGCAGATGGAGCAGATCAAAGCGACGGTTTTGCACGACGCCGGTATCAACGGCACGAATGTGATCGTCGGCATGATGGATTCCGGCTTTCGCTGGCAGGATCACGAAGCTTTCGTTCATCTCAGAAGTAAAATTATTGGCGAACGCGATTTTATTCAAAATGACAATATCACGCGCAATCAAACCGGCGATCGCAGCGATCAGGACGGCCACGGCACGCAAACGCTGTCGACGCTCGGCGGTTTTAAGCCCGGCCAACTGATCGGCCCGGGCTTTGGCGCGCGCTTTCTTTTGGCGAAGACCGAACATGTGCCGACCGAAACGCATGCGGAAGAGGATTTTTGGGCGCAAGCTGTGGAATGGATGGAGAATCTCGGCGTCGATGTGACGTCGACTTCGCTCGGTTACACCGAATTTGACGCTGGACAAACAAGTTATACGCCGGCGAGCATGGATGGCAAAACGACCATCATCACGAAAGCCGCCCAGACGGCAGCCAGCAAAGGCGTGATCATCGTGAACAGCGCGGGTAATGAAGGCAATGCGACGTGGCGAATTATTGGCGCGCCAGCGGATGGACCGAACGTGATTGCGGTCGGCGCGGTTTTTTCAACCGGCGGCGTTGTCGGTTTTTCCAGCCGTGGGCCAACGGCAGATGGGC
>Ga0247727_10006434_pt1 | contig 23119 bp, 15 predicted proteins | sample WisWelCaveWW1625_FD_202498 | JGI IMG/M metagenome (GOLD analysis project Ga0247727, IMG submission 202498) | Biofilm microbial communities from Wishing Well Cave, Virginia, United States - WW16-25 | ecosystem: Environmental > Aquatic > Deep subsurface > Groundwater > Cave microbial mat | place...
TCAGGCGGTCGGCGAGGGCGTCCGGGTCGCCCAGCCCGACGCCCCTTATGTCGATCCGGTGGCGGCCGACGACGAGCGGCGGCAGCGGGACCGATGCCGTTTCGAAGGCTGTGGCCTCGACGGTCATCGGCGACATCAGCAGCGACGGCGCTGAGACGGTGAACCGGACGCGGTCGCCGGTTCGCAGGCTGTCGCCGTAGGCGCGGACGCGCAGGATGGGCCGGTCGGCGACCAGGTAGTCAGGTGCGAGGACGGCCTCGACGAAGAACGGGAGTCCGACCGGGATGCGCATGGTCGCCTGGCCGACATCGAACCGGTCATCGACGCCAGCCGCCTCGATCCGCCAGCTCGTGAGGTCGTCGGGGAGGTGGATGGTCAGGCTTGCGATGCCATCGTCATCCGTCGTGACCCGCCGGAACAGGATCGAGTCGCGGAAGTCGTCGCGTCCGCCGCCGACGGTGTCGCCACAGCCATCGCCCCATACCGGGCGCGGAGCGACGTGGGACGCGTACGACTGGAGGAGCCCGTCTCCGACGGGCGCAAAGAGGTCGCGGAGCGGGTCGACCTCGTATGCCGCGCCGATCGCATAGAGCTTCTGGTCCGTGCCGCGGAGGACGACCGCGGCCGGGGTCGGGCGGCCTTCGGGATCGAATGTCCGGACGACGAGCGTGACGTCGTCGCCGGGCGCATAGCGGGTCCGATCGGTCTCCAGGCGGACGTCGAGGCGCCGGTCGTCGAGGGCCAGCCGGACGAGCTTCGTCGACTCTGCCGGGCGATAGCCGTCGCCGTCGAACCAGACGGCGCCGATCGACAGGCTCGGCAGGTCCGTTGCCGCGAACACGCGGTCGAACGTGCCCGTCTCACGGACGACGGCCTCGCGGAGGCCGCGCGATGACACGGTGAACAGGAAGCGGTCGTTGCGACCGGACGCCACGGGGCCGTCCCCATCGCGGATCGTCGAGCTGATGCGCGTGCCGATCGAAGCGGTCTCGACCGGGCCTGAGCCGCAGTAGACGAGCGAACCGAGGTTGACCGGAACGTACGACTCGGTCTCGGGGCGCTCGCTCGGGACCTCCACCCAGACCGTCCGCACGATCGGACGTTGGTCGCCGTCGATCGCCCGCAGCTGGACCTCGTAGGCCCCCGAAGCGTCGGCGATGCCCACGACGAACTCGATCGATCCGTCCGAAGCCGAGCGGCCCTCGAGCGTGTCGACGAGCACCCGACGCTGCGTGTATGCGTAGATCGGTGTCACGACCTTCTCGATCGGGTCGTATTCGGTGCCGACCTGGCGCCGATCGGTGACGATCTGCACGACCCTCGCTGAGACGGCGGCGCCGGCCACCGGGGAGCCAGAGAGGTCGTCGTCGTCGGGCCACCGCTCGTCCGCGATCGCCTCGGCAGCCGCCTCGAGATCGGCGGTCGTCAGGCGTCCGGTCAGCGAGATCGCCCCGTCGGTGAGCGTCGCCGAGCCGGTCAGCCACCATGGGGACGGCACGACGAGCACCGCTGCGCCGCCGCCGATGTCGGCTTCCTCGGGGCGCTCCGGACCGACGTGGATCGAAGCTTGGTCCACGCCCTCGACGGTCTGGGTCGTGGCGGTGAATCGGACCCGAGCGACCCCGTCGGGGCCGCTCGTCGCCGCCAGCGACTGTTCGAAACCCTCGAACCGGAGGTCGATCCCCGGTGCCGGGGTGCCGTCGAAGAACGCCACCCGGGCCGTCACGTCGAGCGCATCTCCCTCGACGACCGCAAGCCGGGCCGGTGTCACCTGGATCTCGTACGACGGCTTGCGGATGTCCGCCACGCGGATCCCGGTCCGCGCGAGGGCCTCGTCCCCGGCGCGAAGCTCGACCGCGTAGTCGCCGAGCGGCAGATCGCGGATCGCGAGGTCGGCGACGAAGGTCCCGCGCGCGTCTGGCGTCACCGCGACACGGAGGACGACGATTCCCGAATCCGCCCACTGCTCGCCGGTCCGAAGGACGACTGCAAGCTCACCTGGCAGAGCGCCGTCGTCGCGGGGCCGAACCACGCCCCAGGTGTTGACGACGTCGCTCCTGCGGTATTCGCTGCGATCGGTGTACAGCGCGAGCCAGTACCGATGTTGAGGAGAGTCCGCGTTCGACAGCTGGTTTCGATTCCACGGGTACGAGCCGTTGCCACGGGTCTCGAGGCCGAGCGGCACGATCGCGTCGCGGCCGTCCGGAGCGTGCACCTCGAGGAAGCGGACCGCCTGCGGCTCATCCGCGACGCTGCCGAGGAGCTCCGGCGGCGTCGTCGCCATGAGCAGGCCATCTCGTCCCGTCGTGCCGAGGTCCGCCTGGCCGGCGACGGCGACTCGCGCGCCGGTGATCGGCGCGTCGGTCCGCGTGTCGTTCACCCAGGCGAGCGTACGTGTGTCGGACGTCAGGGCGTAGGTCGCGACCTCGGTGACCTGGATGACCGCCTGCTCGTCGCGGCCGTCGAGTGGCAGGACGAGCAGGTACCAGCCGGTGTCGAGGGCCGGTAGGCGGATGGCGTGGGTCCTCCACGCGCCGCGCAGGACGCCGACTCGGGCATCGCCAGCAGCGACGCGACGCAGGTCGTCGAGCGGGACGAGCCCGATCTCCGAGCGGTCCGCCCACCAAGGCGCCGCCGCGAGCGTCCGCGCGGCGTCGAGCGCCCTGTCGAAGGATCCGAGGCGGTAGATCGCGTACGGCAGCTGGTCGGGAAGGGCTCCCTCGTCGGGTGCGTACAGCCCGACGGCGACGACGGGCTCGAAGGCCGGGCGAACGTCGACGAACCAGCGCTCGAGTTCGACCTGGAACGTCATCGCCGTGCCACGCGGTGCCGCGGTCTCGAAGCGGAAAGTCACGTCGGCCTCGAGGATCTGCTCGGAACCCGCGAGCGCCACTCCGCGGGTCACGCTGACCGTGTACACGCTCGATGGGTCGAGAGGGCCGGTGGGCACGAAAGCGAACGTCCGGCCGTGCGGCTCGAAGCGTCCGCTGACGGCCGGCTCGATCCGGAAGTGGTCGGAGACGCCGATGACGCCGTCCTGGTCGAAGGTGACCTCGATGCCGGTCGCGACCGGGACTTCGGTCGCCTGATCGCCGGGCAGCGTCGTCACCACGTGGAGCGGCTGCTCGGCCTGGAAGAGCCAAGAGCCGGCCAGCGCGCCTGAGGGGTCGATGAGCTGGAACCGGTACCGAACACCGGGCTCGAGCGGAGCAAGCGGCCGGATGACCGCCGTGTCGAGCGTGACGCCCGATTCCACGGCCACGGCGATCGCTGGGGTCGAGACGAAGCCGGCGGCGAGCTCGACCGCCGGCGTGGACGTCCGGCTCCTCACGGCGAACGCAGATGCGAGGCCGACGCCGGAGGCATCGACGTCGGTCGGCGTCAGGTCGGCCGCAAGCTCGTAGTCCGGCAGGTCGAGCTGCGCCCATGCTCCGGCTGGGCCGGGCGTGGGCCCGTTGGTCGGCTCCCCGCTCGCGGGCGGCCGGACATCGAAGCTGAACTCGGGTCGCTCGGGACGCGGTCTCACGAGGTTGACCGCGCCGATCAGGATCGAAGCGACGGCGATGACGGCGATGGCCCGGACGATGCTCTTGGGCACGCTCGGTCCGCCGTCTCCGCTCGTCATCTCCACCGCGTCTGCCGACGCTGGCCACGACCACCGACCGCGATGGCGATGCGTCTGTCGAGCCAGCCCATGAGACGCGACATCCGGTCGGCTGTTACGGGCGAGACGCGACCAGCGGCCACAGCCCTATGCTGCCCCGATGCAGCCGACGCCGCTCGACGCCGCCCTGCGTCGCTTCGGCGCCCAGAGCATGACGGCGCCGCTTCGGGACGTGCTCGTGAAGCGGCCCGGTCCCTCGTTCGGTGCCGCGTACGAGGACCCAGCGCACGGCTTCCTCCACCCGGTGGACCTCGAGACCGCGCGGCGAGAGCACGACACGTTCGTCGACCTGCTCTCGAGCCTCGGTCCGACCGTCCACGTGCTCGAGGCGGAGACTTCCTCGCCGGACCTCGTCTACACGTTCGACCCGCTCCTGGTGTCCGATCGCGGGGCGATCGCGCTCCGGCCAGGCAAGCCGAACCGGCTCGTCGAGCCCGCCGAGATCGAGGCCTGGACCTCCGCCGCCGGCATCCCCACGGTCGGCCGGATCGAGGCGCCCGGGACGGTGGAGGGCGGCGACACGTTCTGGCTCCGGCCGGATCTGTTCTGCATCGGCCGGACGCTGCGGACGAACGACGCTGGCGCCCGCCAGCTGGCGGCGCTCGTCGGCGGCGACGTCAGGGTCTTCGACGTCCCGTACTGGCGCGGCGCGGCCGAGCTCGTCCACCTGCTGTCGGTCGTCTCGCCGGTCGCCGACGACCTCGCCGTCGCGTACTTGCCGCTGCTGCCGGTCGGCCTGTGGACGCTGCTCGCCGACCTCGAGATCCGGCTCATCGAGGTGTCCGAGGCGGAGTTTCCGACCCTCGGCTGCAACGTCCTCGCGGTCCGGCCCGGCGTCGTCGTCCTGGCCGAGGGCAACCCGGGCGTCTCGGCGGCGCTCGCCGCCGCCGGCTGCGAGGTCCACACCTACCCGGCGGCCGAGATCGGGATCAACGGCTCCGGTGGCCCGACCTGCATGACCCGGCCGATCCTGCGCGGTTGAACACGCTCGAGCGGACGGCCGCCGGCGCCGTCGACTCCGGGTGGCTGACGGCCGTCCTCGGCGACCTCGTCCGGCTGCCCTCCGTCACGGGTTCGGAGGAAGCGATCGCCGATCACCTCGCGCGCCTGCTGGCCGGGCTTGGCGCGCGGGTCGAGCGCCACTCGCCCGACCCGGTCGCCTTCGCCCGCGACGATCCCGACTGGCCCGGCGCCGAGGTGCCGCGCACCACCCTGCCGATCGTCGTCGGGCGGTTCGGGCGTCAGGGCGGCAGGCGCGTGCTGCTGGTCGGCCACACGGACGTCGTGCCGCCGGGCGACCCGGCGACGTGGACCGTGGACCCGTGGGCCGGCGACGTCCGCGGCGACCGGTTGTATGGCCGGGGAGCGGTCGACATGAAGGGCGGCGTGGCGTCCATCCTGGGAGCCGCACGGGCGCTCCACGCCGCCGACCTCGCCGAACGACTCGACGGCGAGCTCGTAGTCGCCTTCGTCCCGTCCGAGGAGGACGGCGGGCAGGGGATGCTGGCCGCCATCCGCGCCGGCGTCGTCGGCGATGCCGCGATCATCACCGAGCCGACCGGCCTGGAGGTCGTCGTCGCCCACGCCGGCGCGATCGTGTTCCGGCTCACCGTGCCGGGCCGGGCTGCCCATGCCTCGATGCGCCGCGAGGGCGTCTCGGCGCTCGAGAAGCTGACCGTCCTCGTCCGAGCGCTGGAAGCCGACGAGGCGCGCCGGAATGCCGCGGAGACCGATCCGCTCATGACCGCGCTCGGCCTGCCGTACCCGACGATCGTCGGCATCGTCCACGGCGGCGACTGGGCGTCGACGGTCATGGACCGCGTCGTCGCGGAAGGCCGCTACGGGGTCCGGCTCGGCCAGACCTGGCGCGACGCGGAGGCCGACCTGCGGGCGTGCATCGCCGCGGCCTGCGCGGCGGACGAGTTCCTGCGCGACCACCCGGCGCTCGTCGAGAACGTCGGCGGCCGCTTCTCGTCGGCCCGCGTGCCGGCCGACCATCCGCTGCCCGTCGGACTCGCAGAGGTCGCCGCGACGGTCCTCGGCCGGCGACCGCGGCTCATCGGCGAGCCGTACGGCGCCGACATGCGGCTGCTGGTCAACGAGGGCGGCACGCCGACCGTGATGTTCGGTCCGGGCGTCGTCTCGATCGCCCACAGCGCCGACGAGTGGGTGCCGCTCTCGGAGGTCGCGGATTGTGCGCGGACCCTCGCCGCGTGGGTGGTCAGCGAGCTCGGCGCGACGTCGGGCTAGATCTCGCCCGCGACGTCGAGCTCCGCCGGCACCGGTGTCGGGGGGCGCGGCGGCGCTGACGGCGGCAGCGCGAGTGACGCCGCGATCCGCGAGCGCCGGCTCGCAAGCACGAAGACCGGCACGGCGACGATCCCGACGCCGACGATGCCGAGGGTCGCGTAGCCGGCGAGCGCGACGACGACCCCGGATCCCGCGCTCGCGACGGCGGCCGCGCTCCAGATCAGCGCGTCGGTCAGGCCCTGCGCCCGGGCCCGCTCGGCGAGTGAGACCCCGGCTGTCAGCAGCGCGCTGCCGGCCACGAAGCCGAGGTTCCAGCCCCAGCCGAGCAGGAACAGCGCGGCGAGGAGCACCGCCTCGGCGTCCGGCGGGGCCGCCGCCGCGAGCCCGGAGGCGACGGCCAGCACGGCCGTGCCAAGGAAGACGACCGGCACGCTGCCGAAGCGGTCGGTGAGCCGGCCGCTGATCGGCGCGAGGGCGAACATGCCGAACGTGTGGGCGCTGATGACGAGCCCGACCGTGTCGAGGCCGTGCCCGTGATCGGCCATGTGGAGCGGCGTCATCGTCATGATGAATGTCATCACGACCTGACCGGCGATGAGCGCGACGATCGCGGCGCTCACCACTGGTCGCCGCAGCACGTCGCCGAGCGCGGCCGGCGGGGCGTCGGTCGGCGAGGCGGCGCTCGAGTGGTGGGCGATCTCGAACGGGTCCGGTCGAAGCAGGAGCTGTGACAGCACGGCCGCCGCCCCGACGAATATGACCGGCACCAGGTACGGACCGGCGTGCTCCGGCAGGCCCAGCCCGACAACGAAGCCGCCGGCGACCGGGACGAGGTTCGGGCCGATGACCGCGCCGACCGTCGCCGCCCAGACGACGAGGCCGATGGCCGACGCCCGCCGCTCCGGCGCGACGAGGTCCGCCGCGGCATATCGCGACGCCTGGTTCGCGCTGTTGCCGAAGCCGATGAGGAACGTCCCGAAGAGCAGGAGCGGGAACGAGCCCGCCACGACGGCCAGGGTCGCGATCGCCGCGCCGACGACGCCGAGGCTGTAGCCGGCGACAAGGGCCGGTCGGCGCCCGCGCCGCGCGGCGAGCCAGCCGACGAGCGCCGAGCCGATCGCGGCGCCGCCGACGATGGCGGCTCCGGGCGCGCCGGCGAGCGTCGTCGAGCCGGCGAGCTCCGCAGCCGCGATCGTCGCGATCGTGACCGCCGCGATGTGCCCCGTGCTGCCGAGCGCGACGCCGGCGACGAGGACCCGGCGCGTCCGCCGGCGCAGCGCGTCGACGTCGCGGGGGTCGGACTCGCTGGCCATGGAGCAAGGATAGGTCGGGGCAAGTCAGCCGGGCAGATCGAGGCCGAGGTCCAGGATCTCGTACCGCTCCGTCGCCGCCGCGTCGGCCGTCGTGGCGGCCACGGACCCGCCGGCCTGGGCGGTTGCGACCTCGGCGAGCCGGCATAGCGCGTTGGCGAGGCGCATCTGCTCCGGGGTCCGGCAGGCGACGCGCAGCAGCGCCGGCGCTGCGACGAGCACGGCCAGGCCCTGGGCGCGCGAGATGGCGACGTTGAGCCGGTTGCCGCTGTAGAGGAATTCCATCTCGCGCGGCGCCTCCTCCGGCGAGGACGACGTCATCGAGTAGATCGCGACCGGCGCCTCGCGGCCCTGGAAACGGTCCACCGTGCCGACGTTCGGTCGAACGCCGAGCCGACGTTCGACGGTGGCGGCGATCTCCGCGACCTGTGCGTTGTAGGGCGCGACGACGAGGATGTCCTCCACCTCGAGCCGACGCGCCCGCCCGTGGCGGTCCGTCCACGGGCGGCCGAGCAGCCCGCCGATCGCCGTCGCGATCCAATCGGCCTCCTCGCGTGAACGGTTCCCGGCGCCGCGGTGGTCGAGGCCGACATGACGGATGCCGGTCCCGCCGACAGGAAGCCCGTCGTCCAGGTCCTGCAGCGCGTTCTCCGGGGCTGGCTCCAGGAGGCCCTCGTAGAACACCTCCGAGATGAAGCCGTTGACGTCCGGATGGAGCCGGAACGTCGTGCCCAGCAGCAGTCCCTGGTCCGGTGCGATCGTTCGCGCCCCGGCGACGACGTGCTCGAGCGCCGACGCGTCGGCGCCTTCCGGGTGGCTGCCCCCCGAGACCTGCGGCAGCTGGTTCGGGTCGCCGAGCAGGACGAGCGAATCGGTCGCGCCCGCGATAGCGACGGTATTCGCCAGGGACATCTGGCCCGCTTCGTCGACGAACAGGACGTCGACCGCGCCGGCAAGGTCGGGAGAAGCCCACAGCCAAGCCGTGCCGCCGACGAGGTCCACCGCACCGCCGGTGAGCGCGGCGGCGGCGGCGCCGGTCGTACTGAACGGCTGGAGCCCGTCGACCGGCGCCAGGTCAGCCGCGTCATCCGCTCGCTGGCCGATGCGGATCGGCTCGCCGCCCTCCGCGGCGGCGCGCGCGACGGCCTCCAGGAAGTTCGAGATGACCTTGTGCGACTGGGCCGTGACGCCGACGCGACGGCCGGATCGGACGAGCTCGAGGACCATCCGCGCCCCGGTCCACGTCTTGCCCGTCCCGGGCGGGCCCTGGACGGCGAGCGTCGTGCCGTCGAGCGCGACGACGAGCCGTCGGGCGGCGTCGACGACCGTCTCGCCCGGCTCGATGAGGTCGCCGCCCGTCGGCCGCCCGATGATCCTCGGAGGTCGACGGAGGAGGAGCTCGCGAGCCGCGCGGTATGGCCCCAGGCCATCGATGCCGTTCTCGATGACGTGGTCCGCGAACCGCCGCAGGGCGTCCCGCAGGGTGTCGGTCATCCACGGCTTGCCCGGCACGAGCGCCCGCGGGTGCGGGTTCGCCGGGTTCCGTTTGAGGTCGATCGTGCCCGCAATCGGGTCGATGGCGACGATCGTGCCCGCCTGGACATCGTGCGTCTCGTCCGAGGCGATCGGGTCGAACGCTGCCTCGCCGACCTTCAGCTTCGTCTCCTGCGCCGGATCGAAGCGATAGCGCTGGATCCTCGACCTCGCGATCGGGCCGAGGTCCGCCACGAACTCGAGCTCGCCGAGCGCCTCGCCCGAGGCGACGAGATCCTCCATCGGCGCTTTCATGAGGGTGAACCACATCCACCACTGCGGTAGCGCTTCCCGGCGGTGCCAGCCGAGGAGGCCCGCCAGCAGCCAGCTGGCCCCCTCGTCCGCGGTCCGCACGGCCCGGTCGGCCGGCAGGCCGGCTCGCAGGGCGTCCTCCCGCCGCCGCGTCTCCGCGGCCTCCTTCGCGACCTGCTCGGGCGGCGTCCCGTCGACGGCCGTCGGACGTGGCACGACGCCGTCCGGGAACAGCGGCGCGGCCTCGGTCCGCAGCCCTTCGAGCCAGTCGCGAAGGCCCAGGTTGGAGAGGCAGTCGTCGCGGTTGTAGGCCGCCAGATCCTCGAGGATGGCCGCCTCGCCGGTCTCCAGCCACGACTCGTACTGGACGACGGAGAAGCCGGCCTCGGTGATGGGGCCCTCCCGGGCGGGCAGGTAGAACTTCTCGATCTGCTTGATCGAGTACGACTCGACCGACGCCCGGAGACCGCTCCGAACGACATGGTCGTAGAGGTTCACCAGGACCCGGCCGCGAAGCAGCCGATCGACCTCGTCCTCGCGCGTCGCGTGGCGCTGCATGAGCCGCTTGATCGCGCCCGACTCGTAGCCGCCGTAGTGGTAGACGTGCATCGTCGGGTCGCGCTCGAGGCGCTCCATGACCAGGTCGATGAACGTCTCGAAGGCGGCCTTCTCGCCGGCCCGGTCGTGGCCCCACAGCGCGCGGTACTCGGGCGAGCCACCGGCGGCGTCCACATAGCCGAGCAGGTATTCGAGCCCGTCCTCGAGCGCCCACGGATCCGCCTCGATGTCGAAGAACATGTCGTGGGGCGAGGGCGCCGGCAGTGCGGCGAGGCCCTTGCCCGTCTCATCCGGGGCCGGCGGGATCAGCTCGTAGCGGAGCTTGCCCGTCCGGCGTCGCCCGAGCTGGAGGGCCGCCTGGCGCCGCAGCCGGTCGAGGATCCGAGGCGGCAGACCCCGCACGCGGCGGTCCTCCGGCAGTTCCGCGAGGGCGGTTAGGGTCGGCACGCCGTCCTCGACGAGGCGCTTGCGTTGCGAACGCGCCGCGCCGGCCACGATGGACAGATGGTCGTCGGCCCTGCGGCGGTCGATGCACACCGGCCACCAGGTGCAGACCCGACAATGCTCGACCGGCTCCGGATAGGTGTCAGGCCTCGGCCCATCTCCGAAGACGCGCTCCTCGAAGCGGGCCTTCGCCGCCCGGTAGTAGGCGCCGTAGTCGGCCAGCCGGTGCGGGTGCGACTCGCCGTCCCCGGTGACGACGGAGACCGTCTCCGGGGCGATCCCCTGGAGCCGTTCGAGGAGGTCCGCGTAGACGCACATCTGAAGGATGGCCGCCGCCTTGACCCGCCTGGCGAGCTTCGTGTCGGCGACGTCGTAACTCCACGAGCCAAGGGTGGACGGGCGGTCGTCCCGCCGCAGCAGGAAGTCGGCATGGCCACGCCAGCGGCCGTCGAAGAACGTCGCCTGGAAGATCACGTCCGCACCGGCCCGCATCGCGGCCAGCGTCTCCGCCTCCGCGTCCCGCAGCTCCGCCGGGGTCCGCGCCTCGCGTTCCGCGATCTCGTGGATCGTCCGGCCGTCCGATCGGAGCCGGGCGAGGTAGCGTTGCTCGTGCTCGAAGCCGCGCTTCCGGATCAGGTCCAGCTCGGGATCGCTCCGGAACGGCTTCTCGCGCTCGCCGCGGGCCACGTCGAGCTCGAGCGTGACGAGGTGGTCGCATTCGAGGAATCCGACGAGGTCCGTCGCGCTGACGATGAGCCGACCGTCGACGAGCTGCACGGGCGGACTCTAGCGGGCGGTCGTGTCAGCTTGCGTGGCGCCGGTCCCTGCCGCCACCATGGCGCGTCATGGGGAGTGCCCGCCTGCGTGAGCCGTTGAGAGTCGCCGTCGCCCAGCCGTCGTGCGTGCCGCACGACGTCGCGGCGAACGCGTCGATCCACGCCGCGACGATCCGCTCCGCGGACGCCAGGGTCGTCGTCTTTCCCGAGCTCTCGCTCACCGGCTACGAGCTGGACGCCCCGCCGATCGGCGCCGGGGATCCGCGCCTCGCGCCGATCGTCGAGGCGTGCGCCGAGACGGGGTCGCTGGCGCTGGTCGGCGCCCCGGTCGCCGGTGAGGCGGGCCGCTCGCACATCGCGATGCTGGCCGTCGACGGGACCGGGGCACGGGTGGCCTACCGGAAGGTCTGGCTGGGCGGGGCGGAGCCGGGCCGGTTCAGCGCGGGGGACGGTCCGGCCGTGCTCGAGGTGGACGGCTGGCGGCTGGGCCTGGCGATCTGCCGGGACAGCGGCATCCCGCAGCACGCGACCGATACCGCCGCCCTCGGCATCGACGCCTACGTCGCCGGCATGCTCGAGTCCGCCGAGGACGCTGCCATCCCGGAGGAGCGCGCCCGCCGCGTCGCCGCCGACCACGGTGTCTGGGTGGCGATCTCGAGCTTCGCCGGATCCACGGGCGGTGGCTATGACCGGGCCGCGGGCGGTTCGGGCATCTGGGCTCCCGACGGCTCGGTCGTCGCCCGGGCAGGAGCCGAGACCGGCGCCATCGCGCGCGCGACGCTCGCCTGAGCCCCACGGGCCGCTAGTCGAACAGCGCCGCCACCGCTGCGTCGAAGACCTCGCTGTGGCGGTCCACGTCGGCCGCGCTGGTGGCCGGCGACATGAGGGCCATGTTGTGGAACGGCGTCATCAGGATGCCGCGGTTCATCGCCCACAGGTGCAGGAAGCGCTCGAGCTCGAAGTCGCCGTTCGCCCACTGCTCGGCGCCGTTCCGCGGCGGCTGCGGCATGAAGTGGTACTCGGCGCGGGCGCCGAGGCGGGTGACGTGCCACGGCACCCGGTGCGCGGCGATGACATCCGCCACGCCGCGCTCCCAGCGCTCGGCCAGCGGCAGCATCCGCTCGAACGCGGCGTCCGTCAGGACCTCGCCGAGCGTCGCCCGGATGGCGGCGAGCGACAGCGCGTAGCCGGCGAGCGTGCCGCCGATGCCGCCGACGTCGGCGTCCTCGAGCGACATGCGTGCGCTGACTCGGTCCGCGACGTCGGCGCTCATGCCGTACGTCGCCGCCGGGATGCCGCCGCCGATCGTCTTGCCGATGACGAGCATGTCCGGCTCGTAGCTGCCGGCGCCCGTCATGCCGCCCGGGCCGGCGCAGATCGTATGGGTCTCGTCGTGGATGAGCAGGGTGCCCGTCCGACGGGTGATCTCGCGGACGCCGTCGAGGTAGCCGGGCTGCGGCAGGACGATGCCGACGTTCGTCAGCGCCGGCTCGATGAGCAGGGCCGCGACCTGCCGGTCGGCGAGGGCGCGCTCGAGCGCGGCGAGGTCGTTGAACGGCACGACCCGGGTGGTCAGCGCGGGGTCGACCGGCGGCCCGAGGTTGCCGCGGCGAGCCTCGACCCGGCCGTCCGGCGTGAGCCAGGCGAACGTCTCGTCGACCGAGCCGTGGTAGTTGTGGTCATGGACGGCGACGAGCGGTCGGCCGCTGATCTCCCGGGCGAGCCGGATGGCGAACCGGTTCGCGTCGGTCGCGGTGATCGCGAACTGCCAGTAGGGGAGTCGGAAGCGCCGAGCGAGCTCCTCGCTAACCCACGTCGCATCCTCGGTCGGCAGCATCGTCGTGATGCCGCGCCGGAGCTGCCGCTCCACCGCGGCGATCGTCGACGCCGGTCCGTGGCCGGCCATCGCGCCGGTGTCGCCGAGACAGAAGTCGATGTAGTCGTGGCCGTCGACATCGGTGAGGTGGGCGCCGTCGGCGCGATCGACATAGATCGGGAAGTCACCGGCCCACTTGACCATCCAGTTCATCGGCACGCCGCCCAGCAGCGAGCGCGAGGCGCGCTCGTGGAGGGCGGCGGCGCGCGGATGGCGGCCGACGAAGTCCGCCCGTTCACGGGCCATGAGGTCCGCGAGACGCGCGCGGTCGATGGATCTCACGCCCGCATGATGGTGGCTGGTGACGCCGGCGGCCTGGGCGGGCCGGCGGCCGGGACGGAAGTCAGTCCAGGCGGCGCGAGAAGCCGCAGACGGGGCAGCGCGCGACGCCGGCCTCGACCTGGATCTCGAGGAAGCTGGCGCAGCCGTTCGTCGAGCAGAACAGGCGGCCGTTGGCCGCGCTGCGACGGCGCAGCCGGCGCATCGAGGCGGCGCGTCCGATCGTGGACGCGTGGAAGGTGCGGGAAAGCATGAGCGAAACGATGTTCCTTTCGGCCGTCACAGGCGGTCTGGGCCTGTCGGCCAGTCGATGCTCGGTGGCCGCGATGAGCGGCCGGAGCGATGGGTTTGCGGATCCGGGCGGGCGCGGGAGCGAGTTCGTCGTCGATCGCGTGATCGTCGGTCGATGCTCTGACCTGCGTCCGTCCTTCGCGGTTCCGTCGTCGTCTTCTGACGATGCAAGCATGGTGGCAGCCGGGCCGGCCTGTCAACACCACCCGTTCGTACCGTGTCACCGCCCCGTGCGCTCCGAGCCGAGTCGTGGCAGATTCCCGGCGCGAACCCGCGGCGGTGACATCCCGCGCCCGGGTCCGCCGACATCGCGGATCATCGACCGATCGACCACGCCCGCCGTGAGGAGGACACCCGTCGTGAGCCCGTCCCGCAGCCCATCCATCCGCCGGCTCGTCGCCCTGCCGGCTACGCTCGCGCTGCTTGCGTCGTCGCTCGTCCCGAGCGTGACTGCGGCCGATGCGCTGAGCGTCACCACCCCGTATCCGGGCATCGTCGCGGCCCCCGGCTCGAACGTCTCGTTCACGATCGATGTCGAGACGGCCGAGGCGGCGCGGGTCGACCTCGCCGTGTCCGGCGTCCCGTCCGGCTGGACGGCGACGCTGCGCGGCGGCGGCTTCGTCGTCGACTCCGTGCTGACGAAGGCCGGCGAGCCGACGACGGTCCGGCTCGACGTCAACATCCCGACGGCGGCGACGGATGGCTCGAATCGTGTCGTCGTCACGGCTCGCAGCGGCGACACGTCGGTCGTGCTGCCGCTCGACATCCGGGTGGACGTCGAGTCGGCCGGCGAGGTCACGCTCGAAACGGACTTCCCCGGCCTGCGAGGCTCGTCCGACACGACGTTCAACTTCAATCTGACGCTCCGTAACGGCACGGCCGAGGACGTGACCTACGCCGTCAACGCCATCGGGCCGTCCGGCTGGGAGGTCAGCGCGAGGCTGACCGGCCAGGCGCAGGCGGCGAGCGCGATCGCCCAGGCCGGCGGCACGAGCGGAATCTCGATCAGCGTTTCGCCGCCCGCGGGCGTCGCCGCCGGCCTCTACCCGATCGACGTCCAGGCGACCGCCGGGGCGCGACAGATCCCGCTGCAGCTGGCGGTCGAGATCACCGGCACGTATTCGCTCAGCCTGTCCACCCCGGATGCGCGCCTGAACGGCCGCGGCACCGCTGGCGCCGCAACCGAGCAGCAACTCACGCTCATCAACACCGGCACAGCGGACCTCGTCGACGTAGCGCTTACGGCGAGCTCGCCATCGGGTTGGACCGCGACGTTCGACCAGGAGACGGTGGCGTCGATCCCGGCCGACAGCGAGGTCACCGTCACGGTCTCCATCGTGCCGTCCGGCGACGCCGTCGCCGGCGACTACGCGCTCACCATCCGGGCGTCGAACGCCCAGGCGAACGACAGCATCGATTTCCGGTTCACCGTGGAGACGTCGCCGCTGTGGTTCATCGTCGGGATCGCCCTGATCGTCGCCGTCGGCGCCGGCCTGTGGTGGGTCTTTCAGCGGTACGGCCGTCGATGAGCCCCGTCAAGCGGAAGGGGGCGCTTCGGCGCCGCGAGACAGCGCCGGCGGCCGGGGCTCCGTCCGCGCCGCCGCCGATCCGGACACTCGGGCTCACCAAGGAATACGGCGACCTCGTCGCCGTCGACGCGCTCGACCTCGAGGTCCATGCCGGCGAGATCTTCGGTCTGCTGGGCCAGAATGGTGCCGGCAAGACGACGACCATCCTGATGCTGCTCGGGCTGACCGAGCCGACTTACGGCGAGGCCCGGGTCGTCGGCCTCGACCCGGAGCGCGACCCGCTCGGCGTGAAGCGGCGGGTCGGCTACCTGCCCGACGCAGTCGGCTTCTACGGCGGCCTGACCGGTCGCGAGAACCTCCGTTACACCACACGGCTGAATGGCCTGCGCGGCCCTGAGGGCGAGTCTCGGATCGCGGATGTCCTCGAGCAGGTCCGGCTGACCGACCGTGCGGACGACCGGGTGGACACATATTCGCGGGGCATGAAGCAGCGCCTCGGCATCGCAGACGCGCTCGTCAAGGACCCGGACGTGCTCATCCTCGACGAACCGACGACCGCGATCGACCCGATCGGCGTCGTCGAGATCCTCGACCTGCTGCGCTCGCTGGTGGCCGAGCGCGGGATGGCGATCCTGCTGTCCAGCCACCTCCTCAACCAGGTCCAGAACGTGTGCGACCGGGTCGGTATCTTCGCGGCCGGCAGACTCATCGGCATCGGCACCGTGCCGCAGCTGGCGCGGCGCTTCGGCGACGACGCGGCGCACGTCGCCGTCGGCTTCGGCGGCCTCGAGGAGCGCGAAGCGACGGACCGCGTCGCGGCCGCTCTGGCCGCCCTGCCGGGCGTCTCGGAGGTCGTACCGCCGGGAGCCGGCCACCACGAGTGGCGGCTCGGCGTGGAGCCGGTCGAGCGCGTTCCGGACGTCCTCGCCGGCGCCCTCGCGATGGCTGCCCGGGACGGCCTCCGGCTCGTCTCGATCCGCGAGGTGGTGCCGTCGCTCGACGACATCTACCGCCGCGCGGTCGCCGAGGCAGGCGTCGCCGGAGAGGCGCCGCGGAGAGCGGTCGCATGAGCGCGTCCCGCGCGTCCTCGGCGACCCCGCGCCTGACTGCCGGCTGGGCCACGGTCGCCGCCAAGGAGCTGGCGGATCATCTGCTGAGCGTCCGCTTCTTCGTCCTGCTGCTCGTGCTCGGGGCCGCGGCGATCATCCCGCTGTACTTCGCGGCGGAGCGGCTGCGCTCGCTGGCGTCCGAGGTGAGCGGCGCCCAGGCGGTGTTCCTCGCCCTGTTCACGATCGGTCCCGAGGGCGTCGGCTTCCTGCGCGTCGATCGTTTCGTCGCGATCGCGGCGCCGCTGCTCGGCATCGGCTTCGCCTTCGACGCCGTCAACGGCGAGCGCAGCGAGGGCACCTTGCCGAGGCTGCTGTCGCAGCCGATCCACCGCGACGACGTCATCAACGGCAAGTTCGCCGCCGGGCTCGCGGTCATCTGCATCGTGCTTGTCGCGGTCGTGCTCGCCATCGCCGGCTTCGGGCTCGCCCGTCTCGGCATCGTGCCAGCCGGCTCCGAGATCGTCCGCCTCATCGCCTGGCTCGGCATCACGATCGTCTACGTCGCGCTGTGGCTGGCGTTCGGCACGCTGCTGTCGGTCGTCATCCGGCGCGCCGCGACGTCGGCGCTCGCCGGCCTTGGGGTCTGGCTGTTCGTCGCCATCCCGTTCTTCGGGCCGCTCCTGCTGTCGGCGCTGCTCGGGATCTTCCTGCGGCCGGTGACCGGCGAGGAGACGCTGGGCGCGCTCGGCCTGCAGGAAACGATCCTGCGCCTGCTGCCCTCGACGCTCTATCAGGAGGCGTCGCTCGTGCTCCTCAACCCGTCGGTCACCTCCGTCTCCACGCCGACGACGATCGATCAGCTCATCCAGGCTCGTCAGCAGATCCCGTCGCTCCTGTCGCTCGACCAGAGCCTGCTGCTCGTCTGGCCGCACCTCGTCTCGCTCGTCGCGCTCACGGCCGCCTGCTTCGGGCTCGCCTACGTGCGCTTCATGCGCCAGGAGGTCCGGGCCTGAGGCCCGGATCGCGCGACCCGGCGGCCCGCGATGTCCGCCCCGTGCTGTGATTCCTGCTACGACGAGGCGTTCGACACGCGGACCGCGCAGTCCGAGCTCAGGTGGTACCGCTCGAAGGGACCGCGCGGCCACGCTCGGCGTCTTGCCGAGACGCTCGCCGCGGGAGGCGCCGCCGGCCTGACGGTGCTCGACATCGGCGCAGGCGTCGGCGCCGTCCACCATCTGCTGCTCGATGCCGGGGCGGCGTCGGCGGTGGACGTGGACGCCTCGCGCCCGTACCTGGACGCGGCCCGCTCCGAGGCGGTGCGGCGCGGATTCGCCGAGCGGGTGACGTTCGAGCACGGCGACCTCACCCGGATGGCCGAACGGGTCGCGCCCGCCGACCTTGTCGCCCTCGATCGGGTCGTCTGCTGCCACCCGGACGTCGTCCGGCTGGTGAGCGCGGCCGCTGCACGGACGCGACGCCGGCTCGGCATCGTCATGCCGCGGGAGACGCCGTGGGTCCGGGCCGGCATCGCGCTCGAGAACCTGTGGGAGCGCATCCGCCGCAGCGGCTACCGCGCCTACGTGCATCCTCTCGCCGCCGTCGAGGCCGCCGCGACCCGGGCGGGCCTGGCGCGCTACGCGCGGCAGGGTCTGGGACCGTTCTGGCTGCTCCTTGCCTATGAGCGCCCGGGGCCGTTATTTCCTCGTGTGACCGCCCCGAGATCTTAAGGAGCGCTCTCGGACCCTACGCTGCGCGGAGGTCCGACCCCGCCGATCGCGCCACGCTCGAAGGCGCCCGCGTTGCCGTGCGGGCGACCGTTCGGCCGTGGCGACATACCTTATGACACTCCGGCGATCATTCGGGAGATTACCTGGACGCTGGTGGGGCCCTAGCGGCACGGGCGCAGCGGTGCTCACCCGGGCGGGTAGCCGGTCAATCGCCGGATCCGCTGGTACAGCGGCTGGAGCCGTCCGTAGAGCGGCCGGTAGACCTCGCGGTAGAGGCCGTCGTAGAGCCTGGACGCCGCCGGGTCGGGCTCGATCGTCTCCGCGACGCGGGTCATCTCGGAGACCGCGGTCGCTGCGTCGGGGTGGATGCCGAGGCCGATCGCGGCGTCGATCGCCGCACCGAGGCCGGACGCCTCGTGCGTGTGCGGCCGCGATGCGGGTCGGCCGAAGACGTCTGCGAAGATCCGGATCGCGGCCCGTGACTGGGCGCCGCCGCCGCCGATCCGGAGCTCGGTGATCGGCACCCCGGAGCGCGCCTCGGTCCGCTCGCCGCTCTCGCGCAGCGCGTAGGCGAGGCCCTCCAGGATCGCCCGGTAGACGTGCGCCCGGCCGTGGACGTCGCCGAAGCCGACGATCGCGCCCTTCGCCTCCGGCCCGGGGTAGCGGACGCCCGGCGTCCAGAACGGCTGGAGTGTCAGGCCCATCGAGCCGGCTGGGACGCTCTCGACCAGCTCGTCGAACAAGGCCTCCGGGGCGACGCCCAGCTCGGCCGCGCGCGTGACCTCCGCGCCGGCCAGCTCGCGCTTGAACCACTCGACCATCCAGAAGCCGCGGAAGACCTGGAGCTCGACGAGCCACGCCCCGGGCAGCGCCGCCGGGTAGGGCGGTACGAGCGGGATCGCCTCGATGTAGCGGCGATGCGTCGTCGCGATGGAGGCCGTCGTGCCGAACGACAGTGCGGCAAGGTTCGGCGCCAGCGCGCCGACGCCGAGCGCCTCGCACTGCTTGTCGCCGGCCGCGGCGATGACGGGCGTGTCAGCCGGCAGCCCGAGGAGCGCGGCGGCCTCGCCGGTCAGCCCGCCGAGCCGCCCCGTCGGCGGGACCAGCTCCGGTAGCCATGCCCGGTCGAACGGCGCGACCTGCCACTTCCAGTCGCGCCGGCCGGCCCACGTCGAGGCCTTGAAGTCGAACGGCAGGTAGCCCACCTGCGAGGCCGACGAATCGACCCAGCGCCCGACGAGCCGGGCCGTCAGCCACGACGACAGGAGGCCGTAGCGCCGGATGCGCGACCAGACGGCCGGCTCGTGCGCGGCGATCCAGTTCGCCTCGCAGTCGGCCTGGAAGCGGGCCACCGTCTCGGTCACCCGGCCGACCCGGAAGGCGAGGCCCCACAGCCCGCCGATGGGTCGCAGGCCCTCCGTCCGCCGTTGATCGAGCCAGACGATCGCCGGCCGCAGCGGCCGGCCGGATTCGTCGGAGACGACGATCGTGGCGCGCTGCGTCGTGAGCGCGACGCCGGCGACCGCTTCGCGGCGCGCCCTGGGGTCCGCCCACAGCCGCGAGCACGCCTCGCCGATGGCGCCCCACCACACATCCGGGTCCTGCTCCGCCCAGCCGGGTCGCGGCGAGACGTACGGCTCGATGGGCACCTTGGCCGTCGCGACCGGCTCGCCGCGCGGGTCGAACAGAAGCGCGCGCACGCTCTGCGTCCCGACATCGAGAGCGAGGAGGTGATCGGCGGCGCCGGCGGTCTGCATCGCGGCTATCGTGCCGCATCGCGAGGGCCATCACGGGACGCCGGTGCGGGGTACCCGTGCGGAGGCCGCATGCGGCGGGGCCGCACGCGGCGGGAGGTGCTTCAGAACGGCGGCCAGGGCACCGCCGGCCACTCGTCGCCCGGCGAGGGGAAGACGCCGGCGTCGAGCAGTCCCTCCACGCGGTCGACCGTCGCCGCCACCTCCTCCGGATCGATGAGGTCGCGCAGGCCGACGCCGAGCTCGCCGCCGAGCGCGTCGCGCAGGACTAGGAGGACACGGCGCTCGGCGACCGAGAATCGCCGTCCGCGCCACGTCCAGAGGACCGTCCTCAGCTTCGGCTCGCTCGAGAACGTGACGCCGTGGTCGACGCCGAACACGTGGCCGTCAGCGTGCGGCAGGAGGTGGCCGCCCTTGCGGTCGGTGTTGTTCACGATGGCGTCGAACAGCGCGATGGGGCGGAGCCGCGGGTCCGCGAGGCGGATCAGCTCGACGACGTCCACGCTCGGGTCCGCGTCGATCCAGAGCTGGACCATGCCCTCGCCGAACGGGCCGTCGCGGTAGGCCGTCGCCGGGACGACCCCGAGTCCGGTCGCCTCCGAGACGAGGAACGCGGCGACCTCGCGCCGGGCGAGCGTCCGGTCCGGGAAGTCGAACAGCGGACGCTCACCGGCGGTCGGCTTGTAGACCACGGGAAGACCCGACGCCGCGTCGCCGATGATGCCCAGAAGGGCATTATTCGTCGACCCGGGGAGCCGCCCGACCAGTCGCAGCGGGCCGTCGCGCAGGAAGGCGAGAACAGCCGCGTCAGTGGACGTAATGGCCGTTCCGGCGCGGACAGATGTGGCCCTGCGGGTCGAGCGGGGCGCCGCACAGCGGACACGGCGGCCGCCCCGCCCCGACGACGCGGAGCGCCCGGTCCACGAACACGCGGGCGGCGTCGGCCGAGATCCGGACCCGGAACAGGTCCGGCCCATCCTCGTCGTCGTCATCCACCTCCGGCGGCTCCTCGCCGGCGGCCTCCTCGTCGGTGACGGCGCGCGCCTCGATGAGCACCTGCTCGTTCGAGCCGTCCCAGCCCAGCGTCAGCGCGCCGGCGCGGAATGCCTCGTCGAGCGGCTCGTCGAGCGGCCCGGCGTCGGTCGGCGACTCGCGCTCGGGAGGCTTCGTGATGCCCCGGCGGTCGAGCTCGAAGAGGAGGCTCCCGAGTCGCTCTGCGAGGACGGCGACCTGCGTCTTCTCGAGCACGACGGTGACGACGCGCCCGCCCTCGCGTGCCTGGAGGAAGAACGTCCGCTGGCCGGGCTCGCCGATCGTCCCGGCCACGAAGCGCTCCGGCGGGTCGAAGACGAAGCGACGGCGCGGCACGCAAGGACTCTAGCGGAAGCCGCCGCACCCGGCCGTCACGGTCGACGTCGGAGGCCATCGCGGTCGCGGCGAGCGGTCGCCGCCGGTCAGGCGACGGTCACCCGGATCGAGTGGTGGCCGCGCGCGCCGTCCGGGTCGGGCCGCGTGCGTTCGGCCGTTTGGACGACGCCGTCGCCATCGGTCGCGCGGACGGCGATCTCGTGCTCGCCCGGCGTGGCGGTCCAGTCGTGGCGCCACTGGACCCAGGTCGCCTCGGAGATCGGCTCGGACGTCTCCGCCGGCCGCCACTCCCCGTCGATCGAGACCTCGACCGCGGCGACGCCGCGATCCATCGCCCAGGCGACACCGCCGATCGTCACCGTTCCCGCCGGGAGGCGACTGCCGCGGCGCGGCGTGTCGATCCGGGACTGGGTGAGGATCGGCGCCTCCTTGGACCAGCCGAGTGGAACCCAGTACGCGTCGTACGCCTCGAGCGTCGTCAGCTCCAGCGCGGCCAGCCACTTCGTCGCCGAGACGTATCCATAGAGCCCCGGCACGATGAGCCGTGCCGGGAAGCCGTGCTCGCGCGGCAGCGGCTCGCCGTTCATGCCGAGCGCGATCATCGGCTCGCGCGACTCATCCATGATCCAGGCGGTCGGCATGCCGGCCGTCCACTCGTCGATCGACCGACCGACGAGCTGGCTCGCCCCGGGCCGCACGCCGGCCAACCCGAGGACGTCTCGGAGCCGGACGCCGGACCACAGCGCGTTGCCGATGAGGTTCCCGCCGACGCGGTTGGAGACGCAGGCGATCGTCACGTACTGCTCGAACACGCCGAGCGCGATCAGGTCGGCGTACGACAGCGTCACCTCCCGGTCCACCATGCCGTAGACCCGCAGTCGCCAGGCGGCGCGATCGACGTTCGGGACGATGAGCGCGGTGTCGATCCGGTAGAAGTCCTCGTTCGGGACGACCAGCGGCGTGATGCCCTCGACCTCGAGCTCAGCGCCGTCGGGCACTGACGCCGGGCCGGAAGGTGACGGCAGGTCGCCGAGGTCCTCCGGCGGCCGACGCGACGCCTCGAGGAGATCGCGCCCGACCGCGACCGCGGCAAGCGATCCGGCGGCCACTGCGCCCGCGCGGACGAGCAGGCCGCGGCGCGACCAGTCCGGCATCGAGGCGCCCGCCTCCGATCCCGTCGCGGCGCGACGGCCGCCCCCGAGGAACCAGCCGAGGACGATGACTCCGGTCGCCGCCGTCGCCGCCGTGCCGACGGCCGCCAGGGCCGGCACCACGTCCGGGTCCCGCAGGCCCGAGATGAAGCCGAGCCCGGCGAAGCCGACGAGCGCCGATGCCGCCGCCCCGAAGCGGCGCCGCGCGACGAGGCCGAGGCCGGCGCCGACGAGCAGCGAGACAACGACGATGCCGATCTCGAGGGCGAGCTTGTCGGCCGTGCCGAACAGCTCGACGACGAACTCCTTCGCTCCGGGCGGCTGGAGGTCGACGACGAGCCGGCCCACGGACAGGATCGGCGACGGCGCCCCTGGCAGGATCCCTGAGGCGAGCTCACCGGCGCCGAGGGCGGCGGCCGTGGCCAGAAGGCCGGCGGCGGCGGCGCGGGGTCGCGGGACGGCGTCGGCGGTCGGGTCGGCGGGGGCGGTGGGTACGTCGTTCATCGTCACGGACGCTAGTCTGCCGAAGTGACGGCCGCGTGACACGCTGCTGTCAGTCGCGCGGGAGATGGACACGGCCGGCGGTGTGCGGCAACGAAACGATTCGTGTCGACGCGCGTCGAAGACCGGGATGCGGTTGGCGGTCGGGGAGAGCAGGAGAGCGGGAGCGTGTTCAGCATCTACTCCGGGGTCGGGTGGGGGATCCTCATCGGCCTCTGTGTCGTCGTCACGGCGATCATCGGCCTGCTCGCCCTGTTGCTCCGCAAGCGAGGGCTGGCCGAGGTCTTCGTCGTGGCGGCTGCGATCACGCTCCTCGTCGTCGCCTGGCGACCGCTCGAGCGTGCGCTCGGTCTCCGGCCGGTCCCGCCCGAGCCAACGCCGATCGTCTACCCGTCGTTCGTCCCGATCGTCCGCTCCGCAGAGGGCGAGGCCTCGGCGCGGATCGACGCCGAGGGCGAGTTCTCGCCGCGGGTCAGCCGCGCCACTTGCGCGATCACGATCGCGACCGGGAAGATCGCCTCGGTGGAGGCCAACGATCTCGGGGACCTGAACGGCCACCCGCTCCGGGCCCAGATCGGCGTCTTCGACGGTGGTCGCGTCGGCGTGACGCTCAACACGTGGGTCCCGACCAGCGGCGGCGGACCGTTCTGGAACGGCCCCGGGGATCTGGTCTCGAGCGAACCCGCGGCAGGTCGCGTCAGCTTCGCGCGGATCGGCTTCGTATCCGAGTACTCGGACCCAGCCGACGAGCGGACCCGCGGCTGGCCCGCGGAGCTCAGCGGCGAGATCTCGTGGTCGTGCGGCGCC
>Ga0247727_10006435_pt1 | contig 23113 bp, 16 predicted proteins | sample WisWelCaveWW1625_FD_202498 | JGI IMG/M metagenome (GOLD analysis project Ga0247727, IMG submission 202498) | Biofilm microbial communities from Wishing Well Cave, Virginia, United States - WW16-25 | ecosystem: Environmental > Aquatic > Deep subsurface > Groundwater > Cave microbial mat | place...
GCCCGAATTGCGGGCATTGCATGGGTACAAATCCCATGTATGAAAATTGAGCTGAGACTCGCAATCGATTGTCGCGACTCAACATTTCAAGGATCAACCTCGGTTTTTCGCGGGGAACTTCGGGCTAATCACCGTTGTGGACGGACGACGCGACTTGAGCGGCCTATTCTGAGCGCTCGTGCCAGGGATGGTACCGTCTCCAGGAGAGACGGAAAACCCGCATCCAGTTGTCGAAAGCAATCCTGCGTATCGACCCATCGTCAAAGCCGTTCGCCCGCAAGGCAGCGATCAGGTGCGGCAGCCCACTCGCATCCTTGATTGCCGCCGGGATCGTCGCGCCATCGAAGTCTGATCCGATTGCGACGCGATCTACCCCGATCCGGTCCACCAAATAGTGAAAGTGGCGTGTGAGCATGGGGAGTGGAGTGTCCTCGTTGAGGTCGGCATCAGGCCGCACGTCATTCACGGAGAAGTTCACGCCGACGATGCCGTCAGAGTCGCGGATGGCGTCGAGCTGCCTGTCGGTGAGGTTCCTGGTCGAAGGGCAGATCGCATGCACGCACGCGTGCGTCGCCACCAGCGGCGCCGCGCTCAATCTTGCCACGTCCCAGAAGCCCCGCTCGTTGAGATGGGACACGTCGATCATGATGCCAAGCCGGTTGCACGCCCTAACCAGATCTTTTCCAGCAGGGGTCAGCCCCGGACCGGTATCAGGCGAGCGGGGCCACGCAAATGGAACTCCGTGGCCGAAAATATTTGGGCGGCTCCAGACGAGCCCCAGCGAGCGCAGTCCCGAGTGATACAATCTCTCGAGCTCCAACAAATCGGCATCAATGGCATCCGCGCCTTCCAGATGCAGCACGACGGCGAACGACCCAGCTCTCCTGGCAGCATCGATTTCATCCACGCTGGTGGCTATGCGGATCTTCCCATCGGCGCGCGCCTCCAGGCGCTTCAGAGCAGTGAGCTGTTCTGAAGTCTTGCGCTGGGCGTAGGCCGGCTCCAGTGGTTCCGCCAAACGTACCTCGTAGCTGGTCTTCGTGACGGTCAGGTCGTCCTTCGGCGGGTGCTCAGGATGGACCATCATCGCGAACAGTCCGCCCGCAAGACCTCCGTCCAACGCACGCGGCAAATCCAGATGGCCGTCGGCCGAACGCACCAAGAAGTCGATGCCATCAGGACGGTATTCCCGTAAACGCTGGACGGTATCGTTGTGCCCGTCGAAAATACCGCTCATGGCGATCCCTCTAGGCTGTCAGCCAGACCTCACCACACGTCCACGACGGCGGCGAGAGGGCCGCACTGGCGGGGCGGACCAACCCGAGCCCGCCCACACCCTGACTTCACTTCATATCAATGGCAAAATACGGCCCGCCATGGTAGAATGGGGCGACAGGACAGCCCAATGACTGGAGCAACCAATCTTCGCGTCTCTCGCCGACCGACGATCGCGGTCAGAGTGAGTGACGTGGTCATCGGCGGCAACGCGCCCATCGTCGTGCAGTCGATGACCAACACCGACACGGCCGACGTGGAGGCGACCGCCCGGCAGGTGTCCGAGCTCGCGGCGGCCGGCTCGGAGATCGTGCGCATCACGGTCGACCGCGACGAGGCGGCCAAGGCCGTGCCGCGCATCCGCGACCGCCTCGCGCAAATGGGCGTCAGCGTACCTCTGGTCGGCGACTTCCACTACAACGGCCACACGCTGCTGGCAGAGAGCCCCGCCTGCGCCGAGGCGCTCGACAAGTGGCGCATCAATCCCGGCAACGTCGGCTTCAAGGCCAAGCGCGACCGGCAATTCTCGGCCATCATCGAGCTGGCTCTGCAGTACTCCAAGCCCGTGCGCATCGGCGTCAACTGGGGCAGCCTCGATCAGGAGCTGCTGACGCGGCTCATGGATGAGAACGCGGCCTCGCCCGATCCCAAGGACGCCAGAAGCGTGATGCACGAGGCGATCGTCCAGTCGGCACTCTTGTCGGCGGCGCGGGCCGAACAGCTCGGCCTGGGGCCCGAGCGCATCATCCTGTCGGCGAAAGTCAGCGCCGTGCAGGACCTGGTCAGCGTCTACACGCTGCTTGCCGACCGCTGCCGTTACGCGCTGCACCTCGGACTAACCGAAGCCGGCATGGGCTCGAAGGGCATCGTTGCCTCCACCGCCGGCATCGGCCTTCTCTTGCAGCAGGGCATCGGCGACACCATCCGCGTTTCATTGACGCCGGAGCCCGGCGGTGACCGCACCCAGGAGGTCCGCGTTGCCCAGGAGATTCTTCAGACCATGGGGCTGCGCTCATTCATGCCTATCGTGGCGGCGTGCCCCGGCTGCGGTCGCACCACTTCGACGGTGTTTCAGGAACTGGCGAGCGAGATCCAGAGCTATGTGCGCAGTCGCATGACCGAGTGGCGCGCGATCTATCCGGGCGTCGAGGGCCTCAACCTGGCAGTGATGGGTTGCATCGTAAACGGGCCCGGTGAGTCGAAGCACGCCGATATCGGCATTTCCCTGCCGGGCACGGGTGAGGCTCCGGTGGCCCCTGTCTTCGTCGACGGCAAGAAGGCCATGACGCTGCGCGGGCCCAGCATCGTCGCGGAGTTCAAGGCGATCGTGGAGGGCTACGTTGCACGGCGCTACGGGACGCACGCATCCACCGACCCCAAGGATCAAACAGCGGAGCCTGCGCCCCGCGTATCGCGCTGACCGCCGCGGTTTTGCCGCAATATAGGCAAAGGCGCGCAAGCCAGCTGCAGCCGAGTGAGCCCTCCCGGCGCGTGCCGTGTTATTCTTTTTTTGACGCACGGAATCACGAGGGCGATCAAGCATAAAGCCGACGGGGCTAAGATTATCTTCCCGCAAAGCACGTCGACAGGTTGCGTCTGCAAGAGTGCTGCACCTCCTGCTCGGAAAAAAAGGCCGCATTAACGAGTATGTTGCAGTTACTGTCTCTCGATGGCGCGAGACACGCCGGCGCCATGAGACATGAGTGGTCATGTGAGCGCGTTCGCTTTGAGCCTTGCTTGGTGCCCCGTCGGCATCGTCGGCCAGCAGAACATTTTGCGTGCGTGGGCGGAGGTGGCCGATGGGCTTTGATTTCCCCGGCGTGATCGACGGCATTTGGCAATCGCCGTACGGTGTGTTCACTGTATTCCTCCTGCTGGTCCTCCTGGCACTGTGGAGATCGGGTTTTTTCGGCAGGCTGTTTCGCATCATCGAAGAGATGATGTTCAACAACTGGCAGCTGGCGCTGCTCGGGTCGACTGCGGTCGCACTCTCCCTTGCCTCCGGCTACACGACCTTCGACGGACTGCGGAATTTCACCTCGGCGCCGTTGCTGTCGATACTCATTGCCTTCGGCATCCAGGGCGTCATGCTGATTGTCGCCTGGCTGATCGGCGAGAGTTTTGCCACCGGCATGAACCAGCAGATCCCGCGCAGCCAGGGCGTAGGTGCCAGGGACGCCGTCATCGGACTGGGCCTTGGCGTGGCGCTGGTCGGTCTCCTCTTCTACTGGGTGCTGAGCCAGTACAATGCCGTCGGCTTCACGCGAGCTCCTGGCCTGGTCCAGAGTTTCCGTGCCGATTGGGATCGGTTCGCCGATGTCGCCCTGTACTTTCTCATCGCCCTCGTGCTGGTGGCGGTCATCGCCTTCAACTTCAAGCGCGGCGGCGACATCTCGTTGCCATACGTGCAGAGCGTGCGCATCATCGCCAAGAACGCTGTGCTTTGGGTGATGTTCCTGGCCTCGATGGCGGCCTCCGTGTTCTTCTCCTTCGACTCGCATTTCAACGCAATATTTCCCGCCGAAGAGCGAAAGCGCGCAGCTGAAATCCGCACGCTCAACCAAGTCTCCGGCATCGTTGCCGACATCGGTGAGCGCACGCAAAGGGTGCAGATCGCGGAAGCCGAGCGCCTTTTTGATACCGAGGGCTGGAAGGCCTACGACGCGCAGCTCACTAAGCTCGCCTATGTAGCGCAGAGCTCGCAGGCGGAGATTGAGGCTTACTTTATCCAAAAAATGGAGGAGCGGCGGCGGGGTATCGGCGAGCAGCAAGAGCGAATCGCCGGTGCCGAGCGGAGCCAGACGGCGCTGTTGAGGAAGCGCGATGAGATCGAGGCCGAACTGCAGCGTGTCGAGCCGACGATCGGTGCGCTGGAAGCCGAGCTGGCCAAGGCGCAAACCACCTACAACGATACCAAGCAGGCCATTGCCGCCAAGCGCATCGATGCCTCGGCGGAGGACGGCGGTGTGGAAGGCACGCTCAAGCGCGGCAGGGGCCCGGTCTACCGGGAGCGCATGTCCGAGTTCGGAGAATTGCGCCGCAAGCTTGCAATCACCGACGAACCGCGACTCAAGGAGGCGCAGCGGCAGCGCGACCTGGTGTCCGCGCGTATCGTCAGCCTTAAGCGCGAGTTTGCCACCATCATCGGCGAGATCGCCAAGTACAAGGGCGAGATCCACACGGCGGAGCACCGCATCAAGGCGGCGGAAGCGCACGACAAGGACGCCGAAGGATCGAAGATCGATCCCGCTCGGGTTCTGCCCGCTTTCGAACGCGCGCGTGCGGCATTCCGCCAGCAGCCCGAGACGGAACGGCTCGCCGCCGTGCAAACGCAATGCGGCGAGATGCTCAGTGCCATGTTGGGCACGCCGGCGACCAAGGACCGGGTGCGCAGTATCGACTGCGATCCCAAGCACGCGGCCGAAGCGGCGGCGCGCGTGTTCGCGCTGAACGCGGGTCTGATGGCATTTCAAGCTAGTTGCGCAGGCGGCTCCAAGCTGCCGGAGCATGCGAGCACCGATACGCTGTTGGGGTTCGGCCGCAAGTGTCTGCAGGATTCCGGTCTCGTTACCAGGGAAGCGGCGGACCTTGGCGCACGGCTGCAGGCCGTCGACATGAACCGGGACGACAAGGCGCACCGCTTCGTCGTGACCTGGAACGCGTTCCTCGACGGCAACCGGCTGGCCTACCTGGCGCTGGTGCTGGCGATCGGGGTCGACGCGCTGGTGTTCATGGCGGGCCTGTTCGGCGCCGCGGCCGTCAAATCGCCGCTGTCGGATATGCCGAGCCCGAAGGCCCGCAGTGCCGATCAGCTCGAGGCGATCGTCAAGAACGCCCTGGGCGAGGAGCGGCTTGAAAATGCCGAGCTGGTCCTCGCCGCCATGAAGCCAATGCGAGGCGACGCCGACCATCGCGCCGAGGTCGACCTGACGCACTATGATCCGGACACGGCCCGGCGGATCAGGAAGGTCCTGGTTGCCGGGTCCAGCATCGGCGCCGTCGAGCGCGTCTCCTTGGATGCACATGACGAGCGTTACCTCGTGCGCTCGGAGCTGTTCGAATACCTCTCGGTGGTCGCCAATTCGGCGCGCGACAGTGACCGCGAGTATTCCAACCGGACGCGGCTGATCCAGATCGTTGGCGTGGCGTTGGAGCCCTACCGGCAGCACAACGCCGAAATCGTGCTGCACCACGTGGAGCCGATCAACCGGAGGCACGGCTTCATGGCCAAGGTGGAACTTGAGGCCGTACGCGAGGAGGACCACAAGCGGCTCGTTCAAACCGTGCTCAACGCCGCGATGACCCTGAGCGCTGCGCAGCGCCATGACCGGGGCGGGGTGCGCAGCGGCGGCTTCCTGGCGCGGGCGATGGGGCGGCCTTTGCCGCTCGAGACGACCTATCTGGTCCACACCGACCTGTTCAAGACCCTGCTGCTCTACCGCGCCGGCTTGCCGGTGTTGGCTGCATCAGGCAATGGCGAGAGGCAGCTCACTGATGCGCGGCCCTTCGGGGCGATGCTCCAGGGCGACCAGCGGCCGGCGCGTCTGCCGGCCAACGGGCGAGCGGGCAATGGTGTATCTCGCGAACCAGACGACGATTTGCGCTGGCGTTTTCAGGACGAGCTGCTGAAGGCGCTGGGGTTCCCGAGCGAGGTTCAAGAGGTGGCGTCGGAGGCGATGACGGCCGCCGCAGAACTGAAGCACCAGGCGGCGGCGCATCCGGATCTCCGCGTGGTCCTCGAACGCATCAAGCAAAAAAGCGAGCAGACGCTCGACCAAGCCGCACACGCCCTCAAACAAGAGTATGCGAAAGACGAAGGCGCCCGGCGTCTCCTCGTCGACACTCGCCGGCAAATTGCCCAGTATGTTCCGGCGCTGATGGTGCTGCTGGAGCGAAGCCGGCTCAATGATCTGATTAGAGAAGTGGCAAAGAGCGGCGATGACGATCTGCTGAAGCGGCTGCACATACTCAGGGACGATATCGAAAAGATGAACCCTGCGAACGGCTTGGACTGGAGAAACATCGCGGGCAAAATCAGGCGACTCACGGATCGGTCGCCGATCTCGACGCACTGAGCGCCGTCATTCCCGCGCAGGCGGGAATCCAGCACACACAGCAGCAAGGGTACGCCTTCGGCAGGGCGTCGCCAGAGGAGCGGAGTCGGGACGCCATCGCGGCACCTGCGCTGAGAGGTGACCTGGATGCCCGCCTGCGCGGGCATGACGATGCGGTGAAGGGGTGTGCCAACCTATTCTTTGAACGGCACCACCTTCGACTTCTGCTCCCCAAGTCCCTCGATCCTGACCGTCATCACATCGCCCGCCTTGAGCCACACCGGCGGCTTCATGCCGAGCGCCACGCCGGGGGGCGTCCCCGTCGTCACCACGTCGCCGGGCTCCAGCACCATGAACTGCGAAATGTAATGCAGGCAGTGAGCGATACTGAAGATCATGGTCTTGGTGCTGCCTGTCTGGCGGCGCTGGCCGTTGACGTCGAGCGACATCGGCAGGTTCTGCACGTCCTCGATCTCGTCGCGCGTGACCAGCCACGGCCCCAGCGGCCCGAAGGTCTCGGCGCACTTGCCCTTCATCCACTGCCCGCCCCGTTCGGCCTGGAAATGCCGCTCGGAGATGTCGTTGCAAATGCTGTAGCCGGCGATATGCGCCAGCGCATCCTTCTCGGCGACATAGCGGGCGCGCTTGCCGATCACGAAGGCGATCTCGACCTCGTAATCCAGCTTGAGCGAGCCCTTGGGGATCATCACGTCATCGTTGGGGCCGACGATGCAGTTGGGCAGCTTGTTGAAGAGGATCGGCTCCTTCGGGATGGGCGAACCCGTCTCCTTGGCGTGATCCTCGTAGTTGAGGCCTACGGCAATGAAATTTCGCACATTGGCAACCGGAGCGCCGAGACGCACCCCTCGAGGAGCAGCCGGCAGCGACTTCGCGTCGAGCTTGCGCAGCTTGTCGAGGCTCGCTGGCGCCAGTGTCTCGCCGGTAATGTCGCCGACGTGGGCGGAAAGATCGCGAACGGCGCCTTGCGCGTCGACGACACCGGGCCGCTCGGCGCCGGGCGCACCAAATCGAACAAGCTTCATCGGATCGGTTCCTCCTACAACATTGGGCTCGGGCGCCTGGGAGCTGGCATTTGATCGCCAGCCTTGTCCCGGCAACCGTCACCGAAGTCAAGCTTCAGCCTGGCCGAGGCAGCGAGGGGCCGCTTGCGTGCGGATGGCCCGTTGCCGTAACGCGGGGCGAGGCTTTTTTTGGTCTTGGCCCCGGCGCCGGTACTGGGGTAGCCACCTGCCGAGGCGGCAAAAAAAACCTCGCCCCGCGTTACAAATCGGCGAGGGACAGCGGCAGGGATCGAGATGGCATCTGCAACCCTGCCCCCCGCCTGGAAAGCGAGTTCGATCCCACAAGTAATCGATCGACAAGAGCTCGGGTGAGCCGGCCGCAGCTGCGCGAAAGCCCGCCGCCAAGTTGTGGATAACCGGCAGAGACCCCTGAAAGCCGGCTAGCGGGCCGCAACCGAAGGTCAAACCGTCGGCCTCAGGGGCTCGCAAGCTCGAGAATTGCGTCGCGCTAGAACAGCGACATCACGAGATAGATGCCAGCGCCGAGCAATGGTCCCACCGCACACGCTAACGCCATGATGACAAAGGACTTGTCGATCACAACACGACCCCGCAAACTACATCCACCACCGAAAGGACCGATCCCCAGCCCAGTTCGGCCACACCCGGATCTGCCTGCCCCCTTGATCCGTTTAAGCACTGTAACTCAGGACCAATCGCGTTGCACCCGGAAATAGTGCGATTACTGAAGCAGGATTGAACTACGCGAACAGCCTGAGCTGCTTCTCGTCCTGGCCCTTGGTCTCGCGCGCCAGCTGCTCGATGCGGTCGAACGGCACCTGCTCGGCGGAGATCAGCGAACGCTGGGCGCGCATCGGGCGCACCAGTCCTTCCTGCACCAGGTGGAAGTCACCCACCGTCTGCCCCGGCAGGACGGCGCTGGGGTCGAGGCCGGATTCACTCTGGAACGCCGCGCGCAGCTTCCTCAGCGCGGTGTCCTCGCGCACGCGCCCGATGAACCAGGACGTGATCTGGTCGCGCGACTTGTAGTCGAGATCGCCCGGCGATTGCGTTGCCAGCATGATGCCGAGGCCCGCCGAACGCGCGCGCTTGAGCAGGCTCTGCAGCGGCTCGGCCGTCGCCGGCTTGGCGTTGGCCGGGATGTAGAGGTCGGCCTCGTCGAACATGACAACCGCCTGCAGCTCGTCGTTGGGGTTGCGCTGGCAGAAACGCAGGGCCTCCGAGAGAAACTGCGAGACCCAGAACAGGATGTTCTCGTTGTCGCCCAGAAACCCCGTGTAGATGATGGAAAGCCTGGTGCGGTTGTCGCTGCGGGCGTAGCGCCCCCGCCCCAGCAGCGCTTCCATCCGCAGCGACTCGCCGCCGCCATCGAACAATGCGGAATTGCGGTGGCGCAAGCTGTCGAGCTGCGCCACCAGATCGCGGCGAATGCGCCCGGAGGGATCCATGCGCTGCGTTAGGTCGGTCAGCTCGGGGTCCTCGTCCTCGAGCAGCGCGATGAGATCGGCGAGCGCCACCTCCTTGCTGCTGCGGCCGCCCAGAATGCGCAGCGCCACCGAAAGCGTCCCCGATTGCTTCTGGTGCGTGGCCGAGTTCTTGAAATGCAGCATATCGCCCAGCGCCGCCGCCGATAAATTGGCCAGCAACTGTTGTTCCTGCTCGGGCAGCTCGTTGATGCCGTTGGGCAGTAGTGTGATCGAGATCGGACGGCCTGACGCCCGCCCCGGCGTGTAGACCGCTACGTCGATCGAGTCGGCGAGCTTCTCGCGCTCGCCGCGCCGCTCGCCGAATTCGCCGTCGTGCGCGCGCCAGACATCGGGATTGGCGTAGGAGCACAGGTCGCCCTTGCGGTCGATCAGCACCACGGGCGTACCCTTCAGCAGCAGCTGCTCGATGATGCACAGAGCCAGCGTGGTCTTGCCCGAGCCGGAGCCGCCGAGCACGGCCGCATGACGCTTGAGCACGTCCTTGTTGAGAGTAATGCTCCTGTTGGAGCGCAGGGCCCGGCCGGCAAGAATGCTCTTTGCCGCATCGCCCACTTCGTCGAGCAGGACAGAAAGCGGCAGATCGTCCTTCGGCTCTGCTGCGGTGCCCCCCCAACCGGTCCAGTCGGCGCCGTGCGGCCCTGCTGCTGCGGGGCTGGCTGCGGCTTCGTTCTCGGTGGCGGCCACCGGGACCTGGGCTCCCGCCGTTCCGGTCCGGGGATTGTGGCCGAGCAGATCGAGCCGCAGGAGCTGCACCAGCGACGAGATGCCGGACAGCAGCTTGGCGCGCTGAAACCAGTCGGCAAAACTCGGGTCCTGCCGGTACTGCGCATGGAACTCGCGCGCCATCATCATCCGCTCCCAGTCGGGGATCGGAACCAGGATGGACCTGCCGCCCTTCTCGCGGAACTTGCGGAAGGCCTGTGCGGTCTGGTTCTTCTTGTTGGGCGGAAAGTCGCTCGCGCGCAGCATGAAGCAGCTTTTGTCGGCCATGAGGCCGAGCACGCGATCGATCTGCCGCTTGAGGCCGCCGCCTTGTGCCGTGCGGTTGCACAGGAAGATGCGGGCCTCCGTTCTCAAGCCAGCGGCATGGTGCAGCGTGAGATCGAGCGCCGGGACATCGTTGGCCAGTTCGAGCCGCCTTACCGACACATCGATGGCCTCGCCCCATTCCTGCCTGGCAAGGGCCAGCGCACCGGCCAAGACATCGCTGAGCGCGTCATCGTCACTGGGGATCTCGGCTTCCGACTGCGCCACGAACCGGTCCCAATGATCGCGGAACTCGATGGGCGCACTGCCAGTCTCTTCCTGCGCGCCGAAGCCCAACGCGGCCGCCAACGTGGAAATGAACCCCGGTTTGGCGGTCTGCTCCTCCGGGGCCTCTCCCTCCTGTTCGCGCATGCGCTTTTGCGCCAATTCCAGAATACGCCGCGTCGACAGTCCGCCGAACTCCTCGAAGAACTGCGGGCCGAGATAGAGCGTGGGGTCGGCGCCGCCGCTGCGCGCGTCCTGCTGCAGACGCTTGGCGATGATGAGGCGGGCTTCCTCGGCGGTGCGCGTCTCGATGAGCGGCACGGGCCCGGCTTTCTCGATGCGGTCGATGTAGGATTGCGCCAGCACCTCGCGCACCTTGCCGTAGAATTCGGCAAGGCAGGAGATGAGCACGATCGAGGTCGGCAGCCGGTTGGCGATCTGGATCAGGTCGCGCGCCGCCTTCTGGAAACGCTCCGGATAGTCATCGAAGAAGCGCAGGTCCTCGACCTGGTCGATCGAGAAGACGAGCGCCGCGCGATCCACAGCCCACATCAGACGCCCGAGCGCCTCGATGATCTCGAAGGGCCGCCCCTCGCCGGTATTGGGATCGAGGGCGGCGACGGCCTCCTGTGACAAGTCGCTGAGCTTGTGGCCGTAGAGATACTGGCGCACGCGCTGATCCGTGCGCGGGTCCGAGCGCTGCAGATACAGCAGCGCGCGCACGATGTTGACGTCGAGACTCTGCCCGGCGAACTTGGGCGCAGCTACGATCTGATCGGCGAGACCGAGCACGAGCTTGGCGAGGGAGGTGTCGCTGAGCTTGGCGTCCCTGAGCTTGTCCAGCGACGCAGCTTCCACCACTGCCGCATCGCCGACGAGACGCTTGGCAAGCCGCCCGAGGGCGCTCTCTCCGCCGCGATCGGGATCATAGGGCTTCTCCAGCGAGGCGATCAGCCGGCGCAGGTAGTAGTCGGCGTAGTTGGCCACGTCCGGCGTCATCTGCGCGTATCCGAAGTAGGCCTTACCGGTGCGGTGCGCGCTCGTCCGCAGGGCCCGGATCAGGTGGGTCTTGCCGGCGCCAGACTGCCCGTGGAAAAGAAGAATGCGCGCCTGGACGGATGCCCCGGGCGCTGCCGTAACGGCATCGAGGAGGTCGCCGAACTTGCGGCGCGCGGCGGCATGCACCAGCTCGACGTCGACCGGGTCGGCCCGCCAGATGTCGTCCTCCCACGTGATGGAGTGCTCGAAGGCCGCGGACAGGCGATCGGCAAGCGGCGCAATATGAGCCTCGTGGCGCATGAAACCTCAGTTCGGATTGAAGGCGGCCGGCTGCAACATCAAGCGTCGACGCGAATGAAGTGAAACACGGCGTTCCTGTAGCTGACGGCGGAATCCTGTACGTCCTTGATGTTGCTTTCGTCCTTCAAGTCTGCATTGGCAAGTGCCAGCTGGCCCGAGCGATGCGCCTCGGCAAGCAGGTCCTTGAACTCGACCTCCGACAGGCCCCACTCGGGCCGCCTCTCGCGGATGTTGCGCCACACGTGACTGATGTATGCCTTGCGATCGCCGCTCCATCCTTGCGCCGCGTTCGCCGCAAGGCTGCGCACCTCCCGTGCGAAGCCGGCGAGGTCGGGGGGAAGGGCGGTTGGCACAGCAGGAGCCGGCAATGCGGCGGACGCACATAGCGTTTCTTGGACCGAAGAAGGACCTGGAGCTGCGTCATCCTTGGCTGAGAGCCTCCGCCGCTCACGCTTGGCTCGCGCAGGCTCTTCTGGCGTACTGAGAAATCGGCGCAGAACCGCTAGACGCAGGGCCCCCAGCTCGGTTGTGGTTGCGCCGACGCTCTGCGCAGCCAACGCGGCTACCAGCCGTCTATCCGTCCCAAGATCGCGGGGCCGGCTCAACAATTGCGCAGCCAGCAACCGGCTCGCCCGCGCCGATAGCCCCAGCTTGCGCGCAAGCCCCGCGGCGGTGTCTTCGCCGAATGCACCCCTCAGCGCGGTTGCCGCCAGCGCCCTTCGAAGTCGCGCCGGAGTCGCCACGCCCTTGACCTGAAGGCCGTAAGCGTGCGTCAGGACAGCCGCGCGCAAGCCCTCCGCGGTTTCCAACCCCGCGAGGCGCTTCGCCGGCGCCCGTTGCCAGCCCAACGCCTTGGCGATCAGCCACACGCTGCACGTCTGCTCCCACGAGCTCGGCAGATCGTCCGCCACCCCGAGGAACTTCGCAGCGGCGGCGACACCGGCTTCTGTTGCTTCAAGGCCGGCCGACGTGCCGGCTACAAACCCGGCGCTAATAAGGGCCTCGATTGCGCGCTCTACGGCGGCCCGCCACTGCAACGCCGGTCGGCGCGGGCTAGCGAGAATTGCGAGATCGGCCGCAATCACTCCCCTGGCGACGCCGCGCACCTCGACGGCGATGCGAACCAGCGCGAGGCCGCCGAGCCGATCAATGCCTCCAGCACTGGCCGGAATCGATGCTTCCGCAACATCCTGCACCCTGACCTCCCTGCACAGCCAAGCAGCCGCTCGTGCAATCAGGGTGCACGACCGGCAAAATCGCAGCGTCCCCGGACGCGCGAATCACCGGAGTCGTCGATGCTATCTTGCGGAAGTCGGACAAAAAACCAAGTGTTTCCAGGGAACACCAGGCACCGCCGACGGCCTCAAGGTTGCAGCAGCATTGCTGATGCCTGCCGATGCACGCGGTGCAACCAGTTTGGACCTGTCCCATTCCGGGCCATCGCTCGGCCAAACTAACGTCATGATTGCGTTGTCGAATTGATGAAGGGGTTGCAGCGCAAGCTGACCGGGGGAACTTTTTGGCTCCTCAATTTGCTGTAGCCAACCGGGAAATACGGTTGGGGGTGGTGCCGATAGGGGTCTTCTGCGACGACGTGAGTTGCTTGATGGGCCCCGGGGGCTTGGGCACCTTGCCCGAGCACAGCGTTAGGGGGCGCTTAAGGGGTGCGCGCGATGATCGCGTGTCCCCGAGGGCGCTCATCGGCGGGAGAGTAGTCATGCGCCGCGTCCTTTTACCCGCACTGCTTTCGCTGTCCCTATCCGGCTGCGGCATGGTCGGATATTCGCTCACCGCCAGCTTTGCCAATTCCGGTCAGCCGACCGCCAAGGCGCCTCGCGGTCAAACACCCGGCAGCACCGAGCAGAAGCCGAAGGTTGCCGCGAACATTGACGATAGGGCCCCAAAGGGTAGCTTCGAAAAGGCCCCAACTGGCGCCCTGTCGGCCCGCGACTACACCACCACGCGTCTCGACGCGGAAAGGGCGCGCGATCTCGTAAACGCTTATCGCCGGGAAAAGGGCCTGAGGGCGCTCAGACTGCAGCCGGCACTTACAGAGGCCGCGCGAACGCATTCGCGGGACCTCGCCAAGTGGGACAGGATCTCCCATTTCGGCTCCGACGGCTCCAATCCCTGGGATCGAGTAAAGCGTGCCGGATACAACGCCACACTGGCGGCCGAGAACGTTGGAACCGGCCAGGTTACGATCGAGGAGGTCATAAAGGGCTGGCAGGCGAGCCCGGGGCACAACAAGAACCTCCTGTTGCCCGAGGCCGAGCATATGGGCATTGCGCTTGCGCAGGATTCCAAGACCGAGTTCAAGACCTTCTGGACGCTGGTCATTGCGTCGCCGCTCTGAGCGACCTCATCCCGCGAAAAGGCATGCGGTGAGCGCTGAGTTCACGCCCCGCGAACCCCGGCCGAGCAATCTCTCGTTGTAGATCGCTCTCGCACTCATCGCGACCCAAGCCAAAGTGTAGATGCTATCCGGAGCTTGCTGCCCCCCCGCGGGCCTATCTCCCATTTCGGGAAAATCGATTCCTTGCCGCCTGGCGTGGCCCAGGACCGTCGGAAAATTTGGCGGCTACCTACCCCCCCGCCTGGCGCCGAAGGCGAAGCCCCCTCCCCGCGTTGCGGCCAGAGGCCATCCGGGCGACCTCCTCTCGACTCGCGGGCTCCAGTCGGACGCACCCCAACCGGACTTGGTGAATAGGTTTGCTCCGCAATCTCCAAGCGTTGCTATTTTGGCACAGGTCCCCAGCCGCCTGAACCATGTCGGGCGCGAAGCGTTGCAGGCGCTGGGACTTTGGCCAACAGTGGGTGACGCGAAGCCGCGTCCTGGGGTTACCGCGATGCGAACCGTACGCACGTGGATGCTTGTGCTGCTCTCCTGCGGCCTCGTTGTGCTGTCGCCGCGGGAATCCGCTGCCCAGCCCGCTGGGCTCAACCCCAACCGGGATTGCCAGACGATCCGCACCTGCCGTTTCACATCGGGAGGTGTATATCGGGGCTGCCTGTCGTCCTACAGCTGCCGCGTATGCCGCCTGATGGCGGCGCGCTGCCGCATCGATACCGGCAGCCGTGTATGTCAGCAGATGCGGTGCACGTGGGGCTGAACGCCGGCAGATTCCGCCCGGCCGAGAGCTATCCGATCCCGATCATGTTGCGGATGGCCGGCCACCAGTAATCCTTGGTGAAGACACCAACGAGCGCGGTAACCACCGCCCAAGCGAGCCCCGGTGCCGCCCGGGCGAGCGCTCGGACCACTGCACGCACGAGTTGCACGCGCACGGTCACGGCAAAGGTCTTGTCCGGGAGCGACGATGTCGTCGGCAGGCCGCGGCTGTCCCGCATTGCCGCCGATACTTTGACGAGCAGCGTGTGCTCCCCTTTTGCCCGAGGCGTGACTAGCCACACCCACCTTCCGAAGTCGTTGCTATGGAACGGCGTGCCGAGCACCAGATCGGGCTTGACCAGTTGATCCCGCTCGGACCTCGGCACAATGTCGAACGCGCCGGGCTCGCACACCAATGACACTGACATGGTCTCGACAATGGGTACGTCCTCGGCCCTGACTTCCCCGCGGCCGCCAAAGCCTTGCGTGAGGCCCTTGGCTTCCCTTCGTCCGAGACGCACTTCGACCGTTTCCTGAAAGTCCAGCCACATGCGTCGCGGGATTTGGTAGGCGAGGCGGCCGGCATCGATTTCGAGCGCTGCGTCGGCCGTTGGTCGGCGCTGTCGGTGTGAGGCAAAAGAAGCTAGTGTTGTTCCTTCATCCCGCTTGGCGCCCGCCGTTGGAGAAGGGGAGCGTGCTTCTCCTGCGGGCGGCAATGCTGCAGGCGGCTGCATTCGTCCTTGATGGGCTGGCTTCATGCCGGCTTTGGCATCCGCCTCTTCAGACAGCCCGTCCAGAAGCCGGCCGTCGCCGCGCCGCCCGCCATGACCACTGGATGCGGGCATTGGTAACTGCCCCCTGCGGGACTCTATGGCAAGTGCGCGGCGCCGCAACGGCTCTGCCTCGGCGACACGGCCGGTGTCATTGAGCAGTTGGGCGAGACTGTCGAGGGTCTTGGCGACATCGGGCTGGTTCGCACCGGGGCTCTTCTCGTAGATGGCCAGCGCGCGGCGCAACAAGGACTCGGCCTCGACGAGCCGGTTGGCCTTGTGGAGCAGCAGCACGGCCAGGTTTGTCAGGGCTGCGGCATACCAGGGGTGATCTTCCCCCATGCGAGTCCTCACGGCCTCGGCATAATGCTCGGCTAGAGGGATCGCCTCGACGTACTGTCCGGCCGCCTCGAGCTCACCGATTTGGCTCTTGAGAGCGGCGGTATCGTCATCGTCCTGCGATTCCGGATTCATGCACCACCTCCCCACAAAGCTTTCGTCATTCCGCGCCCGGCAGCGACTTGAGCTCTTGCGTGAGGACTGCAAGCTCTGACGACACCCGATCAAGCACCGCTTGAAGCGGTGCGGCGACATGGGTGATCTGCCGGGCCTGCTTGCTGAAGAGCTTGCTCCCTTCCGGCCCCAGCGGACCTACGCCGCTCAGGACTGCCAGCGCTTCCTTCTCGTCGTCGGTGATGGCCTGGAAGTTGCTCAACGAGGCATACGCGTTGCGTAGAAATTCTCGCGCCTCTCGGTCCGAGGCGGTCCTGATGCAATGCTGCAGCACGATCCGGATCGCCTCTTTGGGGTGGGCCAGTTCCGACGCATCTCGCACTAGCGAGTCCCCCGCCTCGCGCAATAGCGCGACATACCTCTCGATCACTTCACGCGGATCAAACTCTGGGTTGGTCATGGACAGTGGACTCGAGCGAACGCCGCCAGCCATTGGCCCTATTCGGCCGCCATCTGCAAGCTCGGCTGCGCCCCCAGCCGCTGACGGACAAGATCGATATGGAGACGCAGGTCGTAGAGCTCATTTGAGAAGTAGTGCGGAACGCGAATGCGCCGGACCGCGCCGTCGATGCGCTCCAGTTCTGCCTGATGCGCCGGAAGATCGTGCTTGGCGCCACGGCTGTCGAGGTTCCTCTCCAGCGCCTTGAGCTGGCGGTACCAATGCACCAGCCGCCGGCGCACGAGCCACACGTAGAGGGCGGGCACCGCCCGACTGAGAGGCAGGATCAGGGCCAGCAGGGGGATCAGAACCAGAAGTATCTGCCCGGCGTAGCTGCTGATAAACGCCGTGAACGAGAACGGTATGCCCAAGCGCGCGTTCACCGGAGCCAGGTTCCGCAGCAGGATTGGCAGCTCGCCGGACCTGTAGACGGCGCGCGCATCCTTGGCGACCTGAAATTCAGGGTCGCTCGCCGAAGGGAACTCGCCGGCGCGATGGAAGAGCACGGGGTCCCCGGCCTTGTCGAATCCCCCTTTGGGATTGCTGACTACAGCGTGCGCCAGCAGGCTCACCAGTGCGGGATGCATGTCGGTTCGCACCACGAGCGCAACCGTCGTTGCCAGCAAGGTGATGTCCGCCGAAGGAATGACCGGATTGAACTCGACCGCGCCCTTGCGCAACACAACCTTGGTTATTGCCGGAAAGCGGTTGTCATACGCCTCCGCTTCCGCCGAGAAATCCATGAGACGGATATTTTCCACGCGCAGGAGCTTTTGGATCAATTCCGAATCCGCAGGCTCTATGAGAATTGCCGCGTCGGCGCGGCCATCGAACAGCGGGCCCGCATCGGCCGGAAGGCTCTCGGCAATCAGCGTGGCGTTCGCTTTGTCGATCCCATTGGCTTTCAACAACTGGTTGGCGACGCGCCGCGAGCCGCTCTCCCTGGTGCCGGTCAGGATCTTCTTGTTCTTGAGGTCGCGCAGGCTCGCAATCGGCAGATCCCCCCGTGTGAACACCCAGACCGGTTCGTAGAAGAGGCGCCCGACCGACCAAAGCTTTGAGAACATTGCGTACCGGTCCTTGGCCTTCTCGGTGGCAAGGCGGCCCTGCAGGCTGCCGACGACGCCTCCCTTGATGAAGCCAGCATTGATGCCGGGACCGGGCTCGAGGAGGGCCTTGAGCGTCGCAAATCCCTCGGTTCGCCGCTGGACCTCGTATTGCACGCCGTGGCGCTCGAGATCGCGGCGGTAGCTCTCGGCGAGCTCGTAATAGTGCGAGCTGCCCGTCGCCACCACGATTCTGCCTTCCCCGATCGCGTTGGTCTGGCGCACCACACCATAGGAAGCCAAGCCGATCACGCCGGCGAGTGCGACGACCGCAGCCGATCTGATATAGGTGGATTCCATGCGCAGCGACCTCCCCAATCTGCCGCCGTGGCCGCCCTGCCACTGGCCCGTAGAACTAACAAGTCCTCATGGATGCCACCACACGCTCATGGCGCCGCGGTGGCGGACGCTCGGCGGGCTTTTTGCCATGCCGTCCGATACGTGAGCAAGCCGCGCCCGCGGGTCGCGCACCCTGCGGCAGCAATCGCGTCACGCCCGGATCGCCAGCGCGACTTCGAGGCCAGGCACGTGGGCCGCCCCCTCGCGCACTTCGAGATTGGCGCCCCCGAAATCCTCGCCAATCGGCTCGGCCCGTCCGCCGAGATGGGCAGCAAGGAAGGCCTCGGCAATGGCAAAGAACGACAGCCGGTTCTCGGGAACGGCAAAGCCGTGCCCTTCCTCGGGATAGAGGACGTAGGTCACCGGCAGGCCTTTCGAGCGCATGGCATCGATGATCTGGTCGGACTCGGCCTGCTTGACGCGCGGGTCGTTTGCTCCCTGGCCAATGAGCAGCGGCTTGGCGATGTTGCCAGCGAAATGCAGGGGCGAGCGCTCGCGCAGGAGCTTGCGCCCCTCCTCGGTGCGCGGATCGCCGGCGCGGCGGGCTAGATTTTCGAAGAAGCTGGCCCAGTAGGGCGGAATGGTCGCCAACAGGGTCTCGATGTTGGAGGGGCCGACGATGTCGACGCCGCAGCAGAACTCCTCGGGCGTGAAGGCGAGGCCCGCCAGCGTCGCATAGCCGCCGTAGGAGCCGCCCATGATGGCAACGCGCTTGCGGTCGGCGATGCCTTCCTTCACCGCCCACGCCACGGCATCGAGCAGATCGTCGTGCATCTTGCGCCCCCACTCGAGGTCTCCGGCGTTGAGAAACGCCTTGCCGAAGCCTGTCGAGGCGCGGAAGTTGGTGGAAAGCACGGCGAAGCCGCGGTTGGCCAGCCATTGGTGCTCGGGGTCGAAGCCGTATGCATCGCGCGCCCAGGGGCCCCCGTGCACGAGCAGCACCATGGGCAGGGGTGTCCTCGGCTTGGGCGCTTGGCCCTCCGGCAGTGTGAGGTAGGACACCAGCTCCAGGCCGTCGCGCGAACGAATGGTCTCGCCGCGCATGGGCGCCAACGCATAGGACCTGAGCTCCGGCCGCGTCGGGAACAGCTCGGTGACCTCGCCGCTCGCGCGCTCGTAGAGGTGGTAGGTGGCGGGCGCTTCCGCCGCGCTTGCCACCACGATCCAGCGGTTGTTGTCGTTGGTGCGGTCCGACACATCGATCTCGCCCGGCAGCAGCCCATGCAGGCGTTTGAGATCGTCGGCCATGCGCTCATGGAGAGGAATCCATTCGCGCCGAACGTGTTCGGCAAAGACCGCCTCCGCCTCGTAGGTCGTAGGATGCGTGAGCACGTGCGCGATATCGGCTTTCGGGTGCTCGGCAAGCACGCGCTGGTGGCCGCTCGCCCAGTCGGTGGCGATGAAAGCTGCCTTATCGCGGCCAACGGACGAGACGTCGTAGCAGGTCGCGCCATCGCGCGTGAAACCGACGGTGCCGGTCGTCAGATCGTCCTCGTGCTCGATCACGTCGAATGGCTCGAGCTTCGAGCCCTCGATGCGGTACCGGATGCGGCCTCCCTCCTGGTCACGCGTTTTCGAGGCGAGCTTGGGACGAAGCTGGCGATCGAGCACGATGCGCGAGAACTCGCCCCGGTTCTCGAACACGAGTTCGCGCTCGCCGGTGCGGACGTCGATGCGGTAGATGTCGTGCCAGGCCTTGTCCCGGTCGTTGAGGCCCGCTGCGAGAACATGCGGGTGATCGAGGCTCAGCCCTTGCAACTGCGCCTGCACACCCGCGAGCGGGGTGAGGTTGCGCGTTTTTTCGCTGGCCAGATCGACGGCGTAGACGTGCCAGTCCTCGGTGCCCCCCTCGTCCTGGATGTAGAGCAGGTGTGTGCTGGCGGGCATCCAGCCGTGGAATCGGATGCCGCGCTTGCGATCGTCGGTGATGACGCGCGCTCGGCCCGGATCGTCCGCGGACGCCAGCCAGATGTTGAGCACGCCGTCCTTGGGAGCGAGCCAAGACAGCCAGCGCCCGTCGGGCGATATCTGGCAATCGGTCCGGGCGGGATTGCCGAACAGCTTGGCGCGGGGGATGAGCGCTTTGGTACGGGATAGCGGCATCGATCACCTATCCTAACAATCGACCTGGCACCCTATCTGCGGGCATATTCTGGCGCGCCGATGACGGTGGGAGCGCGGAGGGGTCCATGATGTTGCGAACCTGTGCACGTTTGGCCGTTGCCGGCACCCTTGCCATCGGCAGCGGCCATGGCGCCTCTGCCTTCGATCTTCAGGGCCACCGCGGCGCGCGCGGGCTGGCGCCGGAGAACACTCTGGCCGGGTTTGCCAAGGCCCTCGAGATCGGGGTCACGACGATCGAAACCGACCTCGCCGTCACCAAGGACGGGACCATTGTGCTGTCACACGACCCGGTTCTCAACCCCGACATCGTACGCGGGCCCGACGGGGGGTGGCTCTCGACCCCCGGGCCCGCTGTGTACAGCCTCACGCTTGCCGAGCTTAGACGCTTCGATGTCGGCCGTATCAGGCCATCCACAAAGTACGCACAGCGATTCGATCGCCAGAGGCCGGTTGACGGGGAGCGCATCCCGACACTTAACCAACTCTTCGACCTGGCGAATTCGTCCGGAAAATCGCCGCGCTTCAACATCGAGACCAAACTGTCGCCCGAGAAGCCCAGTGAAACGCCGGATCCCGAGACATTTGCGCGGCTCGTGGTCGAGGCCGTGCGCGCCGCGCAATTGACCAGCCGCACCACCATCCAGTCGTTCGACTGGCGAACCCTTCTCATCGCAAGGAAGCTCGCACCCGAAATAGAGACCGTCTGCCTGACGTACCAACCCACACTGCGCGACAAAATCGATGGCGATGGGCGCCGGCCCTCGCCGTGGCTTGCCGGGCTCGACCCGCATGCTTATGGCGGCTCCACACCGAGCCTCGTCAAGGCTGCCGGCTGTGCCACCTGGTCGCCGCAGTTTGCCGAATTGTCCGCCCAATCGGTCGCGGAGGCGCACGCGCTCGGACTCAAAGTGGTACCTTGGACTATAAACGCTCAGGCCGACATGGCGCGCATCATCGACATGGGGGTAGACGGCCTGATCACGGACTACCCCGACCGTGCGCGCGACGTGATGAAAGCCAAGGGAATGCCTCTTCCATGAGCCTTGCGACCACCCTCGCTGAAGCGCAGCGCCGTAATGTCGGGGTCTTGGCGCTTGCGCAGGCGCTGTTCATGTCGGTGCAGGCTATGGGCATCGCGGCAACCCCGCTGGCCGCCTATACGCTGCTCGGGCCAGATGAAAAATGGCTGGCGACGGTGCCGATCTTTCTCGTTCATCTCGGCATCATGGGCACGACGATTCCGGCTTCCCTGCTGATGGGCGTTATTGGCAGGCGGGCAGGCTTCTCGCTCGGCGCGCTGTTCGGGGTGCTGTCGGGCATCATTGCCTGCGCGGCTCTCTATCTTCAGAGCTTCCCTTATTTGTGCGTGGCGGCCGTGTTGCAGGGCGTACAGGCGGCGTTCTTCTGGTATTTCCGGCTCGCCGCCGCCGACGCTGCCGAGCCGGCATTCCGTGCCAAGGCCATTTCGCTGGTGATGGCCGGCGGCGTGCTCGCCGGCTTCCTCGGGCCCCAGGTGGCGAAGTGGTCGGTCGACTGGCTGTTTCCCGTGACCTTCGCCGGGGTCTATGTGGCCATGGCGGGGTTTTCCGTCGCGGTGCTGGCGCTCGTGCAACTCGTGCAGATTCCGAGGCTGGGTGCGGCCGATCGCGCAACCCAAGGCCGGCCGATGGCCGAGATCCTGCGGCAACCCAATTATCGCGTCGCCCTTGCGGCGTCGGTGTTCGGCTACGCGGTCATGACGCTGACAATGTCGGCGACGCCACTTGCTATGCTGGCGTGCGGCTTCGGCTTCGCCGACAGCGCCACGGTGATCCAGGCGCACATCATTGCCATGTTCCTGCCGTCGTTTTTCACCGGCCACCTCATCAACCGCTTCGGCGTGTTGCCGGTGATCGCTGCGGGCGGTGTGATCGAGGCCGGCTGCGCTCTCGTCAATCTGGCGGGGATCGACTTTGCCCACTTCCTGATCGCCAACGTCCTGGTGGGGCTCGGCTGGAATTTCACCTACGTCGGCGGCTCGACCCTGCTGACCACCACCTACACGCCCTCCGAGCGCGCCAAGGTGCAGGCCAGCCACGATTTCACCGTCTATGCGGCCACGGCCTCGGCGGCGGCGCTGTCCGGCGTGCTGGCGGCCAAGGCCGGCTGGGTCGTTATCAACCTGGCGGCCCTGCCGCTGATGGTGGCGATCGTCACCATGGCGCTGTGGCTGATGATGCGCCAGCGCAAGGCGCGGGCCTTGCCCGCGGAGTAGGGGCGGCCATGGGAGATCGATACGAGCGGGGCTGGCGCAGAGGGCCGCGTCATCCGGGGCTCGGGCATCTGCGGCCGCCGCCCGAGCTGATCGCCTGGGGCTTGCCGTCGCCCGCGCGCATCGGCCACAACCAGGGGCCGCCGCTGGAGGGCGAGCCCGTCAACGACGCGTTCGTGCACTATCGCTGGCGTCGCGCGCATGCCGAAGCGTGGAAGAACCCGCCGCTGTCGATCCTCAAGTTCCGCGTGGAGCGCGCAGAGGCCGCCGGCGTTACCTATCGCGAGTACATGCTGGAGCTGTTGGAAAGCGGCCGCCATCTCCAAGCTGAGGACGTAGCGAGGCGGCGGCGCAAAAAGCCCTAGCCTACCTCGCTCCGGCAACCAGGACCCCCGCCATGCCAGAGCCGTTCGATCCTGCCAGCCACCGCCTGGGCGCCAGCCGCTACTTCGAGGACTTCGCGCTGGGCGAGCTCTTCTACATTCCCTCGCGCACCGTGACGGAGGCGCAGTTCCTCGCCTTCCAGGCGGCCTCCGGCGACAACCATCCGATCCACTACGACCGCGAGTTCTGCCGCAGACATGGCCATCCGGACCTCCTGGCGCACGGGTATCAGGTGTTGATCCAGACAGCGGCGGGGGCCGGGCTGTTTCCGTTCCTGGTAGAGGAGTCGCTGTTGGGCTTCATCGAGCAGTCGTCGCGGTTCCTGAAGCCGGTCTATGCCGGCGACACGCTTTATCCCCAGCTCGTGGTTGCCGGGTTGAAGCCGCAACGCACGACAGGGGTGCTCACGCTTCGCTCGACGCTGCACAATCAGAAAGGCGCGCTCGTGATGGAGGGCGAGCAGAAGTACTTGCTGAAGCGGCGTGAGGCTGGCGCTTGAGCGCGCTGTCGAGGTGCCGTTAGCGCACCGGCGGGTTCGCTCGTCGTCCGTGAAGAACTCTGATCTCAGGCTGGTCGGGAATCTGGGCTCGCGCGGAGCGTGTGTGCGAGGAGTGCTGCCAGGGCGATGAGGCAGGCAAAAAATTCCGCCAGCCACGCGAGCAGCCG
>Ga0247727_10006436_pt1 | contig 23111 bp, 20 predicted proteins | sample WisWelCaveWW1625_FD_202498 | JGI IMG/M metagenome (GOLD analysis project Ga0247727, IMG submission 202498) | Biofilm microbial communities from Wishing Well Cave, Virginia, United States - WW16-25 | ecosystem: Environmental > Aquatic > Deep subsurface > Groundwater > Cave microbial mat | place...
CACGTCGCCGGCACAGCGCTTCCCGGCAGGCTTCTTCCGTTGCAGTGCGACGCGCGGAGGCTCTTGCCCAGCTGAGCATGGGATCAAGCCGTGGACACATCATCTATGACCTGGCTTGACAGGGCCATCGGCTACTTCTCGCCGGCGGCCGGCCTGCGCCGCGCGCGGATGCGCCGGGCGATGGACGCCATCCTCGCCTACGAAGGTGCAAAGACCGGCCGCCGTACGGATGGCTGGATCACGACCGGCGCCAGCGCCAATGCCGAAGTGGGCGCCGCGATGGTGAAGGTCCGGGAGCGCGCGCGGGACCTGGTGCGCAACAACCCCTTCGCCGCCCGCGCCATCAGCGCCATCGTCTGCAATGCGGTCGGCACGGGCATCGTTCCCCAGGCGAGGAGCGGCGTCGCGGAACTAGACCAGTACGCGGACGAGCTGTTCGCGGGATGGTCCGGCGAATGCGATGCCGACGGCAGGCTGGACTTCTACGGCCTCCAGGCGTTAGTGACCCGCACGATTGTGGAGTCCGGAGAGGTGCTGGTGCGCCTGCGGGACCGGCGGCCCGAGGACAGGCTCAGCGTCCCGCTTCAGCTTCAAGTACTCGAACCCGACCTCCTGGACCAGACCAAGACCGAACCGACCAAGAGCGGCGGTTACATCATCCACGGGGTCGAGTTCGATGCGATCGGGCGCCGCGCGGCGTACTGGCTGTTTCCGCAGCACCCAGGCGAGGTAGGGATCATCTCGAAGCCGCGCCTGACGAGCCAGCGAGTCGAGGCGGACTCGGTCTTGCACATCTACCGGAAGGATCGCCCCGGCCAGGTCCGGGCCGTGTCCGATTTCGACGGGGACGCTCAAGAGCGAGCTGTACGGCTGGCTCCGCTTGCCGGCGCCGCTGGACGGCGAGCCGCATCCGCCGGGCTACTGCCACTTCCCGCAGGTCGGCGATGAGTTCTTCAAGCAGCTCACCGCCGAACAGTTGGTCACCAGGGTAACCAAGGGCGGGTACCGCAAGCAGGAATGGCAGAAGATCCGGGAGCGCAACGAGGCGCTGGATACCAGGATCTACGCTCGCGCGGCGGCCATCGTGTTCGGCATCGACCGCTTCGGAGAGAAGCAGTGGGCGCAGCTTCGGGAGCAGGTCGGCGAGAAACCGGCGTCCTCACCGCAGGAGGCAAGAACTCCAGTTGAAAATCCCGCGCCGAAACAGGAGAAAGATCGGCCCTGGCTCAGTCGGCGCAGGTGGCTCCGCAAGAGCAAGTGAGGCGGGAGTTGAGCGATCTTCGATCTACACTGCGGCGTGAAGGGGGATCGATCGCGGTTCCGGGTATAATGGTGCTTGAGGAACTCACCGTGGCAAAAGCCAGGCGGCAGCCGGTCAAGCGACTAATCGGGCGATTCATCGTCGCCGACCGCGCGATCTGTCACGGCCAGCCGACGTTCCGAGGAACTCGAATCCTGGTAGCAGACGTGCTGGAACAGGTGGCTGCGGGAATCGCCTGGGAGACGATCGTCGAGGAGTGGCGCGGCAACGTGTCTTTGGATGCGATCTCGGAAGCCGTTCGACTGGCGAGCCAGGCGTTTCGCGATCATTCTGCCCAGTACACAGCGCCTGAACACGTGCTCGAACGAGCTCAGGCTTGATCATCCTCGACGAGAACATCCTTGACGGACAGCGCCTGCTGCTCCAAGGATGGCGCTTGGCGGCAAGGCAAATTGGTCTCGACCTTGGTCGCAAGGGCGCCAAGGACGAGGAGATTGTCGTTCTGCTGCGTCGACAGCGCAATCCCACGTTTTTCACCCGCGACGCAGGTTTCTATCGGCCGACCCTCCGCCATCGAAGCTATTGCCTGGTCGTAGCGGGTGTTGGGCAGAATGAGGTGGCTGCCTTCATTCGCCGCTTCCTGCGCCACCCCGATTTTGATACCCAAGCCAAGCGGATGGGCAGGGTAGTTCGGATCTCTCGTGCCGGCATCGCGGTCTGGGGCTTGCAGTCGCAAGCCGAGATGCACAGCCTCTGGAACCGCCCCAATTAGTGTTGGTCGGCAACGGCCATTCCCTCAAACTGATCGACGGCTAGGCGCATGGCATACACGCAGTCGCAGCTCGACGCTCTCGAGGCCGCGCTGGCCAGCGGGACTCTGACCGTGGAGTTCGACAGCAAGCGCGTCACTTACCGGTCGCTCGATGAGATTCAGCGTGCGATCGAGATCGTCAAGAAAGGTCTGGGGCAAGCTGCGAAGGACAGGTTTACGTTCACTAAGGGGAGCCGGATGAATAAGCTGGACAAATGACGCGAATTCGGGTAACGTAGGGTGGATGGTCAGGTCCAAGCGCCCGACACCGGAACAGAGCCGTTGGCTAAGAGTTCTAAGCGAGTGCACGTGCCGCTTCGGCCCTGACGTAGAAGGATGAATCAAAGAGGGCGCCTATGAGATCGTCAGCAACTGTGTGGTCAGCCAGTTCTCGGAGCTTTTGCATTGCTCTCAGCCTGGCGTAATCGTTTCCACGCCTCCGAATGCTCCATACCAGTAGCTTACGGTGCAGCCAGGCAAGCATACGACAACGACCTTTACTGAGATCGGAGACGACTGATGGAACAGAAGGAGACCGTTTGGTGCGGCCGCCCGACGGTGGGCCGCCGAAGAAAGTTCCGGCAGACCCGGAGGAGTTAGTCCCACTGATGGTTGCCGGGTGGAGTCAGTGCGAGCCGCCGGCAGGGCGCGGCAAGAACAAGGAAGGAGAGATGACCGACCATGGCGAACACGCGTGAGTTGCTGATTGGCTTCGGGAAACAGAAGCAAACCAATATCTCGACCGCCAATCTCGTGGGCGGCATCTGGCGCCTGAACAAGCTCAACGTCCAGCTCGCCAATCCGAACGGCGTGGTGGCCGGCAATGACGAAGGCCAGAGGGCGAAGCTGGGGCTGCTGCTGGGCCAACAGGGCGCCGGCGGTGGAGTGGTCGACGCGGCCGGGCGCCGCCGACTCACAGTGGGCGTCCGGATCGGCGCCGATGCGGCGCTGGAAATCCGGGGCGTACTTGCCTATGTCGTGCCAGCGGCCAGCCAGGTAGCCCCAGCGGGCGCCGAAGACTTCAGCGAACTGCTCGGCCAGACCCGCCGTATCGGTCAGATGTTCTCCAGGCGGTGCCAGCATTCAAGAGGGGCATCCTTGAGGCTATGGGCGAAGGGACCGGCCTGGGTCTTATTCATGAGCAAATTGATTCGGCGGCCAGGAGTCTGGAAATCCGCAGCAGCAAGAGAACATCAAGGAGCAGGTTTGGCCCGGGCTGAAGTCTATCTATACCGCAATGAGGACGGGTGGAGTCGGATTTCAAGGCTATACAACAGCGAGACCGGAGTAGTGCCTATGAGTAGAGCGCCGCGACACAAAAAGTTTCCTTCCAGCGACGACCCCCAGCGCATCGAGGAGTACGAGCAGGAAGTGCTCAACGCCGAGATAGCGCGAAAGATCTATGCCCTTCGCACCAGGGCGGGATTCAGCCAACGTGCGCTGGCCAAAAAAGTTGGCACCACGGCCTCGGTTATCTGTCGGCTGGAGGATGCCGATTAGGAGGGTCACTCGCTTTCCATGCTGAAGCGGATTGCCGAGGCGCTCGACAAGCGTGGTGAGATTCGATTCTTGCCGGCAAAACGTTTGCGCACGGAGCGAACGCCTCGAATCTTCGCTGGGCGCAGCCGCGCTATTGTCCCAGCGCCGCGGCGGGGTTGGAGATCATGAGTTGGTCGATCTGGGCGTGGGTAAAGCCCGCCGCTTCGAGTCTGGGCAGGAATCTTCGGAACAGCAAGGTATAGCCGCGATACTGGCCGCCCTTGGGTTCGCCGACGTGGTACCAGCCGGCGTCCTGGGAGAGGAGGGTGCGGCCCAGGAGATCCTGCTGGCGCATGGCGCGGACACAGTCGAGGTGCCAGTCGAGTGACTGCTCGCGAATGCCGTCAAACTCGACCCAGGCGCCGCGGCGGGCGACCTGGAGGTGCAAGGCCTGGTCCTTTTCGTTCTGGGCGTGGACCCAGAGGAAGGCGTGCGGCGCCACGCCGGCGGCGTCCAGGATTTCCAGTTGCTCCAGGGCGGCTCGGCCGCTGGCGGTATGGGAGGCGACCGCCAGCCCGGTGGCCTTCGAGGCCAGGGCCGCGGCCCGGACCAGCTTGCGTTCCACCTCTGCCAGCGGCGGCTGGTTGACCCCGGTCTTGATCAGGCCCGGGCGGATGCCGGTGGAGCCGATGCCGCGCTCGGCTTCCCGCACGTAACGGGCGGCCAATTGCTCGGCCGTCTCGCGCCGGGCGAAATCCGGAATGAACTTCTGGCCGGCAGCGCCGTAGATGCCCGTGACGGTGACGATGTTGAGGCCGGTGGCCTCCACCAGGCGGCCGAGCAGAGCGGGGTCCCGGCCGATGTGCTCCGGGGTGGCTTCGACCAGGGTGCGGCAGCCGGCCTGGCGCAGCTCCTCAAGGTAGGGCCGAGCGGTCGAGAAGACTTCCTCAGGATCATAGCGGCCCGCCCGCAATTCGGCGGCGCCGATGAAATCCACGATGACGTGCTCGTGAATCAGGGTGCGGCCCAGGCGGGAGGCTTCGACCGGGCCGCTCACCGTTTGGATGAAGCGATCGGCTGCCGGCAATAGGGCGCCGGCAGTCGCGGCGAGCAGTTCCCGGCGGGTTACAATGGAGCGCGCAGGCATGTCCCAGTTTAGTCTCAGTTTCCTGCCCGAGCGCCGCATATTCGCGGTCGGCGAGATCAACGCGGCGATTCGCGAGACGCTGGAAGCCCAGTTCCCCGACATTTGGGTGAAGGGCGAGATCTCAAACTTCCGGCGGGCGTCGAGCGGCCACCTTTATTTCACGCTGAAGGACGCCCAGGCCCAGTTGCGTTGTGTGTTCTTCCGGCAGAACGCGCGATACGCGCGGTTCCAGCCGGCCGACGGGGTGGCGGTGGTGGCGCGGGGAAGGATCGACGTCTACGAGGTGAAGGGCGAGTACCAGCTGCTGGTGGAGCACCTGGAGCCGCTGGGGGCCGGCGCCTTGCAGCTGGCCTTCGAGCAGCTGAAGAAAAAGCTGGCCGCCGAGGGACTGTTCGATCCGGCGCGCAAGCGTCCGCTGCCGCTCTATCCCAGGACGATCGGCCTGGTGACCTCGCCGGGCGGGGCGGTCATTGCCGATATGCTGCGGATCCTGGGGCGGCGGTTTCCCGGACTGCATATCCTGCTGTATCCGGCGCGGGTGCAGGGCGAGGGGGCTGCCGAAGAGATCAGCCAGGGGGTGGAGTATTTCAGCCGGACGCGGCGTGTGGACCTGGTCATCGTGGCGCGGGGAGGCGGCTCGCTCGAGGATCTCTGGGCGTTCAATGAGGAAATGGTGGCGCGGGCGATGGCGGCGTGCGCCATGCCGGTGATCTCGGCGGTGGGGCATGAGACCGACTTCACGATCGCGGATTTTGTGGCCGACCTGCGGGCGCCGACGCCGTCGGCGGCGGCCGAGCTGGCGATCCGGGCCAAGTCCGAGTTTGTAGACCTGGTGGAGGCCGCGCGGGAGCGGGCGACCCGGGCCATCCGCTACCGGCTGGCGGTGGCGACGGGCCGGTGGCGAGAGCGGGGTGTGGAACGGCCACTGGCGATCCTGCGGCGGAGGCTCGCCAGAGGCGGCCAACGCACCGATGAGATCGACTATCAGGTGCGGGAGCAGGTTCGGCGTCGAGTGCTGGAGGCCGAGCGGCGGCTGGCGTTGGCAGCGCAGCGCCTGGGGGCGCGCGACCCGCGCGTGCTGCTGGCGGCGCGGCGGGCGAAGCTGGCCGGGCTGAGCGGGGCCTTTGAGCGGCTGGCAGGTCTGCGCCTGGCTCGCCTCTCGGCCAGGCTCGAAACGTTGGGGGCGCAGCTCGCCCAGATGAGCCCGCTGCGGGTTCTGGAGCGCGGCTACGCCCTGGTCGAGGATGAGCAGGGGCGGCTGCTGCGGCACAGCGGGGAAACGGCGCCGGGCCGCCGGCTGGGCGTGCGACTGCACCAAGGACGCCTGGGGGTCGAGGTTCGCGAGGTCGAATGAGCCGGCTGTGGTTCTGGCTGGCGATCCTGACGCTGATCCTGTTCGGGCGCATCTTTCAGAGCGAGGTGTTGTGGCCGGAGGAAGGGCTGCCGCTGGCGGCCGCCCAGGAGTTGCTGGGGGGCCGAACCCTGTACCGCGATATCTGGTTCGACAAGCCGCCCTTGCTGGCCTGGTTTTACGCCGGCGTGGTGGGGCTAGGGGGCCACAGCGGTTACGGGTTGCGGCTGATCGGAGTCCTCTATATATTGGCGATTACTGCGACCGGCTGGGGGCTGAGCCGCCGGCTGTTCGGGGAAACCGAAGCCCGCTGGACGGCGTTGTTCCTGGCCTTCTTCACCAGCTTCTACCTGCCCTCGGCGGTGGCGCCGCTGGCGGCGGACTTGATGCTGGTTCTGCCGCACCTGGCGGTGTTCTACTGGTTGGCGGCGGGGAGGGCGTGGGCGGCGGGGCTGGCGGCGGGGCTGGGTTTTCATCTGAATCCCAAGGCCCTGCTGGTGTTGGCGGCGGCGGCGCTGTGGAGCCGTTTGGAGGGCCGGCTTCGAGGGGATGTGGCGCCGCTGGCGATGGGGTTTGCGGCGGCGGCGGGAGTGGTGCTGGCGGCCGTGGGGCTCCAGGGCGGCTGGAGCGGCTATGTGGAGCAAGTATGGCAGTGGGGCGCCGGCTACGCCGGGGTGCGGTTTACCGAGAGGCCCTGGGCGCTGGGGGTCGAGCGGACGCTGGCGTGGGCAGGCTTCCATGCGGCGCTGGTGGTGGGAGCGGCGGCGGTGGCGAGCCGCCGGTGGCGGCTGGCGGGGTGGCTGGCAGTGAGCTGTCTGGGGGTGGTGGCGGGGGCGCGGTTCTTCCCGCGGTATTACTTCCAAATTCTGCCCCCGCTGGCGGTGGCGGCCGGGGCGGGTTGGGCCAGGCTGGGGCGTCGACGAATCTGGATCGTGGCGCTGGCCGTGGCCCTGGCGGTTCCGGCGGTGCGGTTCGGGCGGGTGAACCTGTGGCTGGCGATGCGGCGCGATTTTGCCTGGCGCGACGCCGCCATCGACGCCGACAGTCGAAGGGCGGCAGAAATCGTCAGGCGCGCCTGCGCCCCCTCGGATCGGATCTTGGTGTGGGGATTCCGGCCCGAGATCTACTATTACTCACAACGACGGGCCGCCTCGCGGTATCTGGAGACCCAGGCGCTGGCCGGGGTGCTGGCGGACCGGCACCTGGAGCGTTCCGAGGCCTTCGAGCCGGAGGCAGCGCGCCTTCGGCGGCAGCAGCTGGCGCAACAACTCGGCCGGCAGCCGCCGGCGGTGATCGTCGACGGCCTGGGGCGGTATAACGCCGGTTTGTCTTTCGAGAACCAGAGGGAACTGGCGCCCCTGTTGGGGTTGTATCAGGTGGCGGGAGAAACGGGCGGGGCGATCGTGTACCGCTTGTCCGGGCAGTAGCGGGAACCACCGATCAACACCGAGAAGGGAACCACGGATAAACACAGAGAAGGGAACCACGGATAAACACAGATGAACACAGATGGGATGCCCGGGGGGTGCCCTGGTAAGGACAGCGGCGTCGGGGCGGCACCGGAGCGACACGCCACCTCACATTCCTGGCTGACTTGGGCGGCAGGGTCGAGCTGTTTTTCGGGGGGTGGTCCTTGCGTACCAGGACTCTCGGCCAGAAGTACTCAAGAGGTACTAAGGCTCAACAGCTTTCAAGATTGAACCTTGTCCCTGTCCTGACTCCGCCGTAAGATATGAGCTTCAGCAGTGGAGAGTCGGCCGTACTGGCGCATTCTACCCTGCGAGGATTGGATTGTAAGGAGATCTTCCTTGAGCAAGTCGATTGTTGTTACCGGAGGTGCTGGTTTCGTTGGTTCGAATCTTGCCGACAGCCTTTTGCGTGACGGTAATTATGTGACGATCCTGGATTCGCTGCACCGCCGAGGAAGCGAACACAACCTGGCGTGGCTGAGGAACCGGCACACGAATGGCCAGCTTCATTTCATGCAGACGGACCTTCGCGACTTCAGGGCCGTGAAGGAAGCAATTCAGGAACCGGACGTCATCTATCATCTGGCGGCCCAGGTGGCGGTGACGACATCCGTGGAAGATCCACGAAGCGATTTTGAGATCAACGCGCTCGGAACGCTGAACGTCATTGAAGCGGCTCGTCTCAGCGGGCGACGGCCGATCGTGGTGTTCACCTCGACCAACAAGGTATACGGCGGAATGGAGGATGTAGCCGTCGTAGAAGAGGATCAGTCGTATCGATACCGCGATTTTCCGATGGGGATATCGGAGGAACGACCACTCGACTTCCACTCCCCGTACGGCTGTTCGAAGGGGGCCGGAGACCAGTACGTCCGCGACTACGGACGCATTTTCGGCTTACCCACTGTGGTTTTCCGGATGAGCTGCATCTACGGACCCCGCCAATTCGGCAACGAGGATCAGGGATGGCTGGCTCACTTCCTGATCGCTGCCGCCACCGGGCGACGTATCACGATTTATGGGAACGGCAAGCAGGTGAGGGACGTTCTGTTCGTCGATGATCTGGTCCGGGCCTTCCGTCTGGCCGTCGAGAAGATCGACGTGACCGCCGGCCAGATCTACAACATAGGGGGCGGGCCATCGAATGCGCTGTCAGTCTGGCGTGAGTTCGGCGACCTGCTGGCGCAGCTCAAGGGCGAGCACGTCCCGGTGCGCTATGGTCCGTGGCGGCCGGGCGACCAGCCCTGTTACATCAGTGACATTCAAAAGGCCGCTGATCAGATGGGCTGGCGCCCGCTGGTGGACAAGGTCTCGGGAATCCGCCGGCTGTGGAGCTGGGTGTGCTCGAACCGGGCCCTGTTCGAAAAGCCATCTGAAAAGGCGGAACTGCGTCCAGCAGCGCTCGGGGTTTCGGCTTGAGGGTTCTGGTTACCGGTGGGGCAGGGTTCATCGGCTCGCACCTGGCGGACAGGCTGCTGGGCGACGGCCACGGCGTAGTGGTCATCGACAACGAGCGTACCGGCCGGAGGGAAAACGCGCCGGCGGCTGCGCGCTACCTCCAGGGAGACGTGAGCCGTCCCGAAGACCTGGAACCGATCTTCGCCGCCGGGCTTGACGCCGTTTGCCACATCGCAGGGCAGGTGTCGCTGATCGGCTCCTTTTCTGATCCGTTCACCGACCTGCGGACGAACGTCCAGGGCACGGTGAGTGTTCTTCAGATGTGCCTGCGATATCGTGTGCCCCGCCTGCTGTACGCCAGCTCGATGACGGTATACGGCCGCAACGGGAGGCTGCCCACGTCGGAGGACACGGCGTGCGGGCCGATATCGTACTACGGCATCACGAAATATGCCGGCGAGCGCTATGTCCACGCGACGGCCGAGCGGCCGGATCTCGCCTTCGAGTTTCAGGTAACTTCGTTCCGTATGTACAACGTCTTCGGCCCGCGCCAGGCGCTGGACAATCCCTACCAGGGAGTGTTGGGCATATTCCTGGGCAACCTGCTCCGAGGGGAGCCCCTCACCATCTTTGGTGACGGCAATCAGTCGCGGGACTTCGTTTACATCAGCGACGTGGTGGAGGCTTGGGCGAAGGCTCTGGAGAACCCCGCCAGCCACGGCGGCATCTTCAACCTTGGCAGCGGACAGCAGCTCCCCATCAACCGCCTGGCCGACTACACCCTGGCGGCGTTCGGGCGGTCGCGGGCCGACCATCCGCTGGTGTATCAGCCGGCGCGGCCAGGCGAGCAGCGGTACGTCGAGGCAGACATCGGCCGGGCCCGCGCGGTTCTGGGCTGGGAGCCGCGCGTGCCGTTCCAAGAGGGCCTGTCGCGCACGGCGCAGTGGGCGGCCGGTGCGGGCTTGGAGGCCGTAGCCGGGGGCATGCCGGTGAGCGTTCCACACGCTCCGGTTCACCGCGGAGTTCCGGGTTGAAGCTCCTTTTCGTTTGCAACCTGGGTCGTTCCGCAGACCGCGTCTACAGGGGAAAGTGGAGGTCGATCATGAAGCTATTGTTCGTATCTCAGATGACGAGGTACTCACGGAGCGTCTACACCATCAGCAAGTACGTCGAAGTAGGCAGGAAACTCGGCCACGAGGTCGCGGTTTTCGGGGAACAGTGCGCCGAGTTCCCCTCCTTGCCGTACTCGCTGGACGTCAAGTCTTTCGATTTCGCCATCTTTGTCGTCCACGACCCTTCGGACTTTCCCGATCTGCCGTACCTGGCCCAGTTGCTGGACGGGGTGCCACGCGAGCGTCGCGTGCTCATTGACTGCTGCGGGCGTTACAACGAAACCATCCGGGTCGAGCATGACTTCAACCATCTGGAGAAGATGGAAGGCCACCAAGGTTGGGAATGGATCGAGGCCTTCCGGGCCGTGGCCGGCCTGATCCTGCAGCCCGCTCTGAACCCTCTCCCCAGCGACGTGAAGCCCTTCCTCTTCCACGGCTACGACACCGCGGAGGTAGCGCACCCCGATCGCTCCGCCGAAGAGGCCGCTCGGAGCTGGGCCGGCTCCAACGGCTCGGGCAAACCGTACGGGTTCGTCTATGTGGGGAACAACTGGCAGCGCTGGAGCCAGATGAGGCCTTTCCTGGAGTCGATCGAGCCACTCAAACAAGAGCTGGGGCCCATGTGCATTGCCGGATGGGACTGGGAGCAACGTCCCGACTGGGCGGTGGAGCTTGGCATTCAGGGATCGGATGTCGACCCGGCGCTGCTAGCCAGGTTAGGAGTGGAGGTCCGGCCGGCGCTGCCGTTCGACGAGGTCAAGGAACTGTTGGGAAAGGCCCGCTTCAGCCCCATCTTCCACCGCCCCTTATTCAATCATCTGGGCCTGGTCACGAACCGGACCTTTCAGACTTTCTGCGCCGACACCATTCCGGTCCTCATGATGCCCGAAAACATGGCGCAGGCCATTTACGGGCCCGCCGCCAGTGTGCTCCGGGCGGGCGACGGCGTGGCGGCGCACCTGAGAGAGGTTTGTCGCCAGCCGGAGGCCTACTGGAGCGCGGTATTGAAGACCCGGGAGCATCTCGCGCAGAAGCATTCCTTTGAGCGGCGGCTGGAGGAGCTGCGGGCCATCCTGGAAGGATGAACCTCTCGCGCATGAAGATTCTGTTCGTCCTCGAGACCCGCGCCGACGCCGGCAGCATCCACGCTGTCTCGAGCTACATTCGCGCAGGCGACCAGCTAGGCCACTTCATGGCGCTCTATGGCTGCCAGCATCCGGACCTCCCCACGGTCCGATTTTCTTCGGAACTGAAGATTTTCGACTACGTGGTCTTCATCGTGGAGTCCGGGCTTCACGGGATGAGCGGCCTTCGCTTCGCCCACATTCTCTCGTCTGTACCAGAGCAGCGCAGAGTCATTATTGACACCGATGGAATGTACAGCCCACTCACCCGGGTAGAGGGCTACGATCGGAATCATTCCACCGAGCAAGCCCGGTCGGATTGGCTGGCGTTCCATGACCCCCTGGCGAAGAGGGTATTTCAGACGAGGCTGGAGCCGGACGAGACCGCCGGAACCCTGCCTTTTTTCGGGTTCGATGAAACCTTGGCGGTTTCGCCCCAGGCCTCGCCTCCGAAGCGGTTTGACATCGTGCAGGTGGGGCACAATTGGTGGCGGTGGCAGGACGTAAAGCATCGCCTGCTGCCGGCTCTCGAGCTTATCCGCGCGCAATTGGACGGGGTCTGCTTTGTGGGCTGCTGGTGGGATGCCCCACCGCCGTGGGCCGCGGCAGTTGGTCTGGAGCCAGCTTTCCGGGTAGAACCTGGTTGCTTCGAGCGCCTTCGTATCGAGATCCGGCCGCCAGTGCCTTACCGGGACGTCATCCGGACGATGAGCGAAGGGCGCGTCAATCTGATGACGCAGCGCCCGCTCTTCCGCCAGCTCAAGATTCTGACCGCAAAGTATTTTGAGATCTTCTGCGCGGATACTGTTCCCCTGGTCCTGCTGGACCCGGGCCACGCCGAGGCGATCTATGGCCCGGCGGGTCGTGAACTGGCGCTGCACCAGAACCTGGAGGAAAAACTGGGTGACGCTCTGCGTCGCCCGCAAGAATACAAGGAACTCGCCGGGCAGGTGCGGTCTCACCTGGCTGAGCGGCACTCCTACCGGCAAAGAGTCCGAGAGCTGGTGACGGCGCTCGAATCCTGAGGCGTGTGTAACAAATTCATGCGGCTAATGTTCATCTACTGGGCCTTTGAGGACCAAGGCAGCGGCAACGTAATTCAGGGCTACACCGAGGCCGCCCGCGCTCTGGGCCACGAAGTGGCCGTTTACGGCCGGCCAAACCCGAAGATCCCGCTGAATTACTCGATCGATATCGAGTCGGCCGACGCCTTGGTTTTTCTATTCGAATGGACCACTCGCCTGCGGCAAGGCGACCCCATGGATCTCGCCCGGCTGCTCGCCAAAGTGCCCCGCCGGCGGCGCGTGATTATCGACGGAGATGGCAACTTCAACGACCCGATTCGCGTCGAGAACGACTACAATCACCGGGAACCAGCCGAGCGAGCTCTGTGGATGGAGGTTTGCCGCAGCCTTTCGGACAAGATCTGCCAGCCGACAACCCGGCCGTTGCGAAAAGACGTTCTTCCGTTTCTTTTCTACGCGTACAACCCGGCTTGGGAGATTCCCCTGGACTTCCGCGCGAAAGAATACGCGATGATCTATCTCGGGAACAGCAAGTTCCGATGGGGATCTATGTCCCGGGTGCTGCGGGCCATCGAGCCGGTTCGGGAGCGCCTTGGGCGCATAGCCTTGGTGGGGTGTGGCTGGGATGGTCTGCCCCCCTGGGCCGCCTTGATGAACATGGAGGATGCATACCGGGTAGACTCTGCCTATCTCCGGAAACTGTATGTCGAGGTGCTCCCTGCGGTCCCCTTCCATCAAGTCATTCCGTGGATGAGCAAAGCCGTTTTCAACACCATCCTGACCAGACCAACTTTCAATTACATGCGGCTCGTAACGCCGCGGTTCTTCGAGACTCTGGCTGCCAACACCATCCCACTCTTCGGGGTGGACGCGGAACATGTGGCGGATATCTATGGCCCCCAGGGCGTTGAGCTGGCGCTTTGCGCCGGCGCCTCGGAGCGGATCGCCGATCTCGTCCAGCGGCCGGACCGTTATGCGGAGCTCGTCTTGGGCATACGCAGGCATCTAACCGAGAACCACTCCCACGCGGCCCGGCTGCGGGAGCTGGTCGAGATCGTGGACAGCTGAGGCGTTCGACGTGGGCGGAGATAGGCAGGTTGCGACAAAAGGAGAACGGCGAGCGCCAGATCGTCCCTGAGGCCTGGGGGCGCAACCACATCGTATGCGGCTGATGTTCATTCATTGGGTCTATGAGGATCGGGGCAGCGCCCAGGACCTGCACAACTATGTGCTGGCGGCCCGCGAACTGGGACACGAAGTGACCCTCTACGGCCCACCCAGGCAAGGCTCTCCGTTCCACTATTCGTTGGACGTGGAGTCGGCCGACGCCTTGGTGTTTATTTTTGAGTGGACCAGTCAACTGCAGTTCGGCGGCCGCCTGGACCTGGCGCGGATGGTGGCCCGTTTCCCCCGCCGGCGCCGGGTGGTGCTGGATTGCGACGGCAAATACAACGATGCCATCTCGGTGGTGGGCGATTTTAATCACTCCGACGCCGCTGGCAGCCGCCAGTGGACCGAGGTCTGTGACAGCCTCTCCGACAAGATCTTCCAACCGACCATCCACCCCCTCCGCTCCAATGTGGGCACTTTCTTCTTTCACGCTTACAACCCGGCCTGGGAGCGGCCACTCGACTTCGGCAGCAAGGAATACGGGATGGTCTATGTCGGACACAACTGGTTCCGCTGGCGACCCCTCCACCGGGTGTTGCAGGCGGTGGAGCCGATACGGAACCGGGTGGGACGCATTGGGCTGGTGGGGCACGGGTGGGATTCGCCCGCGCCGTGGGCCAACCCCAGCATCATTGCGGATGCCTACTATACAAATCCAGGCTACCTGAAGAAGCTGGATGTGGAGGTGATGCCCCCGATCCTGTTCGGACAGGTCATCGAAACGATGGGCAAGGGCGTTTTCCACCCGGTGATTTACCGGCCGTTGTTCAACCATCTCCGCCTGGTCACGTGCCGCACCTTCGAGACGGCGGCTGCCAGCACCATCCCGCTGTTCGGCCTGGAGGAGGCCTACGTCCAGGAGATTTACGGCGAGCGCGCCGCGGAGCTGGTCCTGCAGGGCGATCGGCCTGAAGAGAAGATGCTCGACATTCTGGAGCGGCCCGGCTACTACGCTGGCATCGTGGAGGGCATGCGGCGGCGCCTGACAGAGCACCATTCCTATGCGGTGCGCATGCAGGAGTTGATTCGGATCATCGAGAACTGAGACCGCGATGATGACGACCGTCACAGAAATCCCGGTTCGGGCGCAGGCTGCGGCCCCCGCGGAAGCAACGATGAAGCTTCGCTACGGCATTAACGAAATCCAGAACTGGCGAAATTTCGCCCTGGGCCCCGGGCGCCAGAGCATTTGGGAACGTTGCCGGGAGGCCGGGACCAGCGTGGTTCGGATCCTGGTATACGACCAGGGCACTCCCGATCCGGCCGCGGAATGGCCGGCGTTTGCCGCCTGCCTCCGGGCCGTGCAGAGCCTTGGGGCCGTTCCCATGATTACCTTCAGCCGGTTTCCTGCGCCGTTCGACGACGCGGGCGCCATCGGCGGGTTTGCCGCGCGCTGCGAGGACATCGTCGGCCGGGCGGTCGAAGAGTGGGGCGGGGAGGCAGCGCGGGATTGGTATTGGTGCATCGGGCATGAGCCCAACAGCGAGTGGAGCGGCGCTCGCCTGAGCTTCGAGCAATACCGCAGGATCTACGAAGAGGTGGCCCCGAGAATCCGGGCGAGGCTGGCTCCGCACCTTGGATCCCGCAAGGCGCGCATCGGCGGACCGGCGGCCAACGGGTTCCTGCCTTTTTGGATGGACTGGATCTGGCGCTTCGTCCAGGAGATCGACAACTCACTCATCGGCTTCGCTTCGTGGCACTGTTACGGGGACTGGCGAGAGCCTGGCGCCTGGGGCGCCCCGACCGAGGAGCCGCTGTTCCGGGCGCTTCTCATGTCCCGCACCCGCGAGTACGAGTCCCGCGCGGCTGCCGTCAGCCGCCTGTTGCGAGATGGAGGGATCCTGAACGTCTGCGGCGAACTGAACGCGCATTCGCATCACGAAGGCCGGGTCAGTGGACCGTACAACCAGACTGTTTTCGGCGCTGCCTACTACGCCTCGGCCTTGTTGCACCTGCTGCGGGGCGGGGCGGATATGGAGTTGCTGCGGTCGGGCACCGACGACGGCGGGACCTATGGGATGCTCGACAGCCAGGGCCGGCCCACGCCCGTCTTTTTCGCGAAGAGTCTTTGCGCTCGCCACCTCCGTCGCGGTGACCGCCTGTGGTTTCCTCCGGCCTCGAGCGACGGGCTCCTTGCCGTGGTGGCGCGCGCCGAGGACGGGCGATGCGGCGCCCTGCTGGTCCATCAGAACGAAGGGCCCAGGACGTTTCCGGCTCCCGACTGGACCGCCGCCCTGGGGCATCCGCTGCGCCTCCTCAAGGTGGACCGCAGCGCGCCATACGGCCCCCTCGAGACTCCCTTCGACGGCGCCATCGCCTTCGACGGCTACGGAGTGGCCGCGCTCACGAATCAATAAGGGGCCGTAAACCCATGAGCACACGACTGGCGCAGTTCTCCCTGGCATTCGCGGCGGCGCTCCTTCCGGTGGCCCTCTGCGACGCATACTTGAGACGGATCGACTACAGATACACGCCGCTTCGCATCCAGGCTATCGATCAATGGAGCGAGTGGCGATACTTCCATGCTTTCCAGGACCGGCATTTTGTCTACGATCCGGATTTGATCTGGCGCCCGAGAGGGGGTGTTCCCCCTTTCAACTCCCACAGCTACCGTTACAAGGAGATATCCGTAGCCAGGCCCCTGGGGAGCTTCCGCATCTTCGCTATCGGCGACTCCAATACCTTGGGGTGGCTTGGAAACGGGGATTTCAACTGGCCGGACCGCCTGGAGGAGGTCCTGTCGCGGGGGAACCCGAATGTCAGCGTGATTAACGCCGGCGCATACGGCTACTCGTCGTTCCAAGGCGTGCGCCGGCTCAGGCAGGCGCTGCCGTTCCGCCCGGACCTAGTGCTGATCAGCTTCGGGCTGAATGATGCCATGAGGGTCACGATTTCGGACGCCGAGTTCGCCGCCAGAAGGATCCGCACGCTTCAGTTGGATCGGGCGCTGATGAAGCTCCGGACAGGCCAGCTTCTGCTGTCAGCGACGGACAAGCTGTTCTCGCGGGAACGCCGCGGCCTCATCCCGAGAGTGAGTATCGAAGAGTATAGGCAAAACCTGCGGGAGATGATCCGTATCTGCCGGGAAAACGACGTCAAGATCGTATTGCTGACCCGGCCGTTCACCGGGGACTCGCCGAACGAGTGGTGGTGGAAGAACTTCGGGCCGCAGTACAATGCCGCCGTGGTCGAGACCGGCGGCCAGGCGGGCGTCCCGGTGATCGACGTGTACGGACACTTCAGGGACAAGCCCCAGCACTTTATCGACGAATCTCACTTCACCGAGGAAGGATTCCGAGTGATGGCCAAGCTGCTGAGTGAGGGAATCAGACCGCTGTTGAACTAGCCCGTCGGCGGCCGGCGGAGGTTGCGAAAGTGAGGACCATCTATAGAAAAGCCGTTGCGGGGATCGCGATTACGGTGGTGTTCTTCGCGGTCTGCGAAGTCTGTCTGCGACTCGCATATTCCGTCAGAAACCGAAGGGCGGCCGCTGTCCTGCTGCCGTATGCTTTCGGGGACGATTACGGCCCGACGCCGCCGTGGCTGGAAGGCCTGAAGATCCTGGCGCCGGACAAGGACCTGTTTTGGAAGAACCGCCCGAACCTCACCCAGACCTACGTGGACGCTTTCGGGCCAGCGGGGAGCGTGGAGGAGAGGCTTGCCTTGCTCCGGCGTTTTAGCCCGAAGTTGCCGGAGGCTGCGAAAGGATACCCCGTCTGGAAGGTCCGGCTTAACTCGGAAGGCTACCGGCAAGAGGTCGTCCCTGGCGAGAAGCGGGCCACGGTGTTCCGGGTCGCCTGCCTGGGCGACTCCTGGACGTTCGGGATGAACGTCGGCCAGGATCAGACCTACCCTCGGCGGCTCGGCGAGCGATTGCAGAGGGAGTACCCCGGAGCTGAATTCGAGGTTCTCAACTTCGGCGTGCTGGGGTACACCTCCTACCAGGGTCTCCGATTGCTGAAGGACAAGGTTCTCGACCTGCGGCCGGACGTGGTCGTAATCGGATTCGCCATGAACGATTCCAAGGTCGCCGGTTACCGCGACAAGGACATGGCGGAGTGGATGAAACACCCGACTCTTGGCGCCAGAATCGAGCGGTTGCTGGAGATGAGCGAGAGCTACAAGTTGCTGAAGTACGTCGCCCTGCTCGCGAAGCACAGGCCGAAGTCGGTCGGGTCTTATCTGAAGGACGAGGGCGAGAACACAGTCACGGTTTTCGAGAAGCTGGAGCCCTGGACCCGGGTGGGCCTGCCGGACTACGAGCAGAACATCGCGGAGATGGTCCGTCTGGCTGGAGGTCGCGGCGCCGGGATCGTTTTGTTGTACAACGAGTTGTGGGAGAACGGAATGTATGAGGCCGTGCTAAAGCGGATCTCCGCCGCCGAGAGCGTTCCCTTGGTCTCCGGCAGCGCACTGCTGGCGGACGCGCGGCGACGCCTGGAGTCCGGGATAGAGCACCAGTTGAGCCTGGAGCCGGCTCCGGACCCGTCGCCGCCGCCCGGCCCGGAGGCGGCGGAGGTCATATTCCGGGTATTCCTGGGCCGAACGCCAGTGCCCAGGGCCGTCTACATGGTCGGGCCCCACCCAAGCCTGGGAGCCCTGGTTCCCAACAGGGTCGCCATGTACGACGACGGGACCCACGGGGACCAGAGAGCGGGGGACGCGGTGTGGAGTTACTCGGCCAGGCTCTCACCCGGCAAGCTGGTTCTCTACGTTTACACGAACAGTGGCCCGGAAGGGAAATGGGAGGGGCTGGACGTTCCGCAGATCCGCAAGTTCACCGTGCCGGGCAACGGAAAACGCGGGAAGGTCTACGGGCCGGTGGAGTCGTTCGGAAGGATTTACATGCAAGCCGATAGCTGGCATGCCGACGCCGAGGGTTATGAGTTGATCGCGCAGGGCGTGCTGGAGGCCATGAAAGGAATCGAGAACGTCAAGGAGTATGTCGGACGCACGCTATTTTCCCGCTTCTGAGAGTTGCCGCTCGTCCCCACAGGTTCCCGGCGGCCGGCGGCAGCTCGGAATCGCTTTTCTGGCCGGTAATTTCACGGCGTGGGCGGTGGTTTTTCTCTTCTTCCTGTTCACCGGCTACCGGATCGGCTTCTCCACCCTTTTCGAGGAACTTTGGGGAAGAGTCCTGGTGCCTTCCGAAAAGATTCTGGATCTGCCGGATCACATTGTGACAGAGCTGACCGCCCTGAACGGTGTACTGGACAACGCCGGCAACCCGACCGGGCAGCTCACTCACTACACCACCCTGGTGCATCCCGACGAGGACGTGGCCGTAGGCTGGTCCTTGAATCCAAACGCGCGCATCACGTTATACAAGCTCAGGGCCCTGAACCCCCTGAACCTCGATCCTCCTGTCCTCGCCCTGCGGTCGGAGGGCCGGATCTCCAACGCGCTTTCAGATTACATCCGGCGGGAGGCCCGGCTGGAGTATCGGTACACCGTCGGGCCCGACGGCTTCCGCACAACGGTCCCGGTCGTGCCGGGGGCACGCCAGATCCTCATGGTCGGCGACAGCGTTCTGTTCGGGGAAGGAGTAAGCGATGAGGGGACGATGGCCTCCCAACTGCAAGAACAGGTCGGCGACGACTTTCGTGTGGTGAACGCCGGAGTGGGCGGCTTTTCCGGCGAGCAGGCGCTGGCAATGGCAAGGAAAGCGTCGCGCCTGGGCCGTTACGATGCTCTCATCTACGTCGCTTGCCAGAACGACTTCATGCTGGAGGAAGGCGTTCCTTACAGCGTGCAGGCGAAACAGGTCCTCCAGAAGTTTGCCGCCGTAAGGGAGACCTTCCGAGGACGGGTGATTGTCCTGTTGGAACCGTATCTCCAATACGTCCTCGATGACATTCTCCGGAGCAGTGGGTGGTGGCGCGAGATGGTGACCGAGACGGATCGCTTGCGCCGCGAGATGCCGGCGGCGGCGCGTGAACAAGGCTTCGAATTCATCGATGGGACCGAGGTCTTCAGGGAGTACACGCGCCAGAGCGGAACGCTATTGGGAAGGTACGGACTATATGCGGACGACGCTCATCTGTCACCCTTGGGCAACAGGTTGGCGGCAGAGAAGCTTTACGAAGCCCTGAAGGCAATTGGATTGATCACTGAGACACGGAACTTCTCGCATTCATCGAAACGCGCAAGAAATGGACACGACGCCTCCCGCCAGCCGCGGGAGCGTCCAGAGCCTCAAGAGGCTCTGCTGCGCGGACAACGAGGCGGATAGCTGGTGGCATTTCGTCCTGATATCTCAACGCGAGCGCATCTGGGACTGGCTGCACGAGCCGGAAGCCCTGTTGAAGGCTGTATCTCAAAGGTTACCGAGGGGAGGCGGCAGGGAGTGAGTCCTGAGGCAGACGGCCGGTCCGGCGCCGGCGAGATCCCCATGCGGCTCCGCTACGGGGTAAATGAGGCGGATAGCTGGTGGCATTTTGCGTTGGGGCCCCAACGGGAGCGCATATGGGACCGCCTGCGCGAGTTGGAACCCCGCATCATCCGTATCTTCCTATTCGACAAGTCCACGCCCGACCCGGTGACCGACTGGCCGTCGTTTCGGGCGTACGTGCAGGCGGTCCTCAACTTGGGCGCCATCCCCATGATCACCTTCGCGCGCTCTCACCGGCCCATCCAGGACCCCCGCGGGGCGCGCTGGTTCGCCCAACGGTGCGCCGACGTGGCGTGGAACTCGATCGAGCAGTGGGGCGGGGAAACCGTGCGCGAGTGGTACTGGTGCGTGTGGAACGAGCCCAACAACTCCTGGATCGGCGGCGGGCTCCGTTTCGAGCAGTACCGCCAGATGTACGAAGAGGTGGCTTGGGGGGTTCTCCGCTGGCTCGAGCCGTGGCTCCACGGCCAGCGGGCCCGGATTGGCGGGCCATCCGTCGAGGGTTTCGACCCTTTCTGGATGGACTGGATCTGGCGGTTCGTCCACGAGGTTGATCCGTCGCTGGTTGGATTCGTCAACTGGCACCGCTATGCCGACTGGCGCGAGGATGGTGAAGACGGCGCGCCAGGCGACGGCTCGGTGCACCGGGCGCTGATCCTTTCGCAGACCCCCGACTACGAATCGCGGGCCCAGGCCGTGGCACACCATTTGAACGGCTCCGGCGTGCTGAACATCTGCGGTGAGTGGAACGCCCACTCGCACTACCTTCCACGGGTTCGAGCGCGTTTCAATCAGGCCCTCTTCGGGGCCGCCTACGGCGTCTCAGCGCTATTGCACCTCATGCGCGGCGGCGCCGACGCCGAGATGCTGTGGACCGGGACCGACGACGCCTGCGGCTACGGGGTTCTCGACAAGGACGCCGTCCCGACGCCCTTATTTCACGCCAAGAAGCTCTGCGCCCGGTACATCCGCTACGGTGACCAGATCTGCTTTCCCGAAGGGGAGCGCCCTCTTCCCCCAATCCAGACGGTTCTCGCCCGGGGACAGCACGGACGCCGCAGCGCCCTGTTCGTCCACCTGGACGACAAAGAGGCGACGTATCCGGTGCCCGAGCTGGCGGAGGGCCTGAAGGACTGCCGCATGCTCCTGAAGATCGACGGAGAAACCGGCGATCGCGTCTGCCGCGCGGACTGTGACGGCCTCCTCACCTTCCGGGGCTATGGGGTTGCGGTAATTACCAATCGCGAGCCGCATCCCGATGAGGCCCCGCCCGTGACCTGGTCATGAAGCTGCACGGCATCCTTCTGCCCGGAGAGCGCCCGCTGCGCGAGATCGTCTCCGATCTGGCAGCCGACGGCAGCTTCGGAGCACAGCCGGTCACCCTGACGGACCGCCGGCTCCTGCTGGCGACATCGCCCGGCGGCGAACTTCTAGGCCTCCGCCTGGACCAGATCACCGGGGTCAAGGCTGAGACCGCGGTGAGCGGAGGCTGGTTGGATCTCCGGCTGCGAGACTCCCTCCCACTGCGAATCCCCTACTCTGCCTCTCTGATCCAGCAGTTCTCCGAGCTGGCTCAGGCGATAGACCGCGCCCGCGAGGGGAGGTCTGTTCCAGCCGGCTTGCCGCCTGAGCGCCTGCGCTGCGAAAAATGCCGCCGCCCGCTGCCAGAGAAGGACGGCGTTTGCCCGGCTTGCGTCCCGAAGTGGGCCACGCTGGGCCGCATCGCCGCCTGCCTGACGCCCTATAAGGGGAGAGTGCTGGTGATCTCCCTCGCTTCCCTCCTGCTGACCGCCTCGTCGCTCTTGCCGCCCCTGCTGGTCCGCCGGATAGTGGACGACGTGCTGTTGCCGCCGCTGGGATCCACAGCCGCCCTTCGGCCTCGCCTCTGGTTACTCGGCTCGCTGGTGCTGACGTGGTTTGCTCTCCGGGCGTTCGCCTGGGGCGCCGAATGGCTGCAAGGCCGCACGGTTGCCTGGCTCGGAGCCCGGGTCACGGCTGACATCCGCAGCCGGTTGTTCCGCAAGCTGGAGATGCTCTCCTTGCGTTTCCACGACAAGCGGGCCGTCGGCTCGTTGCTGTCTCGCGTGACAATCGACTCCGGCACCTTACAGGAATTCCTGACACGCGGCCTCCCCCACTGGATCACCCAAGCGCTGACGTTTCTCGGGATTCTGGGCCTCATGGTCTCGATGTGCCCCTCTCTGGCGGTGGCGGTGCTTCTTCCCGTACCGCTGATGCTGGCCGGCGCGGCGGTGTCATGGCCGCGGCTGAACCTGCTGTACCAGAAGTGGTGGCGCGCGGGAGCGGGTATGTCCGCCCATCTGAGCGAGAGGCTATCCATCATCCGTGTGGTCAAGGCCTGTGCGCAGGAAAACTCCGAGATCGCGCGGTTTCAGGGTAAGAATGCCGCGCTGTTCCGAATCAACGTGGATACCAGTCGTGACCGGACTATCTGGTTCTCCTCCATCGGGCTGCTGACGCATCTTGGGGTGCTGATACTCTGGACCTACGGCGGCTGGAAGGTCCTGGGCGGGGATCTCACGCTCGGCACACTGCTCGCATTCTACAGCTACATCTGGTTGTTCTACGGCCCGGTTCAGTGGCTGGGGCAGCTGCACAATTCCATGACCCAGGCGCTGACCGGTGCGGAGCGCATTTTTGAGGTGCTGGACACGCCGGCGGAAGGAGAGATGGATCGGGCGACCAGGTCCCTGCCCAACCTTCGCGGCCAGCTCCGCTTCCGCGGCCTCTGGTTCGGGTACGACCCCGCCAAGCCCGTGCTGCGGGGTATCGATCTGGAAGTGGCCCCCGGGGAGGTCATCGGCCTGGTGGGCCGCTCCGGCGCTGGCAAGACCACCCTGATGAGCCTGCTCTGCCGCTTCTACGAAGCCGACCAGGGCGCCATCGAGGTCGACGGGGTGAACGTGCGGGACGTCCGTCTGGACGATCTCCGGAATCAGATCGGCGTGGTGTTGCAGGACCCCTTCCTGTTCAGCGGCACCATCGCGGACAACATCCGGTACGGGCGTCCGGGGGCCAGCTTCGGGGAAGTGCTGGAAGCGGCCCGGCTGGCCAATGCCCACGGGTTCATCCTGGGGCAGCCGGACGGCTACGACACGGAGGTAGGGGAGCGAGGGCAGCGGCTCTCGGGAGGGGAGAAGCAACGGATCGCCATTGCCCGAGCCATGCTGCGCGATCCGCGGATTCTGATTCTGGACGAAGCCACGTCGTTTCTGGACGCGGAGAACGAGGAGAAGATTCAGGAAGCGATCGGGCGGCTGGCGCGGAACCGGACGACGTTGCTCATCGCGCACCGGCTTTCCACGCTGCGGCACGCTGACCGGCTGGTGGTGCTCGAAGCAGGCCGGGTGGC
>Ga0247727_10006437_pt1 | contig 23111 bp, 18 predicted proteins | sample WisWelCaveWW1625_FD_202498 | JGI IMG/M metagenome (GOLD analysis project Ga0247727, IMG submission 202498) | Biofilm microbial communities from Wishing Well Cave, Virginia, United States - WW16-25 | ecosystem: Environmental > Aquatic > Deep subsurface > Groundwater > Cave microbial mat | place...
AATTTGACTGTTTTGAAGGTTACCGATAAAAAAAGGCCTGCTTTTCTGGCAGAAATACGTGAAAAAAAGTTGATTTAGGGGAAAAAGCTGCAATGTGGGTTAAAAACATCTGTCGCGGCGGAAAAGAGTCAAATTGACTCAGAAACCCCGACGCACTCAACACCACGAAGTATGTGTTCCAACCCAGGACGAAAAGACCAAGACGAAGCAAAACCCGCTTCCTGTATGATGTTTTGACTCCGCCTCGCTTCAAAGCGGAAGCGACAAACGCGAAAAAAACCAATATGCATGCAAGCGACAGGACCGGAAATCCATAAAATGCAACCTGATAAGTAAACTCATTCATACACGGTTACCTGAGCAGGAGTATTTTCCGTGACATGTATTCCTTGCCGCATCTTGCATGAAAAATGTAAATGCCTTCCGGAATTTCGCTGAGATCAGGAAAGTTGATTCCCGGTTTTAAGATGCCGGAAGAAATCAATTTTCCGGTCATATCTGATATTGCATAGTTGGCATCCGGATGAATTGTTCCGGAAGCAGGGAGGTATTTCACATTCACGGTTCCGCTACCGGGATTCGGATAAATTTCCAGATCCATTTCGGGTGTGTTGCCCATGCTGCGTGACAAAGGAGAAACCGCCGGCGGCGGACCCACAAGCTGCAATCCGCCCCGCTGGTCGCCGACAAGGCATGTGGTTTCCCCGGTGGAATCAATGATCCGGCAAGCGACGGTCGTCATTGACCCAAAATCATGCTGTACAAGCGAATCAATCAGAATGAATGTGGAACCGGGCAAATCAGAAATGCTGTCATATATCAAAATGCGACCATTAACTGTGCCGACAAGCAAATTGATATTTCCGTCGCCATCGGTGTCGGCGAATGCCGGAACTGAATGTCCGTCGGAAGTGGTTCCTCCGCCATCCCAATTCACCTTCACATTTCCCAGTGTGTCAGGAACTGCTGAGAATGAAGGTGCGGAGCCGCTTCCCGTATTTTCATGATAATGAATGTAACCGCGATGGTTGCCAATCAACAAGTCAAAATCGCCATCGCCGTCAAGGTCAAAGAAAGCCGGTTTGCTCATCAATCCGGCATCAATTCCCATATATTTTTTTGACACAAATGAAAAATTCGCCGGATTCCCGGGCGGGGCGACATTTTCGAAATAGACCAACGTTCCAATGACATTGCCGAGGAGCATGTCGTCATCCCCATCGTTATCAAGATCTGCGAATGCAGGTGCATAATAATTCAGACTGTCGAGATTGGTATCGGCAGAAATGGTTAAAAAATCTTCATCAATCAGCTTAAAATCAGGCCATTGCGCCGTTCCCTGGTTCCGATACAAGTGTAAGGAGGGGATATTATTCCCGCTGACGGAATCATAGATGCCATAATTCCCAATGATAAAATCGGCCAATCCGTCTCCTTCATAATCAAAAAAAGCAGCTGACGAATTTGAACCCACTTCGATCATGTCATTCTGAAAAAATCCCTTTTCACGGAATTCAAAAACCGGATTGGAAGTGGATCCCGTATTCTCATAATACCAAACGCCCTCCCTGTTGTCGGAAACACTGCCCGGATAATTTGGAGCTGCAACCAGATCTTTCGCCCCATCATGATTCATATCTGCGAAAAAAGCCGCAGGAAAAAGCGGAATGTTGATCGGAATACCAGCAGACGGAAAGTTCAATTCCACGGAGTCAAAATGTGCGATGGATAAACTGCCGGAATTTCGAAGCGCATACAATGAATTGCATCCGAAATCACCGACGAGAACATCCTGAAGTCCGTTTCCATCCAGGTCGAGCGCAAGTATGGTCGAACCGGAATGAGGAGGCGTCGTTTTCATCCCCGCGCCACATGGGTTATCACCCAATATGGCATTGCAAGTCGCAGGACTCTCATGAAAATGACCAAAACAAAAGGACTTCACGGCGAACCTGGTGCTGTCAAATCCCCAGGATGAGTCGGGACTGATATTCCTGTGGAATTCGATCACACTTCCTAATAGTTCGAATGTGAGAATGTCAACAGCGGTGTCGCCGTCAATGTCAGTTGCGGCAGGCATATCGTTCGCTGCGGAATACATTTCCAGCAGGGGGGGGTAATCCGTTCTGACGATGCTGTCCCACAATTCAAATTGCAAGTAGCCCAGATCCCCGAGTTGGCTCCTGAACACCCTCACTTTGGAATTGAGAGTGCCTGTGAACAGGTCTTCATATCCGTCCTGATCAAAATCTGCCTCCCGGATCCAGCCTGCCAGATTCCCGGGAAGGCTGTCTATCCAGTCCGGCACATAGGTGTAGTCCAGCGCACCCGGTCCGCCATGACTCACAAAAGGCATTGCCACATTTCCCGTGCGGTCAAAAATGATGAGATCAGATTCGCCTTCGTTGTCAAGGTTGATGGAAGAAAACTGTGCGTTGTGCAATCCGCCGGCCCAGGCGTTTTTCAGCAACTTTCCATTGTGCCTGACTTTGATATCAGATTTGAGAAACAGATTCTGGGAAAAGCATTGAGAGAAGATGAGACAAATGAGTGGGAAGAAACACCTGAACATGCCCGCATGATTTTTTTAAATTTACCAACAATGGAATTGTCGGCAAAACTACGCGAATCATTCGGAGAAAGGAGACTTGTTGCATACGATTCAAGGAAGATCAAAGGGGGGGAAATTTTCTTTGCTATTCCGGGTGTACAGGACGGAAATGATTTCGCCGGTGAGGCTCTGGATCGGGGCGCTGCGTTTGCAGTTGTGGACAAGGCGGCGGTATTGCGGCCCGGCGACGATCGTTTTATTGTAGTGAGCGATGCCTTGATTCAACTGCAGGCTCTCGCCCGGTATTATCGCCGTCAATTCCGGATTCCGGTTTTGGGCCTTACCGGAACCAATGGAAAAACCACAACCAAAGAGCTCCTGTCAGCCTGTCTCGCAACGACTTTCAGAACGCATGCAAATATTGGCAATCTGAACAACCAAATCGGAGTTCCGGAAACCCTGCTTGCCATGCCTCCGGGAACCGAATTCGCAGTGATCGAAATGGGCGCCAGCAAACCCGGAGACATTGCTGAATTGTGCCGGATAGCTGAACCGACAATGGGTTTGATCACAAATATCGGCACGGCTCACATGCAGGGATTCGGGGATGAGGATAGTGTAAAAAAGACGAAAGGCGAATTGTTTGATTTCATCATTTCCACCGCCGGAAAGCTTTGGGTGAATGAAACAGATCTCAATGTAAAGGGGCTTGCGGCAAATGCAAACTTCCGTTGCAGTTATGGAGATAGTGACAGCGATTTTCGAATGTCAGATTTACAGATATCATCCTCCGGACTGAAAATGAAAATTTCAGGGAAAGGTTTATGGGAAGCGAAGCAGGTGGAAAGTCATCTCGGGGGAGAACACAATGCGATCAACATTCTGGCCGCGTTTTCCGTTGCGGTTGGATCCGGAGTGAATCCTGTGCTGGCAGCAAAGGCGATTGGAGAATTTCAGCCGCGATCAAACCGGTCGCAATGGCTGGAATCGGGTGAAACCCGGATTTTCCTTGATGCATACAATGCCAATCCCGATTCTATGCGGGCGGCGATCCGGTTCATTTGCGAAGTTTCGGAAACGAAACCGGTTCTGATCCTAGGCGATATGAAAGAACTTGGCGGGAAAGAAGCAGACTATCATTCGGAACTTGGGCAGTGGATGAATTCACTCCCGGTGGGACAATTGATCGCGGTGGGACCGCTCATGAAACACGCCGTGGAATCTTTCCGGGGAAAAGTTATCTGGTTTGAAAATGTTCAGCTGGCAAAGGAACTTGCAGGTGAAATATTGAAAAAGCCGGGAATGGCATTGATCAAAGGTTCAAGAGGAATGGAACTGGAAAAGCTTTTGGATGGATTCGGGCGTTGATTGGGGGGCAGGGCTGGGTGAACGGCGTGAAACGGGAATTGTCTTCTTCTCACTCATTCGTGAAATTGGTGTCTCCTATTCTGCCTCCGTCTTCATCATCCTCAGCCCTGCTTCCTTCACCCCACACAAATCGCGGTCTAGCATATATGGCTCAATTGTAAATTGGTAATCTCCGGTTTCAGACAAGACCTGGGCATCGCTGAGGGGGAATTCAAATTCCGCTCCGTTTCCTGCGGATTCTCCAAACCAGTTTCCTTCAGCATCCATCAATTCCAACGGAAACAAAAATTCACTTTCCTTCCCGGAAGGGGAGGTTGCGTGAAGCCGCACATAGAGATTTGAATAGGAATAATCTCCGTTCATCGTGACCATCAGGAACAATTGATGCAATTCACCTCTGCCGGGATTGTTTGTGATCAATTCGATCTTCTCATCCATTCCCCAGCATTCGTCGTCCAATTCCAAGCGCGATTCGATTGACGGTTTGTTGCATCCCGGATGGAAGGCAAACAATGAATATGCTGCAAAAATGGAGAAAGAGCGAAAATATCGCTGGAATTCAGGGTTGAGGCGGCGGGGCATCGTTCCCAGGTTTCTTGGGACCATCATTTCTTCCACGACCACGGTTGCGGTTGCGGCGGTCGCGATTTCCGCCGGATCGCGGGCCTTGCCCCTCAGGTCTTTCCCGTGGCGGACCTTGCCGCTGTCCGCCTTGTTGCTGGCCAGAAGTATTCTGTTGGCGGGGATTGTTTTGCTGGCCGGATGACGGACGGCGTTTTTGCCTGCGCTGCGGATCCCTCGTTAGCTTCGCCTGCCCGACGGTGTCGGCATAGTCAATCGGCTCGTCCTGCGGGAGGACATCGTCTTCTTTTCTGATGGCACGGAGCGAGGCCGGCTTTCCACCGCGTCGGTTCAATTCCATCATTTCCCATGCCAGTTCGGCGCTCACCGCTACCCAGGATTGTTCAGTTTCGTAGCTGAACCACATCACCCGTTTGAAAATGTCTGTCTTCTGCAGGATTCCCCTCCCCATTTCCGTTTCGATCACATGCACTTTTGGTATATCCTGAAGGGCATCCAGGTAGGTGTCAAGTTCGTAATTGAGACAGCATTTCAATCTTCCGCACTGCCCGGATATCTTCATCGGGTTGAGGGAAAGATTCTGGTATCTCGCCGCACCTGTAGCTACCGATTTGAAATCAGTAAGCCAGGTGCTGCAACACAGTTCACGGCCGCATGAACCGATTCCACCCACCAGGCCCGCTTCGAAACGCAATCCGATCTGTTTCATTTCGACGCGAATCCGGAATTCCTCAGCAAGTACCTTAATGAGCTGGCGGAAATCCACGCGCTTGTCGGCGATATAATAAAAGGTTGCCTTGGTGTTGTCGCCCTGGAATTCGACATCACTGAGCTTCATGTCGAGATCCATATTGCGGATAATCTCCCTTGTCTTGACGAGAGTGTCGTGTTCCCTGGCTCGCGCTTTTTTCAAAGAGCCGAGGTCTTCATCGTTTGCGTGACGGTAAATTTTCCTGACCTTTTCGCTTTGTTCGCGAACCTTGTGCTTCTTCAATTGAAGTTGCGCAAGAACGCCGGAAAGGGAAACCTGTCCGACATCAAATCCGCGGTCGCCTTCGACGGAAACGATATCTCCTGTAATCAGCGGCAAGCTGTTCACATTGCGGAAAAAAGCTTTGTGGGTGTTCTTGAACCGGATTTCGTAAACCTCGGCCGTTGCCTCGGTTCCGGGTGGCAGCAAATTGGCAAACCAGTCAAAGGAATTCAATTTGTTGCAACCACCGCTCGAACACCCGCCATTGTTGTTACATCCCTTTGGCAGCGTACTGCAACCTCCGGTACTACACGATTGACATGACATAATAGGGAATGCGAAGTTAGCACATTCAGCAAGAATTTCAGGCAAGCACCTTGCCGTGCAGCGCAGCGTTGATTTTCAGGCACAAAACGCTGAAAACCAGGTGGGAATTGGCATTCCTGGAAACGTGATTCAAGGAATCTTCAGTCTGCCTGACCATTTCCTCTATCACCGGAATGTTCAACAGCTTGCTGAATTTGAAATGGAATTCCTTTTCATCTTCGGAAATCAGGGCCAGTTGTTCCTGCTGAAAAGAAAACAACATGGAATCGCGGAGCTTGCTTACGGCATAACCGAGGAACATTTTCTGGAATTCCCTTTTCTCTCCTGCAAGACCTTCGGACCAGGCATGAATTTTTTCATAGTCGCCTTCATAGCAATTTCTCAGCCAGGTCTTATATAGTTCCAATATATTTTGATTCGTCTCTTTCACCAGGTGATCGGCTCCGGAAATGCTTCCGTCGGCGATCTGCGCGATTTGCCTTGCATCGGGTTCGGAAAGTTTGTGCTTTTCCATCAGCCGGCTGACAATATCGTCTTCCGGGATCCTGTTCATCACCAGGCGCTGACATCTGGAGCCAACGGTGGCAAGGAGTTGCGCCGGATCACATACTGTCAGAAGGATATGTGTTTTTTCGGGCGGTTCTTCCAGCAATTTGAGGAAGGCATTGGCAGCCTGAATATTCATCCTTTCGGTATTCCAGATGATGGCGATCTTCTTTTTTCCTTCGAAAGCTTTCAAAGCCATTTTCCGGCGGAGATCCCGGATTTCCTCCACTCCGATGATCAGTTGCTTGTTTTCGCCTTTGTTGATAGCAACCCAATCTGCCATATTGATAAATGGATTTTCGAGGAAGGCAGGCCGGAACATCGAAAAGTAATCTTCGGTTTTCCAATGATGTTCTCCTTCTTTTTTCTGGACGATCGGAAGGATAAAACGAACATCCGGATGAATTGTCTTTGCCGTTTTCCGGCAGGCAGAACATTCTCCGCAAGAATCACCGGCAAGCGGCGATTCGCAAAGCAGGTATTGGGCAATGGCCAAAGCGAATGCCAGTTTTCCGCATCCCTCGATTCCTTTCAGCATCAGAGCATGCGGAATCCGGTCTTCAGCGACTGATCGGAAAAAGGCGGTTTTGGCCTTTGTTTGACCGGGAATGCTTGCAAATTGCACGGCTCAAATCTAATGAATTCGGATTCTGCGAAAAGAAGAGGTTTTTCACATTTCCTTGCTTTTTCGTTTCGAAATTCATTCACTTCGAAAACCCCTTGACTGCGGTTCGCTTTTTGTGAGGACTCAGGAGGCAATTGATAGCTTGAAAAACATCCTGAAACATTACCTTCTTCTCCTCTTCAAATTCTGAAAGTCGTTTTTCAATTCCTGCAAATCCCAATGAAAGCTCCCTCATCAATCCAAAAGCCCGAATAATTTTGATGTTTACATCAGGGAACCTCTAAAAACACAGATTTCGAGGCGGGCGTGCAAGTGAAAAGCGGAGTTTACTGAGGTAAATGAGCATTTTCACTTGGAGCCCAACGAAGAAATTCGCAGTTTTTAGAGGTTCCCATCAATTGCTTTCTCGTTTCGCAAAACACTGGAAACCAACCCAAACCATGAGAGAAAAGTGGTCAGAGAGCAAGTGTCAGTTGTCAGAAATCCGGAGTCAGTTGTCAGTTGTCAAAAGATCCACCCTCGAAACAACGAATTTTATCTGACGACCCCTGTAAATTTGGATTCAATTTTTCAGGGGCAGACTGACGACTCCCTTTATGATTTCTGATATCTCCCTTTCTGATTTCTGACATCTCCCTTTCTGATATCTAACATCTCCCTTTCTGACTCCTGATTACTACTTCCCCCACCCCTCGCGGTCCAGACTCCGGTATTGAATCGCCTCCGCGATGTGTTCTGCCCTGATCTGATTGCTGCAGCCGAGGTCGGCGATCGTCCGGGAGACACGTAGAATCCGGTCGTATGCACGCGCCGACAATCCGAGTTTTTCCATTGCCACCAAAAGAATTTTCTTTCCCGATTCATCCAGGCGGCAATGGATCCGTTGCAGCCCTGGCGTCATCATGGCATTGTGAAATACTCCCGGATCACCAGAGAATCTGCTTGTTTGAATCGCTCTTGCCGCAACGACCCGTTCCCGGATCGAAAAACTGCTCTCAGACAAATGTTCCTGTTGAAGGCTGCCAAGGTCCACCGGAGTTACTTCAATGTGAAGATCAATCCGGTCAAGCAGCGGTCCCGAAACTTTTCCGAGGTAGCGATGTACCTGTGCCGGACTGCATGAGCAGTCTTTATCCGGATGGTTGTAGTATCCACACGGACAGGGGTTCATGCTGGAGATCAGAACAAAATTCGCCGGATAATCAATTGCGAATTTTGCACGCGAAACGGTCACCTTGCGCTCCTCCAGGGGCTGCCGGAGAACCTCGAGGACATTCCGTCTGAATTCCGGCAATTCGTCGAGGAACAATACGCCATTGTGAGCGAGAGAAATTTCTCCGGGCTGGGGAGATCCTCCTCCGCCAACCATAGCGACATCGGAGATGGTATGGTGCGGCGAGCGGAAAGGGCGGCGGGAAACAACGGCGCTGTTTCCCTGAATTTTTCCTGCTACCGAATGAATCTTCGTCGTTTCCAATGCTTCTCCAAGCGTCAGTGGCGGAAGAATTCCGGGAATGCGTTTCGCGAGCATTGTTTTTCCCGCACCTGGTGGACCAATGAGCAGAACATTGTGGCCACCTGCGGCAGCGATTTCCAGGGCCCGCTTCACATTCTCCTGACCTTTTACATCTCCAAAGTCTTCAGGATGCTTCAGGGATTTGTCTTCAAACATTCCCGATATGTCGCATACAATAGGATTGATTTCCTGCCTGCCCCGCAGGAATTCCAGGGCATCGCGGAGAGTTTTCACGGGAATCACTTCGAGGTGATTTACGATTGCAGCTTCCATGCCGTTGGCTTCCGGCACGATGATGCCGCGGAATTTGTCCTTCCGGGCTTGAAGGGCCACGGGCAAAACGCCACGGACGGGCTGTATCGTTCCGTCAAGTGACAGTTCACCGACCATGATCCATTCTGACAGCTTTTCACGGCTGATTGCATTCTTCGAAGCCATCAATCCCATTGCGATGGGCAGGTCCAGTGTAGATCCTTCTTTCTTGATATCTGCAGGAGCAAAGTTGATGGTTGTCAAGCCCTTGTTGTAATCAATGCCAAGATTTGACATCGCAGTTCTGACACGGAATTTGCTTTCCCGGACTGAATTGTCCGGCAATCCGATCATGCGGATACCATAACCTCCCTTGTGATGATTGACTTCGACGGTAATCGTTCGTGCGTCAATTCCAAACACAGCACTTCCAAATGTTTGTATAAACATGATAATTGTTTGAATGTGATTTTTCTCCCCTGCGACTGCATGGGAAGAGTTTGTTAACGCCGGTTTAAAATTACCGGGCGAAAGAATCTACATAAGTAGCGTAAGGCGCCTTCTGTGGAACGGCAACGATAAACAATTCAGTTGCCTCTTCTGCTTGTATTGCAAGTTTTGATTCGCCGGTCACTTTCAATACGTCACCGGGTAATATTTTCTGTCCAGCCTGGATCGCAGAACCTGAAATCATACAAATCAGAGAATCATATGGATTGTTCCATCCGATTTCATGATTCCCAGGTAACAAATCTGCTTTTTTCATTTCTGCCGGAGCATCCATCCTGACCGGGGAATTTTTCCCGACAAGGGAGGTAATTTTCATCCCATTGGAATTCGACACTCCGAAGTCACCGGGGCGATAATCGTCATAGCTTGCAGGATTCCCCAGGCTTTGTGCAAGACCTGGATCAAACCAGATCTGAAAAATCGCAGAACCTGGCAGAATACGTTCAGCATGTTCTACTCCACTGCCGGACCTGATGATCTGCAGGCATCCGGCATGCAAGGGAAGCCATTTGGCCAGGATGGTATCATAATGCTCAATGCTGCCTTTCAGAACATATGAAATGATTTCAAATCCTTTGTGAGGATGCAAATCAATGAGACCGCCGGGAACACTCCAGGCATGTGCCCAATAAAACAGCGTGGAAAAAGGCTCGAAGCCACCCCCTTCATGCGGAAAGGGGATCGGTTTGTGTTCTTCGATTTTGCCACCGTCAAAAGATCCGCTTCCCTGCCGGCTGACAGGCATATATTCAATTGACATGTTTCACCTCCCGCATTTCCAAAGCTTTGTGAATCACATTCCGCAACAGGATCGAAATTGCGGGATCGAGTGATATCGCAGGCGAAAATGTAATGGACCCCGCATTGAACACAATGCCGCCTCCCGGATGAAAATAATATCCGAGGTCAGCTCCGCCTTCGCCAGTCCAGTTTATTTCCGGATCCGGATAGACTTGTCCCCGTCCAAAATCCTGAGGATTCAATCCTTTTGCAACTGTCACCCAATTGACGGGTGTTTGAGGTCCCGTGACATCGTATTCCAGTCCGGATGCCGCGCCTTCCCGGAATCCGCCAAAAAGAAAGGCAAGTTTGTCGCCAAATGAGCCATATTCCACCAGGGGATCATGGGCTTTGCTTTTTTCCCCGAACAAGTCGCCATTTTGCAACCCGCTGCCTTTCAGAATCCAGCTTGTGTCTGACTTGACCTGATAGGGCGCATACGTATGCATAGCATGTAAATTTGAATGCGTTCCGAACAGTCCTGTCAGCTTCGTGTTTTTCTGCAACCAATGATGTCCATGGTCGTCTTTGTCCACGGAAATCGTTTGCGTTTCCGGATCGGCAATGATGCTCCAGAATGCGGTGTTGCCCGACAGGATCATCACCGATCCACCGGAGTCCAGGAAATCGGAGACGTTTGTATACATGCCTGCGGTCCAGTATTCGGAATGGTTCCCAATGATTATCAAATCGTATTTCTGCATCCAGCCATCATCGTGGTTCAGATCGGATTCCGCGCAAACGTCAAATTCAATTTTTTCCGAATTCAGGAAATCAATGACTTCGCGGTCAACATTGGCAGCGTGATAAAAAAACGGATAATTGGCCACAGACGGTTCCAGGTACGGATCAGACAAGGGACAAGGCCTGACGAGGTTCACTGCCGTACTGCGGTTTGCAGTGTACAGGCTTTGTCCGCCCCAGCAATTGTATGCCGACCAGGTATATACGGGAAATGAATACAATACCCGTTTGCCGGGTTCCCGCGACCGCAGAAAATAACTGCACCTGGAAACCAGGTCTCCGGATTTTGCTTCTATGATTTTCCATCCGGGCCGGATCTGACCGGTCGCGATGACTGCGATTTCCGGAAAGCCGGCGCCGGAATCGGAAGAATTGAAGTCTATTCCCGAAAATCCCGCCGCAACAGTTTTTTGCCATTCCGCTTTGCTGCTGTCTGGATAATTCCAGAGCCTGATGGTCACCGAATTCCCCTCGCCGATACTTCCATGAATCCTGATACTGTCACCCGGAAATCCGGAGATCTGCGAAGAATAAATCCAGAGATGGGAAAAATTATTGTGCCGGAAATTGAACAGCGACGTACTCCAGGAGAACATATGATAAAATTTCATTGCGAATACGAAGCCGGATGCAGATGCTGCGATGGCGAAAGCCGCGACCGGCAGCCATATTTTTCTGCGGATTTTCAATTGAATTCCGGTTTACCTGATCAGCGACCCGTTTTCGACCGCTTCATGCGGACCGACAAAATTCAGTTTTCCGCTGCTGTCTTCAGCAAACAGAAGCATGCCTTGTGATTCAACGCCTTTGATCAATCGCGGTGCAAGATTCAAAAGGATTGTTGCCTGTTTCCCGACGAGGTACTGAGGATCGTAAAATTCTGCAACACCGGAAACGACGGTTCGTTTTTCGACGCCGGTGTCAATTTCGAGTTTCAGGAGCTTATCTGCTTTCGGCATTTTTTCTGCGGAAAGGATAGTTCCAACGCGGATGTCCATTTTTTGGAAATCCTCAAAACTGATCAGTTCTTTCACTGGAATGGATTTGGTTGTATTGACTATCGGAACTTCAGGTTTCGCGGCCTTTAGTTTTGCAAGCTGTGCTTCAATGGCATCGTCTTCAATGCGGGTAAACAAGTGACCGGCTTCACCGACTTTCCAGCCGGGTTTCAGCAATTCGCCACGCAGGGCGGCATCCCAGTCGGTGGGATTTATCGAAAGCATCCCGCCGAGTTTTGTGGAGGTTTCGGGCAGGAAGGGGGCAAATGCAACAGCAGCAATGGCAGTGAGTTCAAGGGAAAATCTCACGATGGCTTTCACTGCATCGGGATCGTCATTGACGATCTTCCAGGGTTCGGTTTCTGCCAGGTGGCGGTTTCCGATTCTCACGATTTCCATGCATTCGCCGAGAGCATCACGAAAACGGAATTTCTCTATGTTTTTGCCTGCCGAATCCAGCAGCTTCCGGGCTTCGGCAAGAAGGGCGACCTGAACATCGTTGAATGTGCCGACCGGGACTTTTGCTCCGAAGTTTTTCTGAGTCATCACCTCAACACGACGGACAAAATTTCCGAGGTTGGCAAGGAGTTCATTTGCATTTCGTGACTGGAAATCTTTCCAGCTAAAGTCGTTGTCCTTGTTTTCCGGCATGGTTGCGGCGAGCACATAGCGGAGTACATCTGATTTACCGGGAAAATCCTTTGCGAATTCATTTACCCAAACTGCATGATTCCGGGAAGTGGAAAGTTTTTCCCCTTCGAGATTGAGGAATTCATTTGCAGGTACGTCATCCGGCAGATTGTATTCGCCCTGACCCATCAAAATGGCCGGGAAAATGATGCAGTGAAAGACGATGTTGTCTTTGCCGATGAAATGAACGAGAGCGGTTTCCGGATCTTTTTTCCAGTACTGTTCCCAATCGGCAGCGATTCCTTTCTTCTTTTGTTGTTCTGCCCAATCCTTGGTAGCGGAAATATATCCGATCGGAGCATCGAACCAGACATACAGAACTTTTCCTTCCGCGCCGGGGAGGGGGACAGGAATTCCCCAATCAATGTCCCGTGTGATGGCCCGCGGTTGCAGTCCTTCTTTCAGCCAGGACTTGCATTGTCCATACACATTGGATTTCCATTCCGGATGGCCGCGAAGAATGAATTCTTCAAGTCTTTCCTGGTATTGGTTTAATGGCAGAAACCAGTGTTTGGTTTCTTTCAGAACGGGTTTGCTGCCGGATACTGTGGAAACCGGATTGATAAGATCTGTTGCATTGAGAGAACTTCCGCACTTCTCGCATTGGTCGCCGTAAGCCGAATCGTTGCCGCATTTCGGACAGGTTCCTTTGACAAAACGATCGGCCAGAAACATCTCTGCCTTTTCGTCATATAATTGTTTTGTAGATCGCTCTTCCAGCAATCCTTTCTCATGAAATTGAAGGAAAAATTCCTGGGCAGTTTGGTGGTGGATGGGATGGGAAGTGCGGGAGAATACGTCGAAACGGATGTTCATCGCCTCAAACCCTTCCCGGATCACGTCATAGTATTTGTCCACCAGGGCTTTCGGACTTACGCCTTCTTTCCTTGCCTGAATGCTGATGGCGGCCCCATGTTCATCAGTTCCGCAGACGAACAGAACGTCTTTTCCGCGGGAACGAAGATATCTGACATAGATGTCAGCGGGCAGGTAGGCGCCGGCGATATGACCGAGGTGAAGACCTCCGTTTGCATAAGGCAGGGCAGAGGTTACGGTAAATCTTTTGACCTCCTGCAGGGTTTTTTTCACCTGCCAAAGATAAGGCGGGTTTTCCGTACATTCGTTGAAATGCGGCCCATCCTTAAGGTATCGGGTATCAGGGACTTGCAAGACGCGAGGTACTGCGCCGCAGTTGGTATTTCTCTTCTTGGTTTCAATCTTGACCGGAACGATCCCGGCTTTATTCATCCGGATTCTGTAAAGGAAATTTCTTCCTGGCTCAGCGGTCCTCAACTCATCGGCGAATTCGGTTACCAGACTCCGGACGAAATAAATTCTGATTGCAAAACTTCCGGTCTCGCGTATGCATCGGTTCCCGGAGATTACCTTCCCGCTTTTTCCAATGAAATCCATTTTCCATTGATATTCAGAACAGGGGATGCTATCAAAATCCGGGAACTTTTCCGGAAGGTGAGTGGCAAAACCATTTGGTTTGAAAGGGAAGATTCTCCGCATATCCCGGAGAATATGATCAGTCATTGTCTGATCGTCAGCAACGATCCATCTGCCACATGGTCGCGGATGGAGAAACTCGGACTCCGGCCTTTTGCGCTTTCGCCCGGATCTTTCGTGCAGGATGCATCGGGATATATTGATTACATCAGGTGCGACAAGATGCTCGAAACGTTTTCTATCGTCGCAGGTCATTGATTGTAATATCATAGATTCATCATTGGCTATTCAGCATTCCCTCGTTCGAAAAAGAAAAATATCCGCGCTCGGAAACAATCACATGATCCAGAAGCGGGATGTCGAGCAAAAGGCCCGCATCCCTTATTTTTGCTGTGATTGATATATCAGACTGGCTGGGATTGACATTCCCTGAAGGATGATTGTGGACGACAACGATTGCGCTGGCAAGGTATTTCAGGGCTTCATGAAAGAGTATCCGCATGTCAATGATGGTTGCATGCATTCCGCCGGTGGAAATGGTCTTCTCCGCTTTGATTTCGTGGGCACGGTTGAGAAACAAAGCGATGAAATATTCGGTCTGATAGTGGCCGATCTTGTGCATCATATATTTGCCGATGTCACCTGAATCTGTGATCCGGACCTTAAAATTTGCTGCAGCCAATTTGCGGCGCCCCAGTTCAAAAGAAGCAACCAGTTTCATTGCTTTTGCCAGTCCGATTCCCGGAATTTTCTGAAAATCCTGGATGGAGGCCTTGGAAAGTGCGGTAATGCTTCCGAATTCGCGCAAAAGGTTGCGGGAAAGCTCCAGTGCCGATTCTTTTCGGTTTCCGGAAGAAAGGATGATGCCGAGCAATTCGGCATCAACCAGCGATTCAATGCCTCTGGCAAGTAGTTTTTCCCGTGGCCGCTCTTCTACGGCAAGTTCTCTTATTGATTTGTGCATTTCCATCCCGGGATCCAAATGTATCCGGAGCCGGAATGTGGAAAAACGGAAAAGATTGGCCCGAAGGTAACAAAGTGGGAAGCAAAAAACCCGGCAAAAACCGGGTTTTCAGTATGATTGGATGTGATTTTTGGTCACAAAGTGGCGACGTGCCTTGTGAGCTTGCTTTTCAGGTTGCCGGCTCTTTTCTTGTGAAAAAGATCGCGCTTTGCATTGCGGTCAATCAATGAAATCACCTCGGTAAGCAGCTTTTCAGCTTCCTGTTTGTCCTGGGTTCCGCGCAACTTTTTGATGGCTGAACGCATCGAAACGATCTGAAAGCGGTTCCGCAGTCTGGCAGTTGCATTTTGCCTGATTCTCTTCTTCGCCTGTGGATTATTAGCCATAAGGTATTGGTAATGAATAAACCTGGTTTTTTAGGGACTGCAAATATAAGGGGAAATGAATGAAAAGGAAACCCGTGGAGAACAGGTTTTTTTAGTCCGATTCGTGAAAATGTCGTATGCCATTGGTATCCATGGAAAGCTAAAATCGGCAAAATCCCGTTGAATGAGTATATTTATCTGTTTGTTCGGGCACCACGCAACGATGATGAGTTCAGGATTGAAAGGAATGCAGTGGTATCGCTATCTCTTGCTTTACCGGATTCCTTGCCTGCTGCTGTTCCTCCTGGGACTCGCAGGCAGCGGGAAAGCAACGCATATTGTCGGCGCCGAACTGTATTATGAATGCTACAATCCTTTTACTGATGAGTATGAAGTGACACTGATCATGTACCGGGATTGCGCCAAAGGTGAAGCTCCGTTCGATCAGACTGTCAACCTTTTCATTTTTCCGACTACCAGTCCGAACTCCTATTGGATTGAGCAATTGTTTCTGCCACCCATCACCAAGATTGAACCTACAGGATGGGATTCCTGTGTCGGAACTCCCGGCAGTCTTTGTGTGGAAAGAGCCGAATACAAAGCAAAGATCAAATTGCCTGACCGCGTTGGCGGATATGAACTTGCCTGGGCAAGATGCTGCCGGAATGCTGCCATTACCAACCTTCACGATCCGCTGGCACAAGGCGCAACATTTTACATTCATGTGCCGGGTTCAGAGCTTGCCAATTGCAATTCCAGCCCGGTGTACAACAAAAGGCTGCCGGTTTTCATATGTGTGAACCAAACATTTGATTTCGATCATTCGGCAAAAGATACCGATGGCGACAGCCTGGTGTATTCGATGGGAACCCCATATACCGGTGTGAACTTTCTGGGATGGGGAGCATCGAATCAGCAAAACGGAAATCCCCCCCCCATCGTGGATGTCTCCAATCCCATGGGTCCTCCGCCTTACAATTCTGTGAAATACTCCGGCGGAAGTTACACACCTTCCGGTCCTTTTGGCCCGGGAACCGCAACCATCAATGCCGCAAGCGGATGGCTGACTTTCCATCCCAAACAAATTGGAATATTCGTTGTGGCGGTATCGGTGAAAGAATACCGGAACGGTGCTTTCCTTTCGGAGAACAAGGTGGACCTTCAGGTGCATGTGATCAAATGTCTTGACACCGGCAAACCTCCTGTGATCAAACACGATCTCAGCGTCATTGATTCGACCAACCCCAACCTCAGCCTTTCCTATGGTTCGAACGATACTGTATATGCCGTTGCCGGTACTGAGTTCTGTTATCAGGTTGAAGTGCTGGATTCGATCCTTACCGATAGCGTCGTCGGATTTCCGGTGAGCAATATCTTCACGGGTGCCAATCCCTTCCCGCCGAATGCAACCATTGCGACCATCGGAAACAGTATCAATCCGGTAACAATCGAAATCTGCTGGAAGCCTGCATGCGACTACATTGGTCAGACGATTCCCCTTGTCGTCGGTGGCCGCGACCAGAATTCATGTAAAAATTCCAATTATGTTTTTGATACTGTATTCATTGTGATCCTGCCGCCGCCGGTTGTGGAGCCTGAAGTGAATTACGATCTGACACAGGCTCCATCCGTGGGCGATACCATCATCATCGGGGTGGATTCCTCGATGTGTTTTGACTGGTGGGTAACAGATAAACTTGCCTCCGGACATCTCGGCTGGGCGATCGGCATTACAGAAATCAATGGAAGCGGATTCATCAATCCTTCTACAACATGGCAGAAATTTCCTCCCGACAGCATCCATCTGCGCACTTGCTGGACGGCAGGCTGTGAGAATATTGACAAACGTTACCGCGTGATCCTCAGGGCATGGGACAATTCGATTTGTCCTCCCGATTCCCAGGACATGGATACGATTTATATCCGTGTACTGCCTCTTTCCAATCCGTTTCCGGTTCTGTACCACAATTTGTCCGGGACGAATTTCAGCAACGATACCATCTACACAGATGTCCATGAAACATTTTGCTACGATGTCATCTTGAACGATACCTCTCCTGCGGTCAAGCTCGATTACACATGGAATGTTGTCAATATGTCCGGGGGGCAAGTCACAGGTCCGCTGCCCGTTGTGAGCGTCAAGAACAATCTTGACAGCCTCATCATTGAAATCTGCTGGACTCCCAATTGCGACAATGTGGATCAATTGTACAGGATTGCCGTCAGGGGCATTCAGGAGAATCGCTGCCAGCAGTTTGCCGAATCCTACGACACGGTATATGTCGTAGTCCGGAATGTGTTCAATCCGCCTCCGGTGATTTCGCATAGCTTCCTTCCGGGTTACCAGCTGAAGGGCGATACGATTGTTCTCAGCGCCGACAGTACGGCCTGTTATCAATTCCGGCTGGAGGATACCGTCGGGAAAAGCCATCTGGAGCTATCCTGGCATGTCGAGAAACCGTCATGGGATTCATCTGGTCACAATCTGGAAGTCAGTTTCTCCGACAGTTCCTCCACTCTTTTGTCAGGAACAATTTGCTTTTTTCCGGGATGCAGCTATATCGGGCAGGATCTGAGGGTGATCACAACCGGAAAAGACACCTTTGATTGCACTCCGGCGAATTGGGTGTTCGATACCGTCTATCTGCACATCACTGAACCCGTGAACCGTCCGCCCTCCATTGCGCACGAATTCGAAGGCCTTCCTGTCATTGACTCCGTCACGGTGATGGTCGCGCCCGACGGCAAAGAAAAATGCTATACGATTTATCTCGATGATCCCGACTCAAGCTGGGCGGAACTCATCGTCTCTGACACTTCTGAAATATTCGTGGATGGATGGAGGAATGACAACACCGCCAGAATCACATGGACAGGAAACAATCCGCTTGTGATGAAAGTTTGCTGGAATCCAAGTTGTTACGAACAGTTGAATGAATTCTCAGTTCGCGTTTGCGGACGCGACACCTCGCGTTGTTCACTGATGCCGGAGGCCTGCGACGAAATCAAATTCAGAATTGATGAATGCAAATTCGAAACACAAAATATTTTCACTCCCAACGGTGACGGAAGCAATGACTTGTTTCTTCCCTTCCACATGAAAGGAGTGGAAACCTGGACAATGAATATTTTCGATCGCTGGGGCAACCGTGTTTGCCTCGTGACCGATGGTCCCTGGAACGGAAGTATTCAGGATAACGGAAATGCCACCGAAGGAGTTTATTTCTGGGTTCTGGATTATCGGTACTGGAGCGCCCTGGGCGAACCCCTTCAGGGAAAACTAAGAGGAAATGTGACGCTGATGAGATGAGAGATAGTCCTGAGTAATTGGCCTTCCACGATATTTGAATTCCAATTTGCCGGGGTTGTCAGAAAAAACAGGTTGGACAACCGTATACTCCCCGAAAAAAACGGGGCATTCCCCGGTGATTCGGGGGTCGCTGGCACTGCAGTCTTTGGTTAATATTCATGTTATGAGATACCGTTCATTACACACATCGCTTTCTTGCACGCTGCTTGTTTTCGTATTCCAATTGTTGCCATTCAATTCTCAAGCGCAATGGGCACAGCAGAATCCACCGGCGCCGGGCACACCGCCGGTGACGATTACGGACGTGCTGTATGCCGTTTGTACGATCAATGATACTCTGGTTGGAATTGCAGGATACCAGCGTCTTGTGAAAACCATCAATGGTGGCAATACCTGGTCGGTTCCGGTGACTGTCACGGGGACGCCCTATTATACCCTGCATGCGGGCGATGACAGCATCTACTTTTCACATGCAGCCAGCAGCAATGCCTGGCGGGTAAAAATGTTTGCCAAGGGCGGCGTAAGCCTGAGTTCCGGCGGACCGACTTATATCAACGATACGTACAGACCTGACCTCTCCACCGGATATGTGGTGGGCTTATCAGGGAAAATTGAAAAGACTACTGACGTTGGAAATTCATGGTCGGTACAATCATCGGGAACCACAGCTACCCTTCGCGGCGTTTATGCCGCCGGCGGAATCATTGCCTATGCCGTTGGTGACAATTCCACGATTCTCAAAACGACCAACGGCGGGGGTACCTGGACAACTACAGCCGGAGTTCCGCAGGTGGGACAACTCAATGATGTTTGGTTTGGCAATGCGAATACCGGAGTTGCCGTCGGCAACAACGGCGCAGTGCTCCGCACAACCAATGCAGGAGGAACCTGGACACAGGCAAATCCGGGCGTCAGCGTTAACCTGAATGATGTCTGCTTTTCCGATGCTGCAACGGTTTATGCCTGTGGTAGCGGCGGGGTGATCATCAAATCCATCAACGGCGGAGCGAGCTGGTTTTCAATGAATTCCGGCACGCCATATGATTTGCATGGCATCCATTTTTCGAGCCCGACCGCAGGATGGTGTGTCGGCGGATCGCAGGGAGTTGCATCCGTCATTTTAAAATATACAGGAAGCGGATGTTCCATTACCGCCCCGACAGGTATCGTCACGGATGTGATATGTCCGGGGGATCTGAATGGCGCCATTGACATCACGCCGACCGGAGGCACATCTCCGTTTATCTACAGCTGGTCCACCGGAGCGACGACCGAAGACATCACCGGGATCGCGGGCGGAACATATTCAGTTACCATCATTGATTCCCTCGGATGCATGGGAGCGGCTTCATTTGCGGTGAATGAACCGGCGGCATTCGCTCCGGGATTCAGCAATACCAATGTCACTTGCAAAGCCCTGAGCAATGGCGCAGTCAACATGAATCCTTCCGGCGGAACCGGTCCCTACACATTCCTCTGGACCAACAACGCAACGACTGAAGACCTCAGCGGCGTTCCGGCAGGAACCTATACCTGCGACGTAACCGATTCTGCGGGCTGTCTGTTTACTGTGCAAGCTACCATCAGCGAGCCGTCAGGAATCACAACAACTTCCAGCGTATCGGATGTCAAATGCAATGGCGACAGCAGCGGCAGTGCCACAGTGATCGGCGCCGGCGGCAACGGCGGATTTTCATACCTCTGGAGCATTGGAGGTACTTCATCCACCCATATGAATCTCTGGGCCGGAAATTTCAGTGTCACCATCACTGACTCCAAGAATTGTTCTTTCACGGAAAATGTGACGATATCGCAACCACCGGCATTTGTGGTGACCTACACTATGGGTCCGCCATCGGGACCCCTGGCATGTGACGGAGTGATCAATCTGAATGTGAGCGGAGCAACCCCGCCATTCACCTATCTCTGGGGACCGGCATCGCAAAGTCAGACAACTTCCTCGGCGACGAATTTGTGCGACACAACGCATTGCGTGGACATCACCGATTCAGCCGGCTGCCTGGCAGATACCTGCATATCATTTTCGCTGACGGCATTGGCCGACATTGATTTCGAATTGTCGGTCTGGCCGAATCCGAATGAAGGAACCTTCAGCATTTCATTGCCGGTTGCAGATCTCACCGGGGCAATGGGAACCGTAAAGGATCTTTCGGGGCGGGAAGTTACCCGTTTTGTTATCAATGCCAGCCTTACACATGTTAATTTGCCAGATGTTTCATCCGGCATGTATCTGGTACAAGTGAGGACGGTGGCCGGAATTTTCGGCAGGATGGTGGAGGTGAGATAAAAATGCTACAGGGGTCAGGTCGGGACCTATCCACGGGAGCCATGATTCCGACAACCGGCAAATGAGATTTTTGTGATCGTTCCGGCGAATAATGGCATCACAATGATTGCAGACGAACGTCAGGCGGATAAATGATCATGGCCGATGCCATCAGGACAGGTCCCGACCTGTCCCTGCAATTGGTTGGGAATCAAAATTGATTTTGGCGAAAGTCAAATAATAACGGCCCTACCCCTCCACCACCTCCACCTCAAACTGCTCCATGATCGGATTGTGCAACAACTTCTCACAAGCATCTTTCACAGCTCTTTCTGCCGCTTCCTTTGATGCTGCTTCGATCACAAGGTGAATCCGCTTGCCGATGCGGAGCGAATCCACATTGGAAAACCCCAGGTTTTTTAATCCCAGCGTGGTCGCTTTGCCTTGCGGATCGAGCAATTCCTCCCGTGGCATTACATTAATTTTTGCTAAGTATTTCATGCTTGCGGATGCGGTTTTCGACAAAGGAAAAAATAAAATACAAAAGAAGTATCAAAGGTAGGGCTTTGTAAAAAAATATCAGCAGGAGTATGACGGAGGTCAACAGAAAAATATACTTCGCCGCATTCGGACGGAAGGCATAGCTTTTGAATTTGAAGGCCATCAGACGGTTGTTCGACACAAGGAGAATCGAAAACAGCAGGGAAAGCAAGGCCAGTCCGGCAGGATGAAATACATGCGCAGCAAAAATCATCATTCCGGTGTCAATACCGGAAACGGATGCAGTTCCGGAAGGTATTGCAGCACCTCCGGAGGTGACGGCGTCCGCATCGAGGAATTCGTAATGGTAAATCAAAAAGAGGGAAAGCCAAAATATGGCATTCGCCGGCGTTGCGAGGCCGTAAAAGTTGCCGCCGGGCCTTTCGTCCACATTAAATTTGGCAAGCCGGTAAGCTGAAAAAAGCGGAATCAGCAGAGCGGCTCCATAACATATCCACAGCCAAGGATCAGGACACGCGCCGCCGGCAGAAGATCCGGAAGGTACCGGAAAATAAAGACCGGTCTCATTGGCCATCATGGAAAAGATCAGCATCCCCGGAAGCAATCCGAAGCTGATCATGTCAGCGAGTGAATCCAGTTCCTTGCCGATCGGCGAGGAAACCTTCAGCAAACGTGCTGCAAATCCGTCCAGGAAATCGAATCCCATTCCAAGGATCATCAGTCCGGCGATGAGATCAATGCGGTTTGGGTTGAGGGGCGAATACAGAAGAAGCACAATGGCAATGGCTCCGCAACCGAGATTTCCCAGCGTAAACAGATTCGGGACCAGCGCCTTGATCTTATTTGTAAAAGCCATTCTCCTCAAGGTATTCAAAAGCGCCGGACGGAACCAGGTATCTCACAGATTTTCCCTGAGTAATCATCTGCCGGATAGCCGTGGCCGAAATATCGAGAAAAGGTAAATCAAACTTCTTCACGGCCGGATATTTTTCGAATGCGCTCCCGTCGGAATCGCGGCGGGGATAGCAGAAGACCGGATGATATTTCAGAATGGCTTCATGATTTTTCCATTTGTGCAGGTGCTGCAGATTGTCCTCTCCCATGATGAGGGAAAATTCATGATTGGGATATTTTTCTCCGAGTTGAACCAGCGTTTCAATGGTATAAGAAGGCTTGGGCAGAAAGAATTCAAAATTCGAAGCGCGAAAACGGGTGTTGGATTCCACTGCCAGTTCCACCATGCGGTATCGGTCAAATTCGCCGAGCAATCCGGATTTGGATTTCAGCGGATTCTGGGGTGAAACCATAAACCAGATTTCCCGGAGTCCGGTTTCATTCAGTGCTGCCTGTGCAATGATCAGGTGGCCGGTGTGGATGGGGTTGAAGGATCCGAATAACAAACCGGTTTTCATCGGAGGTTATTTTCAATGAAAGCGGCAACGATGGACTTCGCTTCCTGAACGGCCTTTTCAAGAACGTCGTTGACGATGGTTTTGTCAAATTCAGGACTGAATTTCATTTCTTTTTCCGCCTTCGCCAGCCGCAGCCTTATATCTTCGGCACTATCCGTTCCCCTTGCCTCCAGCCTCAGGCGGAGAATTTCAAGAGAAGGCGGTTGAATGAAAATGGAAAGAGCATTGTCGCCAAATTTCTTCCTGAGGTTGATCCCGCCAACGACATCCACGTCAAACAAAGGCACTTTTCCCACTGCGGAAATCCGGTTCAATTCCGACTTGAGAGTCCCGTAAAACCGGCCGGGATACACTTCTT
>Ga0247727_10006438_pt1 | contig 23111 bp, 36 predicted proteins | sample WisWelCaveWW1625_FD_202498 | JGI IMG/M metagenome (GOLD analysis project Ga0247727, IMG submission 202498) | Biofilm microbial communities from Wishing Well Cave, Virginia, United States - WW16-25 | ecosystem: Environmental > Aquatic > Deep subsurface > Groundwater > Cave microbial mat | place...
GCCCAACGCGTTCTTTCCGACGCCGCACAGCGTGTGCGAGATGATGGCACGGATGCTCTTCCACGATGACAGCCGGGACAGCCGCCTGCTCACCGTCAATGAGCCGTGCGTCGGGACCGGGCGCATGCTGCTTCATGCCTCGAACTACTCCATGCGCTTGAGCGGCCAGGACATCGATGCGCTGGTGTTGCTGATGGCAAAGTGTAACTTCGCGGTCTATTCGCCCTGGGTCCTTTACACGCCGCCCTTCCTGAAGGACTTGGCCGAGGTCGAGGGCATCGCAGAGGCGGTCGAGACAGCGGCGCAAGCCGTGCAGGCGCTGGTGGAGGAATCGCAACCTGCCGAGCTACCACCGCCTACGACGCCGACGCAGCCCGCGCGCCCGCTGGAACCGCCGCAAAGCGGGCAGCTCGGCCTGTTCGGAAAGCTGTAATCGCTAACCTCCTTTCTTGTCTCCCATTTAGGAGGCTGAGAGATTGTTGGCTGGGCTCGCTCACGGGTGGTGTTCCTGTTTTTGACGCTGTCAGGGGGCCGTGGGAGAGAACCCTGCATACAGACCGCCTGCCCGACGAGGGAAGGCTCACAAGGAGGATTGTCATGTCAGAGCAGAAGAAGCGGGAGCAGCTCTTTGGAATCAAGCCCGACCGCGAGGTGCCCATGTCCTGGAACGCACGCGCCATCTATCAGGATGACGGCCGCTGCGGATTCCAGCTCGACCTGGTGGCGAACCGCCAGCAGATCGTCGGTGGCACGGAGAAGGAGCGGGAGCTGTTCGGGATCTGGGTCGACTACAAGGGGCTGCCGGCGCTGCGGAAGCTGGCGAAGCAGCATCTCCTGCTCCCCAGCGAGGACCGCGAGGCATCCGACCTGGTGGACGGTTACGTGATCACGGCCAACCCGAAGCGGAGTGGCGGACACATCTACCTCGGCATCTGGCCGGGGCTCGTGCGCACGGCGCACTTCAGGCTGGCGGAGGAGGTGGCCCGCGCCTGGCGCGAGCGTGGCGGGAAGCTGCCCGAGGCCGACGAAAATATCAATGCCGCCTGCAGGAGCGTCATCGTCGCGACGCAGCGGGAATATGGATGCTGCCACCTCGGCATCATCAATCGCTTCCAATACCATGGGGACGCCGGCCAGACGCCCTGGATGTGGCCGTGGACCGGGGATGGCAGTGCGGTCAAGAACTTCTCGGTGGACTTCGTGGCACCCTGCGAGGATGCGGAGCTCGTGGAGCTGCTCGAGGAGCGGTTCGCGGAGCAGCTCAAGAGCGCGGAGCCCGAAGCCGTGCCCACGGACAAGATCTTGAAGCGCCTCGAAATGCTCGGCGGCGTACACCTCCTCTGGACATAGCGGGCGGACCATGACAAAGGCACAGAAAGAGATGATGAGCGAGATACGCGACGGCACGTTGACTGCAGCACCGACCACTGGACCGCGGAAGAAGACCTGGGACGCCATCACCGGCAAGGGCTGGGCGCACGAGAACGCTGACAACAAGCCGGTGCTCACCATGCCCGGGCGCAAGGCGCTCGCGCGCACCCGCAGCATCGCGGAGCCGCCTTCCTCGGGTGGAGGTGGAGCATGAACCAGACTGAGCAGCAGACAAGCGAGTCCCAGGGCGAGGCAAGGCCACCCATGGTCCCCGAGGGCATCACGCGGACGTACCCTGAGGGCGGAGCGGAGTTCAACGGAACAATCCACGGCCAGGTCCGCCTGCAGCAGGCGATCGAGAAGCTCAAGTGGTACTCGCCCGATCGCGCCTGGCCGGCGATGACGGGCCACGTTCTCCAGGCGATCAAGCTCCAGCTCCGGATGCCGCGGGTGCTGCGCGTCGGGGTCTCAAATGTCCTTGCGCCCTACGGGTTCCTGGCGGTGGAGGTCACAGGCGTCCGCCTGGAGGAGCACCCGCCTGGCAGGATGCGGTTCTACTTCGTGGACAAGGGCAAAAGCCGGCACGAGGTGGTGCGCGAGCTCATCCCGCATCCGCCGGACTACCGCGGCTGCCGGGTCCGCCTCGAGCCCGTCATCGATGAGCAGCGCGAGGACCGCATTGTCGAGGGCATGCAGGCGATCGCGTATCGGAACCGCGACACGCCGAGCGGCCCCGTGCAGCAGGCCGCGCGTGCGCAGCTGCAAGGCCGCCAGGCGCAGATCCTCGGCACGCAGGTCCTCTACTTCGACGGCGAATCGCAGCGCGACCAGGCCACGGTAGAGCGCCTGGCCGTGGAGGACCTCCACGAATGCATAGACGCCGAGCTTTTGCCCGGCTCCCCTCCCCCACTCGCTGCGTAGCCCCTCCCTCTCCCTTCTGATGAGCCAGCGACGGCACCACTCCATGGTGTAGGTTCATGTGCGCCCGATCGCTTCCGATCGCCATGTTGGGCGTACAGTCTCCCATTTTTTGGTCCCTTGATTCAGGCTCAGACAGCGACGGGAATCTCCGATTTTTTCAAAATATCGGAGACAGCGCGACCCAGGAGGATGAGGTTGTTAGTAACAACGGAACGGGAAAACGGGAGAACAAACAAATGGCACGGTCATCAAACGCATGCTTCGTCGCTGGTATCGGTGTCACACCTGAGCAGGATCGTGGTGCTATGGGCCAGGACCTGCCCCCCGACCTGACAGATGAGGAGCGGTGGATTGTGTTCGGCACCGCTGGGTGGGTGACCCGGCCCTACGTGCGCAGGCTGGCCAAGGGCCGCAAGGACTGCTGGTGGATGCGCAGGATCGAGCAGTGCATCGAGGTGCTGAGCGCCGCGGTGCAGAACACCACCTCGATCCGGACGATGGAGATGAACCGCGGTGGGTGGGCGGTGGAAGCCCAGGTCGCCGAGCTGGCTGGCCAGCTGGCCCGGGCCGCCTGGCTCAGCCGCGGCGCCGCGGTGGATGGCAATGCCAACGAGCACTGGCACCAGGCGGTGACCCTGGGTAAGCAGCTCTCTGAGCTCGGCCACGGGCCCTTCGCCCAGGACATCTGGAAGGCGATCCGCTGCGCGCGCGCCGAGTACGGCCAGTGGCAAAAGGAGCGCGCTGCGCAGCGCGTGGCGCAGGAGCCCGCGCCCTCGAAGGAGCCGCAGAGCGCGCCGCCTGTCCGGCAGGTGCCCGCTCCTGTTGCTGCCAGCTGGGACTTCCCGAAGTTCAGGCGCGGCGATATCGTGAAGATGAAGGGGCGCACGGGCACTGTACTGGACCAGGAGCCGGTCTATGGCAGCACGAAGGTGCAATGGGAAGACGGCAGGATCTCGCGCCACAAGCCCCACCTGCTCAAAAAGGTGGAGCTGGCTGAAATGGTGGGGGTGTAGCCATGTCCAAAATCCTCGACTTCAAAGCAGCCGTTCTCGAAAAGGAGGCAGCGATCGGGCGGCTGGTCGCTGAGCTGGAGCAATTCCGGCGCGAGATCCCCGCCCTCGCTAAGGAGGCCCTCTTCCTGAAGGATCCGCCCATCCCCGAGGAGGAGTGGCACGAGCGCATGCATGTGCTGGCCACCAAGCTGAAGAAATACGGCGTGAGGGATCCCGACGGGGAGTGGATCAACGTGGAGGTGCGGTCGTGATCGCCGAGCGCGTGCTGCTCGAGGGGGCGCTGGTGCCGCAGCCAGGTGGGTGCCTGGCGCTCTACCTGGCGCCCTACTGGCTGGAGCCGACCCAGGACGGCCAGGCCGTCTGGCTGCTCAACGACGACGAGCCCCGCGATGCCCAGCTGCTCGACCTGGAGGACGAGGACGATCAGGTGGTGGCGATCGCAGAGGCAGCCCTGCTGGTGCTGGTGCGCGGGCCAGGGGCACCGCAGGTACAGCTGGCAGCGTAGCAACCCAGGGGGGAATGAAAGTGGCCTACCGCTCCGCGGTGGGCTGGGGTAAAAACAGATCTGCACAGGAGATGATCATGGGATTCAGGGTCCAGTACAAGGGAACCATGTGCGTTGTTTGCGGTAAGGAAATCGCCGTCGGGACCATGGGCGACGGCAAGAAGGGGGCATACCGACACGAGTGCTGCAAGCCGGTAGAGCTACCTGCTGATGCGATCCATCTCAACGGGGGCAGCGGCTACGGCTGCCCGGGCTGGGAGCGTGGACAGGTCGTGTGGAACACGGGCGGCAAGCTCGGCTCCACGCGGGAGCGCTCCCGGCAGGAGATCGACCAGCTGTTCGCGGAATGGCGCAAGGAGCACCCCGAGCCGAGCTACGAGGCGATGGTCAACCACGACGCCCCGAAGCCCCCTCGCTTCGACGGGAAGGGCGGGTGCGACAGCCCCGAGTATCTGGAGTACCGGCGCCAGTTCGCAGCGTACGGCGAGGAGGCCAAGCGCTGGAGGGAGCAGCTCGGCGCGGAGTACGAGGAGCGCCGCCAGCGTCTTGCCGCGGCGGTGGAGGAGGACAGGCGCCTGGTCCGGGAAGCGCTCGCTGCGATCCAGGCACAGTTCCCCGAGGACGATGGGCCGGCGTATCTGTTCGTTCTCCAGGCCAGCAAGCAGTACCACCGGGAGGATGGCATGTCCTTCGGCGTGGGCGATGAGTCGGGCCACACCTACTCTGCCGCCTGCCGGCCTGCCACCGATGAGGAGGCCGCGCCGCTGCGCGCCAAGATTGCCGAGGCGCAGCAGGCCAAGCATAAGGCCATGGACCTCAAGGTGCTCGAGGAGCGCTTCATCAAGGAGGGCGAGTACGTGGCTCGCGGCGAGGACGGCCAGGCCCACATCCTCAATGGGGAGCAAGTGAACATCGGCTCCGGGCAGTCGATCTACGGCGGGGGTCGGTGGTTCATGATCGAAGCCGCAGGGGAGCGCGCCGCCCCGGCCCCGGAGGAGATCGAGGCCGTGCGCGCCGAGGTCGACCGCCGCAAGCACGCGCTCAAGACCGCCAGCGAGCGGCTGATCGCATGGGTGCAGGAGAACCTCCCCGCCACCGCCCCCATCGTGGTCGCCAACAAGGGCAGGTGGCCCTACGATGGCCACCTCTACAGCGATGGCGACCTGGCGGCGCTCGGCGAGAAGCGCCCGACCTACGAGGCCCTGCTGAAGGAGGAGCAGCGGCTGAGCTACACCACCTCCCCCGACTCCTACCATGAGCCCCAGCGGCGCCTGATGGCCCTGGAGCAGGCCCTGGCCCTGTCACGCTACCCTCGGTCGATCTGGCACGTGCTCAACAACGGCAGCGATGGAGACGACTGGTCCGCAAACAACGTCCGCACCGGGGGAGCGGGCGCGATCGGGCGCCGGTTGCCCTACTCCCCCGAGTTGGACGCCCAGGTGCGCGAGCTGGCCCCCTTTGGACCCAAGCAGAGGCACTACTGATGCACACATTCGCCCGCGGGGACCGCCTCCCCGGTCTGACCCCTCCCCTGCCCGAGTCGATCGCCGCCGAAGGCGGTCTCCGTTGGGTCATCTACGTGATGCAGAAGCGCCCCACCTTCGGCATCGTGCGAGCGTTCGAGTCCAGCCTGGTGGAGCTGGCGATCGCCCGCGAAGGCCCGGTGCTGCTTTCCTATGTCCGCATAGACGAAGTACTCGGCTGGTCTGCAGCAGCCTGGCCGTGGTGGCATCGCCGCACGCCGGAGATGGCCGTGGACATCCCCAATGTAGGCGGTATCGCGCAGCTCGTGCTTGTGGACTGCGGGGACGCGCGGGTGCGGGCGCTGCGCACAGTGGGCCTCACGCTGAACGTGGCCGCCCACTTGCGGGAGTTGGAGCGCGCAGCGCAGGCCGAGGGGCACGATGAGAGCGCCTGGCAAGACGCCATCGCGACGACCCGAACGATCCCACCGAAGGAGATCGCCCGCCGAGCTGCCGCGGCTGCGGTGGTGACCGGCGTTCCCGCAAAGAAGAACTGAGCGCCGCTTGGAACTCAGCCCTCGACTCCAAACGCCAGCCAGCAGGGGGAGACGCCCAGGAAGCGCGCGGCCACCTCGCACAGGTGAAGATCGAGCGCTCGGCGCTCCATCTCCAGCTCGATGACCGCGCTGTTGCCCGCGTAGCCGAGCTGCTGGGCGAACCGGCGCGTGGTCAGGCCGGCGCGCTCCCGTGCCTTCTTGAAGCGCGGGCCATAGTCGTCCGGGGAGCCGCCGGGCACGTCGAAGCCGAAAGCGAGCGCACAGGGGGAGACGTGCAGGACCTGGGCGAGGCGCGCGACGAGCCGGGTATCCGCGCTCCGCTTGCCGAGCTCCAGATGGCTGATGGCCTGCTTGCCCTCGTATCCGGTCTGCTCCGCCACCTCGGTCTGCGTGAACTCGGCCGCCTCCCGTGCATGGCGCAGGCGCGCGGGGAAACCTGAGGCCCGAGAGCGGTGGCGCAGGGTCACAGCGAGAGACGCTACGGGGGCCTGTCTCCTTCTACAAGTTGGATATAGATATGTAGACCGTATCACGGAAAGTAGTCTAACCCGATATCATTTCTTGGATTGTAACAATTCGGGGGTAATGATACTGTCTTGTTGACTTACGAGGCTGGTGTGATTATAAAATCTATCTGAATCGAGAGGGCAGGAGGACCCGGAACCCACCATGGACACCGCCAAGCTTGCTGACATTGCCGACCGCCTTGCCGTCCACATCCAGGCGTCTGGATTTCGCGCGTCCGTCTCCAGGGCGGAGGGCGCGCACCGCGTCTGCGTGTTCCATCCCTCCAGGCGAGCCCGGAGGTCCTTCGGCTACGTGGAGGTGACTGGCGCAGGCCTGCTGGACTGCCTGACCGCGAGCGGTCGCGACGGCGAGATTCTGGCGGAGGCACTTGCCCACTTCGGGCCGGACGGCCTCATGCTCTCCGCCGAGGAGCAGGCGGTGGCCGGACGGCTCGCCGCGCTGTCCCCAGAGCGCCGCGCTCTGGTCCTTGTGCAGAGCCTCTACCTCCTATCTTGATCCTCCGATTTAGCGCTGGCTACGGTGCCAGCTGGGAACCCACCCCCACAGGAGAAGGCCCGTGATCCCATCGGCCTGGCGACGGTGTCTGCTGTTCCTGGCCTTGCTGTCTTCAACGACCGCGCACGCGCGCGAGCTGCCGCCGCCCTATGCGCACGGCCCGGAGTGCGGCATCATCCTGCCCTGCGCACCGTCGGAGAAGTGGATGCGGGGGCTGGCATGGCACTGGCGGCTCGGATTGCATCTCGACAGCCCGACGCCCGAGCTGAACATGGGCGTGGGGGGCTGGACCTCGTTCGGTGTATCGACCTCCTTTGGGTCGGCGGTCGTGTGGCTCCCGGTGAGCGGCGCGAACCACATCGATCCGAAGCAGGGGACGCGGTTCTTCGTGGGACCCCTCGGGATGTCCCTGATGCTGGCGCCGCCGTTCCTGCGGCATCTCGGCGGTAGCGGCGACGAGGGTGGGGTGTCGCTGGCGGCGCAGGCCCGCCTGGAAATTGGCAAGACCCCGTTTGACGTCGGCGGGACGCTCTATCAGGAGGTGCAGACATTCTCGCTCGTCGCGAGCTGGGAGGAGTGGCGGCTGCATTCCAGCCTCGTGGCCAGCCTGCAGCTGGCAGATCAGGGCACCTACCGCGGTGTCGAGGCAGGGGGCTCGCTCTGGATTCGGATCAGCAAGAGCGTTCTGCTTGGCGGGGAGGTCCTGGCTCGCACGGGCAACGAGCGCACCGCGGGGGACCTCTTCTTCGGCATTGCGCTGCGCCACCTCGACGACAGCGGGATTGCGGCCGGCGGCGCGGGCGTCTTCCGCGTCCATGCCGATCGGCCGGTCAGCTGGCGGGCACAGATCACGTTCGGATTGAGCGGGGGTCCTGGCTTCAAGAACGAGTGGATGGTCTTCCGGATCCCCGACCTGGTGCTGCGCGGCCTGGGTCCGGCGCCACCGCCACCTCCGGGACTCCCGCTTCAGTCGCTTCGTCTGCCCGAGGCGCCGCGGTGGGCCCCAGCCTGCGTCATGTCAGGGCCCATCACGAAGGCGATGGTGCTGGACAGGGAGCCGCTGCCTCCGCTCGTGCCGGCGCTGTCGGATGTGTCGCTGCAGTCGCACCGCGCATGTCAGTTCGCCAGCTACAGCGCCGGTGGCGGGGGTGGCGGCATCCGCCCGTCGCCGCGCGTGCGCCCGCCGCGCCGAGGAGGACCTGGCCGCGACAAACACACCTGGAGGCCCGAGTATGAAAAGGAGCCCTGGCGCGATCCCAAGTTCCCCGGCTGGGACAGGTATCGTCCTGAGGACATTCCGCTCGGTGTCTGGACAGCCACACCGCCGGCTGAGACCTCCATTGGGCCCCCGCGTGGCGAGTATCGTCCACCGGGACCTCAAGCCGGAGAAGCGGTGCACACCGTGCCGCCGCATCCTGTGCTGCAACATGTACCGCGACCTCAAGCCGGACAACATCCTGCTCCATCCGTCCGCGTGGCGACGCCTGTGCGCGGTGAAGCCGTGCACCTGCCGCCGGTGCGAGGGCCGGCTTCCACTGAGACCGAGCCCGCTGTACACTCCGCGCCGCCGGCGAGAACAACAGGGATGGGACGAACAGAGCCACCGTGGGGCCCAAACGGGAAGCCCGACCACCAGAGGACCGTCGAGAAGCTGGAGGAGATGGCGCAGCGGGAGTTCCCCGACGGAAACCGATACAAGATTCACTACAATCGGAGCATATTGGATGCGACCGGCGGCAAGGTGAATCGGAAGCCGGATGTCTGGGTCCAGGATCGTGAGACTGGACAGGCCGTGAAGGTCTATGAAGCAGCCCGCCAGCGTCAGAATGGGCAGTTCGTCAGTCGGGAGCGAAAGAAGGTGCAGGAGTACGAAGCCGCTGGTATAGACTACCACTTGGAACCGGTGAGGTAGCGATGGCGGAATTCAACTATCTGGGCACGTGGAACGACTCCTTCAGGATCCTGGAGGACCTCCTGCGTTACCCAGGCATCCGCGCCTATGTTGATCAGCCCTATGCGAACGAGCACCCACCCTCGTTCACGGTGCTCACCGACGAAATCAAGGAGCAGCTCCGCAGGTGGGATCGGGTGTTCCTGTTCGGTGACTACTCGACCTATCCACCCCTGCTGCACCCGCGAGAGAACGGACCGCAGGCGGGGATGTTCTTCTTGAGCCCGATCCGTGGCGGCCCACACCTCGGCTTCGATCTCGCAAAAGAACAGATGCTCGATGGCAAGCTGACCCTGTTCCCAGGCGGTCTCCAGTCGCAGCCCTGGTACATGGTGGAGCCTGACCACTTCGAGGACGCCACGCCCGAGTTGCGCACTGCCTACTTCGATCTGCAGAAGGTGATGAAGCGGCACCTCACTCGCTACAAGGAAAGCGCCTGGATGGGCAAGGAAGCCCTCCGGCGCTTCGAGAGCGGCGAGGTTCACGGCCGACCTTTCGTGCTCGACAACATCGCCAAGTACGACGCGAAGCAGAAGGCGAAGCTCTCGCAGGCCATCGAGAACGTCCGCGCCGGCATCAGCCGCAAGAACACCAAGAAGACCGCCGCCGCCAGGACGAGCCGCCCACCCCGCTGACGCTGCACGGCATGTTGCTCCGTCGCCTGCGTTCGACTAAGAATGCAGCATGACCGAACGGCAACAACCCACTGACTTTGAATCCATCGGCCGCTACGTCGTCGCCACGGAGCGACTGGCGGAGCTGCTCCAGGAGCGCTCCGCGAAGGTCCGGCAGATCTGCGCCATCTTCGAGGCGCTCGAGCGCCCGCTGGAGAAGCACGAGGTCGCGCTGCTCAACGGAACCGAGACGGAGAATCTGTATCGCGAGCTGCGCGAGCTGAACAGCGCGGTGAATGACGCGGTCAACGAAGCCAACGCCCATGCCCGCAAGGCCGGCAGGCCGGTGTTCATCATCCACGTCGACGCCCGGTGAGCTAGGGCACGCCTGGCCCGGCGCAGATGCGATAGCTTGACCCCGCTCCGGGCTTCGACTAAGAACGCACCATGGTCGTCCACGATTACGATGCCGCCGGTCACTACTTCATCGCCAGGGAGGAGCTGGAGAAGCTGCTCAAGGAGCGGTCCCGGAAGTTCAAGGAGATCGCCGCCTTCTTCGAACTACACGACCGGCCCGCCGGTGAGCATGAGATCGTCCAGTGGAGCGCGAACGAAGCAGACAAGCTGCTGCGGGAGCTGCGCGACCTGAACACCGCCGTGAACACGTCCGCGGCCGAGGTCAACGCATATGCCGGTCGCGCGGGCAGGACCTCCTACCGCTTCCACACCCTGGACAAGGGCTGAACCGCCCTACGGCAGCCCCGGCCCCGCACCAGCCGCGGCTACGCGTTGCTGGTGTCCGCGACGTTGAAGATCATCCTCTCCTCCACCGCCACGCGCTGCCCTGGGGTGAGCGTGCCCGAGGTCTTCGTCGCCTGATGGCGGTATGTCACCGTGAGGACCGTCGCCGTCGGCGGATGATCGAACGCCAGCGCCACCACGTCCTCATAGGACAGCTCCATGCTGCCCGTGTGTCGGATTCGTCCGTTCACGATGATCTGCATCACGGCATCCCTGGCCCTGCGCAGTACGGGTAGGGGATGTCATCCAGGCCCAGGTCCACGCAGATCACCTTGCCCTCGCGGAGCTGCACCAGCATGCCGACCGGGACTGCCAGCGCGAGACCCACGAACAGGACGCCCAGGGCACGCAGCACTTTATTCATCATCAGACGATGGTAGCGGACGCCCTGCCCAGTCTCCGTGTGAAGAATTAGCACAGCGAATGTTGACCCATCGGGATCCCTCGGCTACAGTCCCGTCCCGTCGCACAGGAGACGCAAATGCTTGCTGCTCAGCCGCTCGATCGGAAGGGCCTGGGAGAGAACCTTCGCACGTGCCGGGAGACCGCGGGCCTGTCCCGTCCCGCCCTGGCGCGGCGCGCAGGCCTGGCGCCCGAAACCATCAAGTACATCGAGGCCGGCGCGGTCCAGGCCACCACGCGCACCCTTTTGGCCCTGGTGGAGGTCCCGGAGCTCCGCTTCGACCCTCGCCGCTTCGGGGTGGAGCTGCCGACGAACGATAACGACGGGCCGAACTGTTGGCTGGCGCCCGGGTACGATCCGCTCGCCCAGCTCGCCCAGCTCAAGCGCATCCTCGCTGCGCGCGGCGGGTTCCTCGACCAGGCGCTGCTCTACCTCGATCACCAGTCCGCCGCCGACTGGTGCGCCATCGCCAACCAGGTGGACTATGCGCAGGTCGTCCGGTCGAGCTTCCCAGGAAAGCGCGCAGCCGAGGCCCTGGTGAAAAGCGCCGGCGACAGGGGTATGGACCTCCTGGCGCTCGGCTGTGGCAACGCCCAGGTGGAGGTAAGCCTCACGCAGCAGCTGCTCGCGCAGCGGAGCCGGCTGCGCCTCCAGCAGGATGTCCACCTGTACCTGCTCGACATCAGCCAGCCGCTGGTCAGCGCAGCCTTCAAGCACGCCAGCGAGGCGCTTGGGGCCACGAAGGACTTCACCGCCTACGCCATTCATGGCGACTTCTACGAGCTGCCCCAGTATATGCAGCAGCTCTCGCTCTTCCAGAGGGTGCACCGCACCCGCGCCGTGTGGCTGCTCGGCGGCATCTTCGGCAACCTCGAGAACGAGGTCCTGTTCGTGCGCAACAGCCTGGTGGGGTTCATGCCAGGGGACTTGCTGCTGCTCGACATCAGCCACGCGCACGGCTCCACCGCCGAGGAGATCGAGAGCCGGGACCCGCGGCTCAACGGCGGCCTGCCCGAGGGCTGGCGCCAGCGCTACGACGAGTTCCTGGCCGGGCCCTTCCGCCGGTACCTGCCCGATCTCAGGGAGGTGGTGCTGGAGCCGCGGCTGGACATGAGCTGCTGTCCGGTGGCGGGCAGCTACGCCGTGGAGATCATGGCCAGGGCGCGGATGCGCGATGGCACCGAGAAGCAGTTCTCCGCCTTCCGGGTGAAGCGCCACGATCCCCCGCAGCTGCTCACCACCATGCAGGAGCTCGGCTGGCGCCCCGTCGCCGGGTGGCCCTACAAGGAGAGCGCAGGCCAGCCCAGCATGCGGTCCGTGTTCCTGTTCCAGCGCAGCGAAGATATCTAGCTCTGGCAGATCGCTTCCATTAGATTGCGGGCATGCCTGCACGTACCGAAGCGGTGCGGTCCTTCCTGCGCGACGGTGGTTCCCTCTGCCCGTATGCGGCCTCGGCGGAGCGTGCCGGCCAGGTGCAGTACCTGGAGCTCGCGCCCGGCTATCCAGGCCTGCGCGCACATATGCTGGAGGCAGCGTTTCAATTTGCAGGCACGGCGAATGTGGGCGGAGCGCATGCGCTGCTGGTGCTGACGCCCAACGACCTGCCCTTCGACGAGGCCAAGGAGCGAGCGCACATGATGTTCATGGAGCTCGCCCTGGCCTTCGGCCGCGTGACCTACCCGGTCGCCCCTGTGACAGACCTGGCCGGCCATCTCCGCCGCAACATCGAGCCGTATCTCGCAGACCCCATCCGGTTCGGACGCTTCTTCATTGGTTGCAAGGACAAGCCCCTCTACACCATCGGCTTCGGTCCTCAGTACCCCGTGGAGGGCCCGCGCCATCCGCGACATGCTCCCCACACGTTGCTCTCCATGACGTGGCACCACGAACTCGCCGCTGTCCCTCCGGAGTCGGTTGAGATGATCCGCGCCAGGATGCTGGCGGCTGCCGGCTGCCTGTACGACGCCGACGAGCTGTGGCTTCCCCTGTGCCCTGCGTCCGGCTTCCGGCAGTCGATGCTGCTCGGAGAGGAACAGGCATGACCGAGCGACGACACGGCGACTGGATGGCGACGCACAGCGGGCAGCAGTTCTGGCCGCTCGATCCCAGAGCCGAGGAGGTCGTCCTCGAGGACATCGCTCACTCCCTGGCGATGCAGTGCCGCTTCGCGGGGCACACGCGCATGTTCTACTCGGTCGCGCAGCACTCGGTGCTGGTGAGCCTGGAGGTGGAGGCGCGCACGCAGGTGCCGCTGGAGGCCTTCTGGGGCCTCTTGCACGACGCAAGCGAGGCGTACCTTCTGGACGTGCCCCGTCCGGTGAAGCGGCACCTGGAAGGCTACGTCGCACACGAGGCGCGCGTGATGGCAGCCATCTGCAAGCGGTTCCGGCTGGAGGGCTCGATGCCCAGGTCCGTCAAGGAGGTGGACAACGTGCTCCTCGCCACCGAGATCCGGGACCTGATGCCCAAGGCGCCGTGGGAGAAGCTGCCCGATCCACGCACGCAGCGGATCAATCCGTGGGCACCGGAAGACGCGAAGCTGGAGTTCCTCTATCGGTATCGCAACCTCATCGACGTCATAGGCCCCCGGTAGGAATTTCTTGACTGGCCGTACCTATGGGTACAGTAGAACAAGCAAATGCCCCGGAGGCTTCGATGAAGGCAAACCATGCAACGCTCTCACCGGACCACGAGCTCGGCGCGCTGGGCGACCGCTTCAAGGCGGTGCGCACGACGCTGGAGATGCAGCGCGGACGCGCGAGCACGGAGGCTGCGCACGCCTGCTTCGACACCATCCAGGCGCACCGGCTCAACGTGCGGCGGCTGCTCGAGGGCCGCGGCGGGCGGCTCCCGCCGCTCAAGGCTCTGCGCTGGCCGGCTCCTCATGGACCTGGTGTGACGCGGGCGCAGGTGGCGCTTTTGCACCTTGTCTGTCTGGACAGCGAGCGCCTCGAGCGGCGCCTGGAGGAAGTGGCAGGCCAGGCCGGCGCGGCCCACAATATGGCGGCATGAGCGAGCACATCGTCTACGATGAGGACCAGCAGCCTACCGAGGCGAGCAGCCGGAACCCGCGGCACCAGTTCCCGAACCACCGGGAACGCGGTCCTAAGGTCTGCTGCAGGGTCACGTACCGCGCGATCGGGGAGCTCGTGAATCGCTCGCCCCGCACCATCCGCAACCTGGCCACGGGCCGGCGCCGCCGCTTCGACCCCACCGACCTGGGCTCGGTGGTGGAGTTCATCGGCACGAGACTACGCCAGGCGCCTGCATGATGAATGTCCGCGCGCAGCAGTGGGAGGAGCAGCAGGACAACCTCCGGTGGCTGTACCTGTATGAGTGGCTGGGTTGGTGGATCTGCTATGAGTGCCGACGGATCGCTCCCCCGACAGCTTGCGATCACTGGGACAAGCTCCCGGTGATCCTGTACGAAAGGCGTGCCTGGTGCCATGCCCTGGACAGGCCGACCCGAGAGATGTGTGTCATGTTCTACGACCCCGAGCTGGTCCAGAAGGTCGGTCCCATCTACCAGGTTGGATCAGCACTGGCAGCGCGCGATCCCTCAGCATAGGATGCGGCGCATGAGCGTTGAGCTGCCCCGCCGCGTGATCCTGAGCCGCCGACACTCGTTCCCGGAGATCCGCCAGCTCTGTGAGCGCCTGGGGATCCCCTGGCAGTGGGACGCCGAGCACGGCGAGGAGTCCGGCTTCCCGCAGATGGAGCCGCTGCCCGGCGACGTGTACGTGGGCTGCATGCCCATCGATGCCGAGAGGCGTCCACAGCCACTGCCGGCGGACGTCCGCATCCACGCCGTGGACTCGTCGCACCTGTTCGCCAAGCAGCTCGAGCGCGCCTACCATGCAGGTACACGAGCGGCGCCGGCGGCGTGCCTGCACCCGCTCTTCTCCATCAGCGCGGAGGTGCTGCGCTATGGCGACCCCGACGCGACGGCGGATGGCTACGCACTGGTGCTCTGGGTCGCCTGCCAGCGATGTGGGCAGCGCTTCCGGTTCAAGGGAGTGCCCGTAGGCGCCTCGATGCAATCCCTCACCACCAGCGGCACCGGCTCCCAGCTGCGCGCCCCGCTTGAGGCGCCCGGGCCCGGCGAGGAGGGCACCGAGCTGAAGCTGAGCCTGGAGCCGCTCCCGGCGATGCCCGTAGGGGTCGAAGTCGACGGTCACAACAGGCGGGCGGCGGAGGCGCAGGTGGCGCTGGCCACGCACGACTTCGAAGACGGCGCCACCCTGTGCAGGAAGTGCCAGCTGCCACGGACCGACATCCGCATCCGGAGGACCTGCGCCGGCGCGCCGCAGTCCATCGTGCCTACCGAGGAGGATCGCGCGGCCGCGCGCAGCAGCACCGCGCACGTGTTCCACACCGTCAACCCCGACCCCACGCGTTTTCCACCCGAGCAGGGCATGCCCTGCATCAAGTGCGAGGTCCAGCAGGAGGACCCGCGCGCCGCTGGGCCCTGCGCTGGGGGCCCGCTGAAGGCGATGGTGGAGCAGTTCCTGGACGTGTGGCGTCAGCCGCACGTGGGAGCGCCGCTGGCCGCGCATTCCGCCAAGGACTCCGGAGGGGACAAATGAGCGGCAAGATCGAAATCCAGGCCATCGTCTCGGGCGCAACACACAAGGGCCTCGTGCAGCTCCGCTGGGGTAGCATGTCCGGCCAACTCACCCCCGAGGAGGCTCGTGAGCATGCGCTGTCCATCATTGAGGCGGCAGAGGCCGCTCGCCATGACGAGATGGTGTTCCGCTTCCTGATGGAGAAGCTCAACCTGGAGCCGGCTCGCGCAGCGCTAATCATCAAGGACCTGCGCGACACCCGCGAGCAAATCGAGGCAGAGCAGAAGCCCTCCTGAGCAGCCGCACGTCCCGGTTTTCTCGACGCGGCAGCCAGAATCGCGCACAATCCACGCGATGGTGAGCCGAGACGAGTTCGCCGCCTACCTCCAGCGGCTACCCCGGCGTGTGGAGGATGCCCTGTCTCCGGAGCTGCTCCAGCAGAAGGGTCGGTCTGTGTCAGCGGGTCGATGCAGCAGGCGGCGCCAGGTGGGCCGCAAGAAGGATGCGGAGAGGAAGCGGGCGAGCTAGCCAGCTAGCTGACTATTCGGCCAGCCAGCTATTCGTCGTTCCCGGCCTTCTCAGGAGACTTCTTGGTCTTCTTGGGCGCGGCGGCCTTCTTCGCAACGGTCTTCTTGGGGACCGGCTTCTTGGCGGTGGTGGGCTTCTTCTTCGCAGGGGTAGAGGACTTCTTCGTCTTCGTGCGGGTGGCCATCTTCGTAGCTCCTGATGGGGTGGGGATCCTCAACGACATGCTGAGGAGATATCTTGCGATTACTCGACAGGGATCCACCTGTCAAGTAATCAGCAGCTCAGGACGCCACTGAGCAGCAGGCACAGGATCACCAGCGTGCCCAGGCCAGGGCGCGGCGGATCCCACAGGATGCTCTGACCTGGCAGCCGCGGCGCGCGCAGATCCCAGGCGGACGCCACACGCACGCCCACCGGCACCCCGCACTGGTCGCAGAACAGCAGGCGCTGGGGCCGCCTCCCGCAGAAGATGCAATTACTCCACCGACTGGCTGTCATCCTCGGGTCTGCTCTGCCCCTGGGTGGGCTCGGGTGCCCGGATGAAGCCCATGTGCCTCTTCGATCCGGCGCAGGGCTGGCGGCACACCTCGTGCTCGTCCAGGAAGATGCACCAGCCGCCGGCGCCGTTCCGCTGCGCGGTGAGGCCTCGTTTGAACTTGCAGCAGGGGCAGAGCAGCTCTATGCGGGAGAACAGGGTGTCGTTTGCCATGGTTCACTCGGGCTGCCACCAACGAAACCACTCTTTGAGGAGCAGCGCAACCAAGGATCCGAGACGGTGTCTCACGTCGGGAGAGCGGGTGGTTGCGAATGTGAGGCAGCCATCGCGGTGCTCCAGGACATGGAGCGCGCCGACGAACTCTCCCGTGCGGGCCTGCTCCAGCAAACGCTCCAGCTGCTGCACGACCTCGGCCTGGCGCTCGCCTTCGGCCGCTGCGCTCGCCTCGGCCTGGAGCCGGGCCTCGCGCTCGGCCTTGGTCTCGAACTGGAGCAGCTTCAGGGGTGGCGGTGGTGCGCGACCGCGCCACAGGCAGGAATAGCAGAACAGCTCGCCCAGCGGGTCGGCTCGGGCCTGGTCGATCGTCAGGCCGGCCATGAGCGCCCGTCCTACGTAGCCGCAGTCCGCCAGCTCGTCCTCTCCGCAGCGTGGGCAGAGGGGCCAGCCATCGGGGCGGTGGCGCGCCTCCTCCGTCATTGCCCAAGCAGCGACATCACGCCGGCGAACAGGACGCTTCCGAGGACGAGCAGTGCGACCACGGCCATCCGCAGCCACTCGTCGTGCGGAATGGGCGGCAGGGGTAGCGGAAGCAGCTTCTCCTCTTCCTCCGCGGACATGATGGGCACCGGCGGTCGGTCGTCTGAGATCTCGAACCAGGTGCCATCCCCGCAGCGCCACCACCGGCGGCCATCGGATGTGATGCGCTGATTGCCAATGTGATACCAGGTGCCTGCAGGGTCCCGCGGCAGGAAGATGGGGATCGACATGTTGGCATCATATCGCACCTCTATGTTAGAGCGCCTGTATGCCCAAGCGCTGCATCCTCGTCGACATGCCTGGAGGTCCGCCCTGGTGGGTGTGTGGCACCTTTCCAGCGGAGGAGATGTGCCCCTGTGGCAGCGGGCGCCTGGTCGAGTTCCTGTGCGACTACCGCGCGTCCGGGCGCAAGCGGACCTGCAGCCGGAAGATGTGCACGCAGTGTGCCTTCGAGGTCGATCCGGAGCGGCATCTCTGCAAAGAGCACCGGCCGCTTCCTGGGACCCAAGAAGTCCCGATGGGACCTGAAAAGTCCCAAGAGCAGGAGCTGCCGATCCTGGCGTGTGGATGCGCGGGATACTAAGATCGCGCGCATGCCTATGATGAAAATGAGCTTTGTTGGCGATGGCGATGGTGCCTGGCCCGATCTCAGGGAGCGAATGCACGACGTTGTTCACCTGGGCAACGGCACGGCCATCGGGGTGACCGGCCTCAAGGGCGGCATGTCGAGCGGCAAGCCGAGCGTGATGCTCCGCTTCGACCTGCCTCCGGAGGACGGCTTTCCTCAAGGAAGGGTCGTGCTGGCAGAGACCAGCCTGGCGTTGTTCCTCATGGCAGCGGACGGCCTCAAGGCCCGGTTCGGGGATCCGCGGACGTAGCCGGCAAGGTCAGGAGCTGCGGCGCTTGCGCTTGGCAGGAGCCGCCGGCGCGCCCTTCAGCAGCTCATCCACGCGGTGGATGTCCATGCCTCGGAGCCAGCCGAGGACCTTCTTCTGGTAGTTCAGCAGGCCGTCCGGAGGCAGGTGCCTCGCCTGCGCCGTCCCCTTGAGCTTGTTGTACAGGGTGCGGACGCTCCCCATGTCCGCCATCGCCTCCAGGGCGTCGGCATGGGTGGTGATACCCATCTCCGCCAGCGAGACCAGCAGATTCTGGGGAGCGTGTTCAAGGGGCAGATCGAGAGGCCGTGCGCGCAGCTCGGCCAGGAGGCCGTCCAGCTTGCCCAGCAGCTCCTCGAGCCTGGTACTTGCCGCGGCGCTCTCCCGCTGTGCACGGTCCTGTGCGGCTTCGAGTTCCTGGGTCAGGCGCTGGGTGTCCCGCACCAGGTCCAGCTGCGCTTGCTCACGACCGGCGAGCTTCTCGCGCAGGCCGGCCTCGGTCTCGCCGTGCTCCTCGATGGATGCCTGGAGCTGCCGTAGCGCCTCGTCGGCGCGGTGGCGTTCGTCGGTCACCTCTTGGTGCGCGGTGGCCAGGTTCCCGTCCGCCTGGTCCATCGCTTCGCGCAGCTCCGTCTTGGCGCGGGCGCTCTCCCGCAGGAGCTGGCTCTTCACGTCCTCGAGACGATGCTCGAACTCCACCAGGCTCTGCTTCTTCGCTGCCAGCTCCACCTCGGCCTGGTGCCGCGCCTCGCGTTCCTGGGCGAGCTGCTGCTCCAGCCCCTGCCTGGACGCCTCGGTCAGCTCCAGCTCCTTCTGGGTGGCGTCCCGCTCCCGCTCCATGTCCTCCGCCTTCTCGCGCGCCGTGGCGATCTCGGAGTCGGCCTGCTCGCGCACCGCGACCATCTCTGCCTTGGAGGCCTCAGACATCATCTTCCAGACCTGCTGGAGCGCCTGTCCCAGGAACGGCGGCGGGATCTCGTCGTCCGGCTTCTGGCGCTCCTCCTGCCACGCCCGGAGGTGCTTGCTGATGGTGGTGAAGCTGCCTCCCATCAGCACCTCCCGCACCTTCAGCGTGGTGGGCTTGATGCCTTCCGAGTCGAACTTGTCGGCGGCGCTCCGAACCTGGTCATAGGTGATGCCGTTGCTGGCCATGGGACCTCCTGTGCACCCCGTTTATCATGCGTTCCGTAATTACACCATTACGTAATTACACAGATGATTACACTTATACGATCCGTAACATCGAGCCGGCTCACCAGGGCCACCACCGGCGACGCCTGAGCCCCATAATCTCCCCCTTCTCGTCTCGATCGACGTGCCAGCGCAGCCCGAAGACCCACCGCCTGCGGGTCAGGAAGATCAAACAGCCGGCGCCCAGGATGGCCATATACAAGTCCAGGTCGGTCATCGAGCTGCCTCCGCAAACAAGGTGTTGCTGGCGCGCAGGCCGGCGCGTGGGCCATCCAGCAGGCCGTTTGAGCGGAGAGCCGACAGGTGGTGATCATAGGTGCTGCTGTTGGTCGACATGCCGCATCGCTGCGCGAGGTCGTCGCGCGTGATGGAGTTGGGGTAGAGCTGCACCAGGATGTCGAGGATCCTTCCCGTAGAATCCGGGAGCTTCGCCTTCCAGAGCGCCACCAGCTCCTCGGTGGTGGCTGGCGCATCAGGACAGTCGGCGCCCAGCAGCTCGATGCCCTTGACGGTGATGTTGTAGAGCCCTCCATGGCTGACGAGAAGGCCCGGCTTGCGCAGCGCGCTGAGGTGGTGATCGAAGGTGCTACTCCTGGTGGAGAACCCGGACAAGGTGGCCACCTGCTGCTTCGTGAGCGAGTGCGGCCGGCGGCTGGCCAGCGCCACCAGGATGCGCAGCGCGCCCTTGAGTTGGGGCAGTGTGCCGCGCAGCTCGCTGGCGCCGCTCGCCGGCGCCGTGGCCACAGGCCTGGACGTCTGGCGGCGGAGAGGCCGCTCCAGCCCTTCCATGCCGCGGGGGAGCTGCCCACCGTGCTGCTTCTTCACCATGTCCTCGACCAGGCGCACGGCCTCCGGCCTGACCTGACCATGCAGGTCGTCCGGCACACGAGCGGGCGGCGGCTCGATGCGCAGCGTTCCCGGGTCAGGGACCGCCAGGCCCAGCTGTCCGCGGATCGCACGCACGCGGTCCAGCGTCACCGCAGCGCTCACAGCATGCTGCTCCATCTGGGTCTTCAGCGCCCAGAGTTCCACCTCCAGCGCGAGGACCTGCTTCGGATCCGCCGCAGGGGGCCGCTCCCCGAGCTGGCGGCGGAGGTCCGCGATCTGCTTCTGCGAGGCGAACAGGCGGCGGCGCAGCTCAGCGGGGTCCTGCTCCTTCAAGCGCTCGATGGTCTCGGCCATGGCGGCCTGCAGCTTGGTCAGGTCCACCGGGGCGAGCAGCTGCCGCTCCTCTTCGATGCCACCGAGCGTCGGGGTGGAGCTGGCGTCATAGGTCCACTTCTTGCCGACCTTGACCCGCTTGAACAGGCGCAGCCACTGCGGACTCCAGGCGTAGAACACGCCCTCCTGCAGCGAGGGCAGGATCAGGTCCAGGTCGTCCTTGGTCTCGGCGCTCTTCTCCCGGACCCACGCCTTCACTGCGGCGCGCTCGAGCACGTGGTTGAGCTGGCCGACCAGCAGCAGCTCGGTCTGGGACAGCACGTCCTTGTTCACGCTCTGCGGTCGCTGGGAGATCAGCGTGGTGCCGATCCCAAAGTTCCGGCCCAACTTCACCAGCCGCTCCATCGCGCCCACCATGTGGCTGACGTCGGAGGAGACCTTCTGCGGGACGAACTCCTGGGCCTCCTCCCAGAAGACCATGAGCGGGGTGCGAGCGCCGCGCTTGCGGGAGAGGAGCCGTGTCGCGAACGCGGTCACGAACCGGCGTTGCTCGGCGAGGCTGCCGAAGCCGGTGAGATCAAGGACCACCGACCTGTGCGAGTCGACGATGAAGTCCGCGACCACCGCACCGGCTGTCGGCTCGAGGGGAATGTCGCCATGGTCGCCACCGAGGATCGGGATCTCGATGCCGGGGTAGATGCCGTTGGCCGCGAGGCGCAGCCCCCACCAGTTCCCCACGGGATCCACGATGACGATCTGTGCGCCGGCGTCGTCCAGAATCTCCGCCATCTTCCCGGCGGTGTACGTCTTCCCTGCACCGCTCCGCGCGAGGATGGCGACCTTCTGCGTCACGAGGTCGCGAGGCAGATCGAGGTCTTGAGAGAGCCGAAGCAGCTTGTCCATGCGGCGCATCCTAGTGTGTGCTGGATCTGCCCGCTACATCGGAGTTTGCAGGGATCCGCATGTTCAGGGGAAAGGCAACGGCAATCGAACTTCCGCGAAACTACCGCGCGACCAGCAGCTGGTGCCCAGGAGCGCACCACGCCCCCAGCAGCACCAGGCGGGGCGCGAGCGCCAGCGCATCCATGCGAGGCCGCGCGCCATGGCTGCGGCGAGGTCCTGGAGCCTGCTCCGGTGCCATGTATCCAAGCTCTCGCGCGCCGCAGGTCCTGACCGCCTGGCGCTGCGCAGGACAGAGCCAGGGTCCACTGCCGCGGCGCGGCTCCAGCGCAGTGCCACGGCGAACAGCTCGGGCTTGGACACCTCGTCCGCGTTGTAGTGAAGCCACCGTCCATGATGCAGCCCGCAGAAGCGCTGTACGCGCTGCCACACGTAGCGGGCCTGTGCCACCACGCGGGGCATCGGCTCGCGGACCCGTCTGTGCCAGGAGCTCAGCACGCACCCGGCTGGAGCACCGTGATGGCGCGGAGTGCTCCTGCCACTGTCAGGAAGAGCATCCCCAGCACCATGCGGCCCAGCAAGCGGCGGTTCGCTGCGCAGGCTACCTGCATTGTTGCAGGGCTCGGGTGAGGGTCGAACACAGCGGGGGTGGCACGATAGGCGCGCATGGCCTCCAGGAACAGAAGAGCACCGCACAGGAAGCACACCGCGGCCAGGACGTTGAGCACGAACAGAACCATGTCGCTACCCTACCGCGTCCGGATCCCCGTCGCCCTGCAAAATTTTCTCCCCTTTTTTCGGAGAGCAGTATGCTCCTTCCCATGGAGGGGAAATGGATGAGCTACTTGCCTCGTTTCGTGATCATCTGTTGCACGAGCGTCGGTGTTCTCCGGAGACGGTGCGCGCCTACCTGACCAACGTCCGCGAGCTGTGCGCGTTCCTCAGGATGCGCAGGGGCCAGGACCCCGAGGTGGAGGACCTGCACCTCGACAACCTGCGCAGTTTCCTGGCCAGCCGCCACGGGCGGGATCATCCAGCCACCATCGTGCGGAAGCTGGCGGCGATCCGGGCCTTCCTGGAGTACCTGCGGGAGGGCAAGCACGTGACGGAGAACGTTGCGCGGCTCATCCGGCCCAAGAAGGCCGAGAGCCCCGTGCCTCAGTTCCTGAGCCCCGAGCAGGCGACAGCGCTCCTTGAGGCACCGCGCCGATGCCTCCGGCCTCACTCCAGGGCGCCGCCGCGGGTGGATGTCCTGCGGGACATCGCGCTCCTCGAAATCATCTACGGCGCCGGGCTGCGGGTCAGCGAGGCGACAGGTCTCAACCTGGGGGATGTGACCACGGAGGCGGACGGGCTTCTCACCGTCTTCGTGAAGGGCAAGGGGAAGAAGGACCGCTCGGTGCCTGCCGGGCGGAAGGCGGCCAAGGCGATGGCGGCCTATGTGCCGCGCCGCGCCGACCTGCGCGCGCAGGAGTCGAGCTTCCTGGACGAGGCGGCGCTGTTCGTGAACAGCAGCGGCCAGCGCCTGGGCGTGCGCTGCGTGCGCCGCCTCATCGACCGCTACGCGCGGGCCAGCGGAGTGCCGAAGACCCACCCCCATGCGCTCAGGCACAGCTACGCCACGCACCTCCTCGGCTCGGGCGTGGACCTGCGCTCCATTCAGGGGTTGCTCGGGCACAAGCAGCTCTCGACCACGGCCCGCTATGCGCACATCGATGTCCAGTACCTGCTCGACCAGCACGCCTTCCATCCCAGGGCCACGCGACCGAAGCCGCGCGGACGCTAGCCGGTGGTGTCCCGCTCCGCGACGAGCTCCTCGAGCAGTACCCCACGCTCCACATCCTGCGCCAGGCGCCGGTGCATCCAGGCTTGGCCCTCCACGCTCAGGATCAGGTCGATGCCCTGGCGGATGTACTCCGCGATCGGGACCTTCGTGCGAGCGTTGAGCGCCTTCAGCAGCTCGTTCTGCTCCGGGCTGATGTAGATAGTGGTGGACACCTTGCGGCGAGACATGCTG
>Ga0247727_10006439_pt1 | contig 23110 bp, 20 predicted proteins | sample WisWelCaveWW1625_FD_202498 | JGI IMG/M metagenome (GOLD analysis project Ga0247727, IMG submission 202498) | Biofilm microbial communities from Wishing Well Cave, Virginia, United States - WW16-25 | ecosystem: Environmental > Aquatic > Deep subsurface > Groundwater > Cave microbial mat | place...
GCCCTGGTCTCGCCAGGCTTGGCGAGAAAGCGTGCTGTGCCTGGATTTCGGTGATACGACTTTGTGAGACTCTGTTCAGGTTCAGGTGATACGAGTTTATGAGACTCAACAATTGGGTTGGTGATCAATGCGCAGGCAAGCGAGAAAATTGTGACAACCGAGAACAATAAAATCTTGGGTACGCGTGACATATCAATCTCCTTTTCAGAATGCAATCATAACCTGTTATAAAGCGGACGGTTTACTTCAACCTTTCTTCGATTGCCTTTACGACTTTGCTTAATGCGTCGCCAGCATTGCCATCTGGCAGACTGCCTTGCGCCATGTTGGGACGCCCGCCGCCTTTGCCGCCGATGCCTGTGATGAGATCGCCCGCTTTGAGCCTGCGCTTGACCAGGTCCTCGGTCACTACCGCGATGACGGCTGATCCCGTTACGAGGACAGCCGCGCCAGCCTTGGGGTATTTCTCGCGGAATTTGTCGGCGAGCATACGGAGGGTGTCTGCATCAACATGAGGAATTTCCGCCGCGAGAACACTGATGTCTTTCACAATTTGCACGTTGTTGAGATAAAAGTCGAAAGAAGAAAGAGCGGACTGCATTCGCAGGTCGGCAAGTTGTTTCTTGAGATCAGAGACTTCGCCCTGCAACGCATCCACTTTCGCAGGTACTTCTTCCATGGAAGATTTCAAAGAACCAGCGATTTGTTTGAGAGACTTGAATCTTTTTGTGATCAGGTCATACGCGCCGCGGCCAGTGACCGCTTCGATGCGACGAATCCCTGCCGCGGCTGATCCTTCACTGACGATGAGGAACGCGCCGACGTCGGAGGTGCGGTCCAAGTGTGTGCCGCCGCAGAGTTCATAGGAATATTTGTGCTGGTGTTCGACTGACGCGGTGGGATGCGCGATGGATTCTTCCATTTCCTGCTCCGTCGGGGGCTGAGACCCCGATGAGCTTAGTATCGTGATTGTGCGGACAGTCTCGCCGTATTTTTCGCCAAACAACGCCATCGCGCCTTCGGCTATCGCATCTTCGCGGGACTTCAGGTGTGGAAAGACTTCCATATCCGCCGCGACTGCTTCGTTGACGATGTGCTCGACACGCTCGATCTGTTCGGGGGTCATTGCATCGGGATGTGTAAAGTCGAAGCGCAGATGTGTAGGCGCGACCAAAGAGCCTGCCTGCCTTGCATGATGACCAAGCGCCTGATGCAACGCGGCATGGAGCAAATGAGTCGCGGTGTGATTGCGCTTAATGTCGTGGCGACGAAGCATATCCACTTCGGCAGTAAATTTATCACCGACTTTCGGTTGACCCGAGATAACTTCACCCACATGGACAATGATGCCCGCGGATGGTTTACGAACGTCCGTTACCTCTATTTCCCAACCCCCCATTTTCTCCGAAAATGGGGCGAGACGGAGGGGGGTCCGAATATATCCTTCATCCGAGACCTGACCCCCAGATTCAATGTAGAAGCCTGTTTTTGGAATGATGACTTCGACCTGGTCACCAAACGAAGCAGATTGAACAGACTTGCCATCCATTACCAGGGCGAGAATTTCACCTTCGACGCGCGGGCTGGTGTATGGATCATAGTGCACGCCATGTTCATCCAATTTGCCTTGCGCTTGCAGGCTCCTGAAAATTTCGGCGAAGAATTCTGCATCTTCACCGCCAAGCTTGCCCATGGCTTTCCCGCCGCCTGATGCAAGACTGTGTTCATCCTTTGCGGCGTTGAAGCCTGCCTCATCTACATCGAGTCCCTGTTCGCGGGCGATGTCGCGGGAGATTTCGAAGGGCAAGCCGTAGGTGGCATAGAGGTCGAAGGCTTTGCGGCCATCGAGGGAGGTTTGTTTTGAGGCGCGAATGCCCGAGAGTAGATTCCCTAATTGTGCGGTACCAGCTTCCACCGTACGCGCGAAGCGGATTTCTTCCCGAGTCAAGTTGTCGAAAATAGTCGCCTTGTTCTTTACCAGTTCGGGATAAAAGCCGCCGTAATAATTAATCACAGATTCTGCGACTTTGGCGAGGAAGGGTTCATTGAGTCCGATCTTCGTTCCAAAACGGGCCGCGCGGCGGATGATCATGCGCGTGACGTAATTACGCCCGCCGTTGCCAGGGACGACGCCATCGGCGATGAGGAACGCGGCGGAACGGGCGTGGTCGCAGATGACGCGATAGGGAGTGAAGTTATCGAGCATTTCTTTTTCGGTGTGACCCGTCAGCGAACGCAGAACATCGAGTGAGCCTTTGAAGAGATCGGTCTTGTAGTTGGAGTCGACGCCCTGCAAAACAGAGACGATGCGCTCGAAGCCCATACCCGTATCCACATGTTTGGCAGGCAATGGCTCAAGCCTGCCATCTTCAAAAAGATTGTATTGAATGAAGACGTTGTTCCATAGTTCGAGGTAGCGCGTGCATTCACCGTTCACGCCGCAGACGTGGTCGGTGCCGCGCAGGTTGTCGTGCTCTTCGCCCCGGTCAATGTGGATTTCAGAACACGGACCACACGGACCGAACTCCGCCATTTGCCAGAAGTTTTCCTTGCGCCCAAAAAACAAAACGTGTTCGGGGTTGAAGCCAGACTGTGCCTTCCAAATATCCGCGGCTTCGTCGTCACGCGGGATGTTATCTTGATCGTCTTCAAAACAGGTGGCGTAAATTTTATCTTTCGGCAAACCCCACACATCGGTGAGCAGCTGCCACGACCAGGCAATCGCTTCCTTCTTATAATAGTCACCGAAAGACCAATTGCCGAGCATTTCAAAGAAGGTGTGATGCGTGTCGTCGCGCCCCACGTCTTCAAGGTCGTTGTGTTTGCCCGCCACGCGCATGACCTTCTGCGAGTCAACCGCGCGCTTGTATGGGCGCGTATCTGTTCCAACAAATACATCTTTGAACTGCACCATACCCGAGTTGGTGAACAGCAACGTCGCATCCCCGCCAGGCACAAGCGAAGAGGACGGCACAGAAGTGTGTCCGTGCTCGACGAAAAAATCTATGAATGTTTGGCGGATTTCGCTGCCGGTCAGTTTTTTCATTCGCGAAGTTGCTCCAATAAATTAATGGCGGAATTATACCAAGCAAAGCTCGTTATCTGGCTTACTTCGCAGCTTGTGAATTAATTCCCATTGTTGCATATTTACTAATTTCGAGTACACTACAAGCGTAAGTATCTATTAAACCCTCAAGGAGAATAATCATGGCATCAAAACAATGGGTTGGCGGCGATTTCAATGACATGAGCCACGTGCCCGGCGTGGCGGTAGCGTCCCGCGACCCAAACCAAATTGACTTTTTCTTCTTCGGGCTGGATGCCCGCCTCCGGCACAAAGCGTTTAAATTTGAAAATAAACTATGGAAACTTGTCTTGAATGAAAACTTACCCACGAAGACCGACACTGGTATCGAGGTAAGAATCCAAGGGGTAGCGGCCCTTACGACCCAGGGACCAAATTTATACGATGTCTTTGTTTGGGGCTTGGGGGATAATCATCTCTATCATTTGGCAAAGAATAGTCCCACAGCATGGCTAAACTGGAGCAAAATCACCAGCGGAATGATCTCCTCCTCGCCTTCGGTGGTCGCGGTCACCAAAAATCGCCTGGATGTCTTCTTCAAAGACTCCAAGGGGCAGGTTGCCACCACCCATTGGGCCCCCGGGGAAAGCTGGTCAGACTGGTAGAGATGTCAGTGCGCAGCCGTCAACATCAATGCCTTTGAAACGAACCTCCGGGAAAACCGGAGGTTTATCATTGATTGAGGAATCAAAACATCCACTTCAAACAAAGTCATCAGCTGCCTACGCCGGCGCGTGTTTTGAACACTCGCCACATGAAGACTTTAATGCTTTTCAGGATGGAATACCAGTGACAAACCTCCGCCTTTTCCAACATAAAAACAGGGAACACCCTGTTGGTTTTGACCGTATTAATGCTATACTTAACTGGAAATCTATGTCTAAACCTCCATGGTTATCGCTTGTTACCCGGGTCCGATACAGAAAGGGAGTAAGAACATGAAGATATTCCTTCGCTTCTCCGTGCTGGCAATCATCGTTACGCTGGTGCTTTACGCCTGCAACATCAGACCCACACCTACACCCGTTGCGCCGGTGTCGGGCGACCGCTCAGTGGGGTTAGCCGTTCAGGCGACAAATGCCTCGACTACCTTCAACACCGTGGGACAGGTGATCAATTACAGTTACACGGTGACAAACACGGGAGACCCGGCTCTCGCCGGACCGGTCACTGTTACAGACGATAAGACGACTGTCCCCGCCTGTGCGGCTATCGCCTCCGTGGGAAACCTCAACAACAATCTCGATAAAGGCGAGTCGGTCATTTGCGTATCCTCGTATTCGATCACTCAAAACGATCTCAACGCCGGCTCCGTCATTAGCAATGCCACTGCCCAGGTTGCCGGCACACCTTCGAACCGCGTCACCACGACCGTGCCAATGGCGTCAAACAAGGTGCTGGTGGTGACCGTCACACCCAACACAACCACCTATACCGCGGCTGGACAGGTGATCACATATACCTATTCGGTAAAGAACAACGGCGCAACAACGCTGACACCTACTACCCAGTTCGTTGTAACAGACAATCGAATCCCCACGCCAATCAACTGCGATGTGCCCAAGGAACTCGCCCCGGGTTCATCGCTCACTTGCACAGCGAATTACACGGTTACACAAAACGATATGGGCGCGCCGAACATCACCAGCACCGTCACAGCATCGGGCGGAGGCGTGACATCCCCACCCGTCACAACCGTTGTCACCCGGGGCACGGTTCCAGGCGGCAATTACATCAGAGATTCAAACATTCCACATAGTGTGGTCAGCGGCGAGTGGCTTTATCAGATCGCGCGATGTTATAACGCGGATATCAAAGCGGTGCTTGCCGCAAACCCGCAGATTCCCGACCCGCATCTGATATTGCCAGCCATGACGGTCAACGTACCCAAGATCGGCTCAAAAGGAGGGACGATCTACGGTCCCCCATGCGTAGGCTTCCACGTTGTGCAATCGGGAGACACGTGGGATACCATCAAGGCAAAATACAACGCGGACCTCGTAGTGCTCCAGGCGGCAAACCGCAACGCAACTCTCGCCAATGGAACCTGCCTCAAAATCCCGCTCAACTCGAACTCGGCAGGCGGCGCAACACCAGCCCAGTCGGCAGCGGCATCGTGTCCAACCGGAACCACCCCCCCGTCGCCGAATGTTCCGATCCGCATCACAATCCCCACAGGGTCAACAAGCGTCACACTTCCCGGCACGGTTCAGGCATCCGGCAGAGTCCGCTATGTGTTCACAGCAAACCAGGGTCAACAATTAAGTGTCAGACTGCTCAACGTCGCTCAGAATGACGTCACAATGGGAATCATCGCTTCGAATGGAAGCACGATGAAAGCGCAGGATGCAACGCTGACCTTTTCCGGAACGCTCCCCTCGAGCGGAGACTCCTTCATTGATATATTCGCGGTTTCCGGCACAACAAGTAAATCGTTTACGCTGGAAGTCACGATCACTACGCCCGCGCCTGTTCCATCCGTTGAACGCGTGGCGGATATCAACAGCGGAATCAACAGTTCGGACCCTGCCTATCTCGCGGTCTTTAATGGAACGTTGTTCTTCAAAGCAACCGGCAGCGATAACACCGGCGGCGAATTGTGGAAGTACGACATCGCAACAAAAACCCCAAGCCGTGTGACAGATCAAGTCCCCGGCGCAGGCGGGTTTGATCCAGCCTATCTCACCGTGTATAACGGCGCGTTATATTTCAAAGCAAACGGCGGCGATAACGGTGGCTCGGAATTATGGAGGTTCAATGGTTCCGCCACCGGCAGGTTGACCGATATCAACAGCGGACCAGGCGATGCCAACCCTGCATATCTGGCTGTCTTCAACAACATGCTGTACTTTAGCGCGAAGGGAAGCGATAACGCCGGCGTTGAACTTTGGAGGACGGATGGAACAACGACTGTCCGCGCCGCAGACATTAATGCGGGGCCCGGAGACTCAAATCCTGCCTACCTAACAGTATTCAACAACATATTGTATTTTAGTGCGGTCAGCACCGATGGCATGGGCGTTGAATTATGGAAATATGATGGGACGAATCTCCCCACTCGCGTGTCAGATATCAATCCGGGTGTTGGTAATTCAAATCCCGCGCATTTAGCTGTGTTCAACAACGCCCTCTACTTTAGCGCGAACAAGAATGACGGTTTGGGCATCGAGTTGTGGAAATATGATGGGACGGCGAATCCCCCCACTTCCGTCGCAGATGTCAATGTCGGCGCAGGCGACTCAGCCCCTTCATTCCTAACTGTGTTCAACAATGCCTTGTACTTTAGCGCAATCGGCAACGACGGCACAGGCATCGAACTATGGAAATACGACGGTACCACTGCGAAACGCGTGGCTGATATTAATACCGTTGGCAACTCCAGCCCTTCATATCTGGTTGTATTCAACAACGAGTTGTACTTCCAGGCAAACGGCAATGATGGCGTTGGCACCGAACTTTGGAAATTCAAAGGACCGTAGAGATCTGACCATTGAAGCCGAAGAAGTTAATCTTCTGAGTTATCCACGCGAAAGCGGATGCTGAGTCCGCGATAGAATCACCCCATGCAACTCTTCTTCTTCGGCTTCACTCTCTGGCCTGGCGCGTATTTACTCGCGCGCAATTCCAGCAAGACGACTGTCCAACTCACGGGCTGGGGATTGCTCGCCTACGCGGGCACGCTTGCCGTTCAAATCCTTTTCGACCAATTCATCCTCATTCTCTTGCTCGCTCCCGCGCTGTTCTGGGTCGGCGCGGCGCTTCACCTGCTGCCTGAAGAAAACAAAGCCCGCGCAGCGCTCATTCGCATTTGGGCGGTGGCATCCATACCGCTTGCGATTCTCACGCAGGTCAACGGCTGGTTTGCCGCGCTCATCGTCCTCGCCCTCCTACTCTGCGCGGGCATGATTGCAAAACTCGCCCTCCGTTCGCAATTCAAAAATACCCTTGCGCTTCTCGCAGTCGTCGCGTTATTTGTCACGCTTAGCGCGGGCTTGCTCCTCCTGCCCCTGAACTGGATTCCGCTCACGTGGGGTATGGCGTTGCTCGGGCTCGACCTGCTCTTCCTCGGCTTCACCCTCATTGCATGGGACGCATTCGACGAAGGCGAATCTATCCGCGCGCATCTCGTACGTTCGTTCGTCTCCGTGTTGTATTCTGCGGGCGCGCTGTCGCTCATCGCCACCTGGCTCACTGATGACGAGACTCTCCTCATCCTCCTCATCGCGTTCGGGGTTCTTACACAAACTTTTTCAAACTCGATTCAATCCCTGTTGGACCGGTTGACTCTTCCCCGGCACACCACAGACGAACGCCGGACCCTGCGCCAGACAGCGGACACGCTCCCGCTTCTCTCCACGCTGGAAACTGATTCGGTCAACGAGGAGCAGTTCACCCGTCTGACCCGACGCGCCCTGTCCCATCTCGGAGATTTGCCCAAACTGGCTTCGAACCCGCTGGTGAATCTTCCCGTCGTCACAGGCGCGAATCCGCTCGACCGCGCGCACGCGTTGAAGTCCCTCCTGATTCAAAGTATTCAAAAACTCAAGCCGCAATCCGATGCAAAGTTTGGCGCGACAGACGAATGGCGGTACTACAACGCCGTCCACTTTCCCTACGTGCTGGGACTCAAACCCTACGCCCGCCGCCCCGACTACGATTCATTGGATGACGCCTCGCGCGCCGCGCTCGAGTGGTTTCAAATCTCCGTCCCGGAACGGACGTTACACAACTGGCAAAACATCGCCGCGAAGTTAATCGCCGAGGAAATAAGAAATCAATCCCTCTAATTACCTTGCACCATGGTTTTGAGAACCAGAATACGATGGCAAGCCGTCTGTCTCCATAACTCACCTTGCGCACACTTGCTCGAAGGCGGCCTACCCTGAAGGGTATGATATGTGACCGCCGTGTTTTGTACCATACGCCGCAGGGTCAGGGACTCTGCGGGAGCAAAAACTGCGTAAGGCGAGTCCATAATCTGGCAGTATACGGCAGTCTCTTTCGTGGACATGGCAGTACGAAATCCCTACAATGGGCGGAAAGGAGAAAACAAAATGAACACACAAGTCAAAGGATCGAATCTGCACCACATCCTGAATGCGAACGCCATGTTCTCATTCACCAGCGGACTCTACTTCCTGCTTGCGCGGCATCCGCTGGCAGAGTTTCTGGGCGCGACGCCCGCCGTCATGGTTGCGCTTGCCGCTGTCCTGTTCGGCTACGCGGCGTTGATTGCCTTCAATACACAGCGCGGCGCCATCCATCGAAACTTCACCCTCTTCACCGTCCTCGGCGACTCCGTCTGGGTGATTGCCAGCATCGCGCTGCTCATCCTCCCCATCTTCAACTTCTCCGCCGAGGCAAAATGGGGAATCGGCATCACCGCCGTCTGTGTGGACCTCTTCGCAACGCTTCAGTTTTTGGAATGGAGGAAGATGTAATCTGCCCAGCCGGTCATTATCTAAATCAGCCTCTGGAAAAATTTCCCTCTACCTTCCGCAAGGCGCGCTTCAGTCTTGCGCTACAATCGAGGCATGACCATCGAACTCGACCTCTCACATCAAGGACTCGTCAGCCTCCCCGAACATATCGTCGAACAAACCGACCTTGAGATTCTAAATCTTTACAATAACAAGTTAACATCTCTCCCAGAGTCGGTGTGGGGATTGAAGAACCTCAAAACCCTGATTCTCGCTGAGAATCAATTTTCCCTGCTTTCAAAAGAAATCGGAAGTTTGACCGGACTTCGCATGGCAGATTTGGGGCATAACAAATACGAGTCGATTCCTGAAACCATTAGCAACCTCAAATCACTTGAATTCCTCTATCTGAGTAACAATTTATTAACGACCCTCCCCAAATCGCTTTTTGAATTGACCAGCCTGCTATATCTCAACCTCACAGATAATCAATTATCGTCCTTGCCGGAAGAAATTGGAAACCTGAAAAGCCTCGTTGAATTAAGACTGTACAACAATCAATTCACCTCTCTGCCAGAGACAATCGGCAATTTGGCAAGTTTGATGGAATTGCATGTGATGAAAAACCAACTGACTGCGCTTCCCGAATCAATTGGCAGGCTGGCGAATCTAAGAAAGCTGGATCTGGAAAACAACGCTCTGGAATCCCTGCCGGATTCGATAGCCCACTTATCGAACCTTACCGATTTTAATTTGAGGAACAATAAATTATCGAACCTTCCCGAATCGCTGGGCGCGATGAAGAGTCTCAGGATTTTGGATTTGAGAGCAAACAAACTTACAACACTACCTGAAAGCATCGCAGATTTATCCAATCTCGAAAAGCTGGATTTGCGTTGGAACAAAATTTCACCGCTCCCGAAATGGATTCAAAACCTTGAACAACGCAGATGTGTTATTTACTCATAACAAAATTTCACAATGCGCAAGATTTATTTTTGATTACTAAATCTCTTTTAAGGTTCACCCGCTAGAATGGGTCAATGAACAAGACTAAAATTCTTTGGGTATTGTCAATCATCACATCGATTTGCTTCACCGCCTGCGGGACGCGTTCTGCGCAATCCGCCTCCTCTCCTTCGCTTGAAGTTGTTTCATCCTCAAAAGACACTTCGCTTCCCACGGCGACTCCCACCAAAACCTCAACTCTTATACCTACTCCTACAGCGACACCGATTCCCCACCCGCTTGAGATCGATGCGATGCGCGCGCGTGAATATCCTGGAAGTGAGGTGGTCATCGAGACGGTACTCGACCCCGGTGCAAATTACAACCGTTATCTTGTTTCCTATCTTTCGGAGGGATTGAAAATTTACGCGCTGACGACAATCCCAAACGGAGAGAAACCTCCCACTGGCTGGCCCGTTGTCATCTTCAATCACGGATTCATTCCGCCGGATGTGTACGTCACCACTGAGCGTTACATCGCGTATGTGGACTTAATCGCGCGCAGTGGATATATCGTCTTCCGTTCGGATTATCGTGGGCACGGAAACTCGGAAGGCGAAGCCGGCGGCGCGTACAGTAGACCCGATTACACCGTGGATGTGCTCAACGCAGTGGCATCCATGAAAAAACACCCCGATGCAGACCCAAATCGAATCGGCATGTGGGGACATTCTATGGGTGGATACATTACTTTGCGTTCGATGGTCATTACCACGGACATAAAAGTTGGCGTGATCTGGGCAGGCGTTGTCGCATCGTACCCGGACCTTTTGACGAGGTGGCGTCGAGGCACTGGATCTTCAGTCCCCGCGACTCCGCGGCCTGGCTCATGGCGAGTGTCGTTGGTGGAAACTTATGGCTCACCCGAGGAGAATCCGGATTTCTGGAACTCGATTTCCGCGAATTCATATCTAGCTGATATTTCCGGCCCAGTTCAATTGCATCATGGTACGGCAGACGCTGATGTGCCGCTTGAGTTTTCCGAATCGCTCTTCTTCCAAATGCTCGAAGCAGGTCAATTTGTTGAGTTGTACAAATACGACGGAGACAACCACAACATCTCAAATTATTTCAGTACGGCCATGCAGCGCACCATCGAATTCTTTGACAGGTATTTGAAGTAACAACCATCCCGCAGGTTAGGCGAATCGTTTCTGTTCCATCAGAAAATCTGCGGGGCAGTTTCCATTTGATAAGGACTCCCTCTTGACCACGCGCCTCTACCTCGTCCGCCACGGAGCTACTCCCCTCACCGCAGAAGACCGATTCTCGGGTGCGGAGAATGTCCACCTTTCAGAGGAGGGTCGCGCACAAGCGATTCAACTTACCCATCGCCTTGAAGACGACAAAATAGCTGCCATCTATTGCAGTCCGTTGGATAGAACGTTGGAGACAGCCAGGTTCATCGCGAAGCCGCACGGACTTACTCCCATGCCAATAGATGCGTTGCGCGAAATCAACCATGGTCATTGGGAGGGCTTGTCACGCAAGGAAGTGGAAGAAAAATTCCCCGATGAATACACGGCATGGGAAGCCGATCCGTTTACGTTTGCACCCGAGGGAGGCGAATCTGGAATCAGCGTTTTAGCACGCGCATTGCCTGTAATCCGTGAAGTGGTTGTGAACCATAAAGATCAGAATGCGCTTGTCGTTTCGCATAAAGCCACATTGCGACTCGTCATTAGCAGTCTGCTGGGATTCGACGCGCGCGGCTATCGCGACCGGCTCGACCAGGCACCCGCGTGTTTGAATATTTTGGATTTCAAAGATACCGTGCGGGCGCGTTTGATGTTGTTCAACGACATTTCCCATTACGCCGATCACCCACACCGCCCAGACAAGCACCTCTCGCGCTGGTGGGACGCGGGGGAAGGCAACGGTTGAGATCACACGAGTCCTAAGGGGATGATATGCGTCGCATACTCATTAATAGGGCTGGACTCACTGATAAGATTCTGCTGATTAATCGGTGAAAACCAACCCGTCTGGTGCGACGCATCCTCGGGTGAGAAAACGCCTGTAAAACAGAATCAGCTACCGGTTGAGCGGGAGGCGTGCCGGGGAGTCCACTTAACAAAACTAAAATTCTGTGAGAGTCGCAATTGGAGTAAAATCGTCCTAGTACTTAATTCCCATCCCTCAAAATTTCAGCGCCGGGAGGCTGGCAATGTTCAAGACCCAGAATCTCTATCAAAACGACGAAAAGTGGAAGAACACAAAACTCGGCAAGTCCTCCGAGACCATTGGCGGCTGGGGCTGTTTGCTCACCTCGGCCACGATGATGCTGAACGGTATCGGCTACAACGAAACTCCCGAAACTGTTAACGAGAAGATGAAAGCATCTGGCGGTTTTCAGGGGGCGTTTTTTATCCCCAGCGTTCTGCCTTATTTGTGGCCCAACTGCGCGTACCGCGACATGCAACCCTGCGAGACATCCCCCGCGCCCATCTCACAAATTGACGCGGCAATTGCGGCGGGCAAGCCCGTTATTCTGCAAGTGGATTGGAACAAACAGGCTGGCATTCAAACTCACTTTGTGCTCGTGAAAGAAAAGAAGGGCAACGATTACGTTTTGTATGACCCTTATAAATATGGGGGCGATGGTCCGGATAAAGAGGTCCTGCTGACCACGCGCTACAAATACAATGGCGCGAAAATTGATGCAGAGATCAGCGCGGTCTTGTGGTTCGAATCGGTCAGCGCCGCCCCGCCCACTCCTCCAAAAGTTACGAAGGTTCCCCTCCCTGCCGATAAGTACACCCTCTTCGCCGCGGAAGATGACCTCGCATTGCGCGGCGATCCATCTGTTGGCGGATACATCTGGAAGCGGATGCCCCTTGGCACAGAGCTAACCAGCCTCGAACCAAAAGCCACAGCAAAATCAAAACTTGGAAAGAACGGTCAGTGGATCAATGTGCAGGATCCAAATGGCGATCAGGGATATGTTGCCGCGTGGTACGTTTCGGAGACAAAAGGCGGCACAGCCGCTCCCGCCGCGCCCAAGCCTGCTTCTGCTCCCACATCCAAACCGGCTTCCACCGCCCCAACCGCGGCGCCGTTACCCGCGGGCGCACTGGCATTCCTCCCCACCGAGGAGCTTTCCTTCCGCACCCAGCCAGTGATCTCGCCGGAGACCCTGATCCGGCGAATCCCACCCACTGAGCAAATTGTGAGCGTTGAGGCTGCCAAGGATGCGATCGCAAAAGTCGGTGTGACCAATCAATGGCTTAAGGTACGCGATGCTTCGGGTAAAGAAGGATATGTCGCGGCTTGGTATGTCAAATATGCTGGTGGTTCTACAGTACAACAAGCGACTGCCGCGACACCGTCAACAACCACAAGCGGTGGTACAAAAGTAAAGGCGGCGGCGCAAGCCGTTGCATTCCGCAAACAACCTGTGGTAAGTGATTCGACTCTGATCCGCTGGCTCCCTCTTGGAACTGAATTAACGATCAATGAACCCGGCGGAGAAAATAAGATTGGCGTCAACAACCAATGGTTGAAAGTCAAAGATATGGGCGGCATGGAAGGCTACGTTGCCGCGTGGTTTGTATCGCGATAAAGATTTGCTCTCGACGGCGGCTCGAGGATAAATAAAGGTACATAGATGGCAGATCAGGCAAAGGGCGCGAACGGAAGCGTTTTCATTTCCTATTCGCGCAAAGATAAGGAGTTTGTCAAAAAATTAAACGACGCCCTCGATCAGGCGGGCATCCATGCCTGGGTGGATTGGGAAGGCATCGAGCTTGCTTCCGATTGGATGGCAAGGATCACCTCTGCGATTCAAGGATCGAATGCGTTCCTGTTCGTGATGACTTCTGATTCACTTAAATCGAAAGTCTGCACGGATGAACTTGAACTGGCGATTAAATATAACAAAAAAATCATACCCGTTCTATATCGCGATCCGGCAAAAAGTTCAAAGATACACCCCAAACTATCTTCAACCAACTGGGTGTACCTGCGAAAAAAGGATGATTTTGATGGGACGATTCCCCGGCTGATCGAATCTGTTAACACAGACCTGGAATGGGTAAGTCAGCACACCCGCCTGCTCGAACGCGCCACAGAGTGGGAGGTAAAAAACCAAAACGGCAGTTATCTCCTTCAGGGATCGGACCTAGAAGATGCCGAACGCTGGATGGCGGAAGCCTCTGGGAAAGAAAACCGAACAGTCGTCCCGATACAGGCACAATACATTATGGCAAGCCGCACTGGGGCGGTTCGCCGTCAACGAATGACGGTAATCGGAATATCCCTCGCGCTGGTTGTCAGTATTGCTTTGAGCATCTGGGCAATTTTTGCAAACATCAATGCACAAAAGGCAGAACAACAAGCGCTGATTGAAAGAGACAAGGCGCAGAATAGTGAAGCGCTTGCAATTCAAAAACAGGAAGAAGCGGATGCCGCGAGGGCGGAGGCAATTAAAAATCAGGAACGAGCCAATCAGGAAGAAAACATTGCCAATGCAAGGCGGAGCGCGGCTGAGTCGCAGGTGTATCAGAACCGTCCCGGCGAATTGGACACGAGCATGCTTCTGGCAATTGACTCATACCAGCGCGACCCCACGCCAGAGGCTGAAAGTTTGATGCGTAGAAATATCGGTCTCCTGCCCATACCCATCGTGTCCACAGATATCAATTCTCCTCATACGAGCACGATCTGGAATATTGAATGGAGCCCGGATAACACAAATTTTGTGACCGCTGGGAATGATGGCAAAGCCTGTGTCTGGCGAATTGCGGATGGGGACCAGTTATATTGCGTCACTCACCCTTCAGTATCCAAACTCTTCGATGCCGTGTTTTCAAAAGACGGCAAATATCTGATCACCGGCAGCGAAGAAGGCAATCTCTATTTTTGGAATGCGGCAGATGGCAAGGAATTGGATATTGAACCAAAGGAATACGGCGCCACCATTTGGGACATGGATGTATCGCCCAACGGAAAATATCTGGCTGTCGGTAGAAAAGACAACCGGTTAATGGTTTTCGAGTTGAACAACCTGAAACTGGCTCCGCTCATCTTCGATCTGCAACAACGCGGCGGGGTTTGGTCTGTGGAGTTTTCAGATGACGGCAAATGGCTTGCGTCAGGGACCATGAACGGCTTCGTTCATATTTGGCAGGTCAATACCGGCGTGTCCTTCTATGGCGCCCGCCACCAATCTGACACAGGTTATCTTGGTGATTACACCATAACGGCATTCAGCCCGGATAGTTCCTTTCTCGCTTCCGTCAGTGGTGACAGCATGGTTCGTGTGACAAAGACGGTATCGGGCGGACAGTTTTATTCCGTTCTGCATGGGGATTGGGTCGAGGATGTGGAGTTTGGGCGGGATGGATCCTGGTTCGTCACCGCGTCCGATGATAAAAAAGTTCGGGTGTTTGATACAGCCTCCGGCGCGGAAAAGATCCGTATGGAGCATCTCGATCTTGTGCAACGAGTGGAAGTCAGTCCGGATGGAAATTGGATCGCCAGCACAGGCTACGATGATACTGTTCGCATTTGGGATTCTGCCAGCGGCGGCGCGAAATATCAAATCCCTCTCGAGAACGATGGGTCTGCTTTGTCGTTCAATCACGACGGAACTCGAATTGTCACAACAGACGATGATGGAAATATGGGCATTTGGGATATTTCCGAGTTATCAGCTCGAACGGGTTATATCGAATTTCCTGAGTATCTGCATGAAGCGCGTTATGCTCCATCCGGCGAGTGGATTGTTATTAATTCAGACGACAATAAAATTCGTGTTTTCGCTGCGGATCAAGTCAATGAAATACACAAGGCGAATCAGGGAGCAATCCTCTCCACTTCAAACGGGCTGACCTACAACGTGGCGGTGAGCATGGACGCACAATGGATCGCCCTCGTGGAACGGGACCCAAGCAACGAACAAAACAACACGGTCATGCTCATCAGCGCGGATGGGAATACAGAATTCAACCTTACCCATCCCGGGGGCGCGGTGTCAGGAGTCGCGTTCAGTCCGGATGGTGCGCTGATCGCAGCAGCCTCACGCGACAGTTCTGAAATTGTTTTCTGGAATACTCAGACCGGAGCGAAAACAGAATCCATTCAAATCACCGGTCTGGCAGAGGTCTTTTCGATTGCGATCAGCCCCAACGGAAAATGGCTTGCCGTTGGTTCTGACAACAGGGTTGAAATACTGGATTTCGAGAATAAGACCCCATCAAATTCCGTTCCCATGCTCGGAGATATTCAAACACTGACATTCAGCAATGACAGTCAAATTCTTGCTACAGGAAGCTCAAGATCAGAAGTGGTCCTGCTGAACGGAGGTGATGGCTCCTTCTCTGAAGCCTTCTCTTTCGAAACCGGGGGCGTCCCGCTTTCGCTGGCTTTCAACCCGGAGGATAAGATTCTCGCTGTTGGAAGTGAAGGTAATTATGTATACTTATGGGATCTGGAGGGCAAACAGGAGGTAAGCCGCCTCCTGCACAGCGACGCAGTTACGGGCGTTGCCTTCTCGCCGGATGGCAAACAACTTAGCACCGTTTCGCGCAAAGTCGTGCAATTCTGGGACCTCGCTCTGATTCGATTTATTCAAACGAGCGCGCTGGAAAGCCAAGCATGCTCGCGCCTGACAAAAAATTTCAATGCGGATGAGTGGGCATCTTTTTTTGGGAACGAGGAAGCCCATCCCATCTGCCTTAACCTGCCGGTCAGCAAATAACAATTGGGTACGAATGGAGAGTTCAACCATGGAAACAGAGACAACGAATAAAACACCAATACTGAATATCGCCTGGACCCGTTATGCATACCTTGACGCTTCCGCAATCCGGCGCACCCGCGGGTTCTACCGGATACGCCGCGCGATTTTGTGGCTCGGGGTGGTTGCCACGTTCTTTGCGATTCTAACCACAGCCTTTTTCTCAGACTCTGAGAATCTGCCAGGGTTAATCATTAAGATATTCTTCATTGCGACACCGGTCATTTCCTCAATCTTTGCCGCCTTCGCCTCTCGTTTCTATTCCAACGGCAGCTGGCTGATCATGCGCGCCGGCGCCGAAGAGATCAAAAAGGAGATTTATCTCTACCGCACAACCCGGAAACATAAACCGAGGCGTCGGGAGTTTCTCGAAAAAAGGCTGGCTGAAATTCAACGGCAAATGTTTCGCAGTCTGACCGGCGAGTTTTCTTTTGAACCGTACGATGGGAGGGTCCCGCCACACTACAACCCTGAGACTGATGAGGGCGATCCTGGTTTCAACGATCTGGATGGCGAGCAGTACTTCCGCTTCAGGCTTGAGAATCAGTTCGACTGGCATAATAAAAAGATCAACAGTTACAAAGCCGAACGCCGTAGGATGGTCGTTTACATCCTCACCATGGGCGGTTTGGGCGCAGTCCTTGCCGCGCTGGGCGGCGGGTTGAGCATCTGGGTGGCATTAACCGCATCAATCACCGCGGCGCTGATCGGCTGGCAGGAACTGGACAACCTCGATTCGATTATTCGTAACTACAGCAAAGTAGTCATGGAATTGACCATCCTCCACGATCACTGGCACAACCTTGAACGCGAGGAGCGCACGGAAAAGGAATTCTTCAAGATGGTGGAAGAATGCGAAATAGTGCTGTGGGCGCAAAATGCCGAGTACGTCCGGTCAATGCAGGATGTGCTGAAGGAGTTAGATCTCGATGAAGAAGCCAGCCTGATCGAAGGCATCATCGATAAATCTGTTGAAACTGCCAAAGGTATGCAGCAAGGGATGCGCGAAGCGGCGCTCGAAGCTACAGGCGAGGCGCTTCAAGCCGCAGAGGAAAAAGTGGTTCACCAATTCAAGGAGACCTTCGGCGCACTCGCGCAGGAGGCATCCTCTGAATTGGTTCAGCAGGAACTCGAAGCCATGAGCAAGGCGGTGTCGCAAGCCGCCGAGGCAGTCATCCAGCGCGCGTCAACATTCACATCATCCCTGGCAGAGATTGCGGAGGAATTCGCCCATGTAGATATTGGCAGAGATACATCCAAGGAAGAACTCAATGCCATCCTTGCCCGCTTTCCAAAGACGAACGACGTCAAAGGTTAAGCGAGGACCACATGGGATTACAATATCTATTAGGGCAAAAAAGAAGGATGAACTAGCCATCCAGCAGAACACTGCAACAACACTGAAGGATCCGCTACAGGAAATAAAAGATGCGGCAAAACCCTTCGTTGATAAGGCGAAAGAGACCTCCATCACGTAAGAATAAGTAAAACTACAAGCTTATGATAAAAAGGTGACGCCCGCTGATCATTCAGCGGGCGTCATTACGTCGTCAATCTTTTCCTTCGGGTAGGGCCAGATCTCGCCTTTAATCCCTTTCGCAAGAAAGAAATCACCTGCCCGAACAGTTTCTGGTCCTTCCAAAGTTATCACGGTGACCATTTGATCGGGATCTCCTCCGGTGATTTCAAGCAAAGGCGCCAAATATGTTAGCGCTTTTTTCACACAATATCCCGGGCGGGTAATAACATAACTTTCTTCAAAGATGGCAGGATCAATGGGCCAGTAATCATCAGGGGTATCGATTTCACTGACAAGAAAATCGCCTTGCTTGGCGGTTAACTGAGTACCCCACGGAGTATTGATCTCCATGGATTGAGGTTCATCGGGGGATGGGAGAAACGGCACAACCTTGCGCTCCACCGTACTGCGAAATGGTTTGAACGGCATGGTCTCAAGGATCGAATCGCTTGATGTTACAACAATGATCTCGCTCATAAAAGCATCTTCGCTTATTCTACCACACCGAATTTTCACAGCTATTTTGGAAAATGCTCACTGTAGTCAGATGTATCTTGAAATGCAAATGAGCTTGTGCTATAAAAGGTATTGTTTCGTTTTGATTTATTGCCTCCGGAGGTTCTGATATGATTTCCACATTGAAACGTATAGCAATGATGTTTTTTGCGCCTCTCACGATCTTTACACTTGCCTGTTCAGCTTTGGCAACCCCTTCATCCTCAAAAGAACCAGAATACCGCTACGACGATCTGCCAGAAGCGGGAAATGAAAGCGCAACCATATCGGCATATCGCGCGATCTCACAATGGAACAAGCTTGAAATAGAATATTTTTTTATCAACGATACCAGCAAATTACAGGGTGAGAGCGAAAAGGATGTTGTGAGGCAGGCGTTTGTTCTCTGGGCACAGGACACACCGCTTACTTTCACTGAAGTATTCAACCGCGCAGAAGCGGATATCCTCATCGGCTGGGGAACAGGCGAACATGGCGATGGAGATCCGTTTGATGGACCCGGCGATGTCCTTGCGCACGCCTCTTTTCCCAATCCATACAATGATCGGCAGGTGTTTTTACACTTTGATGATGACGAACGCTGGGTGAACAGCGACTCGCGAAATGTGGATTTATTAACTGTCGCGGCACATGAAATCGGTCATACACTTGGGCTTGCTCACAGCAACGACCCCAATGCGTTGATGTATCCCAGCTACAGTGGACCGCACCGCTTCCTCGATGACGATGACATCGCGGGGGCGCAGAGTCTGTATGGGGTGGCAAGCGCTCCACAACCAGCACCAAACGTCCCTGAGAATGATGCGACACCTCCTCCGAGCGTGAGTCAAGATTCGGATCAGGATGGAATCTCGGATCGTGATGAGGTCCTGGTCACGGGTACGGATCCAAAAAATGAAGATAGCGACAGCGATGGGCTAGGCGATGGCGTTGAAGTGTTGAATGGTATGAATCCGCTGGATGCCGATATGGATCGTGATGGCATAAGCGACGGGCAGGAAGTTGCAAACGGCTCCGATCCGTTCTTCCCCGAGCAGGCAGACGTTTCGCCCGAACTTGAAAATGAAGTAAGCGAATTTCTAACCGAAGCGATTGAGTTGCAGATCGAAGCCTATCAAAAAGGCGATGCGTCCATCGCGTCGTCCATCATGGCAGGCGAAATTCTAGAAAATTTATTTGCCGATATCGATTCGCTGAACGCGCAGGGGCTGGTTTCGATTTCTGAAATAGATTATTATGAAAGTTACATCAACGACATTCGCGTGCTGAGCGAATCGCAGATCGAAGTGGATACCTGTGAGGTGTGGACAACATCAACCTATCAACGCGCGGATGGTCAGTTGATCTCAAGCGAAGGGCCGACCCTGCTCCCGCAAACAATTACCATTCAAAAATTGAATGAAGGCTGGTTCATCACGGCTGTGAACTTTTTCGACCCGCCGTCGTTTTGTAATTGATCGCGATGAACAAACTCATCGCCATTGTCGGAGCAAGCGGCGCAGGCAAGACTGCGCTTGTGCGAGCCCTGAGCAAGGCGTATCCATTTGCAACGGCTTTTGAACAACACATCGAACGCTCCTTTCAGGCGCTCTTCAAAACGGATAAACGCTACGCGCTGGCAAATCAGATTGATTATTTTCTCATGCGCGCCGAGCAGGAAAAACAAGTACGCGCTTCGTCAACAATAGGATTGATTGATGGCGGACTCGATCTCGACTTCCACGGGTTCACCCGCCTCTTTCACAGCCGCGGCTTGCTGACTGACCCCGATCTTGATCTTTGCCGCCGCGTCTACGCGTTCATCCGCGAGACCCTTCCGCGACCCGAACTCATAGTCCGCCTGGATGCGGATGTTGAAACTGTAGCAAGCCGCTTGTCCACGCGCGACCGGATCAACATTGCATCCGCAGAAGACACCATCCTATTTAATTTCTTTTTGGATGAATGGCTTGCTGATATTCCCTCCAATCAGGTTTTGGAATTGGACGTTTCAACTGAGACTCTGGATTACAATCGAAGTATTCAACACATCCTGAATCATATTCAAGCCAGAAGGGACCTCACATGACTCTTGACAAATCCTATATCGAACTCAACCGCGCATCAAGAGAACGCATCCGCTCATTGGCTGAGCGCCTGACGGAGGAAGAAATGCAAACCAAAGTCGGCGAGCACTGGACTGTGAGCATCGTCTTCGCTCATCTCGCCTGGTGGGATCGGCGCGTGATCTATGTTCTCGATATGACTGAAAAAGAGGGCAAACTGTTCGCCCCTGAAATTGACATTTTCGTAAACGATTTGTCACTGCCGCTTTGGGCGGTGGTCCCGCCCCGCGATGCCGCACGGATCGCCATCGAATCCGCAGAGACTCTGGATAAAAGGCTTGAAGAATTTTCCCCAGCATTGCTTGAGGAAATCCATAACTATAACAAGCGTTGGGTCATCCGTGCTTTGCATCGCAGCGAGCATTTGGATGAGGCAGACGCGGCATTGAGGAGCCGATGAAAATCCTTGAAACGGACAGGCTTCTCTGCGCGAATAAAAAATAAACCGCCCGCAAATTGGACACAACCATGCTTAAACTCTACAGCGACCTGGCAACCTGGTGGCCCCTGCTATCTCCACCTGAAGACTACGCGGACGAAGCCGCTTTCTTCGGGCAAGTGATCGCGGACGCAGGTCTGCCCGCATCACCTTCGTTATTAGAGTTGGGATGTGGAGGCGGCAGTAATGCGCTCTATCTCAAAAAGTTGTTTGCCCATGTAACACTCACGGATATTTCGCCTCAAATGCTGGCGGTTAGCCGTGTCCTTAACCCCGAATGTGAACATCTCGAAGCAGATATGCGGAGTGTACGGCTGGGGCGATTGTTCGACGCGGTTTTCATTCATGATGCGATTGATTACATGATCACTCCGCAAGACTTGAAGCAGGCAATGGAAACAGCCTTTATCCATTGTAAGCCGGGTGGAATCGCACTGTTTGTTCCTGACGATGTGCTGGAAACTTTTCAGCCATCCACCGACAATGATGGGAGTGATGGCACGGACCGCGCGGCGCGTTATTTGGAGTGGTCTTATGACCCGGACGAGAACGATACCACGTACACGGTGGAATACGTGTATCTGTTACGCGAAGGCAACGGACCAGTGCAGGTCGAACATGAACAGCATCTCATTGGATTATTTCCCCATGATGAATGGTTAAGGATTTTGCATGAGATCGGTTTTCACGCAAAAAGCATCCGCGACGAGTATGAGCGCGACATCTTTGTGGCGCGCAAGCCCATAGGCTAAAGGCAAGCCGCGTTGACATCGAAAGCACACGGCAACAAAGTTGGGTGGTGGTATGCAAGTAAGCGACGTGGTGCGGGATGGCATCCCGCATAAACGCGATTTGGCGGGATCACACATCGTACTCGAAGGGTATCCCGCTCGACGAATGGTGTCATTTGTTTTGAATCACCACCCAAAGTTCCTTTTGGGTTCAGTCAAACGCCAAAGGGCTCGACCTCAAATTGACGATATTCTCATCATATGGCTCGGCGATGATAAACAATCGCCCCCATGAGTTGTCTCCATTTGCAAAGATGCAGGTTTGCAGGATGAGATGGCCCGGTCTGTCATAAGCTTCTAAGAACAACTTCGATGCGGACAGGAACTCCCCATCGTCAAGATCAACAAAATTGCTCGTAATGCTGTCTGGGGTCAATGCCTGAAAGCGCATGAACTCCGTGATGACGAAGGTCTCAGTTCTTCCGTCTCCGTAGATGAGAACGATTGGCTGTCCTTTGTCCAAATGAGAAAAACTCTTGCCCGCGAGATAATTATGCGCCAGGAGTCCCGTTGAACCATAGTTGGACGCCAGTCCAAATTGTGTCAGCGTATCTCTTCTGGAAGAAACGTATGCCGGGTTATCATCAGGCTGAGGGGTCACCAGATCTGCAAGCAAGTCCGGTATGTATACGCCGCGCAAAGCGTCCGCTTCACCGTTCATCACCCCTTCGATAAATTCATCGAGAGGCGGGATATCGGGTTCTCCCAACGCGCTCGCGCGCGCAGGGAAAGCGATCAGCGTGAAAACAAGTATCAGGAATGTTATGACTCGATGTCGGGTGGGTTGATGCACGTTGAAACCTCTGCGATGGTTGAAATTTTCCTGCTTATACAATGCGCCATTGTAGAGGAGAACTTTCGATTCCCCCATGATGTTCGCGCGTTTTTCGATTACAGTTCTGATAATTTTCAGCGATATAGGACTATAGTTGGGTGTGATTTAATTTGGATTAATACCTGATAGTACTTTTGGGCAAACAAGAATATAATTCAGTCACCTTTTTGTTGGGTCACCCACAAGGGACATCAATGACTTCTCAAAAAACCGGCTTATTCTGAAATCAAAAGACTGGTGCAGCGTTTCAAAGACGTGCCCGCCGCGCAACGCAACCAGAACGAGCATCAGTCCATGTGGCGTCAGGGTCATCTGCATCATATCACCTACCCTCACATGAACAATCCAGGAAAAATTTCCTGAATCATCAAACCACAAAAGGCGTCGCAACCCATCTTATAGTAAATGACAGATGGTCGTATAATCAAACAAACAGAAGGAGCGGACCATGCTTGACCTACCCGGCTTAAGAAGCGAATCGAGATATGGTATGCCTGCCGCAGATCAAATTGTGATCAACAGGCATTACACCATCGGCTATGCCTATTATTTCAGGCAGGCAAAATGGGCGTTGGAAATCGTTGACCCCGACAAAACGGACGTTGAGAGAACCGATACCTTTCGCCCCGACTTTCGCATCCCTGAAAGATTCA
>Ga0247727_10006440_pt1 | contig 23110 bp, 22 predicted proteins | sample WisWelCaveWW1625_FD_202498 | JGI IMG/M metagenome (GOLD analysis project Ga0247727, IMG submission 202498) | Biofilm microbial communities from Wishing Well Cave, Virginia, United States - WW16-25 | ecosystem: Environmental > Aquatic > Deep subsurface > Groundwater > Cave microbial mat | place...
TTGGTGAAATAATCGACGATCTGCTCCGCGATGCCGACGGCCACATTCTCTTGCGCCTCGGTCGTCTGGGCTCCGATGTGCGGCGTACAGATAAAATTATCCAGCGTCAATAAGGGATGGTCTGGCTTGACCGGCTCCTCCTCGAAAACGTCGAAGGCGGCTGCCGCCACTCGCTTTGTCTTCAAGGCTTCGACCAAGGCGCCCTCATGGATGATCCCGCCGCGGGCGCAATTCACGATCATGACGCCCGGCTTCATCTTGGCAATTGCCTGTTCATTGATGATCCCGCGAGTCTCGGGGGTCAAGGGGGTATGGAGAGAGATGATGTCGGCTCGCCGGAACAACTCGTCAAGCTCCACCATGGTAATGCCCATTTCTTGCGCGCGTTCTTCTGCCAAGTACGGATCGTACGCGACGACACTCATGCCCATACTCTGGGCGAGCTTGGTCAAATACCCACCGATCTGTCCGACACCGACGATGCCGAGAATCTTGTTATAGAGCTCGACACCCATGAATTTCTCTTTTTCCCACTTGCCGGCCTTCATCGAGGCCGTGGCTTGGGGAATGCGCCGGCTCATGGCACAAATCAGCGACATGGTGTGCTCAGCAGTGGTGACCGTATTGCCGCCCGGCGTATTCATGACCACGATGCCCCGACGGGTGGCCGCAGGGGTATCGACATTGTCCAACCCTGACCCGGCCCGCCCCACGACTTTCAGGCGCTCGGCTGCTGCGATCAACTCCGCCGTCACCTTCGTCCCGGACCGCACGATCAGCCCATCGGCGTCCTTGATCTCTTTGAACAACTCTTCCTTCGGCATCTTGGATTTCACTACCACAGAGAATCCAGCCTTTTCCAACAGCTCCACGCCCTGCTTCGACAAACTATCGCTGATGAGAATTTTCATACCCATTGTGTCTGCCCTATCGTAAGAGTTTCAAGACGTAACCCCTACGCCATGAGAATTTCTTGTGCCTTCGCGACACCGCTCCCGAGCTTCACGGGATGCCCCAGCCCTTTGAGCACCATTTCAACAGCTGCCACCCCCATGATGATATCGAAGCGGTCCATGTAGCCCATGTGAGAGAGCCGGAAGATCTTCCCCTTCAAATGGTCTTGCCCACCGGCTGCCGTCATGCCGTATTGAACACGCAGGTTTTTGTAGATGGTCTGTCCGTCAACGCCTTCCGGCGCTGATATAGCGGTGAGGGCATCGCTAGGCGATTCTTTTGGAAACAGCGACAGCCCGGCACCCTGTACCCCTTCACGCATGGCTTTCGCGAGCATGGCTTGGCGGCCGAACACCCCCTCAAGCCCCTCCGCCTTCATCATCTTCAGCACTTCCTGCAAGCCGACAATGAGAGATACGGCCGGTGTATAGGCCGTCTGATTCTTCTGCTGATTCTCATGCTCTTTCTTGAAATTGAAATAGAACGCCGTGTTCTTCGCCTTCTCTGCCAACTGCCAGGCTTTATCACTTACGCTCACAAATGCAAGGCCCGGCGGGAGCATCAGCGCCTTTTGCGACCCCGTAATCACGACATCGATCCCCCACTCATCGGTCTTGATGTCGAACACTCCGAGGGCGGTAATGGCATCCACCACAAGAATGGTCTCGTCATAGGGCTTCACGATCTCCGCAAGAGCCTTGATGTCGTGTGCCACACCGGTGGAGGTTTCACTCGCTTGCACATACACCGCTTTGATTCCCGGATCTTTTTTCAGCGCATTGGCCACCGTTTGGGGATCGACGGCTCGCCCCCATTCCACCTTGATTTCGGTTACCTCGGCACCGAACGTCTTGCAGAGTTTGGTCCATCGTTCCCCAAACTTCCCCCCGTTAATGGTGAGGGCCTTGTCGCCGGGAGAGAGAAAGTTAGACACTGAACCTTCCATGCCTCCAGTTCCGGAAGCCGCCAGCATGAGCACGTTATTTTTCGTTTGGAACAGCCACTTGAGTCCATCACGGACCTCCGCGAACACCTTGTCGAACTCGGGGGCACGATGATGGAACATGGGCCGCGCCATGGCCAGCAGCACTTCGGGGGGCACAGGCGTCGGACCGGGAGCCAGCAAATACCGTTTCAGCATCGACTGATCCTCCTACCGGATGAAACGTGAAAAATCTTACGCAAGAAGGGCGAACGATAGCATTGCCTTCCAAAAGCTGTCAAGGCGAGGAACCGTATAGATACGCGTGTTTTCAGACTGTTGCAGCCTTTTGATGCCGGCATTACTTCCGCTTACAATTTTGTGCGAACGCTGGAGCACCTGGCCGCTGTGCTACCAAAGGAGGAGCGTCATTCCCTTTGCAATTCCTTGACACGAGCGCAGTCCATCGATACTCTAGCCTCACAGAACATGACAAACCTCTTACACGATATTAATTGCCACCGCGCTTTGATGACGCCTCTCAGGCCAGGACATACCGTCCTCCCGATGGCTCTCCTCCTCGGAATGTGGGCCAGCTTCTCCACTCCTAGTATTATGGTAGTGCAGGCTGCAACTCCTATCGAACCCGCCACTGTTGACTCGTCTACGCTTGTGGACGAGAACGCAACGGCGGAAGACGATCCAGACGCAAATCTGGTCCCACTCGATACCGAGGGCCCGCCACCGGAGGCCACTACCCCCCCCACAGCCACAACTAGCATCGTTCCGAGAGCCGAAGACCTCTTACAGCTGAACCCAGCGGAAAATTCACCGGCGACCGCGCGGTTTTCAGACGCCTTGAATCCTCCGGCTGAACTGGCCCAGACACTAGCCCCCTCCCAAAGTGCCGCAGATCAGACTGAATATGCGAGCTACAATGTTCCGATTGTCATGGACTCTTCGGTCCAGGCCCACATTCGTTACTTCAATACAGCCATCCGCGGTCGCTTCGAACAGTGGCTCTTCCGACTCAGCCGCTATCGGCCCCTTGTCGAAACAATTTTCACGGAATTTCACCTCCCCAGCGATCTGGTCTATCTCTCTCTGGTAGAGAGCGGATTCAACCCCTACGCGTACTCACGATCCAAAGCCACGGGCCCCTGGCAATTCATGAAGGGCACGGCCAAGGTCTATGGGCTTCGCGTCGACAAGTACGTTGATGAACGTCGGGATCCCATCAAATCAACGGTTGCTGCGGCACGCTACCTCCGCGATCTATACGACCTCTTCGGTGCCTGGCCGCTCGCGATGGCTGCCTACAATGCCGGAGAAGGCAAGGTGATGCGCGCCCTCCAGAAGGCCCGGGCCGAAAGCTTTTCCGAGATTTCAAAAACACGATTGATTCGGCGTGAGACGAAGGAGTACGTGCCGCGATTTATGGCTGCCACGATTATCGCGAGGAACCCCGATCGATACGGCTTCACTCAAGAATCTGCCGAGCCGCATCAATTTGATGAAGCGATCATCACACGACCCGTCCATTTTCGCGCAATCGCCAATGTTACCGGCGTTCCGTATGAAGAGCTCCGGCTCTTAAATCCTGAGCTGCGGCGAGACGTGACACCCCCCGGAGACGAGACCTACCACCTGAAGGTTCCGGTGGGAACGAAAGCGAAAGTGGAACAGCTTCTTGACCGCATCCCGACCTACAAGTTTCCACAGCTTCCGGCAAAGGCTCAGTTTGTTACCGCCGGGCCCTCTCGCTGGTATAAGGTCCGCATGGGAGACACGCTGGGAAAAGTGTCGAAACGGTTTCGTATCCCGCTCAAGACGCTCAAGACAAAGAATAGCCTCTCCGGCCCAACGATTCGACCGGGCGACTTTCTCGTTATCAGCCGCTAATAGGATGCTGGAAAAGTCCGCCACCACCACGGACCGTGGCGCGCCCCTTGACTTGGCTCGGGACGGTGAGCTTGTCGAATCGTGAAGCGCGAGACATGCGAGAAAGACGCGATCCGTAGTTCGAAGTTCGGCGTTCGAAGTTCCGAAAACCTCGAACTTCGGACCTCGAACCCTCCCCTGTCTCGTTCGTCCCACCTGTCTCGCGCACCCACAGAGCTTTTCCGCAGCCTGCTAAATTCGGCTCCCCTTTTCGCCAATCCGCACAACGGACCAAGCGAGAGCCGGGACACCGACAGACCTGAGAATCTAGGATTTTTTCTTGCCTGCTGTGGAGGGGGTAGCTGGAGGACTCATCTGTGGCGCAGCAATGGCCGGAGCCGGCGATGTCGAGGCAGGGATTGATTCCTGCGATTTCTTGACATCCATGACCTTGCTCCGAATCGTCGCCTCACTGGTGAAAGGAGAGTTCGGATAGGTCTGTATCAGTTCCAGATAGCGAGCTAAGGCCCCCTCAGGCCGCGATAGGGATTCTTCCAGCCGCGCCAACTCAAATAACGCCTGATCCCGGTTCAAAGTACCGGGGGTCTCCAAGATGCCGGTGAGTGCCTTCACTGCCAAGTCCCGGTCTCCCTTGTGCAAATATGCATAGGCCAGACGTTGTTGCACCAACCCAGCCATTGAGGGATTCGAACTGTATAATGTAAGGAATCGCTGATAGGCCTCAATAGCCGCGCTCAGTTCATTAGCCTGGACCAACGTATTTCCCAAATGATACAAGGCGAGTGGTGCCGTGGAGGTTCGTGGATATTGATCGACAATTTGCCGATACCTCGCGATCGCTTCCTTAAGCGCGTGATCAGCCTTTTGAGGATCGTTTGCAGAAGGAGCAGTCAAGAAGCGTATCGCCTCACGTTCAAGGTTTCGTGCTTGCTGCACAGCCTGGCGGTCAACATAAAAAACCCCTCCGACCACGGCAGCCGCAAGCACCAATACTCCCAGACCGACCAGCAAGGGGCGACGATAGTCCCGTGACCTATGCAGCGTATGGTCGAGCCAGCTCAACATGTGGGCTTCATCGACCGGAAGAGTTTTTGCTGGGACCTTGATACGGTAGCTCATGGATGGATTCGTCGGAGAGAGCGGGCCTGTTTCCTCAAATTGTGTGCGCGCCTTATACTAAGGATGTCACGATTTTGTCAATGCGGCCGCTGCCGCGTGTCGGTTCTCAGAAGGCACATTATCTCCCATCTTTAAAGATGGGCCACTTCACATGTTTGAAAAACGACTAGCCGAATTAGCAGCGCGACATCTGACCAGGCGCCTCACTCCACTCCATTCCGGCATCTGCCCGGTGGTTGAAATGACAGGACGCCAGATCCTCCTGCTCGCTTCGAACGACTATTTGGGGCTGGCCATGCACCCGGAAGTGATTCAGTCCGCCATCGAGGCGACGCAACGGTTTGGAACCGGAGCTGGAGCCGCTCGGTTGATCTCAGGTTCGTTGCCACCGCATCAAGAACTAGAGTCTGCCCTGGCACAGTTCAAAGGGACCGAAGCCGCGCTGACTTTTAGCTCCGGCTACCTCGCCAACATTGGGACCATCCCTGCACTGATCGGGCGAGGCGGATTGATCCTAGCCGATCGCTTGTGCCATGCCAGCCTGATCGACGGCTGCCGTCTAAGCGCAGCCGACTTCCGAATCTATCGCCACAACGATACCAGCCACCTACAGTCCCTTCTGACCAAGAGACGCCGGGCGCGACGCACCCTGATTGTGACCGACGGCCTGTTCAGTATGGACGGAGACCTCGCGCCGTTGCCCGAACTCAGTCGGTTAGCCCAGGACTATGAAGCCGACCTCTATATCGATGACGCCCACGGCACGGGCGTGATGGGACCGCATGGACGAGGAACGGCCGAACATTTCGGCCTCGATACACAGATCCCGTTTCAGATGGGGACTTTGGGCAAAGCCTTCGGCAGTAGCGGCGCCTACCTGGCTGGGCCCTCGACGTTGATCCGTTATCTCATGAACACAAGCCGGTCCTTCATCTTTACCACGGCACCTCCACCGAGTTCGGCTGCTGCCGTCACGGCAGCATTACGAGTCATGCAACGAGAGCCGGAACGGCGTACGCGCTTGTGGGCCAACCGTGAACGATTGTTCTCAGGATTGACGCAATTGGGATTCAGCCTGTCCCCCAGCGTCAGTCCGATCATACCGATCCTTGTCGGCAATGCCGAAACTGCACTCTCGTTTGCCGAGCACCTGTTCGCAGAAGGCGTGTATGCACCGGCAATTCGTCCTCCTACCGTTCCGAACGCCACCAGCCGCATCCGCGTCACGGTAACGTCCGAGCACACCCCCAGCCACATCGATCACGCCCTCACCGCATTTCAACGCGCAGGGCAATCGGCGAGGCTGATCTGATCGAATCCCTCACTTGCTGTTACTGAACCACCGAAGAATTTACACAGCCGCTTCCGGGTATTTCCTTGCTTTCTCATTACCCTGTGGCATTATGCTCTCAGGCAATCTTGAGGTCAGACAAATCATCATCCTATCCTTTCTTACCGAGGAGTCCTCTTCATGGATATTTCCAAGCTCCTGACCTACACGGCAAAGGAGGGCGCGTCGGATTGTCATATCAGCGCCGGCGAGCCACCGATGATCCGTCTGAACGGGGACCTCAAGAAACTGGACCATCCCGCACTGACCACGGAAGAAACGCACTCGCTGATCTATGACATGATGAACGATACCCAACGGAAGAATTTCGAGGAAAAGCGCGAGTGTGATTTTTCTTTTGAACTTGGCGACATCGCCCGATTCCGCGTCAATGTCTTCGTCCAATCTCGTGGGCTTGGCGCCGTCTTCCGAAACATTCCCACCACGATCATTCCGCTGGAAAGGCTCGGAATGCCTCCGGTCGTGCGACAGCTTTGCGATCGGGAAAAGGGGCTGATCCTTGTAACCGGCCCAACAGGGTCTGGTAAATCGACGACGCTGGCCGCCATGGTCGATTATCTGAACAACACATTCGAGGGCCACATCCTCACAATCGAAGATCCGGTCGAATTCGTCCACAAGACGAAGAAATGTCTGGTCAACCAGCGGGAGCTGGGCGTCCATACCCTGTCGTTCGCGAATGCACTGAGGTCTGCTCTCCGCGAGGATCCAGACATCATCCTCGTGGGTGAAATGCGCGACCTGGAAACTATCCAGCTCGCGTTGACTGCTGCGGAAACGGGCCACTTGGTCTTTGGCACACTCCACACCTCCAGTGCGCCGAAAACCATCGATCGTATCATCGACGCCTTTCCCCCAAACCAACAGTCCCAGATTCGCACACAGATCGCCGAAGCATTGGAAGCGGTCATCACGCAGACCCTGCTGAAGAAAAAATCAGGCGGGCGTGTCGCCGCCCTTGAAATCATGGTCGCCACGACCGCAGTTCGGAATCTCATCCGAGAGGGCAAGTTGCACCAGATTCCCGGGATCATGCAGGCCAGTCAGAAAGACGGCATGCAAACGATGGATATGGCTCTGTTCGATTTAGCCACCCGTGGAGTCGTCACGAAGAGCGAAGCCCAATCGCGCAGCATGAATCCCAATCTGTTTGGAAGCGCAATGGGCGGCGCGGCCTAAGATACATCGCAGGAAAAAACGGGGATAGAGATGGATGTTCGCAGTCTCTTGAAAGTCATGGTGGATCAAGGAGCGTCAGACCTGTATCTGACCGTCGACTCGGCTCCAGTCTATCGCGTCCACGGCTCGACACAACAAACCAACGCGCCGCCGTTTACCAACGAACAACTCGAAGCCCTCGCGCTGGCGCTGATGCGAGGTCAGCAGCGTGGGGAATTCGAGGAAAAAATGGAAATGAACCTGGCCCTCTACTACAAGGAGCTCGGCCGTTTCCGTGTCAATATTTTTCGGCAGCGAGGGAACGTCGGCTTGGTCTTCAGGCATATCAAAGCCGAGATCCAGACCCCCGAGCAGCTGGGCTTGCCTCCGATTATAAAAGACATCTCCATGACGAAGCGCGGGTTGGTGCTGGTAGTCGGAGCCACCGGTTGCGGAAAATCCACCACCCTCGCAGCCATGATCGACCACCGTAATACCATCCATCCCGGCCATATCGTGACCGTGGAAGATCCGATCGAGTTCGTCCACAATCATAAGCGATCGCTCATTACGCAGCGAGAAATCGGCTTCGACACGCTCTCATTTCAAAATGCACTTAAGAATACCCTGCGGCAGGCGCCGGATGTGATTCTAATCGGCGAAGTCCGGGACACGGAAACGATGGAAGCCGCGATCACCTTCGCGGAAACAGGACACCTCTGCATCGGCACCCTCCACTCGAACAATGCGAACCAGGCCATCGAGCGCATCATGAATTTTTTCCCGGTGGAGCGGCATGCGCAGATTTATCTTCAATTGTCGCTCAATCTTCGCGCCATCATCTCGCAGCGACTCGTGCCATCCGTGGACGGGAAGCGGGCCCCGGCACTGGAAATCATGCTCGACACACCCCGCATTAAAGATCTCATCAAGAAGGCCGAGGTCGATTCGCTCAAAGAAGCGATGGAGCAAGGCGTGGAGGAAGGCTGTCAGACGTTCGACCAAGTCTTGTTCCAACTGTATAAGGAAGAGAGGATTTCGCTCGAACAAGCCTTGATCAATGCCGACAGCGCGAACAATCTCCGGCTCAAGATCAAGATCGAAGGTCTTAGAGGGGACGATGCGGTCAACGCGCTCCTCGATAAGAAATCAGGTGACCCCACGACCGGTGCCTTCAAGATCCAGGGGGGAGCCTCAGGAAACGTGACCCCCCTGCGTAAACGATAGCCACATCACCACCCACGCGCCTCGTCACCAATCCGGCAAGGATCAGCGCGCTTACCCGACATTATTCATGAGCGCTTCTGCTGCAATCGCGGACCCGCTGCTGCGACGAGCCTGTCGACAGGCAGGCTCGCCGCTCGGTCCCTCAACGTACTGTTTCAAGTACGCGTCGGTCTTTCGCGGCTCCGCGTGCCTGTCTCGTAACGCGGCTGCGCGATTTCGCGACGAACCGTCATGAATAATGTGGGCTACTGAGCCACAGCAACCCCTTGCCGCTCAAGATACGACGCAATCTTCTCCAGCGCGAGAGCGCTGAGTTTCGCGCCATACCATATCGGCATTGTACCGGCCGGATATCCCGGCATGACGAACACTCCCGGTTCGATGACCGATTCGATCACATAATCATGCACCGTCTTCGCGTGGCCCCGATAAGCCGGATCGGCCAATCGCGCAGGCCCCGTGGCGCCTAATAGTAAAGGCGGTCCTACGCGCCCATCAGCCCCCCGGAATACCTAGAACGGTGTAGCACACCGCGCAGCCGGCCCTCGTAAAGATCTCTGTGATCGGTTCGTCTCCTGTGACCAGCGGAACCATGTCAGGGGTAAGCGCTACCATCGACGAGACAGGCACCGGCGTCACCGAAGAGGAATTGGTGGAACGGAGGGCCAACAACGTCCCCAATAGCAATGCAATCATGATGAGGGGTGTGACAAATCGTTCAGGCATGGGACCGGTCGCAGGAAAAGTCCGGCAGGGTCGTGATGCAAGTAACCAACATGGCTGGCTGAGCCTGGCTATCTAGGAGCCTGTCCGACATTGCCGTTCATGCGCCAGCCTGCACCAGGCCAGCACCACTCACTTCGTCACATTCATGGCACAGCGAAATCCGATCGTCCGATCCTCGAAATCCGGCTCAGCTGAGAACCGCGCCGTCACACGCAAAGCAGACGGTAAATCCGCCCATGACCCACCTCGCAGCACGCGCTTCTCACCAGTAGCCGGGCCGGGTGGGTTCCTCCCAGGACTCTTTTGATAGTAGTCGCGCTCATACCAGTCAGCCACCCATTCTGCCGCATTCCCCGCCATGTGAGAGACGCCAAACGGGCTCCTCCCGCCCTCTTTCAGCCCATGCCGCACGCTCATTCCATCGAGACCGCTTGTAACCGCCACCAACGTGATGGCTTCACTGACCCAGATTCCTCGGTTATAGTTTGCAATGTCGACGAACGGCTGCATATCTCCCCATGGATACCGACGCCCATCGGTCCCCCGTGCCGCCTTTTCCCACTCAGCCTCCGTTGGAAGCCGTTTCCCTACCCATTGGCAATAGGCGGCTGCCGATTCCCATCTCATCCCAATGGCCGGCCGATCTCCAACCGTCGTCGCCGCTTCATCGTCCCATGTCGGAGGAGATTCGTGTTTCCCCGCTTCCAGAAACTTCCGGTAGAGGCTGAGGGTGATTTCATACCGGTCTATGTAGTAAGCATCAAGCGTCACGGTGTGTTCAGGCCGCTCGTTTGGGAAGCCGTCGTTACTACCCATTGTGAATGGACCGGCAGGGATGAGGATCATCGGAGCGCCATCAAGTCCTCGACCAGCCTCAGCCAACGAAACCGCCTGCCCGCCCTTCGAAGGCTGTGGCTCTACCGCCCCAAGACAGACTACCCCTATCACGAGGCCAATCCCAGTCCACAACATCGTCCGTTGTCCACGCATTGCTATCTCCATCGTCGTAGCGTTCTAGGAGTCTGTCCGACATTGACCTTTCTACTGCGGCGAACGATCCGCGAACATCTGCGTCGTGCTCGGCCCGAAAAAATCCTCAACATATTCCAGGTATTCCAGCGAATACGCTTCCGGTTTTTCCGGGCCTGCGGCCTCGCATCTGGCCGCACCTCCTTCGCCTCGTCATGAAGGCATGTCGGACAGGCTCCTAGCAAGATGCTGAAAAATTCTGCTAGCCTCCCAAACGAGCGACGGACACGCCTACCGCGATAAGGGCAAGTCGCACACCCTGATTCCAAGTGTCTCGCCTTTCTCACCAGTCTCGCTGGACTATCCTATAGTTTTTCCGTAGCCTGTCAGAAAAAACGACCCAGCTGCCGCCAGCCAGTGTATCCAGCTCACACAACAAACTCAACGGAATGAGAAGACTGAAACGGCGAGTCGGGTATGAGGAAATGAATGGTGGACTGGTGTCCCCAAGCGGGGCCGCGGGGATTTGTACGCTGACATTTCGTGGGCTTATCCGTGCAGCCTAGCTCGATGCGGCACATGGCAGCCGCGTCTAGACCCTTGCGCCTTCCTTCGCATTCCCCTCCTAGAATACGCCTCCCTGCGAGGCCCTATGCCCTCCACGCTTCGTCCCTACCGTCGCTTTTCTGTGCAATACGCTGCCCCGTACGAGAAGATCAAATATCAGATTATTGCGAAACAGAAGTAACCGATGTTCTACCTCTCGCTGGTCTAGGTTCTCGGGAAGAGAGCCGTACGCTACTGGGTCTCCTTGACGGGGAAGCGTACGGTTGAACTTGTGACGCCAATCTTGCAAAACCGCCGTCAGTGCTGAAGGTGCTGAGTTGACCCGCAATCAAATCCCGCTGTCTAAATCCAGGGGCCTACTTCCGAGGTACTTCCTTTAGGTCTGTCGCTGGCCATGGCGTGCGCTATCCTTTTTTCATAAGAGGCGAGTTCCACGGCCTGCACCAAGGAGGGCGATCATGACCTGTTCACGCTGCTGTGGTCACATGGTAGAAGACCACTTCCTAGACTTTGAGGGTTCATATGGACAAATGTGGACGACCAGTTGGCGTTGTGTGAATTGCGGTCGTGTCCACGACTCCGTGATCGAGCAGAATCGCCTGGCCCGACAGGAGCAGGTCTTGGCGCTCTCAAGTGGCGAGCCAGACTATCAGGATGACGAAACCCATCTTGGAGCAGAGTCCTTCATCAGACGAGCGGCCTGACGTACCCTGGCCGTGCGACCCCTCGATGTTTCCGCGCCGTACGTGGCCGGAAACGTGAGCGAACCCCCTGTGGAGAGTTATGGTCTCCATTCTGGTCATCGATGACGAAGAAACCATCCGTGTACTCCTCCGCTCCGCTCTTGAAGCTGCAGGGTATGAGGTCACGGAGGCTGCCAACGGCCGCATCGGGCTTGAGCTGTACCGCCATAGGCCGGCGGATTTGGTCATCACGGACATTGTCATGCCCAAACTGAATGGCTTGGACATGCTCCTGGAACTGACGCGTGAATTCCTCCATGCCAAGGTGATCGCGATCTCAGGCGCAGGAGGGGAAAAGAATGTCCTGGATGTCGCGAAACTCCTCGGGGCACGGCAGACCTTCCAGAAGCCCTTTAGCATGCCACAGTTACTGGACGCTGTGCGATACGAATTGGAGCATTAGCGGTGCCGCCCCTATCGAGAATTGTCGCCACCAGCAGTGAGGTCGTCCAAAAGCGGTCGAAGGAGGGTCACGCCATGGACTTTCATCTGGAACAGATCAGACACGCTCGGTTTAGTGAGCGCATCGCGCTCAAATGTTTCCTCGTCTTTGCAAACGGAGGACAGGTGGGCGAGGGACGGGGCCTTGAGGTATCCGTGTCTGGCACGTTTAGTGGAAAGCCCCGTACCAGTCAAAGTGGGAGACGATCTCTAGGTGCCCCTGGGTTCACCTTAATTGAGTTGATGATGGTAGTGGCCATCCTGGGGATTCTCGTCTCGGTGGGCACAGTCTCGTACAACCACTTTGTGAGCAAGGCAAAGACTGTTGAGGGAGAGATCGTGGTTAATGAGGTCGAGCGCTTGGAGCATCTCTATCACGCATCTAAGCAGGCCTACACGAACAGTCTTACTGACTTGGGATTTGCCATGACCGGGACATTGAAGTATTACACACCCGATGTACGGATGGGATCCGCAACAGACAAAATCAGCTATCAGGTTCGCGCAGTGCCGGTCGCAGCATCTGCGACCGACGCCTGGCTCTTGACGAGGTATCGTGATGGTTCAGTGCAGGTGGACCGGATCCGTGTGAGCGATCTTCGGGCCTTCGCCACCGTACGGTATCTAGGCAATGCGGCGGCGATGACTTCCATTGAGGCCACGAACGTCTCTTTTGGCAGTGGGATGTCAGACAACAACGAGCCTGAATGGTCTGATACCGGAAGCCGCTTGCAGGGGTGCCAGGAATGTGGCCGTGTGGTTTACCATCAACAATAAGCGGGCTCAGTCCCCGGCCAGAAGGAATCCCCTCCATGTGGCCGCCTTTCCGGGTGGCAAGATTGCCATCTATACCGGCATGCTAAGATTTGCGACCACGGACAACGAACTAGCAGGAGCGATCGGTCATAGCCTTGCGCGTAGTCTTGCCCGTCACGGTGCTGAGCGCATGAGTCGGTCGATCCTCAGCCAGGTATAGGAAGTTGGCCGCCGGGGGATACGGTGCTGGAAGGGCTAGAAACTGGAGCACGCGAGGCCAACAAAGGCTTCTGGGCCGATCCTGCTCCTATTTCGCCGTGGGTCTATCCCAAAGCGAGGCGCAGGCAATCACTCGACCTGTCAGACCTGGTGCTGTTGGAGACTGAGACAGAAGGCAATACGGTTACTCGTGGCCCTCCTCTGCTAGGCATGGTAGAGTCTGATTCTGCTTCCGCTACGGCCACGTCACCCTATCCCATCATCGGCAACCGTCGCAGCCACATCTACCACCGGCCTGACTGTCCGAATTACAGTAGGTTGCGCCACGGAATAGAGTAGCGTTTAATAGCATGGACGAAGCGGGGTATCGCCTGTCAAAGAATTGCTCTTAGCAATATGGACCTCAATACATTCGAAAAACTACTGCATGATTCGGTCGCTGGAATTAAGCTTTGCTTCGAGGCAAGGCTTATCATTCGGCCTTAGTTCTCCTTTATAGCGGAATTGATACAGTCAACTCACTTGATCCAGCGTACGACAAGCAGTCTGTGCAACTGCGCTATACCCAGGGGAAGGGCCGATGGACCTTCTTTTGATTCACTCAAGGGCGAGGAGTCCCGCAAGAAGGACTTGATTGCCGAACTCGACCGGTTTCGAGTCGGTCCAATGGAATTGGACCTTGCCCGCACAAAACGCGAGCTGAAAACCCGTCTAGCTGATACGCAAACCCTCCCTCAGCACCCATGTCTCAGAGGGCCGGAAAATCCTCCGACTGCTTTTTGAGGAGCCGATTCAGTGCACGGCCGTAGGAGAGAACGCGAAACGTCGATTGGTCCTACACGGAAGCGGCAACCTCATTAATTTTTTACCAAGCTCCGCCCCGCCCCTGAATGTGGTGTCCCCAACGGGATTTGAACCCGTGTTACTGCCTTGAAAGGGCAATGTCCTAGGCCAGGCTAGACGATGGGGACGAAACAGGGCACGCAAAATGAGGTGGGTTTTTACCATACTTCAGACTCATGTGTCACTAGAGGACACGGCAGGCTTCACGGCAACCAGTCGCGTTTCCTCTCCGAATTCGGTAGGATGAAGCTCTCCGCAGCAAGCTACGGGCTATTTGGCGAAGGAGGATAAACTGTATCGAAAGCATTGGAGCCTCACCTGGTAATGACCCAAGGAGCACGACTCATGACAAGACCCCGATTAGTATCGTACAGATCCTTGGTGCTCGTTGCCTGTTGCCTGATAGGAGCCGGTTGTGCCCACGATACCTACCAAGAGCGGGCGAACCTGATTAAGAATCATGCCGACGCGTTCTATGACAGTCTGAAAGCCAACCGAGTGGAGTCCGCGATCCGGGACAATGAGCAGATTGAAGCGATGGCGAGCCAGATGGGAGACACCGTCAGGAAACGGGCCGGCCAACAAGGCACCACAGCGGTCGAACGGGAGTTTGCCTTGATGAACACCGCCAACGAAGCAGCAGCCACAAACTGGCTCGCGCTGGGTCAATACTTCGCCATCAAACGCCAGTATTCCCAAGCCCGCTCCACCTATCGACGCGTGATCGACACCTATACGAATCCCACAGACCGGCCATACCGAGAACAGGCCCTGCGCGCCTTGAGGGATTTGGACATGCTCAATCCGCCCACCACAACAACGACGAATCCGTGAACGGCGGTCGTCTCCTGCGCCAATCCTCTCAAATACTTCTCAGCGGACTCCTGTTGCTCAGCTGGGGTTGTGTCCACCGAATCCACGTCACCCCTGCGCCGCCAGCTATTTCCCCTGCCACCATCGCGCAATCACTCCAAGTAATTGTGCCCTTTCTCGCAGTGAAAGGAGCCGATCACATGCCGGGCATTGCCTTGCTTGAGTGGCCGGCACAGGATCTTCGAACCGCCGCGATCGACTACATCCAAGCGCGTCAGACATTTGCCTCGGTAGGCGACAAACCAGCCGATCTCACCTTGACCGTCAAAGCCTGGCTGACAATGCGATCCCGCAGCAACTACCACTACAGTCTGCGCCTGGAATCAGCCCTGGGCTCTTCGGAGCAGCCGCCGATCAAGTCTTATCTGGTGGAAAAAGAAACGGTAGGGTCGAGCGTTCGGTGGATCACGGCTTCGGATCAGACCCCCATTGCAGAAGCGGTCCAAGCCGCGCTGGACGATCTACTCTCGCAGATCGAAGCCGATCACCTCTTGTATCGAAATGGACCGCGCTAGCCCGCATTATTCACGAGAGTTCGTGACGAAACCGCCGAGACGGGCGTGCGGAGCCGCGAGGGAGGGAGGCATACTCGAAACAGTCTGTTGACCGACCGAGCGGCGAGCCCGCCCGCCGTCAGGCTTGTCGTAGCGGCGTATCGGCGGGTGCAGTAGAAGGCTTCGTGAATAATGCGGGCTAGGGACGAGAGGGATCTAGCGTGCTGGAGGGGAAATTCAGGATACTCAAACAGGCTGTCCTCGTCATTCGCGAAAGGTGAAACGTAAAACGTGAAACGGTTCGGAGGAAGAGCACTCGGCAGCCCTACGTTTCACCTTTTACGGCTTACCTTTTACGGGTCTCGAGAGCAACTATTTCAGCATCCTGCTAGAAAGTCCGAGACCGTCGGTCGAAGAGGCACATAGCAAGACATCCTGCTGCCACGCCCGCTGCAAACATCACACCGACTATCCAACCAGAAGAGAAGCCCATTTCCCTCGGTTCACGACGTCGAAGTTCCCGACTCAGATTCGGCATATGGGATTCCGGCCCGAGCCATTCATCCTCCGATGAGCGGGTTGAGCCTCTCTTGAAGAGAATGGTGGTCCTTTTTTCACTCATGATTCCCCTACTTCCCTGCAAGCCCACCCATACCAATCCTACCAAAGCAGCTGGAGCAACGGGGCCTAGCCCGGACTATTCATGAATACCTGCTACGTCGTCCGATCCTCTCGCCCGGCGGGGCTTTTCTCGTTCGGCCTCCTCGACGGACTGCAAGTACGCCTACGTCGGCCTTACTTGCGAGAAGCCCCGGCGGGCCTTGGTCTCGAACGCCTCGCGACGGCATTCATGAATAATCCGGGCTAGGCGGTACGAGAACCAGTAAAGTTCGCCCAGACCTCATTGACCTGTGCGGTCGAAGCCGGCTCGAACACATGGCAATCAAGACGTAGCGAACGATCACCGAGCGGAACGTTCAGATAGTCACAGTGATGCGGCCGATCGGCATTGTCGTGGTGATTGGGGCGAAAGTTGTGACAGGACACACACATCCTCGCGACAGAAATCTCACCCTGTTCTTGGAGACTACGAATCACCTTCACCAGGGACGTGAGGAGGACGACTTGCTCCGGTGGCGAGAGTGCCTCCGTCGCAGTCGCCAGCCGATCAGGCATACGGGAAGAGGGTGTGCAGGACCGATTCCCTTTGGCCGTCAACTGCGCCGTCACAATCCGTCCATCGCTCATGTCTCGACGCCGTCGAAGCAACTGCTTCCGTTCGAGCGTGGCGATGACTTCCGATGCGGTCGGAAGCTTGACGGCCAACTCGTTCGCCACCGCGGAGACTTGCGCGCGCTGCCCAGGCTTGGACCGAAGAAGCGTGAGTACCTGCCGCTGTAACGGACCAAGACCCGCTCGACCGTCTCGCCGCCACGTCCGGCTTTTCATCGCAAGCCCAATCTTTTCCAGGCCGGCCGCCAACTGAGTAGTCAACGCAGCCGCATCTTGTGCCATCGAAGTTTTCTTCCCGCTATTGAGCACGCGTTGTTCAGCCATAGGAGCTCCTTCTTAAATACCAGTATTTCGTAAGTCTAATGTGCGCACTGTCCCCACGTCAAGATTCCGGATGGCACATTGACCGGTACCCCACCATGCGTGAGCGGGGCAGAGAGGGGAGCGATTGGAGGATGCCGACTGGTCCGCAAGATGGAACCAGAGCTCGAACGGCATCACGGTATCCCGGATATGCCGGGAGATACTTTAGCGACGATTCACAACCAACAGCATCCAACAGGAGGACAGGCGGCCCTGCCAAGCCACCATTCGGCGCCGAAGGCCACGGCTGGGTGTGATCGGCTAGGTTGCCTTGCTTTCCGAATGGCCAAACAGCTTATCGAGGAGGTCGGCGAGATCAGGGAGCGGACGAAGTACAACGGTGAGAGCCGCCGCCTCAACGGTAACCAGCGACACGTTCGGCATAGCGCCTTAGCCCGCATCATTCATGACGGTTCGTCGCGAAATCGCTGAGCCGCGTCGTGAGACCGGCGCGCGGAGCCGTGAGGACCCGATGCGTACTCGTGCAGTACGTTGAGGGTCCGAGGGGCGAGCCCGCCGGCCGAAGGCCTGTCGTAGCAGCGGATCGGCGATTGCAGCAGAAGCGCTCATGAATAATGCGGGTTAGAACGTCTCAGCCAGCAGCGCTTGGATCAGCCGTTCCGTTTCCTGATACCTGCCCTCACCGATCCGCACATGACGAATCACGCCATGCTTGTCGATGAGATACATCGCAGGCCAGTAACGGTTGCCATAACGATTCCACGTCGAGAAGTCGTTGTCGATGGGAATGGGAAAGCGGATATCATGTTCTTGGATATACTGCTTCACCTTCGCAAAATCGTGTTCGTAGGAGAACTCGGGTGAGTGCACGCCAATGACCACCAACCCTTTATCCGCATACTTCTGATGCCATTGCTTCACGTAGGGTTCGACATTTCGGCAGTTGTAGCAGCCGAAGGTCCAGAACTCGACCATGACGACTTTCCCCTTGAGCTCGGCCATGCGGAGCGGCGCGCTGTTGAGCCACACTTCGTTGACGATATCCGGCGCCGGTTTGCCGACGATGGCATTCGCCGATTCAAGGGATACCAATGCCGCCAATACGACACCGATCACGATTCCCAGCCATCGATAAAAATGACAGACTTTTCGCCGCATGACTATCCTTTCGGAATTGAAATGATTGGGGTTCTCACGTTGCTCACGTCGGTGACGGTCATTTGAAACAGATTGGCCAATACCGCGAAGGCTTCTTGATTCCAACTGGGAACCATCCCTTCGCTGATCGGAAATTTCCGAATGGAGTAATACTTCCCTTCAAACTCGGCATCGAACTCGGCGTCTTTCAGCGGCGACGAGGATTCCTCGATCTCGAGTACGTGCGCCGGATTGCGTTGCACCGGTCCGGTCCTGGGATCCGGTTCGACATGATACCCCGCGTCTTCGGCAATCCCGCGCGCAACAAAAGAGATAATCGAGTTGAAGCTCCGGAGCAGGATAAACCCCTTGAGCGGATACTCGCCTCCAGGGAACCCGGGCCGGATATCGACGAAGACATGATCGGGAGGCAATCGTTCAATCTCTACATTGAGGCGTTTACGTTCATCGTTGCCGAGCCGCTTGAGATCGTAGTTCGTGATCGCCAACCGGCCCGTCACTCGCCTGATCAGAATGGCCGGCCGGTCATCCGTCGAGACCGACCATCGATACCCTCGGTCGATCGCGGCGACCACTTCTGCGGGGGTCAACCCCTTCTCCAGCGAAACCGGAAAGGCTTCTTCGTAAACGACCGGGGCGATGTGCAGTCTCTTCTGATAATCCAACGCCGCTAAATGTAAAAGCCTGCGGCGAAACTCTGTGTATTCCTCGCGACGCGACGGAGTGTTGAACAGGATCACGGGAGCCTCTTCGTCGTCGATCAGAATCCCCCGGCCGAGAAGTCTGAGCACCATGCTAAGATCGAACCCCTGCCGGACCAAAAAATTCAGATGCGACTCATCGAGGGGCCGAAGGATGCGCTTGGTGAACTCCTCTCCGGACACTGGAACGATCGTGACCGTGGGATTTTCCGCCACTTCGGTCCCGTAATTCAGATCGACCAGCGAATCGTCCGATAGCGTGCCGCGAGAAATCCGTCCGAGGACGCCGGCCTTGACGCGAAAGTCGAACGTCGCTGCGACGCTCGTGACGGCCGTAAAGTGGACGGGGCGATAGTGCCTGGCTCTTGCGATGTTTAGGAGGAGAAGCTCTGCTTCGACTCGATGGACGGTGCGATCATACTCGATTACCGCTCGATGCATGGCAATCGGCGACAGACATCCAGTGAGGAGGAGGCACAGGCTAAAGGCTGAGGTCAAGGCTAAGGTTGAGCGGAATAATCGTGCTGGATTGAGTTTCCTCAATATGAATCCTTCTCCCTGATTCCACATCATCCTTTTTCAACCTTAACCTCAGCCTCAACCTACATTCTAAATGCCCGCGTACCACTCGTAGCCTTGATCATCCTCCCAATACCCACCCTTCCCGCCGGCGATGTCGGAAAGTGTCTCCACCAATTCGACCATCGTCACATACTTGGCCTGTTTGTACCCGAGTTGGCGTTCAAAGCGGAGTCGAAGCGGCGCGCCATGGGGAATGTCCAGCGGGGCGCCATTCAACTCGTATGCCAGGATCGTTTGCGGGTGATAGCAGTCGGCCAGGGCCATGCTCTCGTAGTAGACCACGCCTTCATCGTCCACATCGGCGCAATGGAAGACGGCGTACTTGGCATTCGGCAACGGCTGAACCTTATGCATCAAATCGCCGAGCGGGACGCCGGTCCACTTGCCGATCGCACTCCAGCCTTCGACACAGTCGTGCCTGGTGATTTGTGTTCGCGATGGCAGCTCTTTCAATGCCGCGAGCGACCAACTCATCGGGGTCTGAACCAAGCCGCCGACCTCCACCATCCATTCAGAAAAATTCTTCGCCACATGCTCGGCATAGTCTTCCGTGCCCGGATCGGTATTACCATTCGCCGGAAACACCTTCGAGATGTCGGTTTCTCCATATTCTTTGGCGAGGGCATTCGTAGGGGTGACGGCCCGTTGAACTCGTTCGGTCAGTTTCTCCGTCTTGCTCAAGATCGAAGGGAACCAACTGCTCTGCGCCATGTTATCGCAGCCGGCGAGGGCCACGAGGCTCGCAACGCCCAATGTCCCTTTCAGAAACTGTCTACGTTCCATCGCGCGTTCATGTGGAACCATGGTGCCTCCTCAATGTGTCAATGCGATGCCAGAGCAAGTGCCAGACGCCTTTCCCGCAGGATGTTCAAAGGAGTCGTCAGCAAGGCCGCAGCGAGTGAAGACCCGGAGGAGGTACCGACCGCACTTCGTGTGGACCGTTCGCCCGTAAAATGGATCTTGGCGAACGGAAAAGCTCCTCCAGTGCTTCCGATCTCCGAGTGACTCTTCCGCAACGTTGAGGATCTGAACGATGCGAGAACGACGCTGGCGGCTTCTTTCAACATCATGCCACATGCTTGACCACAAACCACCCGGTTACCATCGAGCGGATGTTGTTGAAGAATCCTGTCAGGATCACTTCCAACACATGAATCACAATGAACCCGACGAAGGTAAAACAGGCGATAAAGTGAATCGTCCGCGCCGCCTGCCGTCCACCGAAGATCGTGAGCAGCCAGGGGAACGCCGTATCGATCGTCGGCGACATCGTGAGGCCTGTCATGATGATCAGCGGCGCCACCACAAACAGAATTCCTATGTAGGCTAGTTTCTGCAGCACGTTGTACCGCTTGGCTTCATCACCTTTGGGATGCCGGAGGACAATGTGATCTTTGACGGCCTTGCCGATGCCGCGCAGGTCCTTGCCGGTCGGAGCTAAGTCGCGCGTGACATGCCGGCTGATCAGCGCATAGGCTGTGAAGAACAGGCCATTGATGACGAGGAGCCACGCGAAGAACAGGTGCCACTGCCGTCCCATCGCCAGAACTTTGGCGCTCGGAATGGTCGCCCAAGCAGGGAAGGCTCGGCGCGAGCCATCCGAATAGCCGAGAACTCCTGTTGTATCGAACTTGTGGCCCAAGATAGTCGTGATGCCACGCATCTCGCCGCTCTCGGTCTTCATGGGGCGGATCGAGAGCAACGGCTGGTCACGATCGGAACGGTCGCCCCAATAGAGGGCAGGATGAGCGTTGAAAATTTGGAGTCCGCTCATAATCAGGATGAAGAGACAGGGGACGTTGAGCCAATGGCTGATCCTTACGGGTAGTCGATGGCGGTAGGTCCTCTCGACAACCGGAGCTGAAGCAGGTCGTGCGGCTGAGGCGTCACCATGGTTCGCAGTGAGACCATCGGAAGCGGACGGTTCTTCGAGTGGGAACGGTTCGGACCTCATCGCAAGTTCGGAAACCGGCTCGTTCTCACGACCTTGACCGGTTCCAGTTCCTTCGTGAATGAGTGAGGCCATGATCGTGTCTCCTCTGTCTTGGGATCACCTACCTGCTGCTTGGTCGGCGTCCGGCTTCGAATCTTACAGGCTGTAGCGGAAGCAGAGACAGGACGGCCTGCGGTCGGTTACACCGAGCGCAGGCCGTGGGGATTGAGCACAGGAAGGTCAGATTGATGCCTACTTCCCCATGTCTCCCTTCATCTCGCCTTTCATCTCATCCTTCATCTCGCCCTTCATCTCACCCTTCATCTCATCGTGTTTGGCTTTCATCTTACCCTTCATCTTACCCTTCATCTCGCCTTTCATTTCGCCCTTCATTTCGCCCTTCATCTCGCCTTTCATCTCACCCTTCATCTCATCCTTCATTCCCCCCATATCTTCTGCAAATGAAAGGGAGCTGAAACCTGCCAGACACATGACTGCAATGACCGACAGCATGATCTTTTTCATCGAAGACCTCCTATGTGTATGTGATTGTGAGAAACAATTGACCATCCGCACCCTGCGCCCTTCAAATACTTAAATCAATAAAGCATCCGACCAGCCCAGATCTACTGGTTTTGACCATCACTTTTAGTCGTACGCGACATTCACAAAGACCTTAATCGCACTGCGTTCCGTCGTTAGCGTCTGCATCATTTCCTGATAATTCTCCAGCCCTGTCACCGGATGCGTCAGCAACTTCCGGAGCCAGCCCGGGAATTCCAGCTCAGCTCGTGCAAAGTCGTAGACGCCGGCCTCGAAGTATTCACGATTGGCATTGACGGTCCCGACGACCAGTTTGTTTCCGAGGACGAAATCCAGGTTGATTTTGTCCGCCGGGACGGAATGCTCACGGTCGCCTCCTGTCACGCTCGCTAAGACCAGCACGCCGTTCTTGCCGAGACATTCCATGGCCTCGAACACCACGGGCGAATAGCCGGTCGCTTCGAACATGAGATCGAACGGACCAATGCGTTTCGCAGCTTCTCGGATCGACAGATCGTTCGTGGAGATGTACCGCACGCCCAACTCCTCCAGGAGATCGAGGTTGCGCGACGGCCTGCTCTCCTTTCCAAAGCTAGTGACGTCGAGGCCCTTCATCTTCAGCGAGAGGGCCGCGAGCAATCCTACGGTCCCCGCGCCCAACACCGCCGCTTTCTTCGGTCGCCAAATCTTGAACCGTCGCTGCGCTTCGTAGGCCTGGATGATGCCTTTCTCGATAATGGACGCCGGTTCCAACAGTACCGCGACGTCTTTGAGTCCTTTCGGAATTTTGACCAGATATTCCGGGTCATCGACAAACAACTCGGTGAGATATCCGTGGCGGAGATTGATCCCCCGCTCGTAGTAGATGTCTTCGCTGGTCATGTCGTACTGGCCGATCCGGTCGTAGAAGCTGCCGCCGGGGCGTCGGACGGTCGGAACCACATAATCGCCCGGCACGAACTCTGTGACATTGGCCCCGACTTCCAGCACTCGGCCAAAACACTCGTGACCGATCACGAGGAAGTCATAACCAGGAGGCGCTTGCCCGTATTCCGCCGCGTTGATTTCTTTATCCGTGCCATCGACCCCAACCCGCAGCACTTGCACCAACACACCTCGACCATTGGGGATTTCGTGGACCGAGGGCTTCGGTAGTTCCGCCAGGTGGATTGAGTTCGGTTTTCCGGGAAGTACCGCTATGGCTCTCATCGCATGTTCTCCTATCGTTATCTATTGTCATTTAAGGCCGATTCTATGAATCGCGACGCATACCGGTGAGCGCTTCGCCCAGCGTCCAGATCGATGCTCCCAACAGTGCCAGGTCCTTCAATAAGAATTGTCCCGGCGCGACCGACAGAGCAGGGAACCCGCC
>Ga0247727_10006441_pt1 | contig 23108 bp, 25 predicted proteins | sample WisWelCaveWW1625_FD_202498 | JGI IMG/M metagenome (GOLD analysis project Ga0247727, IMG submission 202498) | Biofilm microbial communities from Wishing Well Cave, Virginia, United States - WW16-25 | ecosystem: Environmental > Aquatic > Deep subsurface > Groundwater > Cave microbial mat | place...
CGGATCGCGACCCTCGCTCGTCGCACAGGCTTCAAGCCTGCACGACGCATGAGTGCGCCGCCCGGCTTGGTCGTGACCGCCCTCGACTGCGCGCCAATTTCCGGTCAAGCATCTTGACGCGCCCGCGGGCGGCCATCGTCGTCACGGGCAGCGAGCTCGTCCGGGGCGAGCGCGACGACCGTAACGGCCCCTTCCTCGCCGCCGAGTCGGTACGGCTGGGCCTCGAGCCCGAGCGGATCACGATCGTCGGCGACCGGCCAGAGGATCTCGAGCAGGCGTTTCGCGCGGGTTTCACCGCCGATCTGTGCCTCGTCTCGGGCGGGCTCGGCCCGACACACGACGACCGCACCATGGAGCTCGTCGCGCGTGTAGCCGGGCGCCAGCTGGCAGTGGACGAGGCGCTCGAGCGCGATATCGAGAGTGTCTCGCGGATGATCGCGGACCGGCTCGGCCGCCCCTATGCGGACTTCACGACGGGAGTCCGCAAGCAGGCGACGCTCCCCGAGGGCGCTCTCTCACTCGGGCTCGCCGGGACGGCGCCCGGCGTCGTGCTCGATGCGGACGGGTGCGTCGTCGTCGTGCTTCCGGGGCCGCCACGTGAGCTTCGCCGCCTCTGGCCGCGTGCCCTCGAGACCGAGCCCGTGCAGCGGGTGCTCGCGCGCACGCCGTCACGCGAACGCATCGTCCTTCGCTTCTTCGGGACGCCGGAGTCTGCGGTCGCGGAGGCACTCGCGGACGCAGGCGGCGACGGAGACGGCGTCGAAGCGACGATCTGCGCCCGCGAGTTCGAGATCCACGTCGATCTCGTCGTCGAGCCGGGCGCGGAGGAGCGTGCGACTGCTCTGGCGGGCTGCATGCGCGAGCGGCTCGGCAGGTACCTCTTCAGCGAGGGCGAGCGCACGATCGCCGAGATCGTGCTCGACCTGTGTCGAGCTCGCGGGCTGACGCTTGCGACGGCGGAGTCGTGCACGGGTGGCATGGTCGCGGCCCGTCTGACCAGCGTGCCGGGCGCCAGCGACGTGTTCCTCGGAAGCGTCGTCGCCTATGCGAACTCCGTGAAGGCGAGTGAGCTCGGGGTGGCGTGGGAGGTGCTGGAGCGGCACGGCGCGGTCTCGGCCGAGACGGCGGCTGCGATGGCCCGTGGTGTGCGCGACCGGCTCGGCGCAGACATCGGCGTCGCCGTCACGGGTGTCGCCGGGCCAAACGGCGGAACCGAGGAGAAACCGGTCGGTCTCGTCTTCGTCCACGCCGTCGGTCCGGACGGGGAGGAGGCGCGCAAGACGGAGCTTCCCGGCGACCGGGAGATGATCCGCGGTCGCGCGACGGCTGCGTCTCTCCACCTTGTTCGTCGATTGTTGGAGAGCCGACACACATCGACGTGAGCGCAGGCGGTACCGTCGAGGGAGGTGATCGGCTCAGGCTTTTCCTCGCTCTCGAGCTCCCGTCAGACATCGTGGCCGAGCTCGTCTCCTGGGGTAAGCGTCACCTCGTCGGCGGCAGGCCCGTGTCGAGCTTTCACGTCACCCTCGCGTTTCTTGGAAGTCAGCCGCGTTCGGCGCTCGACCCGGTCCGACTCATTCTGCGGGATGAGGCAGCCGCTACCGAGCCGTTCTGGCTCGAGCCCGTGCGCTACCGGGAGACTCGCTCGGTCGGCATGCTCGTCCTCGCCGATCAGAGTGGGGAGGCCACTCGGCTCGCCGATCGGCTCCAGCGACGGCTCGAGGAGGCCGGGGTGTACCGGCGAGAGGCGCGAGCGTGGCTTCCGCACGTCGCCGTACTGCGGTTTCGCGAGCGACCGCGCCTCGACCCGCCGCTTCCCGAGATCGGTTCGTTCGCTCCGTCCGGCGCTGGTGCTTTGCTTTCAGACCTGCACCCGTCGGGGGCGCGGTATGAGGTAGTGGAGTCGTGCTCGTTAGGCCATGTAGCTAGAAATGGAGAGCCGGGAGGATGAGGAATGAAACGTGAGGAGGCGCTCGACGTCGCGCTCGGACAGATCGAGCGACAGTTCGGTAAGGGCTCGGTAATGCGCATGAGCGATCGCCCGCAGGTAGCCGTCGGCGCAGTCTCGACCGGGTCGCTGGCGCTCGACCTGGCACTCGGCATCGGCGGTCTGCCCCGAGGCCGAGTCGTCGAGATATTCGGCCCCGAGGCGTCGGGAAAGACGACGCTGGTCTACCACGCGATGGCCGAGGCGCAGCGGCGCGGTGGCATCTGCGCGTTCATCGACGTCGAGCACGCGATGGATCCCTCGTATGCGCGCCGGATCGGAGTCGACATCGACCAGCTTCTCGTCTCGCAGCCCGACACGGGAGAGCAGGCTCTCGAGATTGTCGAGCTCCTCATTCGCTCGGGCGCTCTGGACGTGGTCGCGGTCGACTCGGTCGCCGCCCTCGTCCCGAAGGCCGAGATCGAAGGCGAGATGGGTGACTCCCATATGGGCCTACAGGCTCGCTTGATGAGCCAGGCGCTGCGCAAGCTCGCGGGGACGCTCAATCGAACGGACACGATTTGCATCTTCACGAACCAACTCCGCGAGAAGATCGGCGTCATGTTCGGGAACCCGGAGACGACGCCGGGCGGACGTGCTCTCAAGTTCTACTCATCGGTGCGCCTCGACATCCGCCGGATCGAGACGCTCAAGGACGGCGCCGAGGCGTTCGGCAACCGCGTTCGCGTCAAGGTCGTCAAGAACAAGGTCGCCCCGCCCTTCAAGCAGGCCGAGTTCGACATCATCTACGGGTCCGGAATCCCGTGGGAAGGAACGGTCCTCGACGTCGCTCTCGAGAAGAAGGTCGTCCAGAAGGCGGGCTCGTACTTCAGCTTCGACGACGTCCGGCTCGGGCAGGGACGGCAGAACGCCACCGCGTTCCTCAGCGAGAACCCCGACATCGTGCAGCAGATTCTCGTCCGGATCCAGGCGGAGGCTGCGGAGGATCAGGTCATCTCGGCTCGCTTGCTTCCGTCGCAGCCACACTCCGAAGAGGCGGTGGAGGTCGAGATCGAGATCGAGGAGGCGGTTCCCGTCGAGAGCTGACGCCGACTCAAGCGGGAGCGCAGAGGGCAGTAGAGGCGATGGCCGACGACGCGTTCGAATGCGCGCTTCGCGCGCTTCGCCATCGAGATCGGACCGAGTACGAACTCGAAGAGCATCTCCAGGCCCGCGGCTTCTCGGAAGTGGATCGTGCGCGGGCGGTCGAGACCCTTCGTCGCACAGGGCTCGTCGACGATGAGCGCTTCGCACATGCGCGGGCGGCGTCGCTTGCGGAGCGCGGCGCGGGAAACGCCCTCATCCGCGCGCGTCTCGCGGGAGCAGGTGTCGCGCACGACCTCGTCGACGGCGCGCTCGAGGCCGTCGAGGGAGAAGTCGTGCGCGCGCGCCGCATCGTCGGACGCCGCGGGGCCTCGCCGAAGACCGCTCGCTACCTGTACGGGAAGGGGTTCTCCGACGACGTGATCAGAGCCGTCATTGCGGAAGGGGACGGCGGCGAGTTAGGATGAGCGAGCTTCACCAGGCATTTTCCTGCTCGCAAGCGATTCCTGAATCCGTGAATTCGATCCGAACCCTCGATGACCAATCCCACCGGCCGGACCTCGGCCGACAGCGGAGGACGCACCACGACCTGAGGTAACGGTCGTGGGCAGACTCCGGTCGCGGCCGAGCAGGCCGACTGCCGGGTGTGAGCACCGCGGCGAAGCCGCGGACAACGGAATCCTCCCCGGAGGCCTTCATGCTCTCGGCTGTTGCGGCGCTCATCGGAATCCTCGTCGGAGCTCTCGCGGCCTCGGTAGTCCTGCTTGCCCGCTCGAGCTCGCGTGTCCGAACGGCGGAAGTTGAGCGGAATCGTCTCCTCGCCGAGGCCGGGCGTGAGGCGGACGCGATCCGCCGCGAGGCACAGGTCGACGCGCGCGAGCAGGCTGTTCAGCTGCGCAGCGAGATCGAGGCGGAGGTCCAGGATCGGCGGGTTCAGATCGCGAAGATCGAGGAGCGCATCCTCCAGAAAGAAGTCGCGGCTGACGCAGGACTGACAGAGGTCGAGCGTAAGGAACAGGGACTCGGCGACCGTGAGGTGCATGTCAGGGCTCTTCAGGAGGAACTCCGCGAAGCGCAGAAGGAAGCGCTGGGAGCGCTCGAGCGCATCTCGGGCCTCACCGTCTACGACGCCCGCCAGCAGCTGCTCGAGCGCTCGAAGGATCTCATCCGGCACGAGCTCGCCCGAGACGTACGGCAGATGGAGGAGGAGGCGCGCTCCGACGCGAGACGCCGGGCACGGGCACTCATCGCCGACTCTTTGCAGCGCGTCGCGGCGAGTCACACAGCGGAGGCCACCGTCTCGGTCGTCGAGCTCGCCTCCGACGACCTCAAAGGCCGCATCATCGGTCGCGAAGGACGCAACATCCGCGCTCTCGAGCACCTGACCGGAGTCGACTTCATCATCGACGACACACCGCATGCCGTCGTTCTCTCCTCGTTTGACCCGCTTCGCCGCGAGATCGCGCGGGTCACCCTCGACAAGTTGATCGAGGACGGTCGAATCCACCCGGCCCGAATCGAGGAGATGTACTACCAGTCGAAGGCCGAACTAGACGAGCACATCCTGCAGGCAGGAGAGCAAGCCGTATTTGAGGCGAACTGCGGGGAGTTCCACGAAGAACTCGTTCGCATACTCGGACGGCTGCGGTATCGGACGAGCTACGGCCAGAACGTCCTCAAACACACGCTCGAAGTCGTCCACCTGGGCGGGATCATGGCGGCTGAGCTCAAAGCGGGGATCAAGACGACCAAGCGAGCAGCGCTGTTACACGACATCGGGAAGGCGATGAGTCACGAGGTCGAAGGCTCGCACGCACATATCTCAGCGCAGCTCGCACGCCGCCATGGTGAGTCGGAAGGCGTCGTTCACGCGATCGAGGCGCACCACTCAGAGGTGCAACCGCAGACGGTCGAGGCCGTACTGCTGATCGCGGCCGATGCGGTATCCGCATCCAGGCCAGGCGCACGCGGCGAGAGCCTCGAGAACTACATCCGCCGGCTCGAGGCACTGGAGGAGATCGCAACCGCCAAGGCCGGAGTCGCAAAGGCCTATGCCCTGCAAGCCGGACGCGAGATCCGCGTGATCGTCGAACCGAGCGAGATCGACGACGATGCCGCGGTCCTGCTCTCACACGAGATCGCACGCGAGATCGAAGACCAGCTCGAGTACCCGGGGCAGGTCAAGGTCATCGTGATTCGCGAGAGCCGTGCGATCGAGGTCGCGAAGTAGGCCGCTGTCCGCTTGAGATTTGCGGCTCCTTCGGCATGACGACTGGCCACTGGCTCGGGGGGACAGTAGAGGTGGGCCGGGTGCTCGATCGCGCCCATTGGTACTCGATCGCTCGAGAGGCAGGGTCGTTGTGGAGACGGTAGAGGCAGCTCGCCGCTGGGCGGACGTCTGGTCGCGGGCGTGGCCGGCCGGAGACGTTGAAGCCATCGACGCTCTGTACGCGGACGACGCCGTCTTCTACTCACACCCGTTTCGCGATCGCCAGGCACCTCGCGAGTACGTCGAGTCGGTGTTCTCCGACCAGGCGGAAGCAGAGTGCCGTTTCGGGGTGCCGATCGTCTCGGGAAATAGTGCCGCGGTGGACTGGTGGGGCGTCATTACGTCACTCGACGGGACGACGCAGACGGTCGCGGGCACGTCGCTCCTCAACCTCGACGAGGATGGACGCGTGGTCGAGCAACGTGATGCGTGGGGCGAGCGCGCAGGACGTCATGAGCTGCCGCACTGGGCGCGGTAAGCGCACAGGCTACGCTTCTCGGCCGTGAGGCGTTATCACGTCACCACGTTCGGCTGCCAGATGAATGCTCACGACTCCGAGCGCATCAAGGGCATGCTCGAGTCTCTCGGTCTGGGCGAGGCCGTGTCGCCCGACGAAGCGGACGTCGTCGTCTTCAACACGTGCACGATCCGCGAGAAGCCCGATACGCGCCTCGCGGCTTATCTCGGGAACGCGGCCGCCCGAAAGCGCGAGCGGCCGGAGCTCGTGATCGCGGTCGGAGGGTGTTATGCCGAGGCGCAGCGCGAGCGCATCTTCGAGCAGTACCCGTTCGTCGACGTCGCGTTCGGCCCGGGCTCGATCCCGCACCTCGGAGAGTGGATCGGCGCGGGGGGCCACGGAGTGCCGGAAGGGCGTTTCGGTAGCCATGAGCACTTCGCGGCCGACCTGCCACAACGACGCGAGCGCTCGTTTCAGGCCTGGGTGCAGGTGTCCATGGGATGCAACTCCAAGTGTGCGTATTGCATCGTCCCGGCAGTCCGCGGTCGCGAGCAGAGCAGGCGGCCGGGCGAGATCGTCGCCGAGGTGACAGCGCTCGCGCGCGACGGTGTCCGCGAGATCACGTTGCTCGGCCAGAACGTTAACTCCTGGGGGCGGGACCTCGCACCGGAGCTTCGCACCGAGTTCGGCGAGCTCCTGCGTGCATGCGATGCAGTGAAGGGGATCGAACGCATCCGTTTCACGAGCCCGCATCCGAAGGACTTCCGGGAGCCCGTCATTGCTGCGATCACCGAGTGTGCGAGCGTCTGTGAGCACGTCCATCTGCCGCTGCAGTCGGGGTCGTCACGGATCCTCAAGCGAATGCGGCGAACGTACGACAGCGACCGCTACCTGCAGCTTGTCGCGACCCTCCGCGCAGCTGTACCGGACCTCGCGCTCGGGACGGATGTGATCGTCGGGTTCCCGGGGGAGACGGAGGACGACTTCGCAGAGACGCTCGAGGTCGTCGAAGCTGTCCGTTTTGACAGCGCATTCACGTTCATCTTCTCGCCCCGAGCCGGCACCGAGGCAGCCGATATGGCCGACCAGGTCGCCGACGACGTCAAGCACGAGCGGCTCGAGCGACTCGTCGAGACGACGCAGCGGATCGCTGCCGAGCGCAACGCTGAACGAATCGGGGGCGTCGAGGAGGTTCTCGTCGAGGGGGCAAGCCGAACCGACCCGGCCATGCTCCGAGGCCGGACACGGCGAAGCACGATGGTCAACTTCTCCGGCTCGGTGTCGGCCGGGAGCTTTGCGCTGGTCGCGATCGACGACGCAACGTCGACGACGCTCCGCGGCCGTGAGGTATCGCTTGTGGCCGCCTAGCACCAGTCCCGCGACTTTTCGCACTCTCGGCACACCTGTCACACACATGCAACGGTTCCGGCGATACGCTGAAAGCGGGTGGTGGGCTGGGGCGCCCCGTGGGACATGACCTCATCGAGCCCCGAGGTGATCGCGGTCTTCGGGCCGACGGCCTCCGGGAAGACCGCGGTATCGGAGATCCTTGCTGCCGCGCTTGGGACGGAGATCGTCTCCGCCGACGCGCTGCAGGTGTATCGCGGTCTCCCGATCCTCACGAACCAACCGGCAACTCCAACGCGCCTCGTGGCGATCCGTGAGCTCTCGCACGAGTTCTCGGTCGGCGAGTACGCACAGCTCGCTCACGTGGAGATCGACGAGCTCGTTCGAACGTACGGAGTCGCTGTCGTCTCCGGCGGAACCGGTCTCTACCTCCGAGCCGCCCTCGTCGACCTCGAACTACCGCCCTCGGTCGAGAACGGTGCGCGCGCCCGCTGGGAAGCGGTCTACGACGAGGATCCGGTCGCGGCGCACACACGACTCGGTGCGCTCGATCCGTCCGCTGCTTCGACGGTGCATCGCAATGATCGCCGTCGAGTCGTTCGCGCCCTCGAGCTCGCCGAGCGAGGCGCCACGCTCGTACCTTCGCGCGACCGTCTCTGGTCGACCGAGACGCGCCGGCCGACGGTGGTCGTCGGACTCGCGATTCCGTCGGATCTCCTCGAGCGAAGAATCCGTGTGCGGACCGAGGCGATGTTCGCGCGTGGGGTGGTCGACGAGGTGCGACAAGCGCTCGCCGGTGAGATCTCGAAGACCGCCGCGAAAGCACTCGGCCTGCGCGAGCTCACCGAGCTGCCGCCCGACCTCGCACAGGAGCAGCTCGTCGCTCGCACACGGCGGTACGCCGCGTATCAGCGGAAGTGGATGCGACGGATCAATGGGGTAGTCATGATCGACGGCGACCGTCCTCCGGAGGAGGTGGCACGTGCGATCCTCGGTCTGGTCCGCGCTCGGTAACACCTACGTCGTCGTCGAGCCCGCTCCCGGGCGGGCTCTCGAACCCGTCCAGGTCAGGAAGCTCGCGGGAGACAGCGACGGCGTCGTAGAGGTGGTTCTCGTAGCTGACGCAGCTCTGGACATCGTCATCTGGAACCCGGACGGCTCACAGGCCGAGCTTTCGGGGAACGGGACTCGGATCGCCGCCGCCTGGCTCGCCGAGCGTTCCGGCGCCCATCGGATCTCTGTGCACGTCGGCGCGCGCGAGGTCGTCGCCACCGTCCTCGAGAGTGGCGAGATCGAGCAGGACCTCGGCGAGGTGGAGGTCGGCTCGCGAGAGGTCGTCGCCGGCATTGCCCTCGTCCCGGTCTCGGTGGGCAATCCGCACGCGGTCGTCGTCGGAGACCCGGCCGAGATCGGCCGCGTCGGGCCGCTCCTCGAAACGCATCCGCGATTTCCCGAGCGCACCAACGTCCAGGTCGTTCGGATCGACGGTCCGGGCGAAGTCACTGCACGCGTCTGGGAACGCGGCGTGGGGGAGACGTCGTCGTCCGGAACGAGCGCAGTCGCCGTCGCTGCCGCGACGCACGACGCGGGCAAGGTGCTCGTCCACTTCCCCGGCGGCAGCCTCCGCGTGCGCCTCGAAAGTGGACGCGCGCACCTCACCGGGCCCGCCGAGCGCCTTCGCTAGCTCGAGCCCTCTGCGAGCTCGACGAGCCGCCCGTCGGTGTCGCGAAGGTAGGCCGATCGACCCCATGGGTACTCCCGTGGCTCGACCAGGAACGACACTCCGTGAGCGCGCAACTCGTCGCATGCCGCGTCGAGGCCCACCACCGAGAGGGCGAAGTGATCCTCGTTGGGGGGGCCGTTCTCGATCGCGGCCGACCGCTCGTGGACGAGCAGCTTCGCGTCTCCCGCGGCGAAGATGGCGCCACCCGGCCACTCTGCGACAGGCGCAGCGTCGAGAAGGCCTGCGTAGAACGCAGCCGTCGCCTTCACATCGTCGGTGAACAGCGCGATCTCGGTGACGGCCCTCAAGTCGCGATCTCGAACTCGCGCAACACGTCGTTGAGTGAGGTCTTAAGGTCGGTCGACGCGCTGCGCTCGCCGACGATCAGCGCGCACGGAAGCTCGTAGCGGCCGGCCGGATAGTCCTTCGGCCGCGTACCCGGCAGGACGACCGAGCGTGGCGGCACGTAGCCACGGTGCTCGACCGGCTCGGGCCCGGTGACGTCGATCACCGGAATCGACGCCGAGAGCACGACGTTGGGTGCAATCACCGCGCCTTCACCGATCACGACGCCTTCGACAACGACGACGCGCGATCCGAGAAATGCCCCGTCCTCCACGATCACGGGCTGCGCCTGCGGTGGCTCGAGCACGCCCCCGATGCCAACGCCTCCTGAAAGGTGCACGTCTGCGCCGATCTGCGCGCACGAACCGACGGTCGCCCACGTATCGACCATCGTGCGAGGGCCCACCCAGGCACCGATGTTCACGAACCCCGGCATGAGGACGACGCCCTCGGACAGGAACGAGCCATAGCGTGCGACACCTGGAGGGACGACTCGAACGCCCCGCTCCGCATGGTCCGCCTTCACCGGGATCTTGTCCAAGAAGTGAAGCCCGCCCACATCCATCGGCTCGACCTTCCGCAGGCGGAAGTAGAGGAGAATCGCCTTCTTCGCCCACTCGTTGACCATCCACCCGGTTCTTGCCCGCTCAGCGACGCGCACCTCTCCACGGTCGAGGAGCACGATCGCCTCTTCGACCGGCGCCGGATCGAGCTCGCCGCTAAGCCACAGCTCGTCGATTCGTCGCGCCAGCTCCATCACGCGGCATCTTCCCCCATCGGACCGCCGAGAAATCGCTCGAGCGTCTCGTATGCGTGCACGAGCGCGCCGATCTCGACGAATTCGTCCCTGCGGTGCGCCTGCGCGGTGTGCCCGGGGCCGAAGTTCACGGCGTCGATGCCGTTCGCAGTGAAGTCCGCAACGTTCGTCCACGCCTGCTTCGGCTCGATCGCGAGGTTGCCGGCCGCGCTGAGCGCGCGTACGAGCGCAGACTCGGTGACGACCCGAGCGGGGGCGGCGTTGCTCGAGATCTCGAGCGTCGCTCCGTCCGGGATGAGCGAGCGGAGATGCGCTTCCGCCTCTTCCGGGGTTCGATCGGGGGGATACCGCAGATTGACCGTCGCCACCGCCTCACCCGGGATGACGTTGTCGGCGATGCCGGACTCCAGCCGCGTCACGGAGACGACCTCCTTGAACCCGAGGCCGTTGACCACAGCCACGCGCGGCGCGAGCCCGAGAAGGGTCGGCAGGCCGGCTACGGCCCGCTCGATCGCGCTGTCGGCGAGCCACGGCCGCGCCGAGTGACCGCTTCGTCCGTGGAAGACGAGCCGCGCGACGACGTTTCCAAGGCAGCCGGCCTGAATCCGTCCATCCGTGGGCTCGAGGACGATCGCCAGCGCGGCGTCGTGAATCGCGCTCGAGCCCACGAACAGCGCCGGAAGCGGGTTGTGCTCCACCGGCAGCTCCTCGCGCCCGAAGAGGACGAGCCCGACGTCGTAGGGGCCGGGAGCTTCCGCCTCGAGATCGCGCGCGAGCTCGATCGCAACGGCGAGTCCACCCTTCATGTCGCTCGCGCCGAGCCCGTGCACCGCACCAGCTCGAATCTCCCCAGGCAGGTTGCCCTGCGCGGGGACCGTGTCGTAGTGCCCGGCGAGGACCACGAGCGGCACGTCGCGCCGGCTCGTGGGGACGAAGAAGAGTGCCTCGTCGCCCGCGTACTCGGCCACGAGGCCGGATGGAATCAGCGTCAGGATGTGCTCGCGGATCGCGTCTTCGTTTCGGCTGACCGACGGGATGTCGACGAGCTCGAGCGTCCGCGCGGCGAGGCGATCGGCGAGCGCGGTCACCGTTCCAGCCTACCGCGGCATAATCCACGCGTGACCGCTCGCCAGCCCGATTCCGCACCAGGGGCGGAGCCGGAGCGCGGATTCGTGGTGGGCGTGTTCCCGAAGGGTGTCGACGGAGAGGCCGAGCTGGCCGAGCTCCGGGAGCTCGCGCGCACCGCAGGCGTAGCTCCCGTGGCCGAGATCGTCCAGCATCGCGCTCGTCCCGATCCGCGAACGTTCGTCGGAAAGGGGAAGCTCACCGAGCTCGGGCGGGCCTATGTCGACTCGTCCGCAGAGGTCCTCCTCGTCGACGACGAGCTCAGCCCAACTCAGCAACGATCGCTGGAAGACGCTCTCTCCACGCGTGTCGTCGATCGCACGCAGCTCATCCTCGACATCTTCGCCCAGCACGCGCGCAGTGCCGAGGGGAAGCTCCAGGTCGAGCTCGCTCAACTCGAGTACAACCTCCCGCGCATGCGAGGGATGTGGCAGCACCTCGAGCGCCTGGGCGGGGGGGTGGGGACCAGGGGGCCGGGGGAGAGCCAGCTCGAAAGCGACCGCCGACTGGCGCGAACGCGCGTCACCCTCGTGAAGCGGCGCCTGCGGACCTTGAGCGGCCAGCGAGCGACACGTCGCAAGGAACGGCGAAGGACGACGGTGCCGACGATCGCGCTCGCGGGATACACGAACGTCGGGAAGTCGACACTCCTGAACGCGTTGACCGGGGCCGGAGCCTCGGTCGACGACCGTCTCTTCGAGACACTCGACCCGACGACGCGAGCCTTCGAGCACGACGGCAAGCGCTACCTCGTGACGGATACCGTCGGCTTCATCCGGCGACTTCCGACACAGCTCGTCGAGGGCTTCGCCGCGACGCTCGAGGAGACGCTGGTAGCCGATCTCGTTCTGCACGTCGCCGACGCGTCCCTTTCCGAGGAACGCCTCACCGAGACGATCGACGCCGTGCACGAGGTGCTCGCAGCGATCGGCGCCGATGACATCCCGATCGAGCTCGTGCTCAACAAGATCGACCTTCTCGACCCGCTTGCCCGTCGGCGCATCGCTCACGCATTTCCGTGCGCCCTTCAGTTGTCGGCGGGTACGGGCGAAGAGCTCGATGCCCTGAAGACTCGAATCTCGGAGCTCTTCTCCGACCGCTTCGAGGACGTACGCCTGCTCGTCCCGTACTCGGACGGCAGCGCGCTCGCTGACTTGTACGGCCTCGGGGCACCGATCGCTGAACGGCGCGATACGCCCGAAGGCGTCCGCATCCGGGCTCGCTTGCCGCGGCAGGAGGTCGCGCGGTTCGCGCGTTTCCTCGTATCGGGAGACCTCGAGTCAGAAGCCTCGGCGTCGTGATCGACGTGCCGGTCCGCCGTCTGCGCGAGGATGCCGTCCTCCCGACCCAGGCGTATCCGGGCGATGCGGGTCTCGACCTTTCTGCCTGTGATAGCGCGATCCTCGGACCCGGCGAGCGGGCGACGGTGCCGACGGGAATCGCCGTCGAGATCCCCGTTGGCTATGCCGGCTTCGTGCAGCCGCGTTCGGGCCTCGCGGCGCGACACGGTATCGGGGTCGTGAACGCACCAGGGCTCATCGACTCGGGGTACCGCGGGGAGATCCGCGTCGTTCTCCTGAACACGGACCTCCGGAGCCCTTTTACTGTCGAGCCGGGAATGCGAATCGCCCAGCTCGTCATCGCACCCGTAGCCGCCGTGCGCCTGCTCGAGGTCGAGGAGCTGGCCATGAGCGAGCGCGGGGGACAGGGTTTCGGGTCGTCGGCGCACTGAGCGTGGAGCCTCGGATCCGCGTTTCTGCGATCCTGCGCTGGCGCGGTCGCATTCTGCTGCTCCGCCACGAGAAGGGAAGCGACGAGGTGTGGCTCCTCCCCGGCGGTGGAGTTCGGACGGGCGAGAGCCTGATTCGCGCGCTTCAGCGGGAGTTGTGGGAGGAGACGGGGCTCTTTCCCGAAGGCACCGAGGTGCCGCTCGAAGGGCCGGTTGCGCTGGTCGACTCAATCTCTCCTGAGAAGTGGCCAAAGCGTAAGCACGTCGTGCACGTCATCTTCGCGGCGGACGTATCGGGTTCGCTCGAGGATGTGACGTCTCAGGACACCGCGGTTCGAGGACACCGGGCATTCGACCCCCACGAGTTGGACTCGATCGCCCTGCACCCGCCGATCCAACGGTTCCTTCAGCGCTGGCAGCCGGGAGACGCGGCCGTGTACCTCGGGGAGATGTGGGTTCCGTAGCTACCGCGGTTGCCACGCTTTCGGCACAGTCTGCGTACCACGCGTAAGCCTTTCCTCGATACGCTGATAGCGGGTGGTGGGCCGGGGTGCCCCTCAGGATTTCCGCTCTTAGCGCCGACCGCCGCGCCTTCGAGCTCGCTCCGCCGAAACCCGAAACGCCTCTTGTTCGAGCTCGTCAGGCAGCGGCTCCAGAGGTCGCGGCTCGCCTCCCGAGGCATGTGCAAGTGCCTGGGCGAGAAGCCAATCGGCTAGCCAGGGGTTGCGGGGAAGCAGCGGGCCGTGAAGGTAGGTTCCGATCGCCCGACCGCTCCGGCACCCCTCGAAGCCCGACTCCCCGTCGTTTCCGAATCCGAACACGACCCGCCCCAGGACTGCCGCGCCGGAGTCGAGGAGCGTTCGCCCGGCGTGATTCTCGAACCCGGCGAGCTGGTGCCTCTCACCGGGCTCGAGCTCGCATTCGAGCAGCACGTCCCCGATCATGCGCTCCGTCCCGGCAACAGTCTCGTGTGGGAAGAGGCCGACGCCGGGCATCAGCGTGCCATCGCGTCCGCGGTATCCGCGACCGAGGAGCTGATATCCGCCACAGACTGCGAGCATCGCGACGCCCGACGCATGTGCGGAATGAATCGCCTCACTCTTCTCGATCAAGTCCACGGCAACGAGCGCCTGCTCGCGATCCTGACCGCCGCCGACGTAAAGGAGGTCGTATGCGCCCGGATCGATGGGATCTCCGATACCGAGCGGGCGGACGTCGAGCTTGTGGCCGCGAAGCGCGGCTCGCCGGTCGAGCACGGCCATGTTGCCGCGATCCGCGTAGATGTTCAGGTAGCCAGGGTAGAGATGGCCGACGACTATCCTCACGGCCGCTCGCACTCCCAGTACGGGCGCACGAGCCCTCGTGCCGAGAGGATCTCGCGCAGCGCGAGCATCGCCGTGTAGGTGGGGAGGACGACGAGCTCCGTGCCGGCGTCGATGAGCGCCAAGCCATGGTCGAGCGCCCGCTCGAGCGACGGTTCGACCTCGAGCTGTGCTTCGGGAAGACCGCCGTAGAGCAGGCGTAACCCGAGCTCGGCTGCGCGTTCACCGCTCACCACGACTCGCCCGACGTGCTCCAGGATGGGTTCGTAGTCGACGTCCCAGATCCATGAGACGTCTTGTCCGTCGGCGATGGCGTCGTTGAGCGCGAGGACGAGAACCGGCGGGACGCCCGTCTCGAGCGTGCGCAGCACCTCGTTCGCGCCCGCCGGGTTCTTGACGAGGAGAACGACGACCGTTTTCTTACCGGCGGGTATCCGTTCGAACCGCCCGAATGCGGCGCTGAACGCCTCGAGGCCCGCACGCACCTCGCTCAACGACGCGCCGAGCGCGAGCGAGAGCGACGCTGCGGCGGTGGCGTTGTAGACGTTGTAGAGGCCGGGCAGACGGAGCTCAACATCCACTGAGCCGGCGGGCGCGTCGATCCGGAATCGCGACGCGACAAGGCCGCGGAGCTCGATCGCCCGTGCGGCAATGTCGAGCGGAGGCCGCGCGTGCTCGCAGTCGGGGCAGCGGTAGTCGCCGAGATGGCCCACGTACGCTGCCGCATACTCGTACGGAGTACCGCAGCGAATGCAGTACTTGGAGTCCGCTGCGTGCTGGAGCGTCGGGCGCGCATGCCGCGGGTCGTCCAATCCGAACCGGAGAGCACGCGACCGCCCGTCCGCGAGGCTTGCGACGACCGGGTCGTCGGCGTTGACCACGAGCGTCGTGTCGTCGGGGAGAGTGTCGACCGCGGCCCGCCACCGCTCAGCCACGAGCTCGAGCTCACCGTACCGGTCGAGCTGATCCCGGAAGAGGTTCGACAGCGCGACGACCCGTGGCTGCACACGGGCGACAGCCTCGGGAAGCGCACCCTCGTCGACCTCGAAGAGGCCGAGCTCCGCCCGTCGCGCCGACACGAGCTCTGAGGCGATGCCGGAGAGGAGGTTCGCCCCGGACCGGTTCCACGCAAGGCGGGCGTTGCCGCCGAGAATCTGCGCGGCCATCGCGGTCGACGTCGTCTTCCCGTTGGTCGCGGACACGAGCGCGGTGCCCCGGGGCAACCGTGCGGCAAGAGCGTCGACAGACCCTGGATCCAGCTTCCACAGGAGCTTTCCAGGAAGGGTGGTGCCGCCGCCGCGTCCGGCCGTGCGCGACAGCGCTCCGACGCTGCGCGCCGCAAGCGTCTCGATCGCGAGTCGAACTCCCATCCGCGGCGAGGGTACAGAGTGGGGAGGCGCGCTCGCCCGCTCTGGCATGCTTGCAGATTGCGCAGAACGCTCTAAGCTACTTGCAGGTATGGCTCGACCGCGCCCACGCAAGCGTGGCCCGCTGCGCATCGACGAGGCGGAGCTCGCCGCTTTTCGCGCGGGCATGCGCCGCCGCTACTCGGACGCCGAGATCCTCGAGGAGCTCCGCGCCGCCGCGCAGAGGCTCGGGCGTTCCCCGACGATGCGTGAGTTCGCGCAGGACCCCGAGGCACGCGTCCATCCGCAGACCGTCATCGAGCACTTCGGAACCTGGAACGCCGCAAAGCGGTCTGCGGGCCTCTTTCCGCGTCGCTTTCTCACCCGTGACGACCTCCTGGATCAACTCCGCGCGCTGGGGGAAGAGCTCAGGCGCACGCCGACCGCGCGCGACCTCGCCGCCCGTCGCCGCGCGCTTCCCTCGTCGTCGCTCTATGCCCATACGTTCGGCTCGCTTGCGAATGCACTCCGCGAGGCGGGGTTCGAGGTGCTTCAGGGAGAGGAACGTCTCGAGCGTGCGATCGAACAAGGGGCCGAGCTCGCGCAGGTCATCGGCCGGCTCCCCAAGATGGCCGACTGGGCAGGCGCACGGCGAGACGACAGTGCTCTCCTGTCCGAGTGGCAGGTCTACCGTCTGCTCGACGTGCCCCGGGGAGCCTGGACCGCGTTCCAGTTTCTCGTCCGCGAGCGTCTGCGAGACGAGGGCGTCGACGTCTCGCCGGACGGCACCCTACGCAGCAGCAGCTGAGGCGAGAGCTGCGAGCCGCTCGAGGCAGGACACGGCCTCACGAGGTGCCCTCACGGGCGGCAGGTAGCCGTCTTCGCGATACTTGCGATCGGCGCGGAACCGCCGCTCGCGAGCGATCTCTCCCGCGGCCACGCGGAGGAGACGGCCCTCGCGCACCTCGTGCACCTGGAGACGCGTCCGAAGTGCTGCTTCGACGATCCTCAGCGCGCGTCGAGTCGACGCGAAGTAGAGCTCGTGCCGCGTGCGTCCGATCCACAGCGGACGCATGCGGCCTCGAGCGAGGTAGAGCGTCGCCGAGTCCCGCTCGTCCATCCACGCTGCCGCCATGGCGCCGCGCAACTGGGACAGGGCACGCACGTCATGGCGGTGGTGCTCCACGAGCGCAAAGATCGCCTCGGAGTCGACGGACATGTCCGGTTCCTCGCGCTCGATCCCGTACTGCGCGAGCAGCGCGTCGTCGTTCTCGATGATGCCGTTGTGGATCCCGACCACGGCGCCGTGCCGGATCGGATGGTTGTTGGCCACGATGTCGGGGTGGCCCTTGGTGTAGTCGCGCACGTGGATCAGCGCTTGCCGCGTGGAGGAGGGGAGGGCGATCTCGTCCAGGAGGGCGCGCGCCCCACCGCGTAGCTTCGTCACGTCGATCGTTCCCCGATCGCCGCGCGACGCGTACCCGACCGCGTCGGCACCGCGCTCCGCGATTCCTGCGAGGAGTGCCTGCGCTGCGAGCGTACGCCCGACTGTCGACTCAGGACTGAGGCTGTAACCGGCTATGCCGCACATGAACTGCTCTTCGACTCCTGGGGTGGGACACCACTACGAACGGTAGACGACGGACATGAGGTCACTGTTTGTGAGGACCGCGTTACACAGGTCCGATCGGCTTCTTGCTCGAGCGGTCGATCCCTCGTCGGAGGATGTCATCCCTCAAGCGGGGCAACCTCGCGGTCGATACATCGGCCGTGGAAGGGAACGCCGCCGAGCATCTCTTCGATCCTGCGGAAGAGGAAGTACAGGTCGCAGCCGACGAGCCAGCGTCGCGCGAGCGACCCGATCTCGCTGGACCAAGCCCTGACGACCCGCTGAAGCTGTACGTCCGCCAGATCGGCGACGGGCGGCTTCTCACGCCCGCTCAGGAGCGTGAGCTCGCTCGGCGCAAGGACGCAGGCGACGAGGCCGCGAAACGCAAGCTCATCGAATCGAACCTGAGGCTCGTGATGTCGATCACGCGCAACTACACGCGCGCCGACGTTCCCTTGCTCGACCTCATCCAGGAGGGAAACCTCGGCCTGATTCGCGCTGTCGAGAAGTTCGACTACACGATGGGGTTCAAGCTTTCTACCTATGCCACCTGGTGGATCAAGCAGTCGATCTCCCGCGCGCTCGCCGAGCAGGGGCGCACGATCCGGCTCCCGGTGCACGTCGCCGACCAGGTGCGCAAGGTCACGAAGACCCGACGCCTGCTCGGGCAGAAACTGAACCGCGATCCGTCTCTCGACGAGATCGCCACCGAGATCGGGATCACGCCCGAACGCGTCCAAGAGCTGCTCGACCTCGTTCTCGATCCCGTGAGCCTGGAGACCCCGATCGGGGACGGAGACTCGAGCGTCGCCGATCTCATCCCGGACTTGAACGCACAGCAGCCCGAGGCGGAGACTGCCGACCGCGCTCGCTCGTCGGAGCTCCTCGATGCTCTCGCAAAGCTCCAGCCACGCCAGCGCCGCGTCGTCATCGAGCGCTTCGGCCTCGACGGCGTCCGCCCGCGGACGCTCGAGGAGGTGGGCTCGAACCTCGGCATCACGCGCGAGCGCGTGCGCCAGCTCGAAGCGCGAGCGCTACGCGAGCTGCGCGCCGTGGCACCTGGGCTCGAGCTCTACCTGCGTACCTAAAAACAGCCGCTGCTCCGGCCTGCGGCGTCAGGTCGCGTCGACGGACTGCATCTCGCGCAGGCCGGCGAGCCGACGGAGCGATTCGAGCTCGATCTGGCGCACACGCTCACGCGTGAGCCCCAGCCGCCTGCCGATCTCCTCGAGCGTCTGCGGCTCCGCGCCCGTGAGCCCGTAGCGCATCACGACCACTTCGCGTTCGCGTTGGGGGAGAGCCGCCAGCGCGTGTCGCAAGGCCTCGCTGCGCAGATGGAGCTCGACGGCCTCCTCGGGGAGGGGATCATCTCCTGCGACGAAATCCCCGAACACGGCGTCTTCACCGTCGCCGACAGGAGCGTCGAGGCTCGTTGACGCGCGCGCGGCCGCCCGCACCTCGAGCACCTGCTGAACGGTGAGCGACGCCTCGTCGGCGATCTCTTCGAGGGTCGGCTCGCGCCCGAGCTGCGTCCACAGAAGGCGGTCGGCGCGATTGATCTTCTGCAGCCGCTCGACGATGTGAACCGGCATGCGGATCGTCCGCGCCTTGTCTGCGAGCGCTCGCGCGACAGCCTGGCGGATCCACCAGGTCGCGTAGGTCGAGAACTTGAACCCACGACGCCAGTCGAACTTCTCGACCGCCCGAATCAGGCCGAGCGTGCCTTCCTGGATCAGATCGAGGAACGGAAGGCCTTGATTACGGTAGTTCTTCGCAATCGAAACCACGAGGCGGAGATTCGACTGGATCATCCGCTCCTTGGCCTCCATGTCCCCGCGTTCGATCCGCTTCGCCAGCTCGACCTCCTGAGCAGCGGTCAGCAGCTGGTGCCGGCCGGCCTCGCGCAGGAAGAGCTGCAGCGCGTCGGTGGTCGTCTCGACGGGGGCGGTCAACGCAACGACGGTCTCGGAATGCGGCGCCTGCTCGACGATCTCGATGCTTCGCTGGTCGAGCTCGCGCAGGAGCACGTCGTGCTCGAGCTCGGTGAGCTCGTACGTTTCCGCGATCTCCGCGAGATCGGACGCCCGGATGGTCCCGACCTGCTCGGACTGCTCGAGCAAGAGCCGGATGTCCTCGAACCCGAGGATGTTGTCGATGTCGACTTGGGTCACGCGCGGCGGGGGAACGAAACGAACGCGGTAGGTGACACTCTCTCGCGTATGCGACTGCGTGTCTAGGGGGACAGCGAGATTTCCCTCGACGGGGTCAGACGAGCTCGCCTCGCGGAGCACGCCGCATCGCGCAGCTCGACGAGCTCTGGCGGCGAGTCCATTCGACCCTCCTGGCGTCACCTCTGGGGCTGGGGAGGGTCGACGACCGTTTCACCTGACGTTACTTGACATAACGCTGATTCCCGTGCACTGGAGGATGGGATGCTCGTTACATCGCCGTGGACTTCCTGATGCCAGTTGTGGCATAAGAGCTCGCATTGATCGAGCTCTGTTTGGAGCGAAGACCAGACTCGAGTGTGACTTCCTGCAAGCGTGAACCGCTTCGATGCCTCGTCCAGTTGGTGGAAGCACAACGCACGAGATGATCGAGCGTATACACAGATGATGCACTTCCCACACTTCCCACCCTTGTAGTCGATCATGCGCCGCGTGAGCGCCTCGCGTCCAGCACCCCCGCCACGACTCGATCGACAGGCATTGCATCGCATTCGCGTGTGGCCCTTATTCGACGCATAGACGTATACGCGGACTGCACAACTCGCACTCGCAGATCCTGTCGGGGAGTGCAGTTGCGAGATTGTTTTGTAGGCTTTCTAGGCAACCGACCAAGCTTCGCACCTCAATCGGACAGCTCTAGTGAAGGCTCAGAACGTCGCCTCCCGCACCCCACCCACGATCGCGAGCAGCACGAGCGCGGCGACGACGAGCCGGTAGACGACGAAGACGCCGTAGGTGTGGCTGCGCACGAAGCCGAGCAGCCAGTCGATTGCGACGAGACCGCTTCCGAGCGCCGCTAGCGTTCCGACGACGAAGGGGCCCTGCCAGCCGTCCGGAAGGTCGCCGAGGAGAACGTCCCCCACTCCCTTGAGCGCAACTGCACCAAGCACCGTCGGTAGGAGCAGCAGGAACGAGAACCGTGCGGCGCCGTCTCGATCGAGACCCATGAACCGGCCTGCGGTAATCGTGATCCCCGAGCGCGAGACACCGGGCGCCAACGCGAGCGCCTGGGCGCAGCCCATGATGAGGGCGTGCCACAGGCCGAGATCGCCCATGGCGCGATTCTGTGGCGAACGGTCGGCCCAGAGCAGGAGGAGCGCACCGCCGGCGAGCAAGATGAGGATCTGCCATGGCTCGCCGAGGTTGTCCGCGATCAGATCTTCCCCCAGGAGGCCGGCCAGGCTCGCCGGAATCGTTGCGACGAGCACGAACCACGCGATGCGTTCGTCGGGCGACTGGACGCGGCGCCGTTGGACGGAACCGAGCCACGCGCGCACGAGCCGAACGACGTCTCCCCAGAAGTACGCGGCCACGGCGACGAGCGTCCCGAGGTGCAGCGAGACGTCGAACGTCTGGTTGAAGCGGTCGTTCTCCTTCAGGTACGTCCAGTCGGCGCTCCAGGGGACGAGGATGAGGTGCCCCGACGACGAGATCGGGAGGAGCTCGGTGAGGCCCTGAACCACACCGAGCACGAATGCCTGCCCGTTCGTGAGAGCCGCCGGGTCGTCGCCGACCCCGAGCAGCGTCAGGATCGCGGCAAGCCCGAGCGTCGCCCCCGCGACGCTGTACACGACAGAGCGGCGCACGCCGAGATCCTACGTTCAGCCAGCTCCGGTGACGCCAGAAGAAAAGAAGCGCAAATTGCGGCAATCCGGTGAACGAGGGCCTTGACCGCTTCGGACCCGTCCAATAGCTTCCCCGATGCACCGAGCACGGAGCGCGACTAGGTCGAAGCTCAGCTCGCAGGCTCTACGCGGAAGCGGACGGTCAGCGGGTTGAGTGGACGAAAGCGCCACCGGCTCGGTGAATTCTTTTTGGGGGTCAGGTTTCGTTTGTTGCACACGATTGCCGTGCAACAAACGAGACCTGACCCCGTGTTGCACGCCAGTGCAACATTCGAGACCTGACCCCGGTGTTGCGCGTTAGGATCGCGTCCAATGCACCTTCGAGCTCCTAGCATCGACCAAGGCGTGCACGGGTTCGTCTGGTCGGTTGGCTTCTTTCTCTACATGTGGCTCGGCGCTCTCGCGATCGACGTAGCCGGCGGCGTGGCGTTCGTTGTTTCGCTGGTCGCAGGAGCCGCGATCTTCCTCTTCGTCAGAACGCGCGGCGGCGGCACCCCCAGCCGGCACTAGGTGGTCGTTCAGTCGCGGGAGATGGCGTGCTTGTCGCTGAGCGCGGCGACGAGTCGATCGGCGAAGTCGCGGCCGAGAGCGGCCTCGAGGCGATCGAGCGCGGGCGTCTTGGCGACTGCGTCTTTCCCGGCGATTGCGCTGACATCGGCGAGGAGGCGCCTCGAAGCGGCAGGCGCGACCGAAGTAAGGACGGCGGCACTCATGTGCCGAGCATCGGCCGCGGATCGCTCCACGTCGATCCCTGGCGGGAGTGAATGTCCCGCGCGAACCGGCTGTTCACAGCCCGAGATCGAGCCTTCTTTCGTCGAAATGCACCGAGTCGAGCTCGATTCGAAAGTCCGCGAGAGCGCGGAGCGCGTCGCGTTCGAACACATGTGGCACGACTCCCACGTTGGCATCGTTCCGAAACGGGATGTCGACGTGCTCGCGTGTCACCAGGTTCACCGACACCGATGAGCACGCCGGGCACTGGACGGCGACTCCGAGCGCACGCCCGCCGGGAGCGATCAGCGTGAACGCAGACGGGGTGACCGGACGCGGTCTTCCCTCGAGGAAGCAGAAGAAGCTCCAGGGCCACTCACCCGCTCCGATGCGGCCTGCGGACAATTCGACGAGCTCGATTGCGATCGGGTCGTCACGCGCAGTCATCAGGTTCCTGAAGGTGCGATCGATGGTCGTGCCGAGGTGCGCCCAGTCGAGGTCGTCGTGCGCGATGAGGCCTGCGTGCTCGTCGCCGCACCCACAGACGAACTGGATGCGGTACACGGCGGGATGGGCAGCTCCCGGAAGCCGTTCGAGCGTGCGAAACGCAGAGAGCGGCACGTGCGCTTCGCGTCCGTGAGGGCACGAGAACGAGTACTTGCTCGTGAGCGGGTTGTACATGGTCTCCTTGTAATCGGCGGTTCGGACACCGCGCATGATCGATGCCAACGAGATCGCCCGTTCCAGCTGCGATACGGCTCCTATGATCCGATGATGGTTCCCGAGGCGCCGCTCGAGCGAACGGAGGACGGGCTGCTGCCGGCCGGGGAGGGCTGGTTCGTCCTGAACGCCCGCGCGGCCGCCTGGCGTCGATGGGAGGAGATGGGGAAATGGCCTCGCCTCGAAGGCGAAACACCGATCTTCCCGCAGCTCGGGATCGGTCTCACGGTGCTCGAACCGGGCGAGCCGATGACGATGTACCACTGGGAGACCGACCAGGAGGACTTTCTCGTGCTCTCCGGCGAAGCCCTCGCGATCGTCGAGGGCGAGGAGCGGCCGTTGCGGCAGTGGGACTTCCTTCACTGCCCTGCCGGGACGAACCACGCGATCGTCGGGTCGGGAGACGGCCCCTGTGTGTTGTCTTCGCGGTCGGCGCACGGGAGAACCACACCTACCGCACCCCGGACGGAGGCATCGAGGGGACCGACGACTGGGGCGCCTACACGGTGGGCGAGGCCGCGCTGCGGCACGGCGCGGGCGTCGAGGAGGAGACAAACGACGCGAACGTGGCTTACGGCCGCTTCCCGGAGCGCGTGACGACACGCTACCGCGACGGCTGGCTCCCCGGTTAGTACGCGATGAGCGAGTGCACGTCGTAGCCGGCGAGCTTGTCGCGGCCGTTGAGGAACGTCAGCTCGAGCACGAACTCGATCCCGACGACGACACCGCCGAGGCCTTCGACGAGCTCGACCTTCGCTCTAGCG
>Ga0247727_10006442_pt1 | contig 23108 bp, 17 predicted proteins | sample WisWelCaveWW1625_FD_202498 | JGI IMG/M metagenome (GOLD analysis project Ga0247727, IMG submission 202498) | Biofilm microbial communities from Wishing Well Cave, Virginia, United States - WW16-25 | ecosystem: Environmental > Aquatic > Deep subsurface > Groundwater > Cave microbial mat | place...
CTCAGGCCTCCCTACGCGCCGGGAAGAGGGAGACCGATTCTCCCCGGTCTCCCTCTTCCCGGTGCAACCGCGCCGAAGGCGCGGAACGCTGCCAAGGCGATTACCGCAACAGGCTCCTAGGCCGGAGCGGCCAGGAGCCCGAGCCTCTCGGCCATCGCGCTCCGGAGGACGCCCTCCGGGTCGAGCCTCGCCTTGAGGCGGCGGAACTCCGCGAGGGTCCCCGGAGGGAGGGAGTCCGCGAAGAGCCCGGGCGTGAGGACCGCGTCCTTGGCGAGGTAGAAGCGCCCCCCCGCCGCCACGGCCTCCGCGGCGAGCGAGCGAAGGTGGGCCCGCAGGCGGTCCTCCCGCCCCCGCAGGACCGGGAAGTCCATCGCGAGGGAGAACCCGTCCACCCCGTGGGAGAGGAGGAACCCGTCCCGGCGGTGGAGCTTCACCACGGAGAGCCAGGGGACGAGCCCCTCCTCCCGGGAACGCCGGATCTGGCCCGCGAAGACGGACTCCGCCGCCGCGGCCGGGACGAAGGACTGGAACTGGACGAGCCCCCCGGGGCCGTAGGCCCGCTTCCAGCCCGGGACGGCGTCGAGGAGGAAGTGGAAGTCGGCGAGCCCCTCCCTCCGCGGAGCCCTCCGCCTCGCGCCCGCGGCCCACCGCGCCCCGTGGAGAAGCCGCATCCCTCCCTCCCAGGCGAAGCAGCGGAGCCCTCGCCACAGCACGCCCCTCGGGAGGATGCCGAGGACCCTGGCCGGAGGCCCGTGGGAATCCGCGCGGAGCGAGCGGGCGCGGTCCGGGTCCTCCCCGGCCCCGAGGTGGCGCGCCTCGTGGAGGAGGCCGCGCCCGAGGGAGGCGCCCCGGGCGAAGGCGTCCACCCAGCCGACGAGGTGGTCCGCCTCCCGGGACCTCTCCCGCATCGCCGCGAGCAGGGAGGCGAGGTCCCCGAAGGCCCGGGAGCGCACCTCGAGGAGCCCGGAGGCGACGGGCCGCAGGCGCAGGGCGATGCGGGTGAAGCACCCCAGCAGCCCGAAACCACCCGCGGCCGCGCGGAACACCTCGCCCTCCGCGTCGGGCGAGCAGCGGCGGACCGCCCCGTCCGGCCCCAGGAGCTCGAACCACGCGACGTGCTCCCCCAGGGGCCCGGCGCGGAAGGCGTTCTTCCCGTGGATATTGGCGGCGAGCGCCCCTCCCACGGTCACGGCCGCGGTCCCCGGGACGACCGGCGGCCAGAAGCCGTCCCCGAGCGCGTGCCGCCAGAGCCGGCCGAAGGTGACGCCGGGCTCGCAGACGGCGAGGCCGCTCCCCGGGTCCCACTCGAGGATGCGGCCGAGCCCCGTGAGGTCGAGCACGGCCCCGCCCGGGTGGAGGCTCGCGTCCCCGTAGGAGCAGCCCGCGCCCCGCAGGACGACGCCGCCGCCGGCCTCGCGGACGCGGCGAAGGACCGCGGCGGCCTCTTCCGCGGACCCGGGCCGGTGGACGAACCCCTCGGACCGCACCGCCCCTCCCCAGGCGTCCACCGGCTCGAGGCGCCCGGGGGGGACGGGACGGGCGTCCATCAGATGCGCATCCGGCGCATGAGGAAGGACGGGAGGCAACGGAGCACGAACGCGACGAGGGCCCACCGCGCGGGGACGAAGGCCTCGGCCCTCCCGGCGGAGGCGGCCCGGAGGATCCGGCGCGCGGCCTCCTCCGCGGAGATCACCCAGAAGAGCCCCTCCCGGCCGGCGATCATGGAGGTGTCCACGTAGCCGGGCTTGACGGTGACCACCCTGACGCCCGAGGCCGCGAACCGGTTGCGGAGACCCTCGAGATAGGCGTTGAGCCCCGCCTTGGTCGCGTTGTAGACGGGGTTCCCGCGCCGGCCGCGCTCCCCGGCCACCGAGGAAACGCCGACGACGGTCCCGGCGCCCCGGCGCGCGAAGCGCTCGGCCGCCGGGCCGAGCCAGGCCACCGCCCCGAGGAGGTTCACCTCGACCATCCGGCGCTCCCCGGCGAGGTCGTGCCCGTCCTCGGGAACCGGGGCAAGGACGCCCGCGGCGTAGACCACGAGGTCGAGGCCGCCGAGATCCTCGGCGCATCGATCGAGGAGCGCCTCCGCCTCCTCCCCCCGCGTCGCGTCGTGGGTCACGGGGATCACGAGGTCCCGCCCCGCGGCGCCGTTCGCTTCCGCGGCGAGAGCGCGCAGCCGGTCCTCCCGCCGCGCGAGGGCGGCGACGCGGCATCCTCCGGCGGCGAGCCGCCGCACGATCGCCTCGCCGATCCCCGAGGAGGCGCCGACCACGAGGGCGTGCCGCCACGGCCCCGGCGCGGCGGTCGGCCCCTCCGGCGCTCCTCTGTTCTGGGCCATGGGTCCTGGGTCCGGGCCATTGTAGGTCCGCCGCGGATGCCCCGTATACTCCGCCCGGACGATGAAGCCCGGCGGCCCCCCGATCCTCTCGCTCCTGCGCGTCCGCCAGTGGCACAAGAACGCGGTCGTCCCGGCCGGGCTCCTCTTCAGCGAGCGGTGGCACGAGCCCTCGGCCTGGCGGCAGGCCCTCCTCGCGGCGCTTGCCTGCTGCCTCGCGAGCGCCGCCGGCTACGCCGTCAACGACCTCCTGGACGCCGCGGCCGACCGGGCGCACCCCCGGCGCCGGCACCGGCCCCTCGCGGCGGGGACCGTCGGGAGGGGGACCGCGGGGGCGCTCGCCGCCCTGTGCCTCGCGGCGGCCGTCGCCCTGGCCGCGGCCGCGAATCTCGCCACGGCCGGCCTCGTGCTCGGGATGGTCGCCAACACCGCCGCCTACTCGGCGTGGCTCAAGCACGTGCGCATCGTCGACATCTTCTCCATCTCCTTCAACTTCGTCCTCCGCGTGCTGGCGGGAGTGGCCGCGGTGAGCGTCGCCCCGAGCGGGTGGATCCTCCTCTGCACCTTCTTCCTCGCCCTGTTCCTCGCGGCGGGGAAGAGGCTGGCGGAGTTCCAGGCGGAGGAGGCCTCCGGGGCGGCCGCGGGAGCGGCGCGCCCGGTCCTGGACGGGTACTCCGCCGTCTTCCTGAGGTCCGTGATGACCCTGTCCTCGGGCATGGCCATCGTGGCCTACGCCCTCTACACGATCCTCTCCCGGCGCGGGGGGGACGTCGTCCTCACCGTCCCCGTGGTCGCCTTCGCCCTCCTCCACCACCAGGCTCGGGTGACCGTGGACGGCCGCGGGGAGGAGCCCTCCGAGGACCTCCTCCGCGACCGCGTCCTCCTGCTCGCCATCCTCGCCTGGGCCGCGCTCTTCTGGGCCACCTCGGGCCACGCGGGGTTCGTCCTGCGGGAGTAGGGCGCATCCGCGGGGGTTCGCGCGCATCCCCTCCCCAGCTCGTCCGCCTTCCGAAGCCGCTTGTTGGTTTGCGCCCGTCCCCTGCCTTCCCTTGACGCGGCCGCGGCGGGGGCGCAGACTCGCCCTCGTGGCTCGCGCCGCGCTCCTCGCCTTCGCCCTGCTCGTCCCCTCGGCCTCCCCCGCCGAGGAGGCGGAGCCCCGGCGCCCCGACCCGAAGGAGCTCGAGATCCAGGTGATGCGCCTGAAGGACACGGTGGCGTCCTTCCGTGAGCGGGCGGCGCGGAAGATCGGCGAGTGGGGCTCCGGGGCCAGGTCCGCGGTTCCATCGTTGATCCCGCTCCTGACGGACGGCGAGCCCTCCGTCCGCCGCGCCGCGGCCTTCGCGCTGGCCCGCATGGAGAAGGAGGCTGCACCCGCGGAGGCCGCTCTCGCGGCGGCCCTCCCGAAGGAGCCCGACCCCGGGACGAGGGCCAACCTCGCCTGGGCGCTCGGCGCCGCCGGGACGGGTCAGGGCGGCCGGGCCGCCCTCGCGAAGGCGATGAAGGACCCCGACGTCGCCGTGCGCGTCAACGCCGCCCGGGCGCTCGGGGATCTCGCCGCCCCGGAGGCGGCCGCCCTCGCCGCGCTCACCGCGGCGCTGAAGGACGCCGAGTGGACCATGCGGGCGAACGCCGCCTGGGCCGTCGGCGCCCCCCGGGAGAGGGCCCGCCCCGCCGTGGCCTCCCTCGCGCGTCTCCTGGCGGACGAGAGCCAGACCGTCCGCGCCATGGCGGCCCGGGCGCTGGGCCGGATCGCCGAGGACGACGACCTCTGCGTCCCGGCGCTGCTCCGCGCGCTGCAGGAGGAGTGCGACCGCCTCGTCCCTCCCGGTGGCGGGAAGACCGTGCCCTCGAAACCCCCCGAGGACCCCACCCTCCTCGACCGCCTCGCGAAGGAGGGGGGCGCGCGGCGGAACATGGTCTGGGCGCTCGGGCGGTTCGGGAGCCTGAAGAAGGAGGCGAAGGCCCTCCTCCAGTCCCTCCAGGAGAAGGACCCCTGCCCCGCCGTCCGCGGGGCCGCGAAGACCGCGATCGAGCGGGCCGACGTCACCGTGTTGCCATCGGCCATGGAAGAGCAGCCCCGGGACATCGCCGGGGACCCGAAGGCGCCCTGGCGGATGGCGGTCAGCGGCGGCTGCCTTCAGGTGGTCTTCCGCCACGAGAAGTGACCGACGGTAGGATCCCTCCGTGCCCGAAGAGGATCCCGACTACTCCGTCGTCGTCCCCGCCTACGACGAGGAGCTCCTGCTTCCTCGGACTCTCGCCTCTCTATCTCAAGCCATGGCGACGGTCCCCCTCCGCGGCGAGGTCGTCGTCTGCGACAACAACTCCAGCGACGGCACCGCCGCCGCCGCCCGCGCCGCCGGCGCCCGCGTCGTCTTCGAGCCCGTGAACCAGATCGCCCGGGCCCGCAACGCAGGGGCCCGCGCTGCCCGGGGCCGTTTCCTCGTGTTCGTCGACGCCGACACGGAGGTGCCTCCCGGGGCGCTGGCCGAGGCGCTCCGCCTCCTCGAATCCGGGAGTTTCGCGGGCGGGGGCTCGCTGGTCCTCATGGACACCGGAGGGGACCGACCTGCGGACCTCGTCGTGCGCACATGGAACCGGATCTCCCGCCGGCTCCAGGTGGCCGCGGGCTCCTTCGTCTTCGTCCTCCGCGAGGCCTGGGAGGCGGCGGGGGGGTTCCCGGAGAGCCTCTACGCGAGCGAGGAGGTCTGGTTCTCCTTCGCCGTGAAGCGCTGGGCCCGGGGCCGCGGGCTCGGCTTCCGCGTCCTCGAGGACCATCCGGTCCGCACGAGCGGCCGGAAGGTGGCCTGGTTCTCCCGCTGGACGCTGCTCGGCACCTTCCTCCTCTTCACGGTCTTCCCCTTCGCCGCGCGGTCGAGGACCCTGTGCCGGGTCTGGTACCACCGGCCGGCGAGGACCCGGGCCGCCGCCCCCGCCGTCGAGGCCCCGCGGTAGTCAGCGGACGACCTCCCCTTCGTCCCCGAGCAGCTCCCCGAGGATGACCTCCCGCTGGAGCACCCGGCCGTCGGGGCCGAGGAGACAGGACCTCGGGATGGCGTGGACGCCGTAGGCCTTCGCGGTCGCGCTGCCCCAGACGGAGCCGGTGAAGGCGGACCGGAAGGGATTCCCCTCCGAGGCCATGTACGCCCGGGCCTTCTCCCGGTCCTCGTCCATGTTCACGCCGACGATGGCCCCGTCGAACTCCGCCGCGATCTCCGCGCGCCTCTCGGAGATCTCCCGGATCTCCCTGTGGCAGGGCCCTCACCATTCCGCCCAGAAGACGAGGAGGACCTTGCGGCCGCGGAACTCCTCCAGCGAGATGGGCTTCCCGTCGAGGTCGGTCGCCGGGATGGGCGGTGCCGGGTCCCCGACGCCGAGGAAGGGCCGCACCGAGGCGGGCGGCCACGCGGGCTCGAAGGAGACCTCGCTCCCGTCCTCCGCGACCCGCGCGACCCGGAAGGTCCCCGTCCCGAGGTTGAACCGCTCGTCGCCGCGGTAGCCCTCCCCGGACTCCTGGCCCGCGTCGAGGTAGCGGTCCCCGTCTTGGTCGAAGACGAGGGTCAGGCCCGCGGGGTCGGCGTAGTCCCCGTCCGCGTCGAGGTCCCGCAGCGCGAACTCGAACTCCCGCCCCCCGAGCGTCACCTTCCCCCGGAGCCAGTCCATGGAGACCACCTCCATCGTCCCCGGCCCCTCGGCCTCGCCGTGGTACTGGATGCTCAGCGGGTATTCGCGATGGCCGCCGCCGGGCGCGGGGAGCCGGAGCGTCGGATCCTGGCTGACGTAGGCCGTCCGCCCCTCGTACCAGTCGCCCGCCGTGGGCTCGACCCCGGTGAAGTCGCCGCTTCCCGCGAGGTCCATCCACATCCGCGGCGGCCGCGCCGGGTCCGAGGCGTCCACGACGACGGCGTGCCGGCCGCACTTCCCGGGGAGGAGAGCGCTCCGCGGACGCGGACCCAGGTCGGCGGGGAGGCCCCGGAGCCCCGGGAGGAGCCCCTCGGGGACCGCCGACTCCTTCCCCTCGACGAACCAGGAGAGCCCGGGCCCCTCCTCCCCCACCCTCGCCGTCGGAACGGAGAAGGCGGCCCCCGTGGCGCAGCCGGGGAGGAGGAGGAGCGCCGCCGGGACCTCCCAGGGGAACCGCATGCCCCTGTTCTCTTCTTCGGCCGTCACCGGCCGGTCACGATCGCGCGCCTCGCCCCCCATGACCGACCGCCACGTCCTCTACGCGACGGGCTTCCTCCGGTCCACCGCCGTCGCCATGACGGGGGTGCTGCTGGGCTTCTACCTCCCGGTGGCGGGCCTCTCCAAGGGGGAGATCGGGGCGGTCGTGGCGGCGGGCCTCGCCGGGGGCGCGGCCTCGGTCCTCGCCGCGGCGGTCGTGGCGGAGAGGATGGGGCGGCGGCCCTTCCTCGTCGCGCTCGCGGCGCTGGGCGCCGCCGGGACCGCGGCGGCCGCCTTCCTCGACGGCGCCGGGGCGCTCGGCGCGGTCGCCTTCCTCGGGATGCTCAACGGGATGGGCCGCGACCGGGCGGCGGCCACGGTGCTCGACCAGGCGCTCCTCCCCGCGACCACCGACGACCGCGGGCGCACCCTCGTGATCGCCCGCTACACACTCCTCCAGGACGTGGGCCGCGCCGCGGGCAACCTCGCGGCGGCGCTCCCCGCGGCGCTCGTCGCGCTGGCCGGGATGGGCGAGATCCCCTCGCTCCGCGCGGCCCTGCTCTACTGCGCCGCCCTGCAGCTCCCCGCCGTGGTCCTCTACGCGAGGCTCTCCCCCGCGCTGGCCCCGGCCGCCGCCCCGCGCCCGCCGCCGGTCTCCCCGGAGAGCCGGCGCGTCATCGGACGGCTCTGTGCGCTCTTCTCCCTGGACTCCGTCGGCGGCGGCTTCCTCGCCAGCACCCTCCTCACGATCGTCTTCCGGGAGCGGTTCGGGGCCTCCAGGGAGGAGGTGGCCCTGCTCTTCGCCGGGGCGAGCGTGCTGAACGCGCTCTCCCACCTCGGCGCCGCGTGGCTGGCGAAGCGCATCGGGCTCGTCAACACGATGGTCTTCACGCACATCCCCGGGAGCCTGCTGCTGCTCACCGTGGCCTGGGCGCCCTCCTTCCCCGTGGCGGCGGTCCTCTACCTCCTGCGGGAGGGGCTGGTCGAGATGGACGTCCCCACGCGCCAGTCCTACGTGATGGCCGTCGTGCGGCCGGAGGAGAGGACCACGGCCTCCGCGGCGACGGGCCTGGTGCGCCTGGGCGGTTGGGCGCTCGGCTCCTGGGTCGCGGGCATGGTCATGGCGGGGGCGGCCGTCACCCTCCCCCTCGTGATCAGCGCGGGGATGAAGATCACCTACGACGGGCTCCTCTGGTTCTCCTTCCGGCGGCTCAAGCCCCCGGAGGAGCGGTAGGCTGAGGCGAGGGCTGCGGGGCCCGGCAACTCCGAATCGGGCGCGGCCTCGAGGGAGGCTTCCACGCGGGCCTCGACGCCGCCATTGCACTTGACCGGGCCCCCGATCCGCGGTCGGATTCCCCCATGGCGACCCGGGGCGAAACCAGCGCGCACCTGCGATTCGTCCTCGGGTTCAGCTCCCTCGTCAGCTTCGGCATCTGGTTCGCCACCGCCTTCCATGCCCTCCCCACCCTGTCCTGGGAGCCCGTCCGGGGGACCGTCCTCGCCGCGGTCATGGAGGTGAAGACTCTGGCCAGGTCGAAGGGACCTGACATCCACACCGTCGTGGCCCACGTGACGATCCGCTACGCCTTCCAGGGGCGGGAGTGGACCTCCGACCTCCGGATCCCCCTTTCCCGGGCCTGGAAAGAGGGGGATGCCCGGTCCGAGGACTACGTGCCCGAGTATCCCCCCGGGAAGGTCGTGGACGCCTTCGCCGATCCCGAGTCGCCCTTCAACGTCGAGGCCCGCAGGGGCCCCCACCCCGCGACCTGGCTGGCCCTCCTGGCGGGGCTCGGATGCGGTGTCGGATGGTGGCGGGCCCGCCGTCGGGCATCCCCGGCCGCGGCCTGAGGGAGGACCTCCCCGGCCGCACCGCATTCCCGGGGTCCTTCGCGGCCTCGTCGCCCTCATCGGGACGATCCCGATGGATCAGTCGTCCCGCGCCCCGTCGAGGATCCAGCCGCGGATGAGGTCCATCTCCCCGGCGTCGAGGAAGTCGTCCCCGGCCAGGTGGAAGACGGGCATGCGGTCCCCGCTCCCGCCCACGGTCTCCTGGGTCCCCGCGAGCTTGTGCCAGAGGTAGCTCTGGGAGGAGCGCCCCGGGAAGACCCGCAGCAGGGGCGACTGCGTGCTCGGCGCCAGCACGAGATTCGGGTGGGTCACCTCGGGCGAGTCCATCGAGAGCCCCGCGTTGGAGAAGGGCGGGAGATGGCAACCGGAGTGCGCGCAGCGCAGGTACAGGAGGTCGGCGACCCCGCCGCGGAACCTCCCCTGCGGGACCACCTCGGACGGGATCCGCCGCTTCCCCCAGGAGACGAGGCCGCCCGCGCCGAGCGAGGAGAGGTCTCCCCCCGCGAGCAGCGCGTTCCCCTCGTCATCCACCCAGACCGCGTGGAAGTCCTTCACCCCGGAGGGGACCCCCGCCACCCCGACGAAGCCGGACGACTCCCGGCGGACGAGCGTCCCCGCCATGCCGACCGCCAGCGCCGGCCCCGAGGCCGGGACGAAGACCCCGTTCAGCGTCCGCACCGGGCCCGGTCCCGTCTGGGATCCGGTCCCCGAGTTCGCCCCCGTCACCGCCACCGCCGCGAACACCCCTCCCTCCCCCTGCTCCACCGCCGCCGCCGCGGCGCCGCCCCCCACCGCGCTGACGGGCGAGGGGCCGTGCACGGTGAGGAGCGGCGAGAGCGTTCCCGAGGGGACCGAGGACCAGGCCGACCCGTCGAAGTGCAGGAGGAGGCCACCCTCCCCGACCGCCCAGGCGTCGTCGGCCGCCGTGCCCCAGACCTTGTAGAGGACGAGGTCCGCCGCCTCCGGGGGAAGTGCCGCGGGGCTCCATCCGGAGCCGTCCCAGTGGAGGAGCGCCGGGCGGGGGCCCACCCCCGCGGGGTCGCCGCCCACCGCCCACACGTCGCCGGGCCCCGCGCCCCAGACCCCGTAGAGGACCGCGTCCGCCCCCGTGCTCCGGTCCTCGAGGACGCCCGTCGCCGGGTCGTAGCGCACGACGCGCCCCCCGCTCCCGGAAGCCCAGAAGCCGTCGCCGGGCACCCGCTCCGCCCACCAGAGATCCCCCTCGGCCGCCACCGGGATCCGCACCCAGGCCTCGGCCCCGGGGTGGAGGACGAGGAACTGGGGTCCGGCGCCGTCGTCGGCCCCGACGGCCACCAGGCGTGGCGCGGTGCCCGGGTCCCCGCAGACGGAGAGGAGCGCGCCGCCCCGGCCCTTCAGCGGCACGGCGAAGGCCGGCTTCCTCGGCGTCTCCCGCGCGAGGAGGGCCTCCGCCTTCCGCAGGGCGCGCAGGAGCCCCGCCGCGGCCCTGCGCAGGAGCGCCGCCCCGGCGACGTCGTTCCCGAGCGAGACCTCCAGCTCCCCGTCCCGCTCCAGCCGCCGCGCCCGTGCGGCGGCCCCGAGCACGCGATCCCGGTCCTGCTCGATGACCAGCGACCCTGCCGCTCCGAGGACCTCCGCGTCGAGGGCGCGGAGCCGCGCCCCGCCCTCCCCGAGCGCGTCCCCGACCGAGTCCCGGAGGACCCCGTCGGCGGAGAGCGGCCCCGCGCAGGCGGCGGCCGCCGCGCGGAGCTTCCCGAGGTCGGGGCCGAGGCCCGGGTTCCCCTCCCGCCGGAGGACCCGGACGAGCCGCCCGTAGGCCCGCAGGGCCGCAGGAGGCGCCTCCGACCCGGCGCCGGCCTCCGCGAGGGCAACGACACGGGAGAGGTCGAGGCCATCTCCGCCGGCCTCCGCGCCATGGCCGGGCCCGTGCGCTCCCGCGGCGGCGAGCAGGGCCAGGGCACGGCAGAGGCGCATGCTTACTCCCAGACCACGCGGACCACGCTGTTGAAGGTGTCCGCGACGAAGAGCCGCCCCGTCGCCCGGTCCACGAAGATGCCGCAGGGGACGTTGAGCCGCGCCGCCGCGGCGGGCCCGCCGTCCCCGTCGAAGCCAGCGGTCCCGCCGATCCCCGCGACCGTCGTGATGACGCCGGTGGCGAGGTCCACACGGCGGACCGCGTGGTTGTCGCGGTCGCAGACGAACAGGTTCCCCGCCCCGTCGCAGTCCACGTCCACGGGCGAGTTGAGGGAAGCCGCCGTGGCGGGCCCGCCGTCCCCGGCGAAGCCCTGCGTCCCGTTCCCGCCGTAGGTGTCGATGAGGCCCGTGGCGATGTTCAGGCGCCGCACGCGGTGGTTGTCCGTGTCCGCGATGTAGAGCCAGGCGTCCGTCGGGTCGAGGCAGATCCTGCCCGCGGGCTGGGCCGATTGGCCGACGGGGAGGTTGAGCGTGGCGTCCACGCCCTGGCCGCCGTCCCCCGAGAACCCCGCGACCCCGGTGCCCACGATGGTCGTGATGACCTGGGTCTCCCGGTCCACCCTCCGCACGCGTTCGTTCCCGGCGTCGGCGATGAACATGTTCCCGGCGGCGTCGAACTTCACGCTGCTCGGGAGGTTGAGCTCCGCCTCCGACACGGGCCCGCCGTCCCCGCTGAAGGTCCGCTTCCCGTTCGGCTTGTTCACGGCGACGAGCTCGTTGGTCGCGCCCAGCAGGCGCTTGACCTTGTCCGTGTGCCAGGTGGCGACGTAGAGGTCGAAGTCCGCCGGGTTGAAGGCGGCGTCCGTCGGGTGGTTCATGCGGACCTCGAGGGCGGGGCCGTTGGTGTCCCCCAGCTCGCCCACCCCGATCACGGTCCGCACCGTGCCGTCGTCCTCGACGCGCCGGATGCGGTGGTTGTTCCAGTCCACGACGTACAGCAGCCCCGTCTCGGGCTGGACCGTCACGTCCTGCGGCCAGTAGAAGTCGGTCTCCAGGGCGGGCTTCCCGTCCCCGGTGAAGGCCGAGACGCCCGTGCCGGCGTAGGTGTCGACGGTCCCCGGGGGCCCCTTCCGCGGAGGCTTCCCGAGGGCGGCGGCGGGCAGCGTGTAGGGGGCTTTCGGGACCTGGAGCGTGGTCGCGGCCGCGGTCACGACCCGGACCACGCTGTTCTCCTTGTCGCAGATCCAGAGGTTGCCCTCCGCGTCGAGCTCGAGGCCCGTGGGCCGGTGGAGGTGAGCCGCCCCGGGTTCGCCGCCCTCCCCGTCGTGGCCGGAGGCGGCCGGGACGCCGGCGAACGTCGTGATGGTCCCGTCGGGGGCCACGCTACGCACGCAGTGGTTGATCTGGTCGGAGACGAAGAGCGTCCCGTCGGGCGCCACGGCCACGTCCGAGGGGAAGTTGAGCTGCGCCGAGGTCGCCGGCCCCCCGTCCCCCGAGAACCCGGGCGTCCCGTTCCCCGCCACCGTGCTGATGGTCCCGTCGGTCGCGATCCTCCGGATGACGTGCTCCGCCCCGGAGACGAGGTAGACGTTGCCGGCGGCGTCCATCGTCATCCGCCCGTCGCTCTCCGCGTTCTGCGCCTTGCTGAACCCCAGCCGCGCCGCGGAGGCCGGGCCGCCGTCGCCGTCGTTGCCCTGGACGCCGATCCCCCACATCCTCCCGACGGTCCCGGTCGCGACCGTGACGCCCGCGACGTTGGCCGCCGTCCGGGGGTCGCTCGCCAGCCGGATCACCCGAACGCACTGGTTCGCCGCGTCCGTGGCGAGGAGGTCGCCGCCGCCGAGCGGGTGCCCCGGGGGGAGGAGGAGCACGCCGGGGAGCAGGTTGAACTTCGCGGCCGTGGCGTCGCCGCCGTCCCCGGAGTTCCCCTGGATCGTGCCCGCGACGGTGTAGACCGTGGGCGAGGCGCCCGTCGGGTCGTAGACCTTCACCTTGTGGTTGTGCCAGGCCGCGATGTAGATGCGGCCCGCGGCGTCGAAGTCCACCGCGGAGGGGTGGTTGAGCTGGGTGGCGAGGGGATCGCCCTCGGAGTCCCCGGGCACGCCGGCCCCGCAGACGCGGGAGAGCGTCCCGTCGGCCTCGAGCCGGCGGAGCATGTGGTTGTTCCAGTCGAGGAGGTAGAGGCGGCCGTCGGGCCCGAACTTGACCTCCTCCACCCAGTACAGGCTCGAGCGGCGGGCGGCCCGGCCGTCCCCGTTGAACCCCCCGGAGCCGGTGCCGGCCACGGTGTAGATCCGCCCGGGCTCGGCGGCGAAGGTGGTCGTGACCGGACCGCCCTGGGCGTCGATGGCCCGATCGGCGGCCGCGTCGGCCTTCCCGAACCCGGAGGCCGCCTTTCCCCACAGCCGCAGGCGCTCCGCGAGGTCGCTCCCCATGCGCTTGCCGGCCAGGAAGGCGTCCCGTGCCCGGACGGCCGTCCTCTCCAGCCGGGGGCGGCCCTTCTCCTCCACGGCCTCGATGCGCTCCTCGGCGTCTCCCGGGAGGGCGGCCAGCGCCTCCTGCGCGTCCTCGACGGCGGAGGCGAGGAGGTCGGCGAGCGCGACGTCGGCGGCCAGCGTCCCGGCGGACGCCTTCTGCGCCGCGGCGACCTTCTTCAGGTCGTCGGCGAGCCCGGGCCGGTCCTCCTTCAGGAGGCCCTTGGCCAGGCGCACCCAGGCCGCGTGGACTTTCCGGTCGCCCGCGGCCGTGGTCTCGGCCCGCGAGACGGCGAGGTCGGCCATCCCGGAGAGGTCGATCCCCGGGACCTCGTGGGCCCGGGCGGGCCCCGCGGCAAGCCACGGGACGAGGACCGCAAGACCCGAGGCCACCATGGAACGGATTCCAACCATTGCTCTCTACCCCCAAGACCACCGGCCCCGCACGGTCTGGACGACACCCATCATGACGCGGATGGCCCGGAAGGTGCAACAGGTCCTGACCCCGTATCGACGGGTGCTCGAAGCCCCGGGATGGGGGGCCCTCAGAACCGGATCGTCACCGAGAACAGGAGGGCCCAGTTTGCGAAGGTGGCGTCCCCCGGCACGCCGCGGAAGTCCCTCTGCGCGTTGCGGAAGACGGTGCGCGGGACGGAGAGGGAGAAAGTGGTCCGATCGGGGTTCCAGGATACGGACGGGCCCACGGCCACGAGGTAGCCCGGCCTCCGGAACCCGTCGTTCCCGCCGAACCGGTCGCGGGGGGGCACGCCCTCCCACCGGGCCGAGATCCCGGCCCCCAGCCCGCGTCCCAGCGGAGCCGAGAACCCCGCCACCACGAGGAACTGATCCGGGACCGAGTTGGTCCGCATGTGGCCCGGGACCCGGGCCGGGCCGAGGAGGGCCGAGGGGAGGGACGGGGTCCGGTTGCTCTCCCGCGGGTTGAGCAGGTAGGAGCCCCCGGCGAACAGGCGGAGCGGCCCCGCATCCCGGTAGGCCAGGAGGTCGACCACGCCCCCCCAGCCGCCATCCCCGGGCTGGATGGAGGCGTCCACCGGGCGCGACCGCCGGTGTCTCCCCGCGGCGTCGGGGTACCGGTCGGTCTCGTCCGGGGAACCCGTCGGGACCTTGAGCCCGAGCCCGACCTGGAGGTTCCCGTGGGGGTGGCAGGCGGGGTCGAGGAGCCAGAGGCGGGGCGTGAGGGTGAGGTCCCCGCGGTCGAAGGACTCCTGCCGCTCCCGGGGACCCGTCGGCGGTCCGACGGGGAGCGGCAGGGACCAGGAGCCCCGCAGGAACGGAAGGCTCGCCGAGAGGCTCCAGCGGTCGGTGAGACCCGAGGTGACCCGGAGGTCGAGGAGGTCCTGGACGTTGACGACCCCGTTGTCCCTCCGCTCCCGGTCCAGGTCATGGCGGATGCCGGTGTAGTGCTCGTCGGCCCGGGAGTGACGGAGCGAGAGCGAGACCTCGAGGTCCCCGGCGGGGAGGTAGGGAGTCCCGTCGGCGCCCGCCCCGGGCGCCCCCTGCCGCACCGCGATTCACCCCTCCGCCGCCGCGGGACGCGAGGGGAAGAGCGCGGCCGCCGCGACGAGCGCGGCCCGGCCGGCCCAGGAGAGGAGACCAGGACTCCGCATGGACCTCGGGACGCACGGCGCTCCGCGGCGCAACGCGGATGGTGGACGGGGCCGGGCCGGAGGCGCCGGAACCGGGGAGGCGGCTCCCCCATTCCTTCGCGGCCCGGCCTCGATTGGAGGATTCTAGGCGGAACGGCAAGACCGAGGTGACGCATGGCTGCTGTTCCCGGGCCGGATCCCGAGCCGACGGCGCCCCTCCTCGACCGCTCCGTCCTCGACGACCTCCGGGGGCTGCCCGGAGGGGCGGGAGGCTCCGCGCTGACGGAGATCCTCGCGCTGTACCGGGAGACGGCCCCGTCCCTCCTCCGGGGGCTCCGGGACGCGGTCGGCGCCGGGGACCTCCGGGCGGCGGAGCGGGTCGCCCACACACTGCGGGGCAGCACGCTCAACCTCGGCGGGGCGGCGCTCGGTGTCTTTGCGGGCAGGATCGAGGCTGCGGCCCGGGGCGGGGACGCCGAGGCGGCGCGCGCCCTCATGCCCGAGATCGAGGACCTCTACCGCCGGACGCTCGACGCGCTGGGGACGGAGGCCGGCTCCTGAGGATCAGGGCCCCGCCGCGCCCATCCCCGCGGCGAACCCGCTCGCGAAGGCCCACTGGAAGTTGAACCCGCCGAGGCGGCCCGTCGCGTCGCAGACCTCGCCGCAGAAGTGCAGGCCCGGGGCGAGGCGGCTCTCGAGGGTGCGGCGATCCAGCTCCCGGAGCGGCACGCCCCCGGCGGTGACCTCGGCGCGGTCGAAGCCGTCCGTGCCCGTCACCCGGAGGTCGAGCGCGGTCGCGGCCTCCGCCGCGGCGCGGCGGGCCTCGCGGGGGAGGACCGAGAGCGGCGTCGCGGGGGAAGGGACGATCGCCTCGACGAGCCGGCGGGGGAGCCGTTCCGCGAGCGCCACCCCCAGCGTCGATCGCGGAGACCGGCGGGTCCGCTCCAGGATCCACTCCTCGACGGCGGCCGCGTCCGCGGGGGGCGGGCTCTCCGGGAGGCAGGCCCCGGGCGGCTTCGGGAGGGAGAGGTAAGGGGCAAAGGGACCCACGGGGTCGGACAGGGTCCAGAAGTCCGCCGTCACCGTGAAGGGCGATCCGGAGCGGAGGCAGGAGGCCACGGCGAGGGACGAGTCCAGCGCAGGAGGCCCGCTCACCCCCCGGTGGGTGAAGAGCAGGCTCCCCGCCGCGCGGCGCAGCGTCCGTCTTCGCCCTTCGGCCACTGTGAGGATCGCGGGGAGAGTCACCCCGGCGAGCCCCCCGGGGACCGCGCCGCGGAGCGCCGCGAGCGCCGGGACCGGCTCCGCCACCGCGTGGCCGAGGGAGGCGGCCAGCCCGTAGCCGAAGCCCGTGGAGCCCGTCGAGGGGACCGACTTCCCGCCCGTGGCGACGACGACGCGGCGGGCGAGGAGGTCGCCCACGCGCCAGAGGCCGTCCTCCCGGGCGATCCCCGCGACCTCGGCGCCGAAGCGCCGCTCGACGCCCGCCCCGTCGAGCGCGCCGAGGAGCGCGTCGAGGATCTCCCGTGCCCTCCCGGAGGCCGGGAAGACCTTCCCGAGCGGCTCCGCGCGGAGCGCCACTCCCCGCCCCTCGAGGAAGGCCCGCGTCGCCGCCGCGGAGAACCCGGCCAGCACGCCGCGGACGACGGCCGGGGAGTCCGTGTCGAAGTCCCGGTCCGTCACCCGCTCGTTCGTGACGTTGCACCGCCCGCCGCCGCTCACGAGGATCTTCCGGCCCGGGCGCTCCATGGAGTCGAGCAGGACCACGCGCGGGGCGTCCGCCGCCGGGCGGGAGGTCCGTCCCTTCCCGTCCAGGGCACCCCGGGCCGCCAGCGCCGCGAAGATCCCCGCGGCCCCCGCGCCGACGACGGCGACCCCGGCGTCCGGGCCGCTCACGACCCGCCGCCTTCCGGACGGGGCGGCCTCCCCTTGATGACCCTGAGGAGAAGGTGCAGGAGGAGCCCCGCCCCGAACCCCAGCGCCGCGTTCCCGGAGAGGAGGCACGCGGCCGCCGTGGCCGCGGCGACCGCGAGATCCGGGACCGTCCTCTGATCGAGGACGGACCTCCCGAGCTCCACGCCGCTCACGGCGAGCATCACCCCGAGGATGGAGGCCGGGAAGGCGCGGCAGAGCGCCATGAGCGACGCCCCGAAGAGGACCGCCAGCGCCACCTTGGCGGCGCCGAGCAGCAGGATCGACCCGTTCGTGCGCGCCCCGAACCGGTACTGCCCCGCGAGCCCCCCGGCCCCGTGGCAGAGCGGCATCCCCCCGAACCAGGCCCCGACGAGGTTCATGGCGCCCACGGAGACCGCCACCCTCCGCGGCTCCGCGCGCCGGTCGGGGAATAGGTCTCCCGACAGCGCGCAGACCGCCACCACGGAGTTCAGCACCGTGAGCGGGATCTGGGGGAGCGCCGCCGGGAGGAAGGCGGACCGGAAATCGCCCGGCGCGGGCGGGGCCCAGCGCGGGAGGGTGAACCCCACCCCCAGGGAGGAGGCGACCGCGGGGTCCTTCCAGACCGCGATGCCGATCCCCGCCGCGAAGAGCACGAGCGCCGCGGGCACGGACCGCGAGAAGAGGAGGGCCCCCGTCACGGCCGCCGCGAGGAGGCCCGTGAGATGCCCGTCCGGGGCCGTCCAGGAGCCCGTGGAAAGGATCATGGCGGCCCCCTTCGCGAGGAGGGCCAGCGCGAGCGCCGCCTGGAGGCCGCGCACCACGGGCTTCGGCACGGCGCGCTGGACCCGGTCCACGAGGCCCGTGAGGCCGAGGAGGAGGACGGTCAGGCTCACCGTCGCCCCCGCCGCGGCGATCTGCCCCGCCGTGAGCCCCTGCGTGATGGCCACCGCCGCGACGGCCTTCATGGGCTGGACGGCCATGGGGATGGCGAAGCAGAGCCCCGTGACCAGGTTGAACAGCCCCGCGAAGAAGAGCCCCGAGGCGAAGTCGAGCCCGTTGGCGGCGGCCATGCCGACGAGCAGGGGGAGGAAGGTGCCGAGGTCCCCGAGCGAGCCCGCGACCTCGTGGCGGTCGAACCGCGCGGCCCGGAGGTTCTCCCGGACCGCCCCCGTCACGCCCCCGCGGGGACCGGGCGCTCCGCCCACATGCCCTCGCGGAATGCGGCGATGCGGCCCTCGACGGCGGAGGCGGCGACGGTCATCGGCGAGGCGAGCCAGAGCATCCCGGGCCCCGAGCGGCCCCTGTAGTTGCGGTTGATGGCGGAGACGGTCACCTGGCCCGCGTTCTCGGAGACGCCCGGCCCGCAGCCGATGCAGGCCCCGCAGCCGGGCGGGATGACCCGCACGCCCGTCTTCTCGAAGACCGCGAGGTAGCCCCTCGCCTTCGCGTACTCCGCCACGTCCGCCGACCCGAACTGGATGAGGAACTCCACCCCGGGGGCCACGCGCCGGCCGGCGGCCAGCGCCTCTGTCATGACGGCGGCGTACATGTCGAGGTCGTCGCGCTTGCCCGCAGTGCAGGAGCCCCCGTAGGCGATGTCGACGCGGACCTCGCCCAGGTCCTCCACGAGGGCCCCGTTCGTCGGGTCGGACGGGATTCCCCGGTCGGGGTCCCCCGGCGTCGCCACCATGGGGCGGACTTCCCCGAGATCGATGCGGTGGACGCCCCCCGCGTACCGCGCCCCCGGGTCCGGGGCGACGGCGCGGCGCCGCAGGGCCGCCGCGTCCGCCCCCGGCCGCCGCTCCGCGATCCAGCGGAAGGTCGCCTCGTCGGCCTCGACGATCCCCGTGCGGGCGGAGCACTCGGTCGCCATGTTGGCCAGCGTCGCGCGCTCGTCCATGGAGAGCGAGGCGAGCCCGGGACCGCCGAACTCCATGACGCGGTCCAGCGTCTCCTGCCGCCGCGCGTGGGTGGCGAGGATGTGGAGCATGAGATCCTTGGCCGCGACGCCGGGGCGGAGCCTCCCGCGCAGCTCGAAGCGGATGGACTCCGGGACCTTGACCGCCGTGAACCCGCCGTGGACGAGCGCCGCGTACTCCGTCGCCCCGACGCCCCAGGCCAGCGCGTTGTTCCCACCGCCCATGCAGGTGTGGGAGTCGGTGGCCTGGACGAAGTCCCCCGGGTCCACGAACTTCTCCCGCGCCACCTGGTGGCAGATCCCGGGGGAGACGCCGTCCCGCGCCGCGTAGTCCCGTACGCCGGTGTGGCGCTGGAACTCCCTCTGGAGGTCGCGCAGGCGGCCGATCTTCGCCGCGAAGGGCGCCATCCGCGGGACCCCGTCGGCGTAGATGAGGTGATCCTCGAAGACCGCGAACTTGGAGGCGTCCTTCACCCGGTAGCCGGGCCCGTGCTCCTCCAGGAGGAAGTGGTGCACCTGGGCCGTTGTGAACTCGTGGGAGTAGCCGCCGTCCACCCGCACCATCACCGCGTCGCGGGGCTCGAGCACCGTGTCCTCGGGGAGGCCCACGAGGTGCCGCGCGAGGACCTTCTCGGCCATGGTCCGGGGGCGCGGGGGCCGCGCGGGGAGGGCAGGCACTTCCGCAGTTCCCGCGGCCAGCGCCTTCGTGAAGGGGAAGAGCCCCCCGTGCTCGACGATGAGCCGCTCCACGGGGTCGCAGCCCTTCAGGAACTCCGCCAGCGGCACCGCCTCCCCCGCCTGCAGGCGGCGGAGCACCGCGTGGTCCGCCATGAGCACGCCCTGGCTGATGTTGTTCCGCGCGTGGATGGGGGCGAAGGAGGCGGCGATCGCGATCCGGATCCCGCTCCACTTCTCCGCCTGCACCGCCGTCTCCCTCGAGGAGCCGGTCCCCTTGCGGAAGCCGGAGACGACGACCTCGAAGTTCCCGTCCCGGAGCGCGTCCTGCTCGAAGATCCGCTTCCCGCCCGCCACGAGCCCCGCGTAGGCGTTCCGGGCGATGTCCTCGGGCCGGTGGTCGAAGCAGACCCAGGCCGGCGTCATGGCGTCGGTGTTCACGTCGTCCAGCAGGTCCTCGACCCTCACCCGGTCCAGGTCGAGGTCGAGCTCGGCGCGCAGCTGGCGGCGGATGAGCTCGGGGTCCTTCGTGAGGAAGAGGACCCGCTTCCCGGGGGTGAGCGAGACGGTCCGCGCGGCGGCGGTCATGGGGGGATCCTAAGTCCCGGACCCCGCCCTCCGAAACTCCGACCCGCGAGGGAGCCGGGGGGTGGCGCCCCGGGACCGGATCGCTATGATGCACCCCGGGTGGAGGGCTTCTCCATGCATCCGCGCGCCCTTTTCGTCGGCGTGGCCTTCTCCGTGTCCGTCCTCCTCGGATCGCCGCCTTCCGGGGCCCGGGCCGACGCCCGCCTCGGCCCCGGCCCGACGCCGACCCGCGCCGCCGCCGCGGCCTCCCTCGCGTCGCTCCCGCTGCGCTTCGAGGAGAACCGCGGGCAGGTCTCCAGCCCCGCCCGGTACCTCGCCCGGGCCCGGGGGTTCACGCTTTTCGTCGCCCCGGCCGAGGCGGTGATCGCGACCCGCGACGGCGGCGTCCTCCGGATGAGGGTCGAGGGGGCCGTCCCCGTGGAGCCCCGCGCCTCGGAGCGCCTCCCGGGCATCACGAACTACTTCCTCGGGAACGACCCGGCGCGCTGGCTGCGCGACGTGCCCGGCTTCGGGGTGGTCGAGCAGAAGGGGGTCCTCCCCGGCGTGGACCTCGTCTTCCGCGGGAGTCCGACCGTGCCCGAGTACGACCTGCGGTTCGCCCCGGGGACGGAGCCGGCCCTCGCGGTGCTGTCCTTCGAGGGGGCGGAACGGCTCTCGGCGGACGGGGAGGGAGATCTCGTCGTCTCCCTCCGCGGCGGCGAGGTGCGCCACGGGCGGCCTAGGGCCTGGCAGGACCTCCCGGGCGGTCGTCTGGAAGTCCCCGCGCGGTTCGCCGTCCTCGGCGATCGGCGCGCGGGATTCACGCTGGGGGAGTACGACCGGACCCGGCCGCTCCTCATCGACCCCACGCTGACCTATTCGACCTACTTCGGCGGGGGCTCCCTCGACCTTCCGGCCGCCGTGGTCCTCGACGCCTCGGGGAACGTGTGCTTCACCGGGGACACCTTCTCCACGGACTTCCCCTTGGCCTCCGCCTACCAGTCCTCCATCTACTGCACCCCGGGGCCCTTCCTCACGAAGGTGGACTCCTCCGGCACGAGCCTCGTGTTCAGCACCTACTTCGGCGGGACTTCGTGCCCCTCCTCCTACGACAGCTCCCGGGGACTGGCGATCGACGGGAGCGGCAGGATCGTCGTCGGAGGCAGGGCGGCGACATCCAACTTCCCCGTCCTGAACCCACTCCAGTCCTTCTCCGGGCACCCCAACTCCAATGCCTTCGTCTCGGTCTTCTCCGCGGACGGACGGTTCCTGCTCTTCTCCACGACGCTCGGGGGTTCGACGCTGGACTGGGGAAATGCCGTCGCGGTGGGAACCGACGGTTCCATCTTCGTCTGCGGGGAGACCGACGGCTTCCCGGTGACGGCGGGGGCCTGGGACACGACCCTCGGCGGGGCGAGGGACGGATTCGCCGCGAAGGTCAACTCCGCCTGGAGCGCGGTCTCCTGGGCCACTTACCTTGGAGGCAGCACGAACTACGACGTCCCGCGGGGAATCGCGGTGGACTCCCAGGGAGGCGTGCTCGTGGCGGGGTACACGGCCTCCTCGAACTTCCCGCTCCAGACGCCCTTCCAGTCCGGCTTCGCCAGCAGCGAGTGCTTCCTCCTGAGGCTCGCCACCGACGGCGACGCCCTGTCCTTCTCCACGTTCGTCGGGGGCTCCGCCGACGAGGAGATCCACTGCATGGCCTTGGATTCCCAGGGCGGGGTCCTGGTGGGAGGGCTCACCTACTCGTCGGACTTCCCCGTGGAGAACCCCGCCCAGGGGTCCCTGTCCGGGTACTTCGACGGGTTCGCCGCCCGGGTCCTGCCGGACCTCTCCGGCCTCGACTGGAGCACCTACCTCGGGGGCCCCTCCTCGGACGGCGTAGACGGCATCGCGGCGGGGAGCACGGGAACGACCTGGGTGACGGGGTTCACGGATTCCACGACCTTTCCCCTCTCCGACGACGCCCTCCAGGAGTTCTACGGAGGAGGTTCCGGGGAGGGCTTCGTGGCCCGGATCGCTTCCGGGGGCGGTTCCTTCCTCTACTCCTCATACTGCGGGGGCTCGGGAGGCGACTGGGGGTCCGCGATCGCGGTCGGATCCAACGGCGCCGTTTGGGTCGTGGGCGGCACGTGGTCCACCAACTTCGCGGTCACGGGCGGCGCCTACCAGTCCACGAAGAGGAGCAACGATGGCTCCAGCGACGCCTTCCTGCAGAAGATCACCCCCGACGACGTCCTGCCGCCGCCGCCGCCCCCTCCTCCCTCCACCCTGCCTCCCGCGCCGCCCGGCGGGCTCGTCGCCGTCGCCACCTCCCCCACCTCCATCAGCCTCTCCTGGGCCGACCGTAGCGACAACGAGATCGCCTTCGGCATCGTCCGCAGCGAGGAGGGGGGGAGCTCCGATTCCATGGGGACGGTCCCCCCCGGCACCGTCTCCTGGGCCGACGAGGGGCTCGACCCCGACCGCACCTACGCCTACCGCGTCCGCTCCATCGGGATCTTCGGGGCGTCGCTCTTCACCGACCCCGCGGAGGCGACGACCCCGGCCACCCTCACCGTCGCCCTCTCCCGGGCCGTGCTCACCGACGCGGAGAAGCCCGGGAAGGACCACGCCCGGCTGGAGGGGTCCTGGACCCTGGGGCCGGCCTCCCTCGACGGCGTCTTCGACCCGGTGCTGGAGGGGTTCCAGGCCACCTTCGGCGATGGCTCCGGGACGGTCCTCGTCACCATCCCCCCGGAGGACGACGGCTGGAAGGTGAAGGGGGGGCGGTGGACCTGGAAGAGCCCGAGGTCCTCGTTCCGGAAGGTGAAGTTCTCCCTCGACCCGGAGGCCGCGTCCTTCTCCTTCTCCGTCTCGGGGCTGGAACTCAGGGCTCCCGCGGCGGATTCCCAGCGCCTGCGCCTCATCAGCGGGAACGACGCCGGCTCCACGGACGCGGAGTGGACCCCGCACCCGAGGAAGGAAGGGGTCTTCTTCTACCCCTGAGCCTCACCCCCGCAGGTGCCGCCCCCCGTCCACCCTCAGGATCTCCCCCGTGACGAAGTCGGGCCCCTCGACGAGGAAGGCGACGGCCTCGGCCACCTCCTCGGGGGTGCCGAGGCGGCCCGCGGGGATGCTCCGCACGAGCCGCCGGCGGCGGGACGCCGGGGCGCCCCGGGGCAGCAGGATGGCGCCTGGCGCGACGCAGTTCACCTGCACCTCCGGGGCGAGCTCCCGGGCGAGCGCCCGCGTCATGGCGTGGAGGGCGGCCTTGCTCACGGAGTAGGCGGCGTGGCCCCCGAGCGGCCTCTCCCCGTGGATGTCCCCGAGGTTGACGATCTTCCCGCGCCCCAGGACCGCCATCCCACGTGCCGCCTCGCGGGAGAGCAGCCAGGGGGCCCGCAGGTTCAGGGCGAGGTGCTCCTCCAGCCCCCCGTCGCTTCCGGAGCGGACCGACGCGGCCCGGAAGACGGCGGCGCTGTTCACCAGCACGGCGACGGGGCCGAGCCCCCTCTCCACGGCGGCCACGAGGCGCGCCGGGGCCCCCCGCCGCGTGAGGTCGGCAGGGAAGGCCCGCGCCTCCCCCCCCTCCTCGAGGATGGCCCGCACGGTCGCCTCGGCGTCCCGGCGGCTCCCCCGGTAGTGGACCGCGACCCAGCAGCCGCCCCGGGCCAGGCGCAGCGCGACGGCCCGGCCGAGGCGCCTCGCGGCGCCCGTGACGAGCGCCACGGAACCGGTGGGGACCATGGGGC
>Ga0247727_10006443_pt1 | contig 23107 bp, 19 predicted proteins | sample WisWelCaveWW1625_FD_202498 | JGI IMG/M metagenome (GOLD analysis project Ga0247727, IMG submission 202498) | Biofilm microbial communities from Wishing Well Cave, Virginia, United States - WW16-25 | ecosystem: Environmental > Aquatic > Deep subsurface > Groundwater > Cave microbial mat | place...
ACTCCTTCAATAGAAAGAGGGGGAAGCATTGGAAGGTGGAGCCTTGTCCATAACAAATGGTCGAGGCTGGGAAGTGATCCTACTAACGTTATCTACTGCATACAGGTGCGCGGTCAGGAAATCTATGTCGGTGGGCGATTTTCAAGCGCCGGTAACAAACCTTCCAATCTCTTTGCCGTGTGGCATGAGCCGGTCAAGCACGCGCCGCAATGGTTTATACCTCCCAATCTCTCGTTTCACAAGCTTACCTTCCGCGAAAATGGTCGCAATCGTTGGGAACTGCTGAAGCATGTTTGGGATGCCGATGACAGCCTCGCCGCATTGAGCTTCAAAGCCGAAGTCATTGGCAAGCAAGTCTCCGGCAACAAGTGGGAAAAAACTTCGGCGCTGCAAGTCACGATCAATCCCACCACGAAGATTGCCAACTTCAAAGCCAGCCCGGATTCTTTCGGTGTGTTCAAAGTAGCGTTCATGGTCACCGACCCCGGCGGGCTTGCGGACACGACCACCATGCACGTGCGCGTGAAGCCGCGCAACGATACGCCGCAAATCTCCGGCTTGCCGGATTCGCTCTTCTTCCTCAACAATGCGCGCGTAGAGCTTTCGCTTTGGGATTTCGTCTCCGACGTTGAAACCGCAGACGCGCAACTCAACTACAGCTTCGCCGCGAGCAACGAAGTGCTGCACTCCAATTTCGATCAAAGCAACGGCAGGCTCACTCTCACCGCGCCGAACTTTCAAGGCAAAGCGCAGCTCTTCATCAGCGTGAGCGACGACAGCAATGCCGTCGCGCGCGATACGATTGACGTGCATGTGGATTTCAGCACCGGCGTAGCGGAGAATCAGAATCAAATCCCAACCGAATTTGTGCTCTTGCAAAATTATCCCAATCCCTTTAACCCCACCACGCTCATTCGCTTCGGCTTGCCGCATTCTGCGGAAGTGAAGCTCGAAGTCTTCGATCTCTCCGGCCAGCGCGTCGCGACACTGTTGAATGAGCGTAAGTCCGCGGGCTTTCATGCCGTGGAATTCAACGCGAGTAATTTGTCGAGCGGAATGTATTTCTATAAATTGACCGCCGGCAGCTTTGAAGAGAGGAAGAAGCTTTTGTTGGTAAAGTAAAGAGCGTAGGCCTCGAGGATAAAAAAACGGGCGCGAAGCGAGTGCCAAGGCTTCATGCCCTTCGCGCCTAAAATGTTTTCGAGGAATTACACAAAGGCGGGCTTCATCTTGCGGCCATCTTCTTCGGCAGCGTAATCGCAAACTCCGTAAACTCCCCTTCCTTGCTCTCCACCGCAATCGTCCCCTTGTGCTGTTGCACGACAATATCGTAGCTAATCGACAAGCCCAAGCCCGTGCCTTTGCCCGTAGGCTTCGTGGTAAAGAAGGGATTAAAAATTTGGTCGCGCACGTGTGCGGGAATGCCGGTGCCGTTGTCGCGAATCCGAATTTCTATTTTTGCGTCGAGCCGCTTGGTGCTCACCGAGAGCGTCGGGGAAAAATTGCCGCCGACTTTGGCCTGCTTGTCGTGCGCGGCGTAGCACGCGTTATTTAGAATATTTAGAAACACGCGACTCAAGTCTTGTGGCACGGCTTGCACTTCGCCCACGCTGGCATCATAATCTTTTTCAAGCGTGATGTTGAAATCCATGCTCTGCGCGCGCAGGCCGTGATACGTCAGGTTCACGGCCTCGTCGAGCAGGCGATTGATATCCACGGCCTCGCGCTCGCCCGTGCTGCCGCGCGAGTGTTCCATCATGCTCTTGACGATGCTATCCGCGCGCTTGCCGTGATGGTTGATCTTCTCCGCGTTTTGAATCAACGTCTCCAAAATCTCCTCGATGTTTGCGAAGCTTTCACGATCCACGATTTTCGATCCACGATCCTCGATCTTCTCAATCTCCTCGCGCAGCTCCGCGGCGAGCTCCATGGAGAGCACGGCGAAGTTGTTCACAAAGTTTAACGGGTTCTTGATCTCGTGCGCGATGCCCGCGGTGAGCGCGCCGAGCGAGGCGAGCTTTTCCTGCACCACAAGCTGTTGCTGCGTGGCTTTCAAATGCTCCAGGGTCGCGTTGAGCTGCCGATATGCGTTCGCATTATCGAGCGCAATGGCCGTATACGCCGCGAGGTTTTGGAGCAGGTTTAAATGATCCGTGGTATAGGCGTTCCGCCGATAACTTTGAATCGTGAGAACGCCGAGCGCGCGCTCTTGCGCGAGCAAGGGCAAATAGATCAGCGAGGTCGGCGTTTCCGAAAGCGAGCCGTCTTCGAGCACGAGCGAAGGCTCTTGATATGCGCGGATATACTGCGCGTACTCCTGCCGGACGTCGTTGATGAAAACGGGCTTGCGATTTTCCAGGCACCACACGGGAAACTGGTTTTTATCCAAAGTATCGCGCGCGTAAGGCGCAAAGCGTTTGCCTTTTTCCATGGCCAGGCGATATTCGATTTGATGCTTCTCCGCGTAATAGATTCCTACGCCGAAAATCGTGGCGTCCGCCAATTGGTTGATGCTTTCATAGAGCTTTAAAAAAATAATGTCGAAGTCGAGCGAGGCCGTGAGGTCTTTTCCGATTTGGCTGAGCAGCTCGATGTTGTTCTTCTGCTCGGCCAGCTCCGCGGTGCGCTCTTGCACGAGGGCTTCGAGCTTGCGGCTTCTCTGCTCCAGTTGGCGCGTGCGATATTTCACGCCGCGATATGCGGCCCACACGAACGCGCCGAGATAAGCCAGATAAGCCCACCACGAGCGATACCACGGCGGCAAAATTTTAAAGGCGCTAACCGCCTCCGCGCTCGTGTGCTCATAAAGATTCTTCGCGCGCGCGTGAAAGCGATAAACGCCTTCCGCGAGATTCGTGTAATCCTTTTTGGTTTCTTTCGTCCACACGGACCAGCCTTGGTCGAAGCCCTCCAAATAATATTGAAACTGATTGGCAGCTTCGTTTTCATAACTCGAGGCGGAAAATTCAAACCGCAAAGCGTTGTTGGCATAGCGCAAAGGCCGCGAGATAACGGTTTCACTTTTACCCGAGCCGGCTCCGCCAAAGACGAGCGAATCACGAGTGATGGTGCGGACCCGGCGTACCAACGCGGAAAAATTCACGGCGTAATTTTTTTCTGCGGCGGCGTCATAACGCGCCAAACCTTCCGGCCCGCCGAACCATACTACTTCGGCTCCAGCAGCTTCCTCTTCGACATAAATGCTCCACGCGCTGAAATTTTTAAGAGGCAAGAACGGCCGGTATTGCCAAACATAAGCGTCGTGGGCTTGGCGCACGGCAACGCCGATTTCTTGTTGCTCCTCGTCGCTGCCGGATTGCAACCAAAGATTATTGCGGCGATCCGCTGCGGCTTCGCCGGTGAAGCGTGTGCCGTTCGCATAGGCCGCGCCAAAACTGGAATCCGGAATAAAGCGCTTCGTCTTTTCATCAAACCGAAAGAGGCTTTTGTCCGTGATAAACAATTCGCTTTCGGCAAACGGAATGACCGTGGCCCAACCGTGGTCCGCGGGCAAGCCGTGCGCGGCGTGGAATTTTTCTACTTTCGGATTTCGGCGCAAGCCGGAGGAAAAGTCCACGCGCACATAACCTTGCGAGCGCGTGCCCAGCCAAAGCATACCCGCTTTCGTTTCCACGATGCTGCGGATTTCTTCCTCAACGCCCTCGATCTTGCCTTCGTCGAGCACACGATTGGAAGAAGAAAGGCGCAACGCCGCAAGCCCGTCCTGCAAACCGATATAAACGCGCGCCGAATCCGTTTGCGAGCGCTGCACGACATAAGACTGGCTGGCCGAGGGCCAAATCAGCTTTGCCTGATCGTGTTCGATGCGATAGACCCCCTCATTGACCGCCGCGAGCAATACGTTGCCGTTTGTGAGCAAGCACCAGCCTCTTCCGCTGATGCCCGTGACGGGCAAGAATTGCGGCGGCTGCGCGAGAGTGTGGTCTGCCTGGTTTTGCAAACGCGGATTCAAATAAGATACCCCTCGGCTCGTGGCAACGTACAATCGGCCTTGATGCCGCAGGATAAACTCCACGGCGCCTTCCAGCGCATTGCGTCCGTCAAAATACGAAAGCGGCGCGGGCAAGGCCGCACGCGTGAGGCCGTTTTCGAGCGCGAGCCACAAGCCGTTTTCACGATCCGTAAACAGGAACTTCACATTGTCGTTTTGAATGCCGCTCGCCCGATTCAACACCTGCAGCAATCGGCCCTCGTGATCGAGCAGGAGCACTCCGCTGCGCAGCGTGGCCAGAGCGATGGAGTTATCGGCCAAGACTGCGCCGTGATAAATTTGGCTTTCAATTAAAAACGCGTCAATCTCCGTGGGAAAAGGCCGGACGCCGACGCCGTCATAAACAAACAAACCTTGTTCGCGCGTGCCGAGCAGGATTTTATTTTTTTCAAAAGGCAGCATGCAGTAAATGCGCAGATCGGCAAATTTTTCGCCCTGTGGCAGCAGGCGCAACGAGTCCGCCTCCATGCGCAGCAGGCCGATTCCAGGTTGGCGAATGTACAGCCGATCCTCGAACACGAAAGACAAATGAAACGGAAGCGCGGGCTTCCAAATCCGCATGCGGTTTTTGGACCAGAGCAGCAAGCGATCGAGCGCCTGAAAGTATACGCCCTCCGCGGTTACGAAAGTCTTGGCAATATCGGCAAAGTCGCGATACTCCGCGGGCACGTGCGCGCGCAAAGAAACATATTGCAATTGCCCGGCGGAATCGGGCGCCAAATAACCGATCTCACCCTTGGCGCCGATATACACCGTGCCTTCGGCAGCGATTACCAGGGACCGCACCGCGCTCTTGTTGGGCACGGGAATCAGACGCCACGAGACGCCGTCATATTCGAGCACGCCGGAATTATTGCCGAAATACATTACGCCGCGCGCGTCTTGCGCAATCGCCCAGTTTTGCGCGCCGCCGCCGTGCTCTTTGGGAGTATAGTTTTTGAGAGAGGGAATGCCGGCTTCACGCCACTTCGGTTGCGGAAGATCGCGCACCGTGGTTTGAGCGAATAATATTGCGGATGAAAAGAGGAAAAGGATTGGAAAAAGTGCAACGCGAATTATTCTCATGTCATGCTCTTCAGCCGTTATAACGCAATGCCAATAGTGTCAAATCATCTGCTTGGGGCGCGCCCTTCGCAAAATCATTCACCTCGTTAATGATGCGGTCGATCATCTCCGGCAAAGGCGATTGCGCGGTTTGCGGCAGGCATGCTTCCAAGCGGGCCTCGGTAAAATCCTCGCCCGCGAGATCCTTCGCCTCCGTCACGCCGTCAGTATAAAGCACGAGTGTGTCGCCGCGTTGCAGTGTGAGTTGATTGGGTTGATATTGCGCCTGCGCAAACAAGCCGAGCATGAGGCCGTCGGGCGCGCCGGTGGATTCGATGCGGCCATTTACGCGCAAAATGTACGGCGGATTGTGCGCGCCATTACAGCACGTGACTTCACCCGTGGCCGTATCGAGAATGCCGTAAAAAATCGTGACGAACGTTTCGGCGTCGCTATTCAAGTGCAGCAAGCCGTTGACTTTTTGCAGACATTCGTGCGGCGCTATGCCGGACATCGCGGTCGCGCGCAAGAGCGTGCGGCTCACGGCCATGAAGATCGCCGCGGGAATGCCTTTGCCCGAAGCGTCGCCGATAACGAAACCGAGCTGCTCCTCGCCGAGCGGAAAAAAATCATAAAAGTCGCCGCCGACTTCTTTGGCCGTGAGCATGCGCGCGCGCAACTCATAGTGCGCGTGCGCGGGAAAGCTGCGCGGCAAGATCGATTGTTGAATGCGTCTGGCCACGTCCAACTCGCGCTGCAACGCGACAATGCGATCACGATCGTGCGCCGCCTGCCGGCGCGCCAGCGCCTCTTGAATGGTTTTGCGCAGCGTAATTTCGAGATCTTCAAATTCAATCGGCTTGGTGATGAAATCAAAGGCCCCGCGATTCAGCGCCGTGCGAATATTTTTCATATCCCCATAGGCGGAAACAATGACGGATTTGACGAGCGGGAAGAGCTCGTTGATTTTAGAGAGCAGCGTGAGGCCGTCCATCTCCGGCATGTTGATGTCGGTGAGCACCACGTCGATCGTATCGTCTTCCAGCAGCTTATTCAACGCGGCAACGCCGGTCGGGGAAAAATAAAACTCCAAAGCCTTTTCGCGAACCTGCTTGCGAAACTTTTGGCTGATCATGAGCTCTAAATCCGGCTCGTCATCCACGACCAGAATTTTGGTGGGCATGTTTTGCTTCCTCGCACGTAACTGTTGGGTTGAAAAAAGGCCGTAATAAACGAATCAATCTCTCATAATTTTTTCTGAATTGCCAGCGTAATTTTCTCCGCGGTTAGAATGATGTTTGAGCGGAACAGGACAAGGGAAATAATCCGGGTCCTGTTCCGTTTCCGTGTTCCGTCATTCTTTTGGGTTGCGGCGAGCTTGGTTCACTCGGCCTTGCGGTAGAGTTTGTTGGTTTCGATATAACGCCGCACGCTCTCGGGCACGAGATAGCGAATCGATCTTCTCATGGCGACGCGCCGCCGAATTTCGGAAGAGGAGATTTCGATAACCGGGGCCTCCAAGCCGAGGCAGTTCTCCGGCAATCTTACATACACGGAGGCCTCGTGCGTTTCGACGCGCGGATAAACCATGAGAGTCGCAAGCTGCGTGATGGTTTCAGGCTCGCGCCACGTGTGAAAATTGCTCAAACTATCTTTGCCGACAATGAGATAAAACTGGGCGTGCTCAAATTCGGGGAGTTGCCGCAATTCGCGCAGCGTATCCACGGTATAGGAAGGACCGGAACGGTGTAATTCGAGAGTGGAAATAGCGAAGTGAGGATGATCGGCGAGCGCGTTTTCCAACATGGCCAAACGGTTCGGCCACGGCGCGAGCTCTTGCGTTTGCTTGTGCGGCGGCTGCGGGGCGAGCATGAATAAAACTTGCTCCAGTTCCAGAGCTTCGCGCGCCGCCTCCGCCACGATCAAATGGCCGAGGTGAATCGGATCAAACGTTCCGCCGAAAATGCCCAGCTTCAGCGTTTTCATTTTTTCGCGCTGCCATTGGCGCTCAACTGCTCTTCAATGAGCTTGAGCAAGTCCGCGGCGCGCGCTTGAAACTTGGGCTTGTCTTTGGCGGAGCCGGCCTCGCCTTGATTCGCTTCGCGGCGATATTTGTCCAACAACAAATGAATCGCGTCGCGGGCTTCGTCGTACTTCTCGAGCTTGAACAGGATTTCGGCTTTGTAGTAAAGCGAAGGCTCGGCATATTTGGTGTCATAAAAACGCGCCAACACTTCATCGAAATAAACCAAAGCCGATTCATAGTAGGCCAGCTTGCGATACAAGTCCGCGGTATCAAAGTCTTTCTTGGCGAGCTTGTTGCGAACTTGCAAGAGATGGTCCTGGGCTTGATCTTGCAGATCGCTTTGCGGGTAATCTTCTATGAAGCGCTGAAACTCTTCAATCGCGCTCCACGTGTACTTTTGATCGAGGTCGGATTTGGGCGAGAGCTTAAAATAGGCCAGGCCGATTTTGAATTGCGCGTCGTCGAGGTATTCACTTTGCGGATAAAGCCGGATGAGCTTTTTATACTCCTCGCCGGCAATGATGTACTCTTCCATGTGAAAATGGCACTCGGCCAGGTAGAACTGCGCTTGATCCACAATGGAGCTGCCCGGCGCATTCAATGTGACAATGCGAAATTGCGTACGCGCTTCGAAGTAATCGTGCTTCTCGAAGAGTTTCATGGCCTCCGCTAAACGCTCTTCCGTGGTTAGGTTCGCGCGCAGCTTGCCGCCGCCGCAGGCGGTCATCATCAAACTCAAACTCAGCGCAAGCAGGATACGCGCAAGGCGTGAAGAACAAAGTTTGAACTTCTTGGTCGAGTAATTCATTGCTCGCATGGTCAAAATCCCTATTGACTTCGTAAGGAATAAAAGGCATAAACGATTGCGCCCGTGGCCGCGGTTAATAACGCCGGTTCCAACCACGCCGCGCGGTTTTCATTTTTCTGCCAAGCCCCGCGGGTGAAAGGCAAAGCAGAGTTTTCCAATTGGCTCACGTTGCTTTTGAGCGTGTCGCTGCATATCGCCGTCAAAACTCCCTGAAAATAAATGCGCCGGGTTTGCGTCTCGCGCAGATCAAAATCAACCGCGACCTTGACTGTGCGTTGCGCCGGCGCGCGGCGAAACCAACCTGGTTTCGGCAGCTTGCGATAGGAAATTTCCAGCGCATCGATCTTGCAGTGCACCGCAAACCCCTCGCTCTTCTTCTCCTCACTCGAATCCGAAGGCGCGAAGAGATTGCGAGAATTATGCGCAAAGGCTTGCACCAAACTCGTGTAGAGCAAACGCTCCGGCGATTGCACTTCCACCGCGCGATGTTCGAGCACGAGATTTTGCGCACCGGTTGCGGCAATAATCGAATCGAGGCGCACGGCGATTTGTGCAAAGAGCGCTTGCAAAGCATCCCAGTTACTCGTTTCGGTTTGCGCGCCGGCCTCGGGCGAATAAACCAACAGCAGAGCCAGAATTAAAAATGCCGCTAGCACGTTGCGTTGATTTCGTAGCCCGGCCTCTTTGTGGGGCATCGTTGCATCCGCGAATTCATTGTCTTTAAAAGCGCCCCACAAGGAGGCGGAGCTACGAAAAATACGGTGACATGGCACTAGCTTGCGCACGAGTGGAGTCGCTCTTCTCTGGTTCAAATGCGAAACGCCACGGTCAAAGCATGAATGAAGCGGCGGCGGCCCGGCGCGATTCTTTCGGCAACGACGCCGTAATTGATGGCCCAATGCGAGTATTGCGCATGCGTCGCGTGCGCGCGCGGCCAGTTGAGATCGAGCAAGCCGAGACCCGCGCTGATCGCAGCTTGTTCGTCTTCCAACTTATAAAAAGCGCCGAGGCGCAAAGCCAAAAGCGAGAGCAAGCCATATTCAAAACCCAAGTGCGGCTCGCGGCGCACCATGCCGCCGCCGTCTTCAACCACGTTGCGGAGATCAAAGCTCACAGTCGTGCTCGCATGCGGGCGATAACTCAATCCCAAGTTGACGCTGCTATCCACGATGCGTTCGGGATGATCGCGTTGCGTCGTCGTCTCGCGCATGGGCACCGTGAGGTAACTTACGCCCAACAACACGCTGCGGCTCGGCGCGAGCGTGATGCCATAGGAGGCAAGCACTTTCCAGGTGCGTTGTTGCGCGCCAGGAGGTTTGAGATAATATAGCCCGAGGCTGCCGCCGACATTCACGCGGTCCGCGAGGCGCATGCGCATCGCCAGGACGCTGTAGTGGTTGTTTAAATAGCCCGTGGTTTCCCACTTCGTGTCGGGCAGCAAGGCATGACTTGAGGCTTGCTCGCCGAGGAGGGCGGATAAATCAAACGGGCCGGCGCGCAGCGTGAAGCCTTTCAATAAGAGTCCGAGGGTTGCCAAGGTTTGCGCGAGGCTTTTTTCTTCTTTATCAAAAAAAGAAGCCGGCCGCGAAAATGCCAACGCCGGCGCCAAGGGATTGAGAAAGAACTGCACGCGCGCATGGCGCTCGAGACGATAGCCGCCGGCATTGGCGGGATTGTATAAACCCGCGGCGAGCGCGTCTTCCACGGCAACATAGGCTCCGCCCATCGCCAGCGGCCGCGCCACCAACGTATTCGTGGTGAGATAGAGATGCTGATCTTGGCAGAAAGCCTTGGCAATGAACAAGGAAAAAAGCAACGCAGCGACATTGTACTTCACATGGGAAAACTTACAAGAGCGAAGAGCACCAGTTCGAGCATTCATATCTTAGACGATTATCATCTCTCAAAGGCTTTAGGCATTGCACACAACTAATGCGAATTATCATCTGAAAATAAAATTTCTATCGCAATCCTTTATCACGCCTCTCGTCGAACTTTATTTTGTGGGATGGACAACGGGACCACTTAGCACTAGAGCCAAGACCAAGCCGCTACCATAAGCCAATTATATCCGACTACAAAATTTGCTGCAAAAATCCACCACCGAAGTCTTTCTCTAGCGAACACTGAAGTCACCAAACCACAAGCTACCAAAAGAAAATTTATCCCGACAAAACTGGCGAAACGTTTCCGATCCCAACTCAGCCAGTTGATAACTCCTCCAGATAGGTGGAAAGCGAACAGAACCAAACTTAGTGAGACAAAAATAAGGGCTAGCAATGTTAGCTTGCCTCTCCAGCCTGCTTTCATCACATGGTCTGATTTCCACCACCAGCGCCAAGAGAGACAGACTACGATCGGCGCTGAAGTTATCAGGACAAATAAGAAAATCTGATTACTATTCATTCTGCATCCCTCTTCTTTTAGCGCCTAACTACGGTTGAAATTCCGCAGCGACACCTCCCCTCAAGAGGGGAATAAACACGTATTCCTCGACGCACTTCGATCGCTTTCTCTTCCCATCCATCCGAGCGCTGCTGCACGAGCTTGCTATAAAGATACGGCAGGGCAAAGAAGAAAAGCAGCAGCGCGGCGAGGCCGAGGCATGCGGATAAATTTTCGCGCGTGCGCCACATGGCCAGCAGCAGCGCGTTGATCGACACGATCCAGAGCGATACGGCATAAACGCTGGCGCTGGGCGCATATTGCAAAAGCTGCAAGAAATACTCTTGCGTGTAACCGAGCTTGAGCGAGGGCGCGGCCGGCTCGCTGAAGGAGCGCGCATATTCCAACAACGCCCAGAGGAACGGCACGAGCAGCAAATATCCCTTTGGGCAAAGCTTGCGCAGCGGCGCCAACGCTACGGCGAACAGCGCGAAATACGCGGGCTGAATGAGCACGAACGAAAGCATGGTCGGCAAGTTGAGCCACAAGTTCGAGGCGATCACGGTGACGCTTGCAATCATGCCGACGCCGTAGCCCCAACGCAACGACGGCCCGAACGTTTTGTCTTCGAGCAACAGCAGAAACGGAATAAACGCCCAATAAGCCAGGAAGCCGTAGCGAAACGGAGGGTACGCCAACGCCAAGGGGATTGCGGCCAAGAGATAGAGCAGAAGATCGCGCGGCATTAAAGTTTGACCTCTTTGCCGTTTTGCGCCGATTGATACATGGCTTCGAGCACGCGCATGCGTTCGAGGCTTTCAGCGCCGGTGGAGAGCATGGGCTTGTCCTCGCGCAGGCATTGCACAAAATGGCGCAGCTCGTCTTTGTAGGAAAGCTTGTAGCGATACGTGGGCGTGTCGTCTAATTGCGGCGTGATATTGACGAGGCCTTCTTTCATGGCTTTGATAACGCGCAGAGGATTTAGCACCGCGCCCCCTTTGGTGCCGTAAACATCGACATACAGTTTGTCTTGCGGCGTAAGCAGCGTCCATCCCACTTCCAGCGCAATCGTGCTGCCGTCTTCGAGCTGAATGAACGCAACCGCGGCGTCTTCCACGTCGAGCTTGGCGACGTGGTTGTACGTTGCGGCTTTGACGCTCTTCACTTTCTTGTTGCCGAACAACCACAACGTCATGTCGAGAATTTGAATGCCCAAATCCATGAGCACGCCGCCGCCGGAATATTTTTTATTGAAGAGCCACGCGCGCTCGTTCCATTTTTCCTGTCGCCTAAGCCAGCCGCACTTCGCGTAAAAAATCTCGCCCAGTTCGCCGTTCTCAATGAACTGCCGGAGATTCACCACGTCACGCCAAAAGCGCACGTTCATCGCGACCATGAGTTTGCGTTTGTGTTGCTTGGCCGCGCGCACCATCTGCTCCGCCTCTTCCACCGTGCGGCTCATGGGCTTTTCCACGAGCACGTGCTTGCCCGCGGAGAGTGCGTTGATCGCGATGGTCTTGTGCATGTTCGTCGGCGCGCAAATATCCACGGCGTCGATGTCAGCCATTTTCAAAACGGCGTCGTCGTCCGTGAAGTAATGCGGAATGCCGTACTTTTCCGCCACGCCGCGCGCGCGCGCTTTGTGCGTATCGCACACGGCAACCAGCTCAACGCCCGGAATGGTTTTCCAATTGGGAATGTGCGCCACCTGTGCGATGCCGCCTGCTCCAATCACCGCCAGCCGAATATTTTTCATGCGTTTTGTTTTCTTTGCGTCGCGAGATTGTCCAAATAACTTTGCAAGATGAACACTGCGGCCAATTGATCGACCACTTGCCGTTGTTCGCGCGTGGATTTGCCCAACTCCGTGAGCGTGCGCTCGGCTTGCCGGCTGGAGAGCCGTTCATCCCAAGGCACGACGGGCAATTGCGCATGCTGTTCGAGCACTTCGATGAACGCCCGCACTTTTTGCGACATTTCTCCTTCCGTGCCGTTCATGTTGCGCGGCAAACCGACGACGATCAAACTCACACTCTCGCGCTTGATGATCGCCTGCAAGCGCTCGAGCAAATCACGCTGCGAGCGATACGGCACCGTTTCGCGGCCGTGCGCCAGGAGCAGCAACGCATCGCTCACGGCAACGCCGACGCGCTTTTGTCCATAATCCAACGCGAGCACGCGCTGGCCGGCTCGTAAAGGCTCGCCCGAAAGGTTCGTCACTGGTGTCAACTCGACCTTGCTTTTTTTGCCGAAGCTTCTGCCGCGGAATCACGGGATTTTTCCAATTCCGTGTCATTCCAACTTTCCCAGCCCGTGCCCAAACGCTCGCGCTGCGTGATTTCATCGAGCGGCTGCTTGAGCACTTCTTTCAGCAGCTTGCCCGCCTTGAAGTGCGTCTTGCGGCGCGCCGGCACGTAAATGATCTCGCCGGTTTTGGGGTTGCGCGCTTTCGGCTTGGGCTTCGTGGTCTTCACTTCAAACACGCCGAAATCGCGGATTTCAATACGAATCTCCGGACTCGCTTCCTCCATAAAAACGCGCAGCGCCGTGAAAACGCCGTCAACGATTTTCTCCGTGAGATAAATTTTCTCGTTGACGATTTTGGCCGTGCGCTTCGCAACGTCTTTTTTGGTGATCGTGGTTTTCATTCGAGCTTACTCCTCAGTTTACGTTTATCCCTTCCTCACGAAGAGAGGTGTTATCTTACTTCCGCCTCGGCCATCGGCTCCGTGGCGCCGTCCATGCGTTCGACGCTGAACACGCCGGACACTTTGCCGATCTTGCTGATGACTTGGGTGAGATGGTGCAGGTTTTTGACCTCGACAATGATATTGCTGTGGACTAGAGAATTTTCTCCGCGCATCTCGATACGCACGATGTTGGTGTCCGTGTGCGAGATCGCCTCGCTTACGTCGCGCAGAAAATGTTTGCGATCTTCGCCGAGCAGGTGCAGGCAGACCATGAAATGTTTGTCCGGCTCAACGTCCCAGTTCACTTCGATCACGCGCTCGGGGTTTTGAATAAAAGGCAGCGTGTTCTTGCAATCCGTGCGATGCACCACGACGCCGCGACCGTGCGAGAGAAAGCCCGTGATGCGATCCCCAGGCACCGGCTGGCAACACTTCCCAAACGTGATGAGCAAATTATCCAAGCCCTGCACGCGCACGCCCTTCGACGCGCCACGCGCTTTGTTCAAAAACTTTTGCAGAATGTTCGCGCTTTCGGGGTGCGCTTGCGGCTCGGGCACGATCTTGCGCACCACGCTTTCCGCGGAAATATCGCCGCGCCCGATCGCACAGTGCAACTGTTGCTCGTCGTTCAAGCCGAAAGTGCGCGCAATCTCGGCCATCTCTTCGGAGGACTTCTTCAAGTGCAGACGCTTGAACGTGCGCTGCAAAATCTCCTCGCCGAGCTTCTGGCTCTGCTCCATCATCGACTCTTTCACCCACCGCTTGATTTTGGAGCGCGCTTTGGAGGTGCGCACCGAGCGCATCCAATCGGGATTCGGCTTTTGGTTCGCGCTGGTGATGATTTCAACCGCGTCGCCGCTCTTCAATTTGTGATTGAGCGGCACGATGCGGCCGTTGACTTTCGCGCCGATGCAGTGATAGCCGATATCCGTGTGCACCGCGAAGGCAAAATCCACCGGCGTGCTATTCACCGGCAACTGGATCAAATCCCCTTTGGGCGTGAACACGAAAACTTCGTCTTGATACAGATCGATCCGCAAGTTCTCCATGAACTCTTGCGGGTCTTTAATGTCATGCTGCCACTCCAACATTTGGGTCAGCCACACGAGTTGTTTATCCAGCTCGTCGTCTTTTTCTTTGCCTTCTTTATAGCGCCAATGCGAAGCCACGCCGACTTCGGCCATGTGGTGCATCTCTTCGGTGCGAATCTGAATCTCGATCATCTTCCCCCCTTCGCCGATCACGGTCGTGTGCAGCGATTGATACATGTTCGATTTCGGCGTCGCGATATAATCTTTGAAGCGTTCCTGCACGGGCGTAAACAGGCTGTGTACGATGCCCAGCGTGAAATAGCACTCTTCCAGCTTGCGCACGATGATGCGAATCGCGAGCAAGTCAAACACTTCTTCGAACGGTTTCTCGCGGCTGTGCATTTTTTGATGAATGCTGTAGAGATGCTTGGGCCGTCCGGTAATTTTTGCAACGGCGCCGGCCGACTTCAGTTCGCGTCGAATGGGGGCCGTGATGCGGCGGATATAAGCTTCACGCTCGTTGCGCTTCTCCGTAATTTTCTTTACCAGTTCCCAATAAGCGCTTGGCGTAAGCGTTTTAAACGCCAGGTCTTCCAATTCCCATTTCATTTTGGCGACGCCCAAACGGTGCGCGAGCGGCGCGTAAATTTCACGCGTTTCCACGGCGATGCGTTGCTGCTTTTTTTCGGGCAAAAACTCGATGGTGCGCATATTGTGCAAGCGATCCGCGAATTTTATCAAAATCACGCGAATGTCTTTCACCATCGACAGCAGCATCTTGCGAAAATTTTCCGCCTGCTGTTCTTCGGCGCTGTCGAATTTCAGCTCGGAGATTTTCGTCACGCCGTCGACCAAGCCCGCGATCTCGTGCCCAAACTTCTCTTGCACTTCTTCAATGCTCACGCCCGTGTCTTCGACCACGTCGTGCAGCAAGCCGCCGGCAATCGTCGCGTAATCGAGGCGCAGGTCGCACAAAATTTTCGCCACTTCAATACAATGCTCAAAATAGGGCGCGCCGGACTTGCGCAGTTGGTTGCGGTGCGCCTCTTGGCTGAAGTAAAACGCGCGCGTCAATAACTCCGTGTTGACGGGAAAGTGGCTATAGCGTTTCAGCTTTCGCAGAATGCGTTGAAACTTCTTTTCGAACTCAATGGCTGTAGTGCTCATGGTGCAACTTTCTCAGCGGCTAGCTCCCGGCAGTCTGTGCTTTACCGTTCACGCTGATGTTCGTGTCGCTCCTTCAGGAGCGGAGGGCGTTCAGAGCATATAAAAGTTTCAATTGCAAATTTTCAATTTAACCTTTGCAATGCTTTTAATTTTGACCAGTAGAAGCGATTAAAACGGCGACTGACCCGCCGGCGCGTCCGCATGGAAACGATCAAGATTCGCGAACTGCACGTTGTCTTTGATGAACATCAAGTTCACGGTTCCGGTCGGGCCGTTGCGTTGTTTGCCGATGATGATCTCCGCGGTGTTGTCGTTCAGCTCGCGCGCGTACATGTCGGGACGATAGATGAACATTACGACGTCCGCGTCTTGCTCGATGGCGCCGGACTCGCGCAAATCCGAAAGCTGAGGGCGCTTGTCGCCGCCGCGTTGCTCCACTGCGCGCGACAATTGCGAGAGCGCGACGATCGGCACGTCCAACTCTTTGGCCAACGCTTTGAGCGATTGCGAGATGAGGGAAATTTCAACTTGCCGGCTCTCCGAGCCGCGCGGGCCGCGCACGAGTTGGAGATAATCGACCACGAACATGCCGACTTTTTTCTCCGCGCACAAGCGCCGCGCTTTCGCGCGAATCTCCATCACCGAAAGCGCGGGCGTGTCGTCGATATAAATCGGCGCTTCGGCGAGGCGGCCGACGCCGCGCACGAGCCTGGAAAAATGCTCGCGCGGCAATTTGCCCGTGCGCACCAAATGCGAATTGACGCGCGCTTCGCTGCACAGCAAACGCATCGCAAGCTGATAGTTCGCCATTTCCAGTGAAAAAAATCCCACTCCAATCTTAGCGTCAACCGCAACGTTGCGCGCAATGTTCAAACAAAAAGCGGTTTTGCCCATTGAAGGCCGGCCCGCAACGATGATGAGATCGGAAGGCTGAAAGCCCGAAGTCATTTCATCCAAATCGCGAAAGCCCGTGGGCACGCCGGTCACGCCGCCGCCGCGCGAGTGGTAAGTTTCAATGGTCTCGAACGTGCGGTGCAAAATCGGATTGATGGACTCGAAGCCACGCCGCAACCCGCGCTCGGAAAGCGCGAAGATGCGTTGCTCCGCGCGATCGAGCAGATCATCCACCGGCTCTTTGGCTTCGAAGGCATCGGAGGAAATCTCGGTCGCGATGCCGATGAGACGGCGCAAGATGGCTTTTTCGAGCACGAGGCGCGCGTGATATTCCACATTCGCCGCGGAAGCCACGCGCGCTACTAGCTCGGTGAGATAGTAATTGCCGCCCACCGCATCCAGCTCTTGCCGGCGTTGCAGCTCCGCGCCCACAGTGAGCACGTCCACCGGATGATTGCGCTCGAAGAGATGATGAATCGCGCCATAAATTTTTTGATGGTCGCTGTTATAGAAACACCAATCTTCCAGCACCTCGAACGCTTTGCTCACGGCATCGGCCTCTTGCAGCATCGCGCCGAGCACGGCTTTCTCCGCGTTTAAATCCTGCGGCGGCAAACGGTCGATGACTTGATCGACGTTTAGCTTCTCAAAATTTCCGCTGCGATTTTCTTTGCGCTCGTTCACGTTTGCTTTGCACCGATTTTAATGCAAAACTATTTCCGGCAAAACGATCAAAGCTTTTTTAATTCCCCCCTTGAGGGGGCCAGGGGGGTGTTCTTCGGATTTCAATCAAACTCATACTCAAACGTCATCGCATGCTGCTGCGCATGCCCCGTCGCGTAACCGCCCTCGCCGCGCAAGCCGCGCAGTTCGCCCGTGCCGGAGCCAGACATGACTTTCAAACTCGACTTCGCAATGCCTGCTTCAAAAACGCCTTTGTCTTCCAATACAAAACTGCCGGCTCGGCCACCGATCTTTCCAACGATGCGTTCGTACCCGAAGTAATTGGCCAAGCCATCGGCGTTGTAGATCATCACATACTCCAACGCGCCTTCGCCCTCAATCTCGCCGTGATAAGCTTTGCTCACGCTCGCGCGCACCAGCTTGGGCGCGCCTTCAAGCTCGTTGAAGGGGTTCTCTTTCCAGCTTTTGATTTCGAAGGTGGCAGTGGTTTTCATGATGATTTCTTGACTGCTTCAAGGTTGATTTGCAATGCCTACTTTCGAACTGTCATCCCGTAAGGACCTTCCCTCGCACTTGGCACATCACTCTAAACAGGAGTTCTACCGAGCACGAGGGAAGGTTCTTCCAGAATGACAGATTGATGAGGAAGTTGCCAACCATCTCGTACCAATCATGTCGATCTTAAAATTCGTTTGAAGATTTGAAACGCCACTTCGAGCTTCGAAGCCAACGGCAGCTTCTCAACATTCCCCTTCGCATCCAATATCGCCACTTGATTCGTGTCCGTGCCGAAGCCTGCGCCGGCGTCGCGCGGGTTGTTCACGACGATGAAATCCAAATTCTTGCGGCGCAGTTTGGCGCGGGCGTTTTCAATTTCATCAAACGTTTCAAGCGCGAAGCCGACATGCACGGCTTTCGTCTTTCTCTGACCAAGCGTGAGCAAAATATCTTCGGTTGCTTCTAACTCCATTGTGAGCGCGCCGGGCAGCTTTTTAATCTTCTGCGAAGAAACCGTAGCCGGGCGATAATCTGAAACCGCGGCGGACATCACGAGAATGTCCGTGCCTTCGTAATGCTGCAGCGCGGCTTTGTGCATATCCGCGGCAGAGACCACGGGCACCATTTGAACTTTATACGGCGCGGGTAGATTCGTTGGGCCATGCACAAGCACAACTTTTTCCGCGCCGAGTGCCACGGCTGCCTCAGACAAAGTAAAACCCATCTTGCCGGTGGATGGGTTTGTCAACATGCGCACAGGGTCGAAGTATTCTTCGGTTCGGCCCGCAGTGATTAAAATTTTTTTGCCTTTGAGCGGCTGCTCGTTTTGCAAGGCTGCAAGTATTGCTGACAAAATCCATTCGAGGCGCGCGAGTCTCCCCCATCCTTCGCCCTCGGAACTCGTGGCCAGTGCGCCGTGCTCGGGTTCGACAATGTGATAGCCCGCTTCGCGCAAGAGCGTCACATTGCGCTGCACGAGCCGATCTTCCCACATCGCGGAATTCATGGCCGGACAAATCACAATCGGCAGGCGCGCCGCGCGAATCGTGGCGCTCACTGGTTCATCGGCGAAGCCGTTCGCAATGCGCGCTATTGTGTTCGCCGTTGCCGGACAAACGACGATGACATTGGCCCAGCGCGACCATTTGATGTGCTCGATCTCCGCGTGCTCGCTTAATGCAAACGCATCGGTCATCACGGGATGCTCACTGAGCGCCGCGAAAGTCAACGGCGTAATGAACTCCAGACTGCCCGGCGTCATCATCACGCGCACGCTTGCGCCCTTGCGCCGCAATTCGCGCAGGAGCTCGCAGCTTTTATAGGCCGCGATGCCTCCGCTCACGCCGAGCAAAATTTTTTTGCCGGCAAAGATCAACGGTCTTCGTCCGTGCCTTCCGCGTAGTGAAAATCCAGCTTGCCCGTCAACATCTCGTCCAACGAAATCGTGGTGGGCTTGGGCATGCGGAGGTATTTCACCGGCGCGGCTTGGCGCTCTTCGCGGCCCGCTTCTTCGGAATCCAAATCTTCCGAAGAGGAGTTTTCCAGCGAGCTGTCGTAGCCGATCTCTTGCTCGATATAACGCTTCTGGTCATCATTGATTTGGCGCGCGCGTTTGGCCACGACTATGATGGCTTCGTAAACGTTGGCTGCGTGCTTTTCTAAATCTTCCAGGGGAACAGTGCTAACCATGACACCTCCAAATTGTGTCCGTTTTTATTGGGACAAGGTTCGATGCTGCTTGATGATCCGCAAAACTTCTTGCACGGTGTGCGCAAGGTCGCGGTTTTCCAAAACAAAATCGTAACGGCCGGCCATCTCCAGTTCTTGAGCTGCGCCTTGCAAACGCAGATCGATTTCCTCCGCCTTATCCGTGTTGCGCAAAGCCAAACGCTGTCGCAAAGATTCCATGGACGGCGGTTTGATGAAAATCAAAAGCGCGCGGTCTCCCATTTGCTTTTTGACGTTCAATCCGCCCTGCACGTCCAAATCCGTCAACACGATTTTGCCCTCGGCCATCCACCTTTCCACGGCCTCGCGCAGCGTGCCGTAGTAGTTGCCGTGTACGAGCGCATGCTCAATGAAATCGCCCTGCGCAGCCTTTCGTTGAAACTCATCTAAACTGAGAAAAAAATAATCCTGACCGTGTTGTTCACAGTCGCGCGGCGAGCGCGTGGTCGCGGACACCGAATACCGAAACGCGGTCTCCCCGCTCGCCATGAGCTGCTTTAAGATCGAAGTCTTTCCTCCACCCGAAGGCGCGGAAAGCACGACCATGAAACCAGGCTTGACCAGTGGCCCGTTGTCAATCTCTCGTTGCAGTGCGTGCATGGGTCACTCGATGTTTTGTATTTGTTCTCTGAGCCTTTCAACCTCTTCTTTAAGTTTCACTACGAGGTGGGCAATGATAGAATCATTCGCCTTCGCGCCGATGGTGTTGGCTTCGCGATTCATCTCTTGCAGGAGAAAATTGAGGCGCCGTCCCGAAGGCTCGGCGTCTTTCATTGCTTCTTCAAATAGCGTATTATGACTGCGAAAGCGCGTGCACTCTTCGGTGACGTCAACGCGATCAGCGAGCAGTGCAATTTCCAGTTCCAAGCGCTCGCGATCCAACTCTTTGGTGTCGAGCATTTCCAACAGCCGGGCATATTGCTTTTGAAATTCTTCGCGGCGGCGCGAGATCGATCTGGCCTCGATTTCATCAAGACACTTTTGCAGCAAGCCGATGCGGAGGTGCAGATCGTTGGCAATCTCAGTGCCTTCGCGTCGCCGCATGTTGTTGAGATCGCCCAGAGCTTTCTGCAGCGCGGCTTGCACACACTCCCACGCGCGTTCGGGCAAATCAACGGGCGTATCAACCGTCATCACTTCCGAAAAGTGCAGGAGGTGATCAATCGTGATCGCGCCTTCGAGCTTGAGCTTCTCGCGCAAGGTTTCCAGCAAGTGCATATATTGCTGCGCGGCCTCGATATCGACCCGCAATCCGAAGCCGTTCTCCTGCTCGCTCTTCAATGAAACCGAGAGGGTGATGCGACCTCGCGTAATATGCCGCCGCACGATTTCTTTCACCGCGTCTTCATACGGGTTTAAGCCTTTCGGCAAGCGGACTACAACATCCAAAAAACGATGATTCAAAGAGCGCACTTCGGCAAACGCTTCGAATCCTTCGCGAACTTCCTCGCCCCGACCATAACCAGTCATGCTTGTAATCATAGGTGATCGGGCAATGTTTGAATTTCCAACTTAGGACTGTGGTGCATCGGGCTTTTCCTTTGGCTTGATTTGTGATCGTAGCCGGTGGCAACCTTCTCGCATTAAGTCACAATATTCAATTGATTTAGATTTTACAAAAGCCGCTGCACACATTCAACAGATTTTTTGCAAATTTTTTGCCTTAACTGCTGCGTTCACAGGCACAAATAAAAAACTTCAAGCCACCATGGTGCCTTGAAGTTTTTTTGATTGCGTCTAAAAGTGTGAACATTTGTGACTACAGAGTACTTGCGCCAATCATGTTGTCAAGCGTCTCGTCTTTCGAGTCGAGCCTATGGAGCGCCGACGGTTTTATGGGCGCCGAGACTTCAGCCCTTCCAACGAAAGCCGCGCCGAGATGCGATGCGAGTTGCCGAGATCATCGTGGCTGAGAAAAGCATAGTCGATTTGAAATTTGGGAAGATTGAGGCCCGCGCCTGCGGAGAGCTTGCCGACATCCGAGCCGATGCGCAACGCGAAGAGATTTTGGAACTGATACTCCCAGCCGAGGTGCGAATCCAAGCTCACCGGACCGACCGCGAATTGTGCCGCGTAATCGCGGCCTTCGAAACGAATGTCAAAATCAACGGCAGGCGCAATAGAGCCGCCCAAGCCCGGAATCTTGAGCGGATATGCCAAGCCGGCTTTGAGCGCCGGAACGATGATCTCGCGCGTGCCCGTGTTCCACGCGAGCACCGTTGTGGTAATGTCTTGCAGATTGAGGCCAACGAGCAAATTGCCCGCGGGTTTATAAATCGCCCCGATATCGAAGCCGAGTCCCCACGCAGAATTGTCGCCGACGTTTTTGTGAATGAGCTTGACGTTGGCGCCGAGCGCGAGCTTCTCATTGCGCTTGAGGCCATAGCTGAGAAAGAGCGCGTACTCCGCATCTGAAATCATGCGTGCGACGCGAGGCGTATTGCGCCGCGTGATGCCGTTCTCATCCACATACTCTTCGCCAAGTTTCAGCGCGGGATTCGAGAGCTGCGTCACGGGAATATCATCCACCCCGAGACGAATGAGACCAATGCCCAATGTGCGTGAGGTTCCGAGCGGCATAGCAAAACTGCCGTAATCATACTTCACCACGCCGCCGAATTGCTGCGAGTGCATGAGCATGATCTGCGGATAGTCGATATTCACCAGCCCGGCGGGGTTCCAATAGCCCGCGCTGACATCGTTCGCCAGTGCGGCATACGCGCCGCCCATGCCGAGCGCGCGGCCGCCGGCGCCGAGAGTCAAAAATTCGCCGCCGTATTTCGCGGCGCGGAAGCCATTGCCTGCTTGGGCAGAACCGATCAACAAAAAAATGGCGAGGCTAGTACAAACTACTTTCAAAGCTTTGAGGCTCATGGTCATACTCAAACTTGGTGGAGAACTGTTGCAAATTGTTTGTTGAAGTTTGCTGCTACTTCTTAGGTTTGCGTTTGCGAATCTTTTTTAAATAGACTTCGATCTCTTTAGCGGACAACCCTATCCGCAAATTGCTGCTCGGAAAGAGCTTTTTCCAGCTCGAAGTAAAAGCGCGTGCCGATGAAAAAGTCCGCCAGGGTCAAGCCGAATATGCGATGCCGATCCATGCGCTACCCCATTTTTTTCGCGCCGTTGTGCGTTTGAAAAATGATACGGATTTGGAAGAACCTCTCAAAGTCTTTTCTTCAAGACCTCATATCTCGTCGGCCATATTTCAACTGCCTATTCCGCCCAGAGGTTTCCTCATCCTACCAACTTTTGCAGCGCCGCGAGTTTTTGTAACGCTTCCATTGGCGTAAGATTATTCACGTCGATTTGCGCCAACGCCTCGCGCAGCTTGCTTTCTTGTTCGGCGAAGAGGTCGATCTGCTGCACACGTTCGCCCTTCGCCGCGCCCACTTCGGGAATCAAAGCGCGTTCGATAGATTGTTGTTCAAGCTTTGTGAGAATTTGCTTCGCGCGTTTGATGACTTGGCTCGGCAAACCCGCAAGCTGCGCCACTTGAATGCCATAACTGTGATCGCTCCCTCCTTCCACAATCTTGCGCAGAAACACGACTTGATCGCCCCACTCTTTCACCAGCACGTTGAAGTTCTTGATGCGCGAGTGGCGATTCGCCAATTCCATCAGTTCATGATAATGCGTCGCGAACAGCGTGCGCGCCGCGAGCTTGGGGTTTTCGTGCAGATATTCGACCACCGCCCATGCAATGGACAAACCATCGTACGTGCTCGTACCGCGGCCGATTTCATCCAACAACAGCAAGCTCTTTGCAGTCGTGTTGTTCAAAATGTTCGCGGTCTCGTTCATCTCCACCAAAAATGTGCTCTCTCCGCCCGCGAGATTATCCGAAGCGCCGACGCGCGTGAAGATTTTATCCACCAAACCGATGCGCGCTTTCGCTGCGGGCACGAACGATCCGATTTGCGCCAAAAGCGCGAGCAGCGCCACCTGCCGCAAGTACGTTGATTTGCCCGCCATGTTCGGTCCGGTGATCAGCAAAATTTGATACGCCTCGTCATCCAAATAAATATCGTTCGGCACAAACGACTCACCGAAGGGCAGCAGCTTCTCGACCACCGGATGTCGGCCTTCTTTGATATCGATCACGCTGCTGTCGTCCATCATTGGTCGCACATACTTTTG